>SXGQ01872107.1_pt1 | contig 40317 bp, 35 predicted proteins | sample 3178371 | NCBI WGS metagenome assembly SXGQ01 (sample SAMN11356859, study PRJNA531348) | freshwater metagenome | isolation source: freshwater sample F1-20 | place: China: Fuxian Lake, Yuxi | collected 2017-12-25
CCGACCTGGGAGTAGGCGTTGGAGTGGGTGCGGCCCATGAAGCCGTAACCGATGAGACCGATGCGAATGGCTTTAGACATATGATTGAGGAGTAAGCGGTTGGCGGATAGCGGTTAGGTCAGGCGGCTCAGAGGGCCTGCTTCACCTTCACCATCGCGGAGAGGATGGTGTTCCAGGTCTTCGGGTTCTCGAGCGTCGCGTTCGGGAACATGCAGCCATCCCAGCAGATGTGCTTCATGCCGCGATCGGCGGCGCCTTCGAGCCAGACCTTGGAGCAGGCGGCGATGTCGAGCTTGCCGTTGGCGTCGTCGGCCTGGCAGTGGCGGCCGGTCTTCTCGTGGGAGCCGGTGCCGTGGACGGTACCGTCGTTCTGGGCCACGTGGAAGTCGAGGGTCCAGGGGCGGAGCTTGCCGACCATCTCGCGGTAGGCGGGCCAGAACTGTTCCGAAGTGTAGCCTTCCTGGAGGAGGGCGGCTTCGGGTTCGTTGTAACCCATCAGGTACAGGTAGGTGTGGGCGAGGTCGGCCTGGAAGCCGAAGGTCTTCGGCATGCCGACGCCTTCGAGGGTGTCGAGCATCGCCTTCCAGGAGTGCATGCCGGCCCAGCAGATCTCGCCTTCGGCGGCGATGCGTTCGCCATGGCCTTCGGCGATCTTCGCGGCCTTCTTGAAGGTGTCGACGATGCGGGCCGTGTTGGCCTTCGGGTTCTCGCGCCACTTCTGCACGCCGAACTCGGCGGAGTCCACGCGGATGACGCCGTACTGGCGGACGCCGTGCTTGTTGAGGAGCTTGGCGATGCGGCAGGCCTTCTCGATCGCGAGGAGGAACTTCTGCTGCTGTTCGTCGGTGCCCATCGCGGAATCACCCACCGTGCCGCCCCAGACCGGAGCCACGAGCGAACCGACCTTCAGGCCCTTGGAGGCGATGAGGTCCGCCATCTGCTTGAGGTTGTCCTCGGAGATGTCGGGGTCGGTGTGCGGGTGGAACAGGAACAGATCGACGCCGTCGAACTTATGGCCGTCGACGTTGGCGGCGACGGTCATGTCGAGCATGTGCTCGAGGGCGATCGGAGGGTGGTCGGTGTTGGGCTCCTTGCCGACGAGGCCGGGCCACATCGCGTTGTGCAGTTTCATGAGCGTAGGGGGTGGGGTTAGGGGTAGGGGGTGGTGAGGGTGCGGAAGGCTTAGTTCTTCTTGGCTTTCTTGTGGGCGCCCATGGCCGGAGCGTCCGGGTTCACTTCCGGACCGAAGTAACGCAGGCAGACCAGCGGCTCGGTGGTAGAGGTGTTGCGGAAGGTCACGCCCTTCTTGGCGCCGGCTTCGGTGCAGAAGTATTCGTCTTCGGTCAGCTCGTTGAAGCGGATGAGCTTCGGGCTGTTGAGGACCTGGCCGTTGATCGTGCCGGAGCCCTGGACGCAGATGAGTCCGTAGGCGCCCTTGTCCGTGATCGTGCACTCGGCGCCCGGTTCGACGGTCAGTTCCTTCGCGGTGAAGTACTGGAACTTGTCGACCTTGCCGTAGACGATCCACTTGTCGGAGTAGCCCTTGCCCTGGACGGAGACGACCGGCTCGAGGTAGTGGTTATCCTTGAAGTTCGGGTCGACGTTCTTGTCCCAGTCGAGTTGGTCCACGATGAAGTCGACGTCCTTATGCTTGGACTTCGGCATGTCCTTGACGAGGAGGGCCCACGGTACTTCGCGGCCTTCGACGAGGTTCTGGTACATGCCGAACACGTCGGAACCCCACTGCGGTTCGTAGGTGCAGAGCGAGCCGGGAGCATGGAGCACGCACGGGTCGATGAGCCAGCCGGTGCCGGGCTCGAGCTTGTAGGCCTTGGAGAGGGCGAGGATCTTGTTGTCACCCTTGTCCCAGTTGGCGATGCACTCGCGGACCTGGGCCTTGGTCGTACCGGGCTCGAAGCCCATGAACGTGTAGGGGAAGTTATTGCCGACGTTGTTGTGCTGGGGCGGGAAGTAGTAGGACTCCGGCTTGCCTTCGAGGCCGAGCAGCTTGGCCTGCTTGGCGTTCTGGTGCATGTGGTGCGGGATCGGACCCATGTTGTCGAAGAACTTAGAGTAGACGGGCCACTTCTTGTACTTGCTCCAGATCTTGGAACCAATGAGGGCGGAGCCGCATTCCTTGACGGCCTGCTTGAGGGTGAAGCGGGTGTTTCCGATGACGACGTAGGACAGGCCTTCGTCGGCGGTGCGGTTGTCGTTGGCGGCTTCGGTCGTGGAAGCGAACCAGCGCTCGTCGATACCACCGCGGCTCAGACCGAAGGCGTAGAGGTCATCCGGGTGCAGCTTGAGGCGCTTGCCGGGCTGGAGGAAGGAGCGCGGGACCCAGCACGGAGCCAGGCGGAGCAGGCCGCCGGTCTTGGCGAGTTCCTTTTCCACGAGAGAGGCGACGCCGCTCTGCTTGGTGGAGAGATCTTGGACAATCTTGGGGGAGGACATGGTATGGGTGAAAGGAGGGTCGGGGAGGTCGGATTTAGGCGACTCCTTGGGCAGGGACAAGAATTGAGTAAGCCGACTTACGACTTCAAAAACTGCCAATTAATGGGGCAGGTTACGGCCTGGCCGTTTTCGCCCGTGATCCGGACGGCCTCGGGGCCGGCGGGGACGATGCTCTGGACTTGGCCGAAAGCGGCGGGCACGGCGGCGGCGGCCTGGATCAGAGAGAGGCGGACGCGCTCGTCTTTGCGGAACAGGCGGCTGGTCGGGATGTCCTTGGCGGCCAGTCGGTCCTCGCGGGCGACATCGACGCCGTCGCAGAAGTGGGAGCAGACTTCCTCTAGGCCGAGGCGGCCGAGGTGGCGCTTCTCCCACGGGTGGCCGGGGCGGCCGCCGTTGGAGAGCCAGAAGAGGGTCGAGGGGAAGTCGGCGACATTCTTAAGCGAGAACCAGACGTAGCCCGGGAAGGTGACGGCGGTCCAGGCGAACGGCTGGGCCTCGGTGGCGGGGGCGTTGACGAGCATGATCAGGTCATCGTTGCCAGCGCGGGCTGGGTAGTGGGTGAGGTCGGTGTTCGTTCCGTCCTTCATCGGGACGGATTTCAGCGTCGAGAATTCCGCGAAGGGCTTGAGTGCGCCGGATTCACCCGAAGCGGGATTGGAGAACTCGCCTGCATAGACGGAGCCAAAGCGGAAGGGGCTCGTCGCGATGCGGGCCGCGCCGGCAGGAACGTGTGACAGGTCGAGCACCGGGTGATTGCCGTAGTTCCAGCGGCCTTCGAGGTTCTCGATGAGGTGTTCCCAGTAGATCGCGTGGTGGCCCGGGGTGAGCGTGAAGTTCTTCGCCACCGTGGCGCCGGTGTCGGTGCCGGTCTGCGTCAGTTTGAGGGAAGTGGCGGAGGAAGAGACCAATTGCCAAGGCGCATTGGCCGTGTCGCCATGAGGCGGGCCTTTCTGCTGGCCGCCGAAGGGCAGGCACATGAAGTCGCCGCGGAGATAGGTCAGCAGGTTCGGCAGCGACTGGTCGATCTGCATCGGCGTCCAGGGCGAGAGCGAGTAGGGTCGGGCCTCGAGGCCGGGGAGATGGAAGGTCACCGGCGCGAGGTGGCCGGCGGTCTGGGTGACGGCCAATTCGACCTCGGCGGTACGCAGGACATAGCTGGGGGCTCCGTGAATGGTTTCCATGGGGAGGCGTCATTTCCTGCAAGAGCCGCCGGACTGTCAACGCCTCGGGTGCTCTCCGCTTGCTAACCTGGGCTGGCCCCGCTTGGTTTCCGTCATGCCGCAGCCTCTGCCCGTCCTTTACACTAAGCCTGGTTGCCCCTGGTGCACGCAGGCCTTGGAATTCTTCGCCGCCCAGGGCGTGAAACTCGATGTCCGTGACGTCATCGCCGACATGCATCAGATGCGCCAGCTGGTCGCCCTCACGGGCCAGACCAAGTGCCCGTCGTTCCGCTACGGGGACTTCATCGTGGCCGATTTCGGGGTGGATGAGTTCATCAACAAGGCCCGCAAGCACCCGGCCGTCTGCGCCGAACTGGGCCTGAAAGTCTAATCTTAGGCAGAATCCCTAGGGGCTGACATTAGACTTGGACGCCTAGGGTAATACCCCTAGTAGTACTCTCATGAGGTTTACCCCAACCTTGGCCCTACTGCTCTGCGCGACCTTGTTCGGCGCTCGTCCTAACGTCGTGTATATCATGTGCGATGACATGGGTTGGGCTGACCCCGGCTGCTATGGTTCGACCCAGAACGTGACGCCAAACATTGATCGCCTGGCCAAGGAAGGCCTGCGCTTCTCCAGTTTCTATGCCACGCAGGCCGTGTGCACGTCGTCCCGCACCGCGTTGATGACCGGTTGTTATCCGAATCGTCTCGGTTTGGGCGGCACCGCGCTCGGTCCGCAGGCGAAGACCGGACTCAGCAACGACGAGCAGACGCTCGGCACCTTATTGCGTGATGTTGGCTATCGTACCAGCGTGGTGGGTAAGTGGCATCTGGGCGACGCGCCGAAATTTCTCCCTACTCAGCACGGCTTCGACGATTCGATGATCCTGCCGTATTCGAACGACATGTGGCCATTGGGCTACGCTGTCGGCGACGAAACCCGTCGGAAGATGTATCCCGAGCTGCCGCGCTATGTGAATGACCATCCGATGGGCTTTATCCGCGATTGGGTGAGTATGGATAAGTTGACCTCCACGCAGGGCCTGCGCGCGGTGAACTTCATCCGCGAGAGCGCCGGCAAGGACAAGCCGTTCTTCCTCTACCTCGCGACCTCGATGCCGCACACCCCGCTCGGCGCTTCGTCTGAATTCAAGGGTAAGGGAGTTACTCCGTACGCCGATACCATGGCTGACATCGATCGTACCGTCGGCGCCGTGTTGAAGGCCCTTGCCGACAAGGATGTCGATAAGAACACCATCGTGGTCTTCACCAGCGACAACGGCCCGTGGTTGAACTTCGGACGCCATGCCGGTTCGGCTGGTCCGTTCCGCGAAGGCAAGGGGACGACTTTCGAAGGCGGTGTCCGCGTGCCGTTCATTGTTCGCTGGCCGGGCGTCGTGAAGCCCGACACCCGCACGGATGCGCTCGCCGCTAATATCGATGTCGTCCCGACGATCGTCGAAGCCTGCGCGGCCAACAAGCCGAAGAACGAGATCGATGGCCAATCTTTCCTCGCTCTGCTCAAGGGCGAGAAGTCCACGGCCCGCGAAATCTTCAGCTATTACTACGGCGATCGTCTTGAAGCCGTGCGCAAGGGTAAGTGGAAGCTCCATCTTCCTCATGCCTATCGCAGTTACGTCGATATGATCCCTGCCGCGAGGGATGGCCTGCCGGCCACGACACACCAGCGTCAGATCGGTCTTTCGCTCTACGACCTGGAAGCCGATCAGGGCGAGAAGAACGATGTCTCCGCCGCCCATCCTGAGGTCGTGAAGGAACTGCAGGAACTCGCCGCTGCGGAGCGCAAGAAACTCGACGCCGGCAAGCGCCCTGTCGGTCGCCTCTGATCAGACGAGTCCGGCGATACCGGCGACGCGCCAGGCCATCACGCCGAAGCCGACGATCGCGACCGCGAGGCAAAGGGTGCGTCGCACCTTGGCCTCCATCAGGCCGGTGCGGAGGATGGTCCAGAGAAACGCGGCCGCCATCAGGATGACCGCTATCTGGGCAAGTTCGACGCCGATATTGAAGCCGACGAGGATGCGGACGATGCTCCCGTTATCCCAATCCTTCAGGCGATCGGAGACCGCCGCGGCGAAGCCGAGGCCGTGGACCAAGCCGAAGACGGCCGGGACGACGAGCATCTGACGGTTGGTGGCGGTCCCGCGATAGGCCATCAGTCCGCCGAGGCCGATGGTGAGCGCGATGAAGGGTTCGATCCATGCACCCGGGTTACCGACCCAGCCGAGCGCGACCGCGCTGAGGGTGATGCTATGTCCGAGCGTGAACACGAGGGAGCGACCGAGGGCCTGACGGAGCGAGGTCGCGCCGAGGAACATCGCCAACATGAACAGACAATGATCCCAGCCGTCGGGCAACACATGGCCGAAACCGTCAGCTAGGAGTGCGACGATGGTCTGATTGTCGGTGGCAACCGTGTCGTCGCCGATCTGGAATTCACCGGGTTCGTTTTTTGATACCGCCATGACCGTCTGGAATTCCATGCCCTTGCGGAGATTCGTGAAGACCGTGCCGAGGGCGTCAGGGAAGCGGAGCAAGAGTTTCTGCGTGCCGGCGGGTACGGCTGCCGTGAACTTTGCGTTCATCATCACCGGATAGCGATCGGCTTCACCTTGGCGGCCGGACTGCGCGAGGATCTGTTCCGCGGTCGGGAAGGCCTCGATTTTCCATGCCACGGGTTTTCCGTCAGCTTCGAGGCGGAGGCCGGCGAGGAACTGTTGGCGGCCTGGTTCGATGGACGAGTCCAGGCGCCCGGGCGTGAACATCAGCACATCGAGGTCCTTGATCGGTGCGTCCTTAGGCAGCTGGCCTAGGAGAAATGAGGGGACGTCGAACTTAACCGTCAGCGCGAAGGCGTTCTTTTCGTCGATGACGCCGATGCAGGAGGCTTCCTTCCACTCCGGGTGGGCCCAGAGAAGTGTCGGCAGGAGGGCCGAAAGCCAGAGCAGGAAGACTCGCCGCATGGGAAATGAGTACGACGGCAGGCCGTCTCGTTCCAATCAAAACCGCTTACTTGGCGCCTTCTTCGCGGCGGGGCGGGCGTTTCTCTTCCTTACTGTCGCTGGCGCCGGCCGGGCGGGTGTAGAGCACGGTCAGATCGGCAGCGGCGAGAACCTTGCCCTTCATGGCGGCGAGAAGCGGGTCGACGGTGATCGGGCTTTCGGCCTGGGAGAGGTCGGGCTTGGCGGAAAGGGCGAAAAGGGTGAGGACATATTTCTTTTCGCCGGGACCTTTGGAATGGGGCGACGCGTACTCGACGCGATGATGGACCGTGCTGATGCCCATCTTGCCGAAGTCGGTGGCGTTCTTGGCGACGCTCGTGGTCTGCGGACTGATATCATGCATCAGCCAGTAGATCTTCGTCTTACCTTCCGGGTCGAGGTGGTGCATGATCAGCACCAGGCTCTGGGTGCCTTTCGGCATGCCGGTCCAAGCGAGGGGCGGGCTGGCGCCAGCGCCATCGCCGGTGAATTCAACCGGAAGTTTCTCGCCATCCTTTACCGCGGGGCTGGTGAGCATGAATGTGATGTTCTTTTCGACTGGCTTGGCTGCCGCGACGCTGTCGACAGAGCCCGCCGGCGGCCCGCCTTTCCCTTTGCCCTTCTTGCCTTCAGCGGGAGCGCCGAAGCCGAGCGTTGTTCCGCAAGAGAAAACGAGTAGCACGAGTGCTAGGGGGCGGAATGATAAGAGGGTCATGTCGTGGAGATTCTAGCAGAGGGAGGCTTATGGGCCGATGAAGGGATTACTTTTTCCCTTTCCCCTTAGCGCCTTTCCCCGCGCCTTTCCCGGCGCCTCCGGCAGTTGCCGCGGGTAGGCCTTGCTTCAAGGCATCCAGCTGTGCGCCTAGCTTGGCAGCGAGCCCGGGTTGGGAGGCAAGTAAGTCCTTACTTTCGCCGAGGTCAGTCCGGAGGTCATACAGGCTTCGCTTTCCGTCGCTGGTCTCGATGATCTTCCATTCGCCATCGAAGAAGGCGATGTCGCGCGCGGCGATCAGGAAAGCGGGGCGCGGGAGGGTCTTACCCGTCGATAGCGCGGGCCATTGGTTGGACCCGTCGAACTTCATCTTTTCAGGAATCGGGAGACTGAGCGCGGCGAGCAGGGAAGGGAAGAGATCGTGCGCAGCTACCGGCTGTTGACTGAGTACGCCGGCCGCGACCTTGCCAGGCCAGCGCACGATGGCGGGCACCCGGATGCCGCCCTCTTGGACGGTACCTTTGCCGAAGCTCAGCGGCGTATTCGGGCTGAAGCGGCGCGTGGCGCCATTGTCGGAGCAGAAGATGACCAAGGTATTGGCGCGAAGGCCTTGTTCATCCAGCGTGGCCAGGATGCGACCGATCCCGAGATCCAGGCTCTCGACGACGGCCGTGTAGAGAGCGTCGGTCTTATGTTTCGCAATCAGTTCGGCTGGTGCGGCGAGGGGAGTGTGCGGCGCGTTGAAGGCGACCTGCATGTAAAAGGGCTTTCGGCGGTCACGTTGTTTAAGCTGCGCGATGGCTTCGTCGGCCATCAGCGTCGTCGCATAGCCTTTTTCTTCGACGGTCTTGCCGTCCCGGGACCAGTCAACGACGCCTCGTTGGTTGACGTGGGTGAAGTAGTCGATTTCCGGACCAAGGAATCCGTAGAAGTGGTCGAAGCCGTAGCCGAGCGGGCCGGGATTAGTCCCCAGGTGCCACTTACCGATGAGCGATGTCCGGTAGCCGGCACTTTGCAGCGTTGAGGCCAGCGTGGGCGTGCCTTTCGGGATACCTTGCTGCCCAGGTCCGACCACGTCGGTCACGCCGAAGCGCCGCGGCATCATGCCAGTGAGCAATGCCGAACGGGCGGGGCTGCAAACGGGGTAACCGTAGAAGCGTTCAAGCTGAACGCCTTCCTTCGCGAGTTGGGCGAGGGCTGGGGTCACCATCTTAGGGTTATGGTAGCTAACCCCATTCCATCCGAGGTCGTCGGCGATGATCAGGAGGACGTTCGGCGGGCTGCTCGGCGGTTGCGCATCGGCGAGGACGACGACGAGGGCCAGAGCCACAAAGTGACGGAGAAAAGTCATGGTTATTTATTTCCCACCTTTGAGGGCACCCTTGCCACCTTTGGGGCCGCCTTTACCACCCTTGCCGCCGTTACCGCCGGTTTTGGTCGCGTCGCAGATGTCGGCGTCGCCGAGGACAGCGGTTCCGAGTGGGCCTTTGAAGCCGCCGACGATGTAGGGCCACTCTTTGCTGACGTGGTAGTGGTAGCCGAGTCCGTCGTGGTCGTGTCCGCTGATTGAATCGAGTTTCTTGGGCGCGGAACCGTCGGCTTCGGTGGGGCCGCGGACCGGGAAACCATCGAGCGCGAAGCCAACGACCTTACCTGACTTATCGCCGTCCATGACGGACGGCGCACGGTGGTAATGGTACTCGTGGCCAAAGCCCGTGTGACCACCCTTGGGGTCGAGCGGGGCGATGTTCTTGAACGCCGTGATGCGATTGACTGGTTCCGGCGGGAAGAAGCGGACGCCATTGGTGCTGATACCGAGCCCCGAGCGCGGCGAGAACTTCGCCTGGCGGAGGGGGGTGACAGCCTCGGAGGCCTTTGGATTCTTCGGCAGGAAGAACGTGACGATCTGTTCGAGCGGCTGCAGCTCGATGACCGAATTCGTGACGCCATCTTTGGCGGCCTGTTCGTAGGTCCAGCCGGCCAGCTCCTGGCGGGCGACCTTGTCGAATTCCGTGCGGTCTTTCGTGCGGTGCACCGTGCCATCGGCGTCGAACATGTTCCAACCACGCTTGTTCAGGATTTTGAGATAGTCGGCGTCGACGCGGTAGAGCTTCTTGTCGACGGTGTCTTCCCAGTAGCCGCCCTTGTCGTTAAGCGTGGCCGGGGACCAAGGGCCCATCGCGTGATCGTGGGGCAGGGAGCGGACGACGATTTTATAGACCGTGGCCTTGGAGCCGTCACTCAGGATGCCTTCGATCTCGGTGATTGGTTTCACGAGGGCGCGCTTGTCGAAGAGCGACGGGAGGTCGACCGGGGCGGCAGTGGCCGCTAGGCTGAGGGTGGCGCCGACGAGTGAGAATAATCTCATAGTAAGGGTATTATGCCAGAAAAGGCCTTAACCCAACATTAAGAGATCATTATTCCGAACTATCGGAGTCTTTGTAGCTGCGCAAGACGCGCGGGTTCTGAAAGGAGCCGGGCTTAAAGAAAACTTTCTCCATGAAGAGCCCGCGGGCGGGCGCGGTCGGCACTTCCGAGGTAATGGCACGTTCTTTCCGGTAGGTGAGTAAGCGTTCTGGGGTCATTTTCCCTTCGCCGACGCGGAGGAGTCCTCCGACGAGCCGGCGGACCATCTTGTAAAGGAAGCCGCTACTTTCTGCGATGATGGTAATCCGCTTGCCGCGTCGGCGCACGTCAAGCCGGCGCAGGTCCTTAACCGGATTTTCCTTCTCCATGCCTTGACCGTGGTTGGCTCCAAAGGCGTAGAAGTCATGCTTGCCGAGCAGAAGCTTGGCGGCCTGTCGCATCAGCTTCACGTCGACGGTCTTCATTCCTAATCCTAGGCAGAAGCGCGCCTCCCAGGGCGGCGGGTAACCATCGCAGATCTCGTAACGATAGCGTTTGCCGTTAGCATGCCAGCGACAATGGAAAGTGGGCGCGACCCGCTGAATCTGCGTGACGAGCAGACCGTTTTGCTCGCACGAGTTCATCGCGTGGACGAGGTAGCTGCAGGGGTGAGGCCAGAAAGCGTCAAAATGAAAACGTTGTCCGACACTATGAACCCCGGAGTCCGTGCGACCGCTGCCATGGATGACGATCGGGGTCTTGAGGATGCGTGACATGCGAGCCTCGAGCTCGCCTTGAATCGAAAGCCGCCCCGTCTGGACCTGCCAGCCGATGTGGTCGGTGCCGTCGTAGGCGACCGTCGCCAGGAAGCGCTCGAGCTTCGGCGTGAAGGGTTTCTTGGTCTTGGCGGGAGGCATATCAGGAGCCGAGGCCGCGGCTATTGAGAAAATCCTGGAGTAAGACGGCGGCTGCGCGCGAGTCGCGCTCTCCGGTGCGGGCCTGCTGTTTGCGCTCGTTGGCCGAGCGGGCTTTCCGTCCTCCGAACTCATCGGCCGCTTGGCTCGTGAGGGCTTCGTCGACCTTCTCGATGGGTAAGGCGAAGCGCCGGGTAAGTTCAGCCGCGAAGACATCGACCTCATCGCAGCGCTTGGTGCGTTCACCTTCGACCGACAGTGGGTAGCCGAGGACGAGCAGGGTGACCTTGAGGCGGGCGATCTCCTTGCCGATCTGAGCGAAACGCTCTTCGGCGCTTTCCGCGACTACGGCGGGCAGGGGGAAGGCGAACCCGAGTTCGTCGGCATGGCTCAGCCCGACCCTGCGGGAGCCATAATCGATGCCGAGGAAGACCGATGCCACGGGGTCAAGTTGGGGCACCTTGGCGGATTATTCAATCCGACACGTGGAAGGGGCGGTTTGACACCGCTCCACGGGGGGGTTCCACTGTCGGTATGTCCGCGGAACAGCGCCTGAGCGACCATGAGAGGGCCTTGTACTCCCGGCAGATTCGTCTGCCCGGGGTGGGGGAGTCCGGCCAGCTGCGTCTGCGCGAGGCCAAGGTCCTGCTCTTGGGTGCCGGCGGCTTAGGTTCTCCCGTCGGCCTCTACCTGGCTGCCGCCGGTGTCGGACTCATCGGCATCGCCGACCCGGACAAGGTCGAAATCTCGAATCTGCATCGCCAGATCATCCATGGTTTCGACACCTTGGGGCTCCCGAAGACCATTTCCGCCGCCGAGGCGCTCGGGGAGATTAATCCCGGTCTCAAGGTGGCATTGCATCCCGAGGGCTTCACGGTCGAGAACGCGGCCGACCTCGTCGCCCGTTATGATGTCGTGGTCGATGGTACGGATAACTTCGCGACCCGTTTCCTCGCGGCCGACGCCTGTGTGCTGGGTGGGCGACCCCTCGTGCACGGGAGCGTCCTGCGCGAAGCTGGCCAAGTTGGCGTCTTCCTCCCGAAGACTGGCTGCTACCGTTGTCTCTACCCCGTCATCCCTGACGCCTCCTCCGTGCCGACCTGTGCCGAGGCGGGCGTCTTCGGTGCGACCTGTGGGGTAATCGGCTCCTGGATGGCTTCCGAAGTCATCGCCGTCCTACTCGGTAAACGCTCGGCCTCGCGCCTGCTGGTCGTCGATGTCGGCTCCGGTACTTCCAGACTGATCGCCTTGTCGGCCGACCCGGCCTGTCCGTGTTGCGGTGCTTCTCCTGCCATCCGTTCGCTCGAGAAGGCCGCCTATGCAGCTATTTCCTGCCAATCCCCAGAACCCATGTCCGAAACCCCCCTTGAAGTAACCGTCGAAGAAGCCCAGCGCCTGTTGTCCGGCCCTAATCCACCCCAGCTCATTGATGTCAGGGAAATGGACGAGTATGCCGTCTGCCGAATCGAGGGCTCGCGACTTATTCCCATGAACACCGTGCCGATGCGATTGGCCGAGATTCCGCAAGACGTCCCGGTCCTGGTCCAGTGCCACCATGGCGGCCGGAGCATGAAGGTTACCCATTTCTTGCGGTCCAAAGGCTATACCCGCGTCAGTAACGTCAAGGGTGGTATCGACGCCTGGTCGCTCAAGGTCGACCCCCAGGTCCCGCGCTACTGAGCGAGACTAGGCTTGCCGACTCCCGCCCTCTGTTATTTTATATCCGTTCTCACTATGAAGCGTTTCACCTTCCTTCTCGCTGTCGCCGCCTTGAGCGTCGGTTGCACCTCTCGCATCCCTTCCGGCTTCAACCCGCTTGCTTCCGGTAACGGCGGTCCCGGTGGCCCTGACATCATCGATCACCGTTCGTCCAATCCACGTCGCGATGCCCTCGCCGCCCAGATTCTCGCAGGCAATATCCCCCCGGAAGCCATTCTCACCACCGTCTACTTCGATTTCGACAAATACACCGTCTCCGCCAACGAGCGTGCCAAGATCGACGCCGTCGCGGGTCGCGTGAAGGCCACGGATGTCATCATCGCCGGTTACACCGACCATTTCGGCACCGCAGAATACAATCTCGGTCTCTCCGATCGCCGCGCCCAATCCGTCCGCGAGTATCTCGTCAAGAGCGGTGCCAACGAAGCCAGGTCTGAAATCATGGCCCTCGGTTCGCAGCAAGCGGACAAGAACGCAGCTGGTCGTCAGTCCGGCGCCAAGGACCGCAAGGCTGTGATCGTCGACGTGAACTACTCTGGACCGATTTCCGCTGCCCCGGCCGCTCGGGTCTCCGCCCCGGCTCCGTCCGCGGGCGCTGCTCCGGCTCCCGTCCCCACCGCGCTCTGAGCGACAGATTGAACCAAAGAAAAGGCCCGCCGTTCGGCGGGCCTTTTTATGGTCTGGAAGCTTCGGCTTACGGTAGCGTCGCGAAGAGGTAGGCCAGCGTGCCGCCAAACAATCCCAGTGACACCAGTTTGGCTGTCAGGCGTTCGCGGTCGCTACGGTGCAGCGCGCCCCAGCGGCCGAGCACCCAGCAGGCCGTGGCGATCAGCGCCAGGCCTAGCGAGGCGTCGCGCACCCAAGCGGCATCTTCCACGAGTGCATTGAGTACCCAGAGCAGGTAGAGCGCGTAAGCGAACAGCGGGAAGGACATGCCTTGCTTAAGAGATTCCATCCACTCGCCGGGGCGCGGGAGCATCGCGGCAAGCCGGGGGAACATCGAAAGAAGCAGGTAGGGAAGCGCCATGCCGAGGCCGATGACGGTGAAGAAGAGCAACGTCTCGCCCGTGGAGCGTTCCTTGTCTAAAGCGAAGCCTAACGCGGCGCCGAGACCGGGTGCCGTGCAGGGAGTGGCTACGACCGTGGCGAGCACGCCCGAGAGGAAGGTTGCGACCCGTCCATCGCCATCGCCCGCGGAGACGCCGCCCAGGCCGACACCGATCTCGAAGACCCCGGCGAGGCTGAGTCCGAGTACGATCATCAGCACGCAGGTTCCGAGGACGAAGCCTGGGGATTGCATCTGGAAGCCCCAGCCGACGGAGGAGCCACCGGATTTAAGTCCGATGATGAGGAGCGCGAGGGCGAGGAAGCTGGCGATGACGCCGGCGGAATAGAGGAGGCCGTTGAGGATCACCTTGCTACGCGCGGCGCCGGCTTCCTTGGCGAAGCCGAGGACCTTGAGACCGATCATCGGGAAGACGCAGGGCATCAGGTTGAGCAGGACGCCACCACCGAAAGCCAATAGCATCCAGATGAAGAATGAGTGCGTCGTGGTCTCCGCTTGGTAAGGCTTGCCCGCCGAGACCGCGGAGAGCGCCGAGAGGACTTCGGTGCCTGTAAGGGCCTCGGAGAGGATGGCCGGGGGCTGGCCCGTTTTCAGGAAGACGTTGAGTGGAATCCCCGTACGTCCGTATTTGCCGAGCTCGTTGGCAATGACCGCATCTTTCTTCGTCCAGTCAGCCTTGAGCATCACCACGCCCGCTTGATTAAGCGCCTTGGCCACGTCTTCTTGGGTGTAGACGCGCTTGTTGACCTGGCAGGTGGCGCACCAGCGCGCGGTGAAGTCGACGTAGACGATCTTGCCGTCGGCGAGAGCCTTCGCCTGCGCCTCCGGAGACCAGGGCTGCCAGTCGCCCGCCGCCTTGGCCGGAGTGTTCGGCGTGGGTGCCGGCTTCGAGGGTGCTGCGCCTAATACGGCCTTGATGTCGACGAACCCGCCATCGGCTGACCGCGTGGTAAAGATCAGGTCTCCCGAATCGAGGGTCTCGGTCGCGTCGGCCAATTCGATGACGATGGTATCTCCGACCAGCTTCTGTTTGGCCGTGGCCGTGGGTGAGACAAAGCCGCGGACGGGGAACCAAGTCTTGGTCAGTTTATCACCAGCCGGCAGGACAACCGTGAGCGACTTACCATCGGATGATGCCGTGGTCGACAGGCGTGGGCGAAGGGCGGGGTAGAGCTTAGCGTCGTATTTATAAGGGACGTTACCGGCGCCCACTTTGACGGTCATTTCGACCTGCTTGTCGTGCGGCCAGCATCCGGAGTCGTCGCATTCGAGCCATTCGGCTTTGCCTTTGAAGGTCAGCGTGCCCTTGGCGTCACTGGGGACGGCGACTTCCATGAGCAGCAAGGTCTCGTCCTCGTAGACGAAGTTCATCACGCCGGACTGGTCGATCAGCTTGGGGCCGGGCCAGATGAAGGCGCCGACTTTCGTGCCGGAAAGTTCCTGCCATTCCACCGTCGGTGCTTGTCCGGCATCGCCAGGATTCTGCCAGTAGATGTGGAAGTGCGGGTCGCAGCGGAAGCGCATCGCGATGAGCGCCTTTTCTCCGGGGCGGATATCGGGCGTCAGGTTGACGAGGTCGACCTTGGTGCGGACGGCGGCGCTTAGGTCGCCGAGGAGGGCGAACAGCGAGAACAGGCCAAGGGCAAGGAATCTCATGGGCCTACCTTGGGCTCAAACCCAGCAGGATGCAAGGCGTCGGAGACGCCTTAGGAGACCAGGTGGCAGGGCAGCAGGGCCGCGTCACTCATTCCATGGATGATCTTCTTATCCGCGGGGCAGAACGTCGAAAGGATGCCGGAAAGCTCCACCGTATCGTTATCGACGAAGAAGTAGGGGCAAAGACGGACGCGTCCTTCGGCGGGAACCACCGAGCCGTCATCGGCGTAGACCGGGTGGGTCAGGCGCGAGGGCTTATGGTATTCCTGCATGACATGGAAGGTCTCGTTCTCGGGGTTCAGGGCGTTCTCGATGGCCTCGAGCCATTCTTCGCGGGAGACGTCGCTGCCGAGCGTCACCGAGCGTGCGCCCCAGGCGGTCTCGTGGAAGCCGCTGGCCTTGATGATCAGGTTACGTTCGCGTTGGGAGGCCTCGGCGAGTTCGGTCCATTCGCGGATGGGGCGCCCGGCAAAGCCAGGCGCATGTAGCACGGCCGTCGGCGGGAGCTCGGTCTTCTCCATGATCCAGGTCTGGGGGATGATACGAAAGAGGGCTTCATAATGATCCTCCGGGAGGTTTTCTTTCCAAAACTCGGCGAGTTGAGGGTGGTGGAGCAGGGCGAGGCCCAGCTTCTCTTCTTGGAAGGCCTTCATCGGCGGCGTCAACGTCAGCGTGCCGGCTTCGACCGCGTTGAAAATACCGTCAGCGCCCTTGACGTTGGCGAGGTCGAAGAGTTCGAAGAAACGGTAGAGGATGTCGACGCGGCGAGGCGCGCCGTCGACGGGGATGTAAGAACCATCGCCCATCTGCATGATCTGGGCGGGCGTGATGACGTGCACGTCATGGCCGAGGGTGCGCAGCTTCTCGCCGAGCCACTCGAATTCCGGGCGATAGGTCGCGGCCTCGTCGCTGACGACGATGGCGACGAGCGGGAATTTCTCCTTCGGGGTCAGGCGGGCGAGCGAGGCCATGAACCGGTCAGGCATGCTATTCGCGCCGATGACGCGGGGGAAGTCTTCGGCGTAGACCTCGTTGAGGTAGGCCGTGAGGCCGACGCCACCAGGGACGCTGTCCAACTCCGTCATCGTGAAGCCTTGGTCGGTGATGAGCAGGTCTGGGCGTAGGACGACGGGGCACTGGCCTTTGACGGCGCGGTGGCGGCCATGCGCGATGAGGCCGGCGGGCTTGTAGCGGTCCAGGTATTCGGCGACCCAAGGCGCGTAGACCTCGCGGTTGCGGAGGATCTTCTTGTTGGTGAAGGAGCGGACGTAGAGGCGTTCGAGCGCGCGATGGTAGCTCAGGCAAGCCGAGCCGATACGCTTTATGTCACGTAGCTGCGCTTCCGTGATGGGCCAAGGCTCCGGCGAAAGCTCCCAGATCTTCTCCGCAAAGAGCGGGGTCTCGAGGAGCTTCTGGCGGAGGATGTCCCGGGTGGGCATGGGGGCGGAGGACTTAGTCCTCGATCTTGATGTCCTTATTGCGGGTGCGCGGGCCGCCCGCGCGGAGCCAGCCGTTGATGAACGCGTCGATGTCGCCGTCCATGACCGCCTGGATGTTGCCCGTCTCGACCCCGGTGCGGAGGTCCTTCACCATCTGGTAAGGTTGGAAAACGTAGGAGCGGATCTGGTTACCCCAGCCGATGTCGCCCTTTTCGCCGTAATATTTCTCCATCTCCGCGCGCTTGTCGTCGATGGTCTTTTCGTAGATGCGGGCGCGGAGGATCTTCATCGCGAGGGCGCGGTTCTTGACCTGGGAGCGTTCGCGTTGGCAGGCCACGACGATGCCCGTCGGGATGTGCGTCAAGCGGACCGCGGATTCGGTCGTGTTGACGTGCTGGCCGCCCTTGCCGCTGGAACGGTAGACGTCGACGCGCAGGTCGGCTTCGTTGACTTCGACGTCGATATCATCGTCGATTTCCGCGACGACGTCGACGGAGGCGAAGGACGTGTGGCGACGAGCGTTGGCGTCGAAAGGGGAGATCCGGACGAGGCGATGGACGCCGCGCTCGGCCTTGACGTAGCCATAGGCGTTGGGACCTTCGAGGCGGAACGTGGCCTGACTGATACCCGCGCCTTCGCCTTCGGCGATGTCTTCGACTTCGATCTTAAAACCACGACGCTCGGCCCAGCGGGTGTACATGCGGTAGAGCAGGTCAGCCCAGTCATTGGATTCCGTGCCACCGGCGCCGGCCTTGACGGTGACGATGGCGTTGGAGCGGTCGTGCAGGCCGGAGAGGAACGAAGCGATCTCGAGTTCGGAGACGGCGGCGAGCAGGTCGGTGCCGAGCTTGCGGAGTTCCTCGACCTCGGCGTCGGCGGTGCCATCCGGCGATTCCGTGATCAGTTCGGCAAGGGTCTTGGCGTCTTCGATCTGGCGTCGGAAAGCGACCTGGGGGGCGACGATGACTTTATGGCCGTTGCACTCCGAGATGACCTTCTGGGCGGCCTTCTGGCTGTCCCAGAAGTTCTGGGCGGTCATGAGCTCTTCGAGTTTCGCGATGGCGGCTTGCTTGCCCGCGACGTCGAGGAACTTCCAGAGGTAGCCGGCGCGGCGTTCGACTTCGTCGAGGCTGGCTCGGATTTCGGGCGGAATATACATCGGAAAGCGGAAAGAAGGGGGAGGGGCCCTGCTTGGTTGGCGGGCGAAGGTTGGGAATACCTAGGCCATCCTTTGTTTTCAATGTCAGAGTGGGGCCGGTCGGGCTCTCATTTGCCCGGGCACGGACTGGTCGCACTTGCACCCCGTCGAGGCTGGGGCATACATCCAGCCCATGTCGTATCTCGAAGGCCTGAGTTTCGCCCAGATTGCCGGCCCCTTGCCTGAGCGCCGGGTCCTTGCCAACGGACTCGAGGTCATCTACTCCCATCGGCCCGGCATCGGGCTGTGCACCGTCCAGGCCTGGGTCCGCACGGGCAGTATCCATGAGGGACGTTGGGAAGGCTCAGGCATCTCCCACTACCTTGAGCACATGGTCTTCAAGGGTACCGGTCGTTTCACGAACCGTGAGCTCACCGACGCCATCCATCGCAGCGGGGGTTCCTCCAATGCCTACACGACGTTCGACCGGACGGTCTATTACGTCGACGCGCCGCAGGAAGGTTTTGAGACCGCGATGGAAGCGATCGCCGACATGGTCTTCGATCCGCTCATCACGGATGCCGACGCGAAGATGGAGCGTGAAGTCATTTTACGCGAAATCGCGATGTGCGACGATGAGCATGACCAGATGCTGGCCAAGTCCGTCTTGGAAGAGGCGGTCCGTTCGCATCCTTTACGCCAACCAGTAATCGGCCATCGCGACCTCTTTGTGCGCATCACCCCGGAGGACCTGCGGTCCTATCACGCCAGCCGCTATGTCCCGACGAACGTCGTCTTGGCCCTGGGCGGTAGCATGCCCCCGGAGGAAGTCTTCGCTTCCGCCGAACGTTGGTTCGGCCGTTTCGCTCGCCGACCCCTCATCGATATCGCTGCGCACCAGGAGCCGCCGCAGGGCGGGGTCCGTCGCGCCGATCTCATCCGCGAGATCAACACCTCCAAGGGCGTCGCCTGCTGGCGCATCCCGGGTTACTTCGACGAAGGTCGCCTCGCTACGGATCTCTTCCTCGGTGTACTCGGCGCTGGGAACAGTTCCTTGCTTTGGAGTGAGCTCCGCGAGAAGCGTAAGCTTATCCACGGCATCGACGCTTCTGGTTTCGGTATTCGCGATCTAGGCCTCGCTTGGTGCAGTTGGACGGGTGAAGCCGGTACATCCGCCCCCGTGGTGGAACAAGCGATCGCCGAAGTCGTCGACGGCCTCCTGCAGAAAGGCGTCACGCCTGCCCAGTTTGAGAAGGTGCGTCGCCAGTCGGTCGTCGGCATGGTCAACGGCCAGAAGAATATCCACGGGCTGACCAGCCGCGTCGCCCATGCGGCTACCACCGGTCATGATATTTCCTGGCCGCAACGCGGCGTGGAGCATCTCGCCAAGCTGGGTGCCGAGGACCTCACCCGCGAAGCCCGCAAGTGGCTTCGCCCGGACAACGTCACGTTCGGTACCATGCGCGGGGGGGAGGCGGATGCGTCCGCGGCCAGCGCCACGGCGACGGCCACGCCGGATCGCTTCGAGACCTTCAACTTGGATAACGGCGTCCGCGTCGTCCTCCAGCACGACGCCACCATCCCCAAGGCCGGAGTCGGCGTCTTCCTCGCCGGCGGCCTCGCTTATGAAGCGCCCGACAAGCGTGGCACCACGGGCCTGCTCGGCACGATGTTCGCCCGCGATAACGTGCATCGGACCAAAGAAGAGGTGGCGCACCTCGTCGACAGCATCGGGGCGACCTTCGCCGACCATGGCTCACAGGTCTCCTGCGGTCTCTGGGGCGAGGCCCTGAGCTCGGATTTCGAAAAGATCTCCGAACTCATCGCCGACGGTATTCTCGGTCCGAAGATCCTGCCCGAAACTTTCGCCTTGGAGCGCGCCGCCATCATGACCGCCTGCCGCGAAGCCGAAGACGACATCGTTGAGAAGGCCCGATTGCAGCTCCAGCGCCAGTATTTCGGTGGGCATCCGCTCGCCATCGACGCCTGCGGTACGCCGGAAACCTTGGCGAAGATCCAGCCGTCCGACCTAGCGGCGTTGCACCAGTCCCTGGTCGTCGCCGACAATATCGTCATCGGCGTCAGTGGCGCCTTCGATCGCCCGACGGTCATGGAGTTCGTCAACCGCCGCTTCGGCTCCTTGCCGAAGCTTTCGCTGAGCCGCTGCGGCCTGCCCAAGCATGCTCCGTCTAAGGCTAATAAGGTCCTCGAGCGGGCGCAGGGTGAACAGGCCGTCGTCGCCATTGCTTTTCCTCATTGTGGATTCGGGCCGGACGAGGTCGTCGCCGCGAACGTGACCGAAGAACTGCTCAGCGGCATGGCCAGCGGGTTGTTCCGCCGGGTGCGCGAAGAGAAGGGCATGGCCTATTTCGTCGGTGCGACGCGGGTCGAAGTCGTCGACCAAGGTATGTTCTACCTTTATGCCGGCACCGCGCCAGCCTCGGCCCAAGAGGTCGCGAAGGAGATGCGTTTGGAGCTTGATCGCCTCCGTAAGGGTAAATTCGCCCCGAATGAGATTGAAGATGCCAAGCGCCGCATGCGGGTTTCCCGTCGTCAGGGCCGGCAGTCCGCCGGCGCCCGGATGCAGGGGGCGCTCGTGCGCGAGGTGGCTGGTCTAGGGGCTAATTTCGATGCCGAGTGGGAACGTCGCATGAGCCTGACCGATGAAGCCGCCGTGCAGGCGTTCGCCCTGCGCTACCTCGACGCTCAATTCGAGCAAGAGCTCATCGTCCTCCCGAAGGAGTGATCAGGCGTCCTCGAAGTGCCGCTTCGCGAACCAGGCCGAAAGAATGCCGGGGATGGCGAGGCTGAGCGCGAACAGGAAGTATTGGGCGTAGCCGAGACGCTCGGCCAAGTGGCCCGCCCAGAGTCCTGGCAGGTAATTGGCGAGCAGGGCGAAGGTAGAGAGCGCGGCGTAGCGCACGGGGGCCCCGGGGCCCGACGCCAGTTTCATCATCGCCAGGATCAGTGCGCAGAGGCCGGCACCGTAAACGATGTACTCCACGATGAAGACGCTGCCGATGATCCAAAGGTCATGGCTTCCGTCGTACGCCAGCCAGGCGAAGGCCACCAAGGGTAGGTGCATCGTGACTCCGAGCGGCAGGAGCGCTCGGGCCAAACCGAGCCTAGCCACCACGAGTGAGCCGATGACGCCGCCTAGCGCCAAGCCGCCGACGGCCGACAGCATGCGGAGCACCGCGTAGGTCTCGTTGCTAAGGCCTAAGCCGCCGGCGGTGGCCTTCGTGGCGAAGACCGGGATGATCCGGGCCATGTGCACTTCGCTCGCCCGATAGAACAGGATGAGGGCGAGGACGGCGAGCAGGCGCCTATCGACGAGGAGCGATTTCAGCCCGGCGAGCATCTCGCGGAAGCGCTCCCGGACGGTGCTCGTGTCGGCGGAGGTGGTGGGCTCCGCCGCGAGCCCCCAAGCATTGGCCACTAAGGTCAGCAGGGCGAGGATGCCGGCTGTGGCCAGCGCCCACGACCAGGCATCAGCGGTCTGCGGCCCGTAGTCCATGATGCGACCCACGAGCCAGATGAGTCCGGGGCCGGCGAGCACTACGCCGACCTTCGTCGCGACGTTGAGGATGCCAGAGTGCGTTGCGCGCCTCTTGTCGTCGAGGGCGGCGACGAAGTAACCATCGAGGGCGAAATCATGGGCGGCCGCGAAGAGCGAGAGCAGGATGAGGCAACCGATAATCGGGGTGGTTGAGAATTGGTCGGCGCCCACGTAGTAGGCGAGTACGCCAAGCAGGGCGGCGATACCCAGTTCGGCCGCGAGGATGAAGCGCCGCGGGTTGAAGCCGGCGACGAGGGGGGAGAGGAGTATCTTACAGCCGACGATTAAGCCGAAGACCGCGACGGCTTGCGTGATCTGGGAGTCCGCATAGCCAAGGTCCTTGAGCGCCACCGGCAGGGCTTCGTCCCGGACCGCCGCAGGAATGGATTGGAACAGGTAGGCCGCGAAGACCCAGAGCCAGGCGCGGCGGGGGATCGTCGCGGGCTCTTTCATCGCTTAGGCGCCTTCGCCGAGCTGAGCGCGGCCGAAGTGATCGACCGAGCGGAGCAGGCCGTCGACGAATTTGGCGACGGTGATGTTCAGGCCGAGCAGTTCGGAGTCTGTCAGGTCCAGCATTTCGCCTGGCTTAAAGGTGCGAGTGGTGTCCGTCAGGCGCGCGACCATCTTCGGCTTATGCTCGTCCGTGAGGCCGTGGCGCGTGACCCCCGGCGGAAGTTCGGGGGCTGCTTCCGGGGCCTTTTCAGGTTGGGCGGGGGCTTCGAAATCCTGCATCGCTTTGAACTCCAGGGTGAGGGAGCCGTCCGGGGTGATGTCGTCGTTGGTGACGAGGCCGCCGCGGACGAGTACGCGCAGGGCGGCGGCGAGGCTGAAGACGCCGTCCTCCAGGTCGCAGACGATACCGAAGTTCTCTTCGAGGGCCGTGAAGCGGTCCTGCAGCGTCATTTTTTGGAAGGCGTTCTGTTTGTCCGAGATGATCTTCTCGATGAGCGGGTCGCGGCGCTGATTTTTGCCTTGTTCGCGGATGAACAAGCACAGCAGGTGGCACTGCACCATGGCTTCCGAGGAAAGTGTCAGCAGGTCATTGACCGTCGTCCGCATCATCAGGCCGCGGGCATAGGCGAGCATCTGTTCCGGCGGCAGGTGGGCCTGCGGGACGGGCATGACGCGCGAGACCGAGGAGAAGTGTTCGTAAGCCTTCGGGTCGGCCGTGTGCAGTCCGGCGATGCTGAACGCGAGCATATCATGCTGGCGTTGGAGGGCCGTGAAGAACGTGCGGCTGATGTTCTGGAGCGAGAGGACGTTCTCGCCGTTGCCGGGCGGGGGCTGCGACATGGGGATTAGCTGGTCGGATTGGAACCCTTGTCCTTGGCGTGGCGAGCCCTTTTGCGAGACAGGAAGCCGTCGGCGCGGGGTTGGGGGGTAGAGGCGAACCAGGCGATGGCCAACGGGGCGATCTCGGAAAGGGACAGGCCGGGCTGGCTGACGAGGCCCGGGAAGCGGTAGCAATGTTCGACGCGTGGCTGGATGTCGGGGTCGAGCTTGCCGCCCGGGATGAGTAGGGCGAGGTGACGGCCGGGGACGCGGACCGGCACGGCGAGGTCGATTTTGCGGCCGATCTCAGGCGAGAGCGCCACGACGCAGCAACGGTCTTCAACAAGCTTCAGAAGTCCGCCGAGGGCGGCGGCGCGCATGAGACGCAGCTGTTCCATGGCGCCACGGGAGAGGTTCCAGGCTTCCGGATGGAAGGAGAGCTTCTCGGTGCCGCCGGAGAGCAGGAGGCGCTTCAGGCCAAAGGCAGCCATCGAACGGGCGATGGCAGCGAGGTCGGCTGCGTCGGTGACGCCATCGGCGATGACGATGCTTTCGCGGGACTCGCGCCATTCAGCGAAGTCGGAGATGCGAGCTAGTCCGAAGTCGGGCCGCATGGTGAGCGCGCAAACGTCGTCGCAGGGGCCTTCGGCCGTCTTGACGAGTTCGATCGGTCCGACGATGCGGGTCTTGACGCCGAGTTCAGCGAAGGCGGCGTCGTATTCAGCGAGGTTGGGTGCGAACGCAGCGGTCGCGACGACCTCACGCAACGCCTTGGGATGGTGTTTGAGGCAGGCGAGCAGCGCGGCGATGCCCCGGATGACCAGGCGGTTGGGATGGGGGTCGTTGGTATTCACAAAATGCGTCCTTCGTCGAAGTCGATCATGTCTGCGAAGGAGATCACGTCGGTGCGTTGTTCGGCGCCCATCTTACTTTTGGCGCTGTCGAGGGCTTCGCGGCCCATCGGGCTCATGCCTTTCTGGACCAGTTCGCGGTTCCAGACGGCCACGCGGAGGTCGGCGGGGAAAAGTGCTTTGAGCCGGACGTCGAGTTCGGCTTCGGTCTGCGTCTCGCGGACGCAGGCGATGACCTGCTCGGGGTCCACGCCGAGATGGAGGCAGAGGAAGCGATCAAAGCCTTTACAGAAATTGCGCCGATAAGATTTTGGCAGTTCGCCTTTCAGGTGCTTGCGAATCTTGGCGAGGAAGCGGGGCAGGTGGAGCAAGCCGGTCGCGGGGTGCGGGATATAGGCCGACGGGAGGTCGTAGCAGATTTCACCGGTGGCTTCCGAGAAGCCGTCAGGGCGAGGGGCGGAAGGCGTGGTCATTTCGACGAGGAGGCGGCCGGCAAGAGCTTGGCGATTTCGGCCGAGACCGTGGCAAGGTTCGCCGATTGGGCCTTTTCGAATTCGGTCGGCGTACGTTCCTTGAGCGGACGGGATTGCGAAAGCGTCTTGGTCGCGAGGAGGGTACCATCGGACTTTTCGAGGCGGAACGTGACCTGGAGGGTGGCCGTATCCGTATTCGGCGCCGTGCCTGGGATGGAGAAGATCGAGCGCCCGGGGTCGGCGGGAGTAAAGACTTCCATTTTGTCGACGGTCAGAAGGAGCACGAGATGCTCCTCGGCTGGCGACTGCATCGAAGACGGTAATCCGGTCAGCGAGGTGAGGTGGCGGCCGACGGCTTCGGGGACGGCGCGGTCGAGCGGAGAGATCCAGCGGTGGGCGTCTTCCATGCGCACCCAGCCCGTGTCGTCGATCAGTACGACGTTTGGTCGGCGGAGGGCGGAAGGGATGATCGCGCGAGGGACGAAGAGGGTCGGGCCGGAGCGTGTGGTGACGGCGGCCGGCGAGGCGAGCTGGTGGAAGGTGACCGCCTCGCTCTTCTTGTCGAAGATGATGCAGCCGCTGAGAAGTGCGGTCAGGCCAAACAGCAGGGCGCGGGATTTCATTTAGCAGCCGGCTCCTCCTTGGGCTTCGCATCTTGAGCGGGCGACTTACCGCGACCCTGGATGATCGTCTCAGGGTTGCGTTCGATGAAATCAGCGAGCGAGCGGATCGCCTGGGCCGCGTCCGAGACGTCGGCCAGTGCTTGGTCGAGGTCGCGGCGGGCCGGCGAGCCTGGCTTGGTGAGCGTGCGGAGGTTTTCGGAGGTCTCGTTGAGTCGCTCGAGGGCCTTGCGACCGGCCGTCACCATCGCCTTGATGTCGTCGGTCACCGGGTCGACCTTGCCGCTCAGGCGTTTGACGAGGACATCGATGCCTTGCATCGCGGCGGAGAAGTCCGTGACCGCGCGGGCGATGGCCGGGTCGCCGGTGATCTTCGAAATATTAGAGGAAGCTTGGACGAGGTTGCCGTTGATCTTCTCGAATTCGATCTGCGAAGCGCCTTTGTCGATCCGGGTCAGGATCGAATCGACCTTCTTGGTGATCGAGACGAAGTCGATGCGGCTGAGCTGATCGAGCGTCTGGGCGACGGCCTTGGTCAGCGCGCCGAGGTTGGAAGGCTGCGTTGGGATCTCCGGCATCTCACCTTTCGGGTCATGCAACTTGTAGGCCGTGTCGGGAAGGTAATCCAGCTCCACGTAAAGCACGCCCGTGATGACCGACTGCTGCTGCAGCTTGGCACGAAGTCCTTTCTCGATGGAGAGGCGCAGGCCTTGCTTCTGGAGCAGGGCCTGATCGATACCGCGGCGGGTGAGGAGGTCGGGCGAGAATTCCATGACCACCGGGACGGAGTAGTCGGACGCCGATTGACCCGAGGTGCGCAGGAGCACCTGGCTGACCTTGCCGATGCTGACGCCGCGGAATTTGACCGGTGCGCCGATATCCAGGCCACTGACTGAATCTTCGAAATAAGCGATCGCCGTAGGCTTGGCGCCGGTGAAGGAGCCGGCCCCAAGCAGGACCACGGCGGCGATGATGAGCAGGATGCCTCCGACCACGAAGGCCCCGATAAGTGTCATGTTGGCGGATCTACGCATGGTCAGTCGAAACGAGCTTGGGTGAAGAAGGCGTGTACCTTCGGCGAATTGCCAGCCTGAAGGAAGCCCTTTGGAGGTCCGTAGCCACCGATGGTACCCGTGTCGGGGTCGAGATAAACGCAGAAGTCGGCGGTTCGCAGGATGCTAGGGATTTCATGGCTCACCAGGATGATGGTAGTGCCATAGGCCTCGCGGAGGCGGAGAATGAGCTCGTCAAGGCGCCCCGAACTCAGCGGATCAAGGCCCGCGCTGGGTTCGTCGAGGAAGATGACGGCCGGGTCGAGGGCCATGGCGCGGGCGATGCCGGCGCGCTTAGCCATGCCCCCGCTGATTTCCGAGGGAAGTTTATCCATGGCATCGGCTAGGCCGACGAGGGCCAACTTGTACTCGGCGAGCTGGCGGATGTCTTTGCGGGGAGCCTTGAGGAACTCGCGCATGGGCATCTCGATATTCTCGCGGAGGGTGAGCGAGGAGAACAGGGCGGCGCCTTGGAAAAGGAAGCCGCTCTGGCGCAAGATATCCTGGCGCTGCTGTCCGTCTGCCGCGGCGAGGTCGACGCCCATGAGCGTGGTCTTACCGCCGAGCGGTTCATCCAGTCCGCCGAGGGCGCGCATGAGCGTGCTCTTGCCGCAGCCGCTGGGTCCGACGATCGCGAGGATCTTGCCAGGCGCGAGGGACAGGTTGAGCCGATCCATGATCACGGTCTTGCCGTGGCCGATAGCCAAGCCCGTACAGGTGAGGATGTCGGGGGTGTCGTTCACAGGTCGAACAGGTTGAAGATCACGGCGAAGATTGCGTCGAAGATCACGATGAAGGTGATGCCCAGCACCGCGGCGGAGGTGGCGGCCTCGCCGACGCCGAGGGCAGAGCGCTTGGCGACCGAGCCGCGATAACATCCCGCCCAAGCGGCGATGAAGCCGAAGGCGATGGACTTGATGAAGCCGACCAGGAAACTCTTGAAGGAGATGGCGCGGATGGCCTGCGTCAGGTACTGTTCGATGCTGAGGTCGCCAGCGCAGGCGACAATCATGCCCCCGAAGATACCGATGAAGGTGGCGAAGACCGCGAGGAGTGGCACCATCAGCGTGACGGCCAGGATGCGGGGCAGGGCAAGGTACTCGATGGGGTTGATGCCCAAGGCGCGCAGGGCATCGGTCTCTTGGCTGACGTTCATGCTACCGAGCTGCGAAGCGTAGGCGGTCGAAGTGCGTCCGCATGCGATGATACCGGTCATCAACGCACCCATCTCGCGGGTCATGGCGAGGGAGACGAGGTTAGCGACATAGACCGTAGCGCCGACTTGGCGGAGCTGGATGAGGCCGACGTAGGCCATGATGAGCCCGGTCAGGAAGCCGAGGAGGGCCACGATGGGCAGCGCGTCGACGCCTGAGGTCTGCAGCTGGAGCTTGAAGTCTCCCCAATTGACCTTGGCCCGTCCGACCAGCATCTTGAGGAAGCCTAAGGCGGTGTGGCCGATATGATCAAAGGCGCGGGCCCAGGAGCCGCCGCTTTCGACGCCCCAACTTCCAAAAGTCTCGAGTAAGCCCGCGTGGTCGGATTGGGCGTGGTCGGATGAGGCCTTTTCGGCCATCTGCACGAGAGACTGCAGCCGGACGGGTAGGGTGGAAATATCCAGCTGACGGATATTCTTGAAGTTGTCGTAAAGCCATGCCGGGAGCGACGAGTCGAAGTCGGTTAGCCCTTCGGCCACGACCTTGGCCCGATCTCCCTTGATGACGATGGACGGGAGCGGTTGATTCAGCTCCCAGGCGCCGCCGATGGTGACCAAGGCCGTGCCATCGGCCAGGACTTCCGTCCGGGCAAAAGGTAGGCCTGTGGGAGCATGGGACATCCTGACTGTCAAATACTTGGGCGAGCCGATGTTCACAAGTCAGAAAGGCGTGGACGCCCCCTTGGAGATATCCTTTGCTGATATTTCAGAAATGTCGATTTCACGTCTCATGGCCATTGCCTCGGCTGCCGCCTCTGCCCATGCCGCCGAAGTCCCCGCTCCGGCGATTCCGAGGTCCGTCTGGGTCGTCTCGCTCACCGAAGAGAACGACAAGTTCGCTCCGCAGAACAAGGATCGTTACTACACCCAAGGCCTGAAGATCGCCATCAATCGCGGCGATCACACCTTCTTCTCGCTCACGCAGGAGATCAATACGCCTGCGGATACGACGAACCCGAATCCTTCGCTCGACGACATGCCTTATTCGGGCGCACTTTATCTCGGTTGGGGGTATGGCGCCATCTTGGACCGAGGTGGCCGCCGCGACTGCATGTTTTCGGTGGAGGCTAAGCTCGGCGTGATCGGACCCTCGGCCGGTGGCGAGACGATCCAGAACAAGTTCCACGACCTCATCGGCACGCCGCAGTCCTCCGGCTGGGGGACGCAATTGCCCGACGAGTTATTGATCAATGTGGACGGCGAGTTCCGCCGTCGCTTCGACCTAGATTCGTCCGGCCGTGGTTATCGTGACCTGATCGCCCGCGGCGTTTTAGAGCTTGGTACCTTGCGTACCGCGGTGGTCCTGGGTGGGCAATTACGATGGGGAGTCAATCTGGACAAATCGTGGGGCCATTCCTTCATCCGCCACTCGAATGGTTACGATCCCATCGATGCGCTGAAGACGCCGGCCTCCCGTCCGAACTTCTCCTACTGGGCCTTCGTTGATTCCCAGGTCGAGGTCATCGTCCGTAATTATGCGACCGACGGCACGAACTTCCGCGAATCCCGTGGCGTCACTCGTTCGCCCATCGTGCTCCAGTGCGCGGTCGGAACCACCTTCCAAGTTTATTCCTGCTCCGCGACTTATTTCATCGCGGCGCGGACGAAGGAATTCGAGACGCAGGACGGCGTTCATTTGTTCGGCGGCCTCAAGGGCCAATTTCTATTCTGAACATGTCCGCCATCGCCGTCGTCGACGTAGGCTCCAATTCCATCAAGGTCGCCATCGTGGACGAGCAGGATCGTCGCGAGCTCGGTCGCTTGACCGAATCCGTCCGTCTGCAACAAGACGTCAATCCGGGCGATCCGCTTTCGGCTGAAACTCAGGCCGCCGCCGCGGCGGCGATCGGACGTCTGCTCGATTTCGCCCGCACCAAGGGGGCTACGCGTTTCACCGTTCTCGGCACGAGCGCCGTCCGGGAATGCTCCAACCGCCAGGTCTTCGCGGAAACGGTACGCGCGGTCACCGGCGTACCCCTCACGATTGTCTCCGGCGAGGTCGAAGCCCGCCTGACCGGCTCAGGGGTGAGGACGGATCCGGCTTATCAGGCCTATGCCAATATCATGGCCTTCGATCTCGGCGGCGGCAGCCTCGAGGTCACTGCCATTCGCGGACAGCATTACGTGCTGGCCCGTAGTTTTCCTTTGGGTTCGGTCCGCATGACCAACGGCTATCTCCGGGGCGGGGCGGGTGTCGTCGACGAACTCGATCAGGCCTCGATTCGCACCCATCTCATGGGTGTCCTCCAGACCATCATTCCGGCCAACGCAGCCGAAAACTACCTAATTATCGGGGCCGGCGGTGCCTTCACGGCTGTCGCCCTGCATCTTGAGGCGATGGGGGAGCCTCCGGTCGGCGGCCGTCTGCCCGTCCTGCGTATCCGTGAGCTGCGTGACCGCATGTGCGCGCTCGATCTCGACGGACGTCGCAAGATCCCGGGAATCCCGGCGGACCGGGCCGATATCATGCCGGCGGCTTTGATTACCCTTTGCGTGCTCGCTGACCTGACGGGGGCAGAATCCTTCCATCTTTCGCACTATGGCGTTCGACACGGCATGGTTGAGTTGCTCCTTGGACCTTCTGGAGAGCATCTCTTAACATGATTCGCACCTGCATCTTTTTCTTGGCCGTAGTCGGACTTACCGCCGCCCCCGAAACCGGTAAGGTAATCTCCGTCTCGACTGATGGCTGGGCGAAGATTATCCATGCTGATGGTTCGACGAACTTCCTTCGCCGCTTCTCTGAAGGAGACCGCAAGGTGGGCTGGGTCGGACGGACGGTACGCTATGAGGTCGTGACCGAAGCCACGGAGACTCAGGCCCGCGGGATTGTCTCGGCCGACGCCGAGGAGTTGCGTCGGGTCGCCGAAGTCACGGACACGCTACGCCGCGAGACGGTCGATAAGGGTCGTATGGTCTCGCGCATGCCGAACGAGCTCATGCCAAATATGGCGCTCTGGGATCAGTCTGGCCGTCTGGTCATGAAGAAGGATTTCCTGGGTCACCCGCTCGCGTTGAACTTCGTCTTTACGAGCTGCCGGGTCGCCCGCATGTGCCCCGCCTCCACCCGCAGCATGAAACAGCTCGGCGATGCGCTGGCCAAGCTTCCTGGCGCCGCCAATGTCCGCCTGCTCACCATCACCTTCGACCCCGAGACGGATAGCCCGGGCGTCTTGCGCACTTATGCCGACGGTTACGGCATCGATCATGAACGTCACCGCTTCCTGACCGGTGATGCCGGCCAGATCAAGGACCTCATGCGCCATTATGGCATCCAAACGCTGCGCGATGACGGTACCATCGTGCATAATGCCGCCTTGATCGTGATCAGTCCCGAGGGCCGCATTACCTATCGCAGCGAAGGGGCTTCCTTCGACGCCGAAGACGTCGCCGCACGCCTGCTCAAGCTTTCCGGCACCGCTGGCACGAAATCCCGATGACGCTACAGCGACAGATCCTACTCATCAGCGCCCTAGCCATCGTGGGCTTCTTCGGCTTGCGGGCCTTGCCTGACACCCAGTGCGCTTTTCTCCATGCCGACCATCAGCCGGTCATCGTCGACGGCATCGAGTTCTGCGGGCTCAATGAGGAGGCCAATTTCTATTCGCCAAAGGCGTTACGCTTCCCGGTCGATCTCAAGGTCACGCTCTCGCCTGACGGCGCCAAAGGCGAAATCCAGCTCCTCAAGGACGACGGTCATCCGTACTACGCCCATGAGGTCGCCGTATCGCATACCCAGAAGATTCATCTCCATCTCCGTCAGGTCGGTGGCAATCGGGACTACGCCCACCTTCATCCCGTGCCCGGTGATGACGGCTTCTGGCGTTTCGACATGCCCGCGAAGCTCCGCGGTTCCGATCTCGAGGTATATGTCGATTTCTCGGATGTCCGGACCTCTCGCGTGATGCTCGCGCAGACCGAGGTCAAGGCTCCCCAGGTGGCTTTCGACGCCTTCGTGGTGCCGCCCCGTAATATCATCCTTTCGATGGTGGCATCTTCGACGGTCGCCGACACCTCGGCCGCCTTGCGCATCAAGCTTTCCGGTCCCGAGGGCCAACCGCTTAAACTCAAGCCGATCATGGGCGCGCTGGGCCATATGGTCGTCTTCTCCGCGGATCGCCGACTGGCCGGCTACGCCCACATGCATCCCACGCTCGAAGGCGAAGAGTATGCGCCTAACCCGACGCTTTCTTTTCATCTCCGTCTTCCGCCGCCCGGCACCTATGACGTCTGGCTGAATCTCAACGACGGTCAGGAGGAACTCCTGCGCACGACGTTGGTCGTCACGCCTTGAGCCGGCGGAAGTAGTGGACCGTCTCGGCTAGTCCGGCGCTGACGGACGACTGCGGTTTCCATCCTGAGGATCGAAGCCGTTCGGTCGAGGCCAGCGAATGACGGACATCAGCGGCCCGGGGCGGGAGGTGTTCGATGGCGGATTTAGAGCCAGTGAGACGGATGATCTCCTGCGCGAGCGCGAGGATGGACTGGCTTTGACCATAGCCGACGTTGTAGGTGCCAGACATATCCTTCGAGTGACCCGCATAGGCGAGTGCTCCGACGATATCGGCCACGTGGATGAAGTCGCGCGTCTGACCGCCGTCGCCATGGATACCGATGGGTTCGTCACGGAGAGCCTTGGCGATGAAGATAGGCACGGCGGCGGCGTAGGCGGACCGAGGGTCCTGCTGCGGGCCGAAGACGTTGAAGAAGCGAAGGCTCGTGGTGCCGAGGCCATGGGCGACGCGGTACTGTTCGAGCAACTTCTCCCCCGCGAGCTTGGTCTCGGCGTAGGGAGATTTTGGCTCTGGCGGCATCGACTCGAGCTTCGGCGTGGTCGGGTTATCGCCATAAATGGCGGCGGAGGAAGCCAGGACGACCTTACGGGCGCCCGCGGCCAAGGCGGCATCCAGCACTCGGCGGGTGCCCTCGGTGTTCAGCTCGGCGCACTCAGCCGGCTTGGCGACAGACTCGGGTACGGAGACCATTGCGGCGAGATGATAGACCTCCTCGGCGCCAGCGATGGCCTGTTTGAGGGCGACGTCATCCAGGATGGACCCTGTGAGAAAACGGCAACGGACACCCTCGAGGTTCCGGGCATAGCCGCTGCGCAGGTCATCGAGCACCGTGACTTCAGCTTGCTCGGCGAAATGACGTGCCAGGTGTGAGCCGATGAAGCCCGCGCCGCCGGTGATGAGGATGCGCTTACTCATGCGCGTGCGACCAGCGCTTGCATGGCGGGAAGCTGGGCTTCGATGGATTCGACGAGTCTGAACTGCGTGCGGGCTCGGTCGAGATTGTGCGTCGGGCGCTTAATCTTGAAATAGGTATCGCCCTCCAGCCAATCAGTGAGGAAGCGTAGGCCGATCTCGAAGGTGATGAGCTTGCCGGCAAAAGGCAGGAGCTCTCTCTCTCTTGGCGTCAGGAAACCGCGGGTAGATTCGAGGTAGCCTTTGACCAAGGCCTCAAACATGGGAAACTGCATCCGAACCTTGGCGAGGTCAGTCTCATCCTCGGCCGCCGGTGAAGTCGAAGTGCGCACGAGGTCGCCAAAATCATAGAGCACGGAGCCGGGCATAACCGTATCGAGGTCGATGACGCAGACCCCTTCCTGGGTGATGTCGTCCAACAGGACATTGTTCAGCTTGGTGTCATTATGCGTCACGCGTTCAGGTATCGTGCCGTCGCGGAGGGCTTCGACGACCACGCTGACATCGTGGGCGCGGGCCAAGGCGAAGGCGATCTCAGGCACGGCGGCGGCGGCCCGGCCATGGGCGTCGTGCGCCAAGGCCTGCTGGAAGCGGGTGAAACGGGACGGAGTGTGATGGAAGTCCGGGATGGTCTCGTGGAGACGGCCGCCAGGAAGATCGGCGAGCAGCGACTGGAAGGCGCCGAAGGACTTAGCGGCGGCGTAAGCTTGTTCCGGTGAACGTACGACGTCATGGCCGGTGGCGCCTTCGATGAAGTGGTAGCAGCGCCACCGATTGCCGGCGGCGTCGATATGCCAAGCCTTGCCTTCGAGGGTCGGGATGAGCCGGAGCGTTCGGCGTTCGGCGTCGGGCTCACCGGCCTCTTTGAGTTTGGCGAAAGCGTGGGCGCAGACGCGTTCCACGTTGGCCATGAGTTCGTCCGGACGACGGAAGACGTTATGGTTGATGCGTTGGAGCACGAAGCGGCTTGGTCCGCCCGCGGGCTTCACGTCGACCTTGTACGTATCATTGATATGGCCGCTGCCGTAGGGGGAGGCCGATACGATCTCGCCGCCGAGCGCAAATTCATGCGCGATGGCGAGGGCGTCATGTCCGGCGGTAGTCATCGTCACGCCCAGAGGGAAGGGGGGTAGGCGCCGCTACGGACCTGCTGGGCGATGCTCGCTTGGACGCTGGGCTTGTCTTCGCGATAGGTGACGCCGAACCAAGTGGAATCGGATCGCAGCACCTGACAGGTGGCCTGGCTGGCCCGAATAAGACTGCCGACGGACATCGGGATATAGGCTTCGCTTTTCATCTCAGCGCCTTTGGCTGTCAGAAAGGCTCGGAAATCGGCCTCGAGTTGCGGGAAGATCGCGGGAGTGAAGCCCCACATGTTCATCGAGACAGGCTCTTCACCGGTCAGCGCCACGACCTTGCCGTCGTCTCCGCGGTGTTCAGCTCCGTACGCGAGTTTAGCGATCTTCGTGAGCTCCTGGATGTCGGTCAGATTACCGCCGGCATCGGTCTGGCAGACGCCGCGGGCGACCGTGCCATGTTCGGAGAGGGTGTTCTTGAGCGTGAAACCCACCATGGCGTATGCCGTGGACTCATTGGAGAGGCCGGCGAGGTAGCGGCCGAGCGTCGCATAGGAATCGCGTCCGTAAAAGTCGTCGGCATTGATCACCGCAAAGGGCGCGGTCACGGCATCGCGGGCACAGAGGATGGCATGGGTGGTGCCCCAAGGCTTTTCGCGACCGGCCGGGACCGAGAAGCCTGCGGGCAGTTGATCGATGGTCTGGAAGGCGAAGCCGACATCGATCCGGCCGGCGAACTTCGCGGCGATGCGTTCACGGAAATCTTTCTCGAAATCAGGACGAATGATGAAGACCACCTTGCCGAAGCCGGCACGGAGGGCGTCGAAGACCGAGTAGTCCAGGATGGTCTCGCCGGAGGGTCCCATCGGGTCGATCTGCTTGAGTCCGCCGTAGCGGCTGCCCATGCCGGCGGCGAGGACGAGGAGGGTGGGTTTCATGTCAGAGGGATTTCCGGATGCGCGCGGTGACGTCGGCTTTAAGGCGATCGATGAAGCCGACCGTGTAAGCGACGGGGTCGAGGGAGTCGTCCTGGATGAGCGGCGTCAGGTCCATGGCCCACTGCATGGCTGATTCTTGGTCGGTGGAGTGGGCGTTGCTGAAGGTTGCGTTGGCCGTGCGTCGGCCGAGAACGGCGAGGTCGTAGCGTTTGCCCCCGGCGATCTGCGTGGCGAACACTTCGTTGAGGGCGCGGGCGAGTTCCGGGCGAGCGGAGATGGGCATAGCTATCTTCTCGCTGTCGACGAGCCAATCGAGGTCGCGCCAGACTTCGCAGCCGTAAACCATCTTCGGCCGTTCGGCCTTAGGCAATTGGCGCATGGCCTCGATGCAGCGGAGCGCGCAGCCGACATGGGTATCATGTTTATCGGCGAGGTTATGCAGGTAGACGACTTCGGCTCGGCTCGCTTCGAAGATGCGGCGGAGGTCGTCGCGGACGGCGGACTGCTGGGCGTCGCGGACGGCGGCGCTGCCAAAGCCTAACTGGGCGATGAAGGAATATTGGCCGATGACCGCGGCGGCTTCCTGCTCGCGAATGCGTTCAGCGGCGATCTGATCATCCGTCCAGTCCTTGAACCGGCCGGCCCGCGAGCTGCCACGTCCGTCGGTGATGGTCACGCCTCCGAACCAGCGATCGGTCCGATCGTAGCAGGTGAGGATGCCATGGAAGGCCATGAACTCGAGGTCATCTTGGTGCGCTCCGATACCAAGGTGGGTGGTACGGCGGATGGCGTCTGGGCCAGTCTTGCCGTCCGGGGTCACGAGGCGCGCGAGGGGGTTGAGGGAAATCATCGGCTCAAGGCGGGGAGGGAGGCGGCGGCGATAGCTTGGCCGTGGCGTTTATCTTTCTCCGCGGGTACCAGGAGGTCGATGCGAAGTTCGGGGAATTCATCGCGCAGGACCATCCGGGCCTGTTCGATGATGATGGTGCCGCCTTGGCCGGACGTGACCCGTCCCATGATGAGCAGGCAGCTCAGCTCGTAGAAGCTGGCGAAGTGGGCGAGCGCGTAACCGAAGGCGATGCCGACGGCCTCGTAGACTTGTTGGGCTCGCGGGTCTTCAGCGAGCAGGAGCTTTTGGAGCTCCTCGAGCTGCTCGGGGAGGCGCATCGAGGCGGGCAGTTCGATGCCGGCAAGCGGCAGCAGGCGCCCCACGCCTTGCTGGCTGAAATATTGCACGGCGCATCCGCGATCACCGGACCATTCGTCGGCGGGGCCGTCTAGCCGGTAGTCCACAGGCACGAAGGCCAGCTCGCTGAGCCAGTTGGTCAGGTTGCCGGCCGAGTCGACGTAGCCTGCGGCCACGCTCGTGCCCATCGCCACGCCGAGGACGGCGTTGCGTCCGAGGGACATCGACCCGGCGAGGGCCGTGACGTCGCCGTCGTTGAGGACTTCGAAGGGAACGCCGTAGGATCGGGCGAGATCCAGGAAAATATCCCGTACCTGCGAGTCAAAGACGCTCACGTCGGTAATGCCACGGAAGAGCGAGGCGACGCGCACCTTGTTGTTGACGTAGACGCCGGCGGAAGAGCCACCGATGGCGTCCACGCGCGGCAGATGGCTGGCGGCCAGATCCAGCGAGTGACGGATGCCGGCGAGGTGATAGGCCGGGTCGGACTGGAAATAGGGATCCCACTTCACTTCCTCGGAGAAGACTACCTTGCCGTCGATGAGGGCGGCGCACTTGCGATCGGAGCCGCCGAGATCGAAGCCGATACGGCAGCCTTCCAGGTTACGGCCGAGGGACAGATGGGCGGTGGAGGCGACGGGAAGTTCGGATGCGCTGACCTCGCGGAATAAGAGGGGGCGCTCGAAGACTTTGCAGAAGAAATTCGCATCGAAAGCGCGGCAGCCTTTAGGCGAGTAATCGGCCTGCAGGCGGAGGACGAGTCCGGCGGCTGCATGGCCGCAAAGCTGGATATCGGAGGCGCCGCGGGACCAGAGCAGGAACTTTACCGTACGTTCAACGTGTAGGTAGGTTGCTTCGTCGTCGACTCCGCAGGCGAGCACCTGGGTGCGGAATAAAGAGGCGGTACCATCTTCGCGGCGTAGGGCGATGGTGAGTTCGGTGGAGCCTCCCGTGCGATCGCAGCGGCGCAGGTAGTCCCGGGTCCAGAGCACCGCCGGGACAAGCCCTGGGTCGATGGAGGAGCGATGGCGGGGGACGGCGTCCATCTGACAGGTCAAAGGGCTTTGGCGGCCGCCGCGTCGAGGTGGAAGGTGCAGCCGGGATGCTGTTGCAGCCAGGTCGCTGGGCAGCTCGGGGAAGGGGCTTCTTGCATCGCGCGCCGGACGATCTCGGCCTTGGCCTCGCCGAAGGCGATCAGTTCGATTCGACGGGCTTCGAGAATCGTGGCGACCCCCATCGTCAAGGCGCCGTGCGGGACTTGGTCAAGATCGCCGAAGAAGACCGAATTGTCGCGGCGGGTGACCTCATCAAGGTGGACCCTGCGGGTACGACTATCGGCGGCCGAGGGTGGTTCATTAAAGCCGATATGCCCCGTGCGACCGATACCCAGAATCTGCAGGTCGATGCCGCCGGCGTCGCGGATGGCGGCTTCGAAGTCGGCGCAGTTCTTGGCGGGGTCATTCGCAAGGCCGTCCGGGATGTGGATGTTAGCCGCAGGAATATCCAGATGGCGGAAGAGGTTCTCTTCCATGAAGAATCGGTATGATTGCGGGTGCGTCGGGCCAAGACCTTCGTATTCGTCCAGATTAAAGGTGATGACTGTGCGGAAACTCACGCCCGCTTCACGATGCAGACGGATGAGTTCAGCATAAAGTGGGAGGGGGGTAGAGCCTGTCGCGAGTCCCAGCACCGTCGACTTGCCCGATTTCGAGCGTATCTCGATCAGGTCGGCTATCTCCCGGGCAATCGCCTGCGCGGCGGTTTGTTTGTCGGGGTGAAGCCTGGTCGCGATCATCTTAGCCTAGCGTGGCGAGCATGCGCGCGATCTCGTCACGCTTGGCCTTGGCGTCGTCGAGCTGTTTGCGAGCACCTTCGAGGATCTTAGGCGGAGCTTTCGAGACGAACGCGTCGTTGGTGAGCTTGGCTTCACCGGCGGCGACCGCCTGTTCGAGCTTCGTCAGTTCCTTGGCGAGACGGATCTTTTCGGCGGCGACGTCGACCGTACCCGCGAGCTCGAGCAGGACCGTACCGAGGGAGTTGAGTGCCCCGGTGCGATCACCGGCATCGTCGGCGAACATGATCTCGGCCAGGCCGGCCATGCTGCTGAGCTTGTCGCGATTCGACTGGAGAAGCGCTTTCGCCGGGGCGTCCTTGGCGACGATCGTGATGACCGAATCACGGCGAGTTGCTTGGTTCGCCTGCGATTTGAGGCCGCGGACGGAGGCGACGAACTCGCGGAGCAGGGCGACATCGGCCACCTTGGCGGCGCTGAGTTTGATGCCGTTTTCGCGGAGGACGCGCAAGAGGTCACCGCCAGAGCCGGTGTGGTGGTTCTGGATGAAGTCCTTTTCTGTGCCGTAGCCCAGCAGGTGCCAGAGTTCTTCGGAGATGAACGGGGCGACCGGGTGGAGAAGCAGGAGGAACTGGCGCAGGACGAGGTCTTGGACCGCGAGGCAGTTGTCGACCAGGGTCGGATCCTTGAGGCGAGCCTTCGAGGCTTCGACGTACCAGTCGCAGAAGTCGCCCCAGAAGAAGGAGTACAGCCCCTGTGCGTAGGCCGTGAACTCGTGCTCGTCGAGGTTCTTGGTCGTGCTGTCGGTCAGTTCGGCAAGTCCCTGTAGGATGGCGAAGTCGTCATCGTCGAGCTGCGCGGCCTTGAGGCGACTGACCACGGCTGCGAGCGTCGAGTTATCGGCCATCGGGCCCGACATCTGGCGGAAGCGGGCGGCGTTCCAGAGTTTGTTGCAGAAGTTACGACCTTGGCCGACGCGATCTTCGTCGAAGAGGATGTCCTGTCCCTTGGGGGCGATGGACAGCAGGCCGAAGCGGAGACCGTCGGCGCCGAACTTCGCGATGAGGTCAAGAGGCTCAGGCGAGTTGCCGAGGGACTTGGACATCTTGCGACCAAGCTTATCGCGGATGATGCCGTTGAAGTAGACGCGCTTGAAGGGGATGCGCTGGCGGATCTCGTCGTCGGTGAGCGTCTTCTTTTCCGGACCGTGCAGTTCGAGGCCGGCGATGATCATGCGGGCGACCCAGAGGAAGATGATGTCGGGACCCGTCGCGAGGGCGCCGGTCGGGTACCAATGCTTAAGTTCTTCGGTCGTCTCTCCGGGCTTGCGCCAGCCGATGGTCGCGAGGCACCAGAGCCAGGAGGAGGCCCAGGTATCGAGCACGTCGGGGTCCTGCTCCCAGTTGGCGGCGTCGGCCGGGGCGGCGAGGGAGACGTGAAGGTTCTTGGGGTCGTTGCGGTCGGCGTCCTTACGGTACCAGACGGGGATGCGGTGGCCCCACCAGAGCTGGCGGCTGACGCACCAGTCCTGGATGTTTTCCAGCCAGTGCAGGTAGGTCTTCGTCCAGCGTTCGGGGTGGAACTTGATGATGCCCGAAGTAACGGCACGTTTGGCTTCATCGATCTTCGGGTAGCGGATGAACCACTGCTCGCTGAGGCGAGGTTCGATCGGCACGTCGGCGCGCTCGGAGTAACCGACGGTATTCTCGTAGGGCTCGGTCTTCACTAAGGCGCCGAGTTCTTCGAGGAGTTTTTCGGCCATGGCGCGGGCCTTGAAGCGTTCGATGCCCGCGAGCGGACCGGCGTCGTCGTTCATGGTGCCATCCGGGTTCATCACATCGACGACCGGGAGGTCGTGGCGCTTGCCGATATCAAAGTCGGTGCGGTCGTGGGCGGGGGTGACCTTCAGGACACCGGTACCGAAATCTTTCTCGACCGCCGTATCGCCGACGATCGGAATCTGGGCTCGAGGGAAGGGGCGCCAGACATGCTTGCCGATGAGGTGCTTGTAGCGTTCGTCGTCGGGGTGGACCGCGACGGCAGCGTCGCCCGGAATGGTCTCTGGACGCGTGGTGGAGATCTCGAGGTACGTACCAGGGATCTCGGCCACCCCGTAGCGCATCCGGTAGAGCGAGCCCTTGGTGGGCTTCATGATTACTTCTTCGTCGGAAAGGCCGGTCTGCGAGACCGGGCACCAGTTGACCATGCGCTTCCCGCGGTAGACGTAGCCGCGTTCGTAGAGCGTGACGAAGGTCTGCAACACCGCCTGCGAGTAGCCGGCATCGAGCGTGTGGACGGTACGATCCCAATCGCAGGAGGCGCCAAGCTTGCGGAGCTGCCCGAGAATGATGCCGCCGTGCTTGTCGCGCCATTCGGACGCGACCTGGATGAATTGCTCGCGGCCGAGGTCGTGGCGCGTCTTGCCTTCTTTCTGACGGAGTTCTTTCTCGACGCGGGACTGCGTGGCGATGCCAGCGTGGTCGGTGCCTGGAAGCCAGAGGGCGGATTTACCCTCCTGTCGGGCGCGGCGGACCATGATGTCCTGCAGCGTGTTATTAAGCAGGTGGCCCATGTGCAGGACGCCCGTGACATTGGGCGGAGGGATCATCACCGCAAAGGACTCGCGGGAGTGGTCTACCTTGCCCTTGAAACAGCCGGCCGCGACCCAGCGGTCGTACCACTGCTGTTCAACGCCTTGCGGCTCATAAGATTTGGGGATTTCGGCCATCGGAAAGGGGAATGATTAGGGGTTAAGTTGGGGATTGAAAAGAACGGACTAGGCGGGCATTAAGATAAGCAAGCCAGGCCCCATGCAATGGGTGGCCGACGAATCCCGCCAGGTCCGGAAGGAAGCAACGGCAGTCAGTCCATCCGTGTGCCGTGGCAAGCCTGGCCCCTTGCTTTTTCAATCGACGCCTTCCCTTCATTTGGGCGGACGTCCTTGTTCGGGCGCAAAATAAGAAAGGGTGCTATTCGCACCCTTTCGTTCAAAAGTCCTTCCCTGGCTCAGAGCGAGTGGATGCTGGACTTGCTGACGGCCATCGCGGCTTCCTTGAAGGACTCGCTGACGGTCGGGTGGGCGAAGCAGGTACGAGCCACGTCTTCGGCGCTGCCGCCGTATTCCATGTGCGCGCAAGCCGCGGCGATCATCTCCGAGGCGCCTTTGGCGACCATCTGGACTCCAAGGAGTTTGTCGGTCTTGGCGCAAGCGATGACCTTGACGAACCCAGTGGTGCAATCGGAAGCGATCGCGCGGCCGTTGCCGGCGAGCTGGAATTTACCGATGGCGACTTCGATATTCTTGGCCTTGGCCTCGGCCTCGGAGAGACCCACGCAGGCAACTTCAGGATCGGTGTAGATGACGCCGGGGATGATGGCGTAGTTCACGTGGCCATGCTTACCGGCGAGATTCTCGGCGACCGCGACTCCTTCTTCTTCGGCCATGTGGGCGAGCATCGGGCCGGCGACG
>SXGQ01393822.1_pt1 | contig 40287 bp, 37 predicted proteins | sample 3178371 | NCBI WGS metagenome assembly SXGQ01 (sample SAMN11356859, study PRJNA531348) | freshwater metagenome | isolation source: freshwater sample F1-20 | place: China: Fuxian Lake, Yuxi | collected 2017-12-25
AGGCTTTGCGCCTTGCTTAATTTGCTGCCCGCTTCTTCGCCTGCCACCAGGTAGTTGGTTTTTTTGCTAACGGCACTTGTTACCTTGCCGCCTGCTGCTTCGATCAACTCTTGGGCTTCACTGCGCCCCATGCTTGGCAATGTTCCAGTGATCACGAAGGTTTTACCCGCCAATGGCGCAGCTTCGCTTGATTCCGTTTCTGTTGTATCCCTAAGGCTAAAACCGATAGAACGCAGCTGCTCAATTAATTGAAGGTTGGCATTGGTGGCAAACCATTGCTGCAGGCTTTGGCTAATTTCTGTGCCAATTCCAAACACTTCGGTGATCAATTCCGGTGTTTCGTTTGCAGCTGTTGCCAGGGCATCAACCGACCTGAAAGTTTTAGCCAAGGCCTTTGCATTCACGTCGCCCACATGGTGGATGCCAAGCCCATAAAGCTGCCTGTGCCACGGTTTTTGTTTTGATGCTTGTAAAGCGGTCACCAGGTTTTCTGCGCTCTTAAGGCCCATGCGCTCCAAGCTGGCCAGTAGGGCCGAATCAAGCCGATATAAATCAGCGATCGATCGCACCAGGCCCTGTTCCACTAATTGTTCAATCAGTTTTGAGCCGAGGCCATCCACATCCATCGCCGCTTTACTTACCCAATGGCGCAGGGTTCCCCGCAATATCGCCGGGCAACTGTTATTCACGCAGCGGGTTGCGGCCTCATCCGCCTCGCGCATCAGCTCAGAGCCACATTCGGGGCAGTTGTGGGGCAAGGCCAAGGCGATGGCAGCAGCGGGCCTTAGTTCGATCAGCACCCGCACCACCTCGGGGATGATTTCTCCCGCTTTGCGCACCACGATCGTGTCGCCGGCATGTAGATCAAGTTCGGCTAGGCGGTTAGCGTTATGCAAGGTGGCTCGGCTCACCATGGTGCCGGCAAGGGCTACCGGTTCAAATTCAGCCACAGGTGTGATCACCCCCGTGCGACCCACCTGGCAGCTGAGCCGTAGCAAACGACTTGGCGCTTCCTCGGCCGGATATTTAAGGGCGATCGCCCAGCGCGGTGCTTTTTGGGTGAAGCCTGCCTCTACCTGCAGCTGCAATTCGTTTAATTTCAACACCACCCCATCGGTGGCATAGGCGAGTTGTTGGCGCTTCAACTCCCAATCGCTACAAAATTGCTCAGCCGCGTGCAAATTGGCGAGTAGGGCGGTGTTGGGACTCACCTTGAAGCCGGCTTTTTTTAGCCATTGCAGTGCTTCCCATTGGCTGCTGGGGTTATCGCTGCCGTTTGGTAGGTGCAGGGTGTAGGCAAAGAAATCCAGCTTCCGTGCGGCTACCACCTGGGGGTTTAATTGCCGCAGGGTGCCGGCGCAGGCATTGCGGGGATTGGCAAATAGGGCTTCATTGCGGCCCGCCCGTTCGGCATTGATTGCTGCAAAGGTGCTATTCGGAATAAACGCCTCCCCCCGCACCTCCACCCAAGCTGGTGGATTTTCCAGGTGGAGCCTGAGGGGCACGCTTTGAATTGTGCGGCCATTGGGGGTGATGTCCTCCCCGCTTTCGCCATCGCCGCGGGTGGCTGCACGCACCAATACCCCAGCTTCATAGCTAAGGGCTAGGGCATTGCCATCGATCTTCAGCTCCCCCACCAGCGCCAATTCAGAGCTGGGTTCAAGTTCGAGCACCCGCAACAATTTGGCGTACCAGCTGCTTAATTCAGCTGCGTTGAAGGCGTTATCAAGGCTCAGCAGGCCAATGCGATGGGCCACGCTTTGGAAGCCCGCAGCGGGGGAGCCCCCCACCCGTTGGCTGGGGCTATCGGCGTTGATTAGGCCTGGGTTTGCTGCCTCTAGCTCTAATAATTCTCGATAAAGCCTGTCGTAAACCCCATCTTCCATGGCTGGAGAATCCAGCACGTAGTAGGCATGGGCGGCTTGAATTAATACACGCCGCAACTCTTCATACCTAGCGGTGGCAGCAGCGGAAGCCATCAATAAAGCTCTGCTTAGGAATCCAAGCGGTTGATCCGCTCCACCCGCCAGTTGTCTTCAAGTTTTACAAAGGTGAAATCAAGCGGTAGTTCTTCTTTGGCATCACTTTTTAACTTCACCGTGAGCATGATTTGACCCTCCTGGATCCGCGGCCGGCCCGATTTCAAATTGCGGTATTTATTTAGCTGTAAACCAGCCAGAAAACGGATGAACTGCTGCCTGTTTACATGTTGCCGATAGCTTTTGGTGGTTAGGAGATAGGCGGCATCCACCCGGCCAGAGGCAATTTGATTAAAGAACTGCTTTAGCAAGGGATTGATGCCCCGGGCACTGATAACCAGCTTTACGGCGCTAATGGTCCAATAGAGCAGTAAGGCGCCAGCACCGGCCAGCAGCAACTTGCTGCTTAAACCTCGAACAACAGACCAATCCAGATCCACGGGTGGGCGAGTTGAAGTGGTGTGAGTCTGAAGGACGGCGTTCCATTGCGTTGGCCTTTTGCTGGCGTCAAAATCGAGCCATGCCCCTAGAACCATTACTACCACTGTTCCATCGCTTAGATCGGCAATATTTCGATGCTTCCCTCGCCGCCTTAATTAACCCCCCATTGCTGTTGCGTTGGAGTGATGGCCGCCTCAGCCGCACCGCTGGCCTCTACCGCTTTGGCCCAGGGATTAGTGAAATTGTGCTGTCGCGGGTGGTGCTCGTGCCCCTGCCGCCAGAGGCCACTTTGAGCACCCTTTGCCATGAAATGATCCACGCCTGGGTGGATCGGGTGTTGGGCTTGAAAGAGGTGCATGGGCCCCAATTCAAAGCGCGCATGGCCCGCATAAATCAGGCCCAGCCTGGCTTCCAGGTGAGTTTGCGCCATAGCTACCCCCTGCCGGTGCAGGCTGCCGCCTGGTGGGCCAGTTGTTCTAACTGCGGCAAAAAAATTGCCTACCGCCGCCGCCGTAAGGGTTTGGCCTGCCGCAGTTGTTGCGAACGCCACAACGCTGGGGTGTGGGATGCCCGTTTTGCCCTTAAGTTCAGCCCAAACACCGTTAAGCAACTTGGCTGAATTTCTGGGTGGAATATTGGTGAGTGGCTGGGTGATCAGCGCCGTTGGCCTATGGCGGGAAAGCCAATTGCGCCGCCGCAGCATTAAGGTGAAAGTAAGGCCCTGATGGCAGATGGCAGAACGTTTTTTTGATGCTGGTTTAGAAGAACGGCTTGAGGGCTGGCTAGACCGTGGCCGGGAGTTTGTTGATGGGGTTGCCGGTGCTCGCCCCGGTTCGCGCCGCCCATCCAAACGCCCCTTAGATGCCATATCACGCCGCTCGCCAGCCCAGGAAAGCTGGCCCAACAACGACATTTTCACAACACCCCATTGGCAACGCCCTGAGCCCAAACCAGCGGTGGAACCAACTCCAGATCCAGCACCCAGCTCAAGGCCAATGCCCCGTTCCCATCGGCGCCGTAACACTTAGGTGGGTTATTTCACCTGGGCCTGCTAAGCATTAGGCAGCTTTTATTAGCACCCATGGGTCAGTTGATTGTTCTTGGCTTTGATAGCGTCGCAGAAGCTCAAGATGTGCGTAAGGAATTGGTTGCTTTGCAGCAAGACCATCTGATCGCCCTTGAGGATGCGGTGGTGGTGGAATGCAACAGCGAAGGCAAAGTTGAACTGCATCAGGCCCTAAATCTCACCACCGCAGGTGCTGTGAGTGGCGGTTTTTGGGGCAGCTTGGTGGGTTTGATTTTCCTTAATCCCCTGCTTGGTGCTGCCGTTGGTGCCGGCGTAGGTGCCGCCTCCGGTGCCCTCACCGACCTAGGCATAAATGATGGCTTTTTGCGGGAGGTGGGCGACACCCTTAGGCCAAATACAGCTGCCCTTTGTTTGATGGTGAAAGAGGCAACAGTTGATCGGGTGATCGAGAAACTACGCAGCCATGCTCCCCATGCCCATCTGCTGCAAACCAACCTCAGCCACACGGATGAGGCTCACCTGCAGGAAATGCTCGATCAAGCCACTAAAAAACTGGGCTAGGCCCTAACCCAACAGGGGTGCGCCATCATTGCGGCGAATCACCACCACCCCAGGGCGGGGCCAGGCATCACTGCTTCCCTGGGGCCAATTGGAGCCAAGTGGTACCCAGCGCAATTGCTTAAAGCTTTTGCCCGCATTGTTTTGCAGTTCAAAGCCACGGGCTTCCTTTGCTCCCCGTTGCCGCCTTCCATTTAATTCGCCCGGATGTTGCACGGCGAGTAATAGGCTGCGGCCATCAGCGCTGGGGCACGGACCGGTGAGTTCCGATTCCATCGGGCCGATCGCAAAGCAAAAAGCCCTGCCCGCTTGGCTGCCGCCAGTGGGCAGCACCCAGCAGGCATTGTTGCCGTATTCACCACCGCTGCGGTAGTCGTTTTGCTCTTTGGTGCCGATGTCGGTAACCATCCAAAGGGCACCGCTGGGATCGAAGGCAAGGTTGTCGGGATTGGCAAAGCCAAGACCCCCCTCCTGGGGTGTGCCGCCAGTTGCCACCATGCTCCATTTGAATTTGCCGCCACCGCTTTCCCGCAGCCGCATAATCCAACCGCCATTCCAGGGGGTTTGCCCCTTAGGCCCCTTAAAGATGCTTTGGTCGGGCACCCCTTCATCACCGGGTAGGCCGGAGGTGAAGGCAATTAATAAATCGCCATTGCGGGGATCAATATCAGTGTCTTCTGGCCTGGCGGTGCCCGTGATGCCAGCCGCATTGGCGGCAAGGTGGGCATCGATCAAGATCGCGCCCAATTCGCTGTATAGATCGCCAAGGTTGCGGTATTGGTTGCTATAGGCGCTGATTTCGCTGCTTTGTTTGAGTAGTTGGGCGCCCCCTTGTTTGCGGTTGGCATGGGGCACGAGCACCGGTGCAGCGATCGGAGCTACAGCTGTTGTGGGCAGCAGAGGCCGCCATTCACCGCTGCCATTGGGATTGAAAACAGCGCCATGGAGCACGCCGGCATGGAACAGCTCGCTATTGGCTGGATCTTTAGGGTTTTGCACCAGCCCATTGCTCACAAACTTATAGATATGGCCGCCGCGGCGATCGCAACCGGAATAAACCTCTAAGGGCTTTCCGGCATCTGCCCTGATGGCTACCGCCTCATGGCGAAAGCGACCCAAAGCTGTGTGTTTTGTGCCGGGGTCGTTTGGGTTGGCCGGATCTAGCTCCACCATCCAGCCATATTTATTACCAGCTAAACCAAAGGGATTGCCTAGGCCATAAAGCGACTGTTGCGTGCATTGGAATGGTTTGGCACTGGGGGGAAAGGAGCTGCCGTCGGCATAAACAGCCTCCGGCACCTGGGATTGAAAATTTTCCTCTGCACTCAAAACCGTGCCCCAGGGGGTGGTGCCACCGGCGCAATTAGCAAAAGTGCCGATAATTGCCTCCCCAAGGCCATCGTTAAAACCCTCACGTTTGCTGCTCTTAAACACTGCAACGGCAGGGCCAGTGCTGCGCAGCCTTTGGCTTGGCTCCTTAAGGCCCGCCAGGCCAGTTATGCGGCGATCGAGGCGGCCAGGGTTGCGGCGCCAACCGCCATTGCTCAAGCGTTGCAGTTGGATTACGCCTAAACCTTGATCGATTAATGCCTGCTCCGCCAGCTTTTCGATCTCAAGCCGCAATGGATCAGCTGCCGGCAAGGCCCAGGCATTGATGTTGCCGCCATGGGGTTCAAGCCCAGCCACCACGCTGCTGTAAGGCAGATTTTCAGCTAACACTTCAGTGAATGCCTGGCGCCAGGGCAGGGGGCTGATGTATTCGAAATTCACCGTGAGCAGTGCCTGCTCCGGGCTTAGGGGGGTGAGGGCCAGGTAGTCGTTGTTGTAGCCAAATCGACCATTGCCAACCGGATCTCCCCAGCTGGCTAATAGCTCTTGGCTATAACCTTCAGGGATTTCAAGGCGATCATTGATGGTTACAACTCGATATTGCAATAACTGCTCAGCGGCACTGAGGCCGTCGGTGGGCAATGGCAACGGCGTGCGTAGTGGTTTAAAAGCAAGCGGTTTATTAGCTACTGCCGCTACTGCAGTTTTAGGGATTCCGGCTTGATTGAAGGCAAGGCCAGCGGCAGTGCCGCCAAGCAACAACAAAAACTCTCGCCGGGCAAGATTCATAAACGAAGCGTTTATTTCTTGTTGCCAGCGGCTACGGCTTCACGGCCACTTACTTGGAAGGAACTGCCAAGCAGTTGGAGCCGTTGGTTCACAGCAGGCACCAGATGACCGGGTAGATCCTCGGCCATTTGAGCAGGGGAAGCATCGATGGAAGGGGAACCTTCATCTAGGGCGGCGAGCAAGTCGGCCCATTGCAATACCAGTTGTTGTTCATCCATGGGTTGTAAACCTTTTTCTAAGAGCAATTCGGAGCAACGCTGTTGGTGCCAAAGGATTGAGCGATTGGCGTTGTGTTCAGGCCTGCGGAAGGCGTAGCCGCCATCGAGGGCAGCATCATTTGGCATGCCGTCTGGGTCGCGCAGGCCAGCTTCACTCAGTAATTTGCCGCAGAACACGGCTGAGATACCAAATAAGCGACCAAGGTCGGTGAGGGTTAACCAGGGTTGGTTGGGATCCATTTGGAATTCCCATAGTGCAAATATCCTGCCGCGAGAGCAGAAAAACGCAACCTGTCAAGCCGCTTTGGCAGCATCCCCACACACGTTTAACAAAAATTCATTATTTTTTGCTGCGCAGGCGGGGCCCAGCAACCCTTCCAGGGCAGGCGAAAACACCTCTCTGATCACCGTGAGGGTTGCCCCCTGCCTGAAAAAGCGGTAGTGCCTACTCCAAAAAGGTCCTGGCCTTTGGAAGCGTTCCTGCAGCCATGGGGCTTGCACCACAGCGAGGCCATCCACCTCACGAAATAGTTCGCTGCGGTTGCTGGTGAGGCTGCGCCAAATCGGTTGATTGCGTTCCTTCAGATTTTGATCCGCCTGGCTTTGGTTCCACCAGCTTTCAGCCCAGGCCATGGTTTCACCGCCACAGATCAGCCACACCTGGCGCCTTAACAGCGGTGCCTGTAGGTCCTGCACCTCCTGTGGCGCGGCGCTGAGTTGCTGATCAGCTGCCATTGCTGCCACCTCCACCTCCACGGCATGGCCGGTTAGCAGTTGCAAATGACGGGTGGGGCTGCCATCCCCAAGCAGCAGCAATTGCCAGGGGCCACTGAGCGGTTCCCCATCAAGGTTGGGGGCCGTCCAGAGCGCTGGCGGCGAGGGTTGCAGCGTTTGGTCCATTTCAGCGGCTGCTCAAGCTGAGCTGGTGGATTACCCCCTGGCGGCTGATTTGGGCTTGATCATTGCTGGCACTTTGCAATCGCCAGCCGCTGTTACCAATGGCATCGCCAATGGCCGCTGTTACTGAACCGTTGCTGGTGTTAAAGATGGCTGTGCTGCCCCGGCCAGGCACCTGCACCACCCCAAGCAGTTCAGGTAGGGGTGGTGTTGCCGTATTTGATGGGCTGGCTGTTGCTGGCTTGGCTGGAATCGGCACGCGTATTGGCTCTCGAATTGGCTCTGGAGTGCGCTCAGCTGTTTCAAACGAACCGGCATCCAGTTCCGGCAGGTTGGCTTCATTTGGCGGCAGCAATTGTGGTGGCAATGGCGGCGGCAGTTGAATCAGGGTTGGATTGGGGGGGCTGATGGGTCCGAGTTGCCGCAATCTCTCCAGCACTAATAGTTGACGTTCCTGGTGCAGGTCTTGCCGGGCCTGCATCCAGCTGCGCCAAAGCAGTATTGAAAACATGCCTGCCACAGCACTGGCCAAGGTGAGGCCGATTAAGAGTGCCGTTGGTGTGGTGAGCTGCCAGCGTTTAGCTGCTGGCTTACTGGGAATTGATGGCGTAATTGTTGGTGTAACAATCGTTTTTTTGCCCGCAGGCCTGCTCTCCAGGGGTTCAAACACCCGGTCCATGATCTGTTCTGCTCGCAATTCCCAGTAGGAACGATTGCGACGCACTTGATCGAGATGGCGCAGGTTGTTGGTCAGGGAGGGCGGCGCGTACGGGCCAACCTATCGATCTTTGGGGCTACTGGCGAGGGCTAATTGCTTTGCTTGCCGTTCTTGCAATTCCAAATGCAGCAATAGGGCGGTGATATCAGCGGCGCTCACGCCAGGAATACGGGCCGCTTGGCCAAGGCTCAGGGGTTGCACAGCAGCTAATTTTTCCCGCGCTTCCCTCGATAAGGTGTTGATATCGGCGTAGGCCATTGCCACGGGGATAGCCCTTTTGCCCTGCTCCTGCACCCGTTGGATCTGCTGTTCTTGGCGGGCTAGATAGCCGCTGTATTTCACATCAATTTCTGCCCCCTCCTGCACCGCTGCAGGCAGGTTGGCAGCAGCTAGGCCATGGCGAACTAAATCAGCGCTATGGAACCCAGGGCGACGCAATAAATCGGCAAGGGTGATCGAACCGCGAATCGGAGCGCCGGTTTCAGCGATTACAGCTTCTGCTGCAGGATCATTTAGCCGCAGCCGTTGTTGTTCTAAACGCTGAATTTCGGCTGTTATGGCAACTTGTTTTTGTTCAAATAATTGCCAGCGACGCTTATCGATCAAGCCCAACTCTCGGCCTAAAGGCGTGAGGCGCCGATCCGCATTATCACCGCGCAATATCAAGCGATATTCACTGCGGCTAGTGAGTACCCGGTAGGGCTCGCGCAGATCTTTATTGATCAAATCATCAACCATCGTGCCGATATAACTGCCCTCCCTTGGGAAATGCACCGCTGACTGTTGCCTCAGCATTCGTGAGGCATTGAGCCCCGCAACAAGGCCCTGGGCAGCGGCCTCCTCGTAGCCGGTGGTGCCATTTAATTGGCCTGCAGAGAAGAGCCCCGCCACTCGTTTGGTTTCAAGTGATGGCTTTAGTTGGGTGGCGGGTAGGTAGTCGTAATCAACGGCGTAGGCCGGACGCAACATCACGCATTGCTCAAGGCCCGGCAGGGTGCGCAGCAATTCAAGTTGCAACCGCTCTGGTAGCCCGGTGGAAAAACCTTGCACATAGATCTCTGGGGTATGGCGCCCCTCCGGCTCAAGGAAGATCTGGTGACTTTCCTTTTCAGCAAACCGAACGATTTTATCTTCAATTGAGGGGCAATAGCGGGGCCCTTTGCTATCAATAAAGCCGCCATAGATAGGCGTTAGGTGCAGGTTGTTTTTGATTAGTTGATGGGTGGCTGCCATAGTGCGGGTGATGTAACAACTGATCTGCTCGCCGCTTACCCAGGCGGCTGGATCAAAGGAGAAGAAGCGATCGGCCGCATCACTTGGTTGTTCCTCAAGCCCAGAAAAATCAATGCTGCGGCGATCCACCCGGGCTGGGGTGCCGGTTTTTAGCCTTCCCATCTGAAAACCCAAGCCCTTGAGTGCTTCGCTTAGCCCGATAGCTGCCTGCTCGCCTGCCCTGCCGGCACTCATCGATTGGTTACCAACCCAGATGGTGCCTGCCAAAAAGGTGCCGGTGGTGAGCACAACGGCGTCTGCGCCATAAACACTGCCGAAATAGGTGTTGATGCCACAGATGCGGCCATTTTCACCTGGTGTTCCCTCCACCTCTAGGCCCGTAACCATCGCCTCCCGCAGGGAGAGGTTTGGGGTGTTTTGCAACAACTGCAGCATCTGTTGGGCATAGGCCCGTTTATCGGTTTGGGCCCGCAAGGCCCAAACCGCAGGGCCGCGGCTGGCATTAAGCACCCGTTTTTGCAAAGCGGTGGCATCAGCAAGGCGGCCGATCACACCACCAAGGGCATCCACCTCATGCACCAGCTGGCTTTTAGCTGGCCCGCCCACAGCTGGATTACAGGGCTGCCAGGCGATCCGATCTAAATTGAGCGTGAATAGGGCGGTGTTGACCCCAAGCCGGGCAGCGGTGAGGGCCGCCTCACAGCCGGCATGGCCACCCCCCACCACGATTAGCTCAAAGCTTTCAGTTGCGGGAGTGGAGAGGGTCATCTATTTATAAATTATGTTCTTATTGTTTGGTTTTGGATTAAAACCCACTCGGTGCGGCCAGGTTGCGGAAGCGGGTGAACTGAGGTTCAAATAACAACTTGGCGGTGCCCACTGGTCCGTTGCGATGTTTGGTGATGATCACTTCGGTGATGCCCCGGTCGGGGGTTTCCGGGTTGTAATACTCATCCCTATAAATCATCATTACAATATCGGCATCTTGCTCAATTGAGCCCGATTCACGCAGGTCGCTGAGCATTGGCCTTTTGTTAGTGCGGGCTTCTACGCCACGGCTCAACTGGGATAGGGCAATCACTGGCACATTTAATTCCCGTGCCATACCTTTTAAACCCCGCGTAATTCTTGATAGTTCTTGCACCCGATTTTCAGAACCCGAGCCCTCCATTAATTGAAGATAGTCGATCACAATTAAGCCCAATTCACGGCCATGTTCTGCCATTAATCTTCGGCATAAAGAGCGCATTTCTAATACGCCAGTATTTGGTTTGTCGTCTATAAATAATGGCAGCCTACCAAGGTTGCTAATGCCTTGCCCCAGCAATGGCCATTCATCTTGATGGAGCCTGCCCGTGCGGAGGCGGCCGCTTTCAATGCCCACCTCCATCGATAACAACCTATAGGTGAGTTGTTCTTTACTCATCTCTAGGCTGAATACACACACCGGTAAGTTGTGGAGCTGGGCCACATTTTTGGCCATGTTTAACACAATTGATGTTTTACCCATGGCCGGCCGGCCAGCAACAATTATTAAGTCGCTGCGTTGTAAGCCTTGGGTCATGGCATCGAGGTCGTAGAAATTAACCGGGATCCCAGCTACGGCCGTACCTAGGGAACGGGTTTCGATTTCTTCAAATGTGCGGGTGAGGATTTCAGCAGTTGGGGTGAGGCCAATACTTGGTTTTGCTTGGCTGATTGCAAAAATTTCCTGCTCCGCTTCATCCAGCACCTGTTCCATCGGTTTGCTTTGATCAAACCCCAAGCGAATCACCTGGTTGCCAGAGCGAATTAATTGACGCCTCAGGTATTTATCCATCACCAACTTCGCCACCTCATCGATTGAGGCGGTGCTGAGGGTGCGTTCCACCAGTTCGCTTAAACGGCTGGTGCCGCCTACTTTTTCCAATTGACCGGTGTCGGCCAGCCAGGCACCCATCGCCGTTAGGTCGGTGGGTTTGCCCTGGCTGTGCAGCATCAGGGCGGTGCGGTAGATCTCTCGATGGGCGCCCAGGTAAAAAGCTTCCGGTTGCAACACATCAGCCACCCGGCCGATGGCATCGGGATCTAGCAATATGCCGCCAAGAATTACCTCTTCCGCCTCCAGGTTTTGGGGCGGCAATTGATCTGGTGTGGCTTCAAACAGCTCCACACCAGTGCGTTTGGGTCGTTCCCGTTCGGGTTCGTTTATGGGAACAGCAACCATCGGTGAATTAGTGGCTCACCACCTCCAAATTGATTTCAGCTGTTACCTCGGGGTGGAGCTTCACCTGTACCTTGTAGCTGCCGGTGCGATGCACTTCAGGCACATTGATATGACGCTTATCAACCGCCTGCTTGGTGGCTGCTTCAATCGCCTCAGCCACATCCACGTTGGTAACGGTGCCAAACAGCACATCATCACCACCGGTTTGTTTCTTCACAGTGAAACGACCAATCGTGTCTAGGGCGGTGCGGAAAGCCACTGCCTCAGCCTTCAAGGCCGCTTGCCTTTCGGCTTCCTTAGCGCGGCGGTGCTCCACCTGGCGCAGCACCGCTGGGGTAACGGCAAGGGCCTTGCCGGTGGGCAAAAGGTAATTACGGGCATAGCCGGGGGCCACATCCACCAGATCGCCGTTTTTTCCAAGGGTATAGATGTCTTCGCTGAGAACCACCGAAACGCGCTTAGCCATGGGATTTAATTGAGAGTTGTGCTACTGCTGGGTCGATCCATCAGCCTACGGCACCAGCTGGTAAGCGCACCTTTGTGGCAAGGCCTAGGGCTTTCAAGAGGCGGATATGTTGCCAGGTGAGGTCGATTTGACCCGGCTGCAAACCGTGCTTAGCGGAGTGGGGGAAGGCGTGATGATTGTTATGCCAGCCTTCACCAAAGGTGAGTGCAGCCACCCAGGGGTTGTTGCGGGAGCCATCACCACTGGGATAAGCAATGCTGCCCCAGCAGTGGGTGGCGGAATTCACAAGCCAAGTGATGTGATACACAAGCACTAAGCGCAGGGGGATTCCCCAGAGCACCAGGGCCCAGCCGCCGGCGCCGGTTGCGCTGCCGATCCAAAAAAGCAAGCCGGCTAGGGGTAACTGCAAAACCAGAAACCACTTGTTCAACCAGCGGTAGTAGGGATCTTTGCCTAAATCACCAGTAAGCCTGGGCACGGAGGCCATGGCTGGGATTTCCTGGAACATCCAGCCCATGTGGCTCCACCAAAAGCCCCGGTGGCTGTTGTGGTGATCAGCATCCGTATCGGAGAACTTATGGTGATGACGGTGCAGGCCAGCCCAATCGATTGGTCCGTGTTGGGCGCTGAGGGCGCCGCAGGTGGCAAAGAAGCGCTCTAGCCATTGGGGTAGGCGAAAGGCCCGGTGGCTGAGCAGGCGGTGATAGCCAATCGTTACGCCGAGGCAAGCCGTTAGCCAATAGAGCACCAGCAGAGAAGCCAGGGCTGGCAAACTCCAAAATTTGGGCAGCAGGGCATAGGCCGCCAACAGATGAATTGCCAGCATGAAACCTAGGGTGGCCCAACGGGCGCCCTTTGGCACCGTGCCCTCTTGCTCGCCTTTGCGGGGGTTGCGCAGGCTGGGTGAGCGCCTTGGGGGAGAGATGCTGGCGAATGCTGCGCTGGTCATTCAGATCGAATTCGTATTGATCATTGAATCATAGCAATACGTATTCGGATTATGCAAGGGCTTGGCTGTGGAGGAGCATTAAGCTGAACCGCATACGAATTCCCATCGCTAACCATTGGTGGATTATCGCCAGAGCTTGGAGCGGGGCCACGGCGCTTTTGCTGCCCTTTTGAGGGCCTGGCATGAACGCAATGGCTGGTCCCACAGGGTGCTGCCAGCCCTGGCGGAGCGCCTAAATCTTGGCAGGTTGCACAGCTCCCAGCTCTCAAATCTGCGCAATCGCAAGTTGGCTTCCCCTGGCCCAGAGGTGTTCCTTGCCCTGGGCTGTTGCAACCAATGGTTAGCGCAAACGCCGATCCCCCTCGTTGAAATTGCTGATCAACAGGAACTAAGCGATGGCCTCGGAGCAGCTCCCCATGCCCTAATCGATGCCGCTGGCCTGGTTTTAGGCGCTGGTGAATTGCTGGAAATCTTTGTTGGTTTAAGGCCCCTTCCCCCTGGCTTTGATCTGCGCATCAGCGAAGCGGAATCCCCAGCCCTAAGCGCTGCCTTGGCTGATCTGCTCGCGGCGGGGCAGCCATGGCGTAAGTGCAGCGGCCGGGTAATGGCGGCCTATGGCGTTGAAAAGAGGCAGCGCCGCGAAAAATTTGCGGCTGTAATGGCTGGCCTCCAGGATTACAACGCCAATGAACTGGATCTGGAATTACCGGAACTGCTAACTGCACTTAATACGTTGGAAATTAAGTTTCCCAGCGTGGATAAGTTGTTGGAGCGTTTGCGTCAACCGGGATAGCGGGCAAGGCGCAACTTGCGGGCAAGGCCAAGGCGACGCAGCACTTTGATGTGTTGCCAAGTGATATCAAATTCAAACCAACGCAAGCCGTGGCGGGCAGAATGGGGGAAGGCGTGGTGGTTGTTGTGCCAGCCCTCACCAAAGCTCAAAATCGCCACCCACCAGCAATTGGTTGAGCGATCTGGGCAGGCGAAATTGCGATAGCCAAATACGTGGGTGGCTGAATTAACAAGCCAGGTAACGTGATAAACAACGGTGAGCCTTAGGGGAATAGCCCAAAGCACTAGGCCTAAACCACCGCCGTGGATTTGATTTGCTTCGCCAAACCAATAGAGCAGCCCGCCAAGGGGTAACTGCAGCAGTAAGAACCAACGATCCAACCAGTTGTAGAAGGGATCGCGGCGCAGGTCGCCGGTGAATTTATCCACATGTTCCAGGGCAGGGATGTTGTGCAACATCCATTCGCTGTGGGCCCACCACAAACCCCTGCCTGCATCGTGATGGTCGTTTTCTTGGTCGGAAAATTTGTGGTGGTGGCGATGCAAACCAACCCATTCCACCGGCCCGCCTTGGGCACCCAAGGTGCCCATCAACACCAGCAGGCGCTCCAACCATTGGGGTGTTTCAAAGCTGCGGTGGGCCACCAATCGGTGTAGGCCAAGGGTTACGCCAAGCACTGTTACCCAATAGAGGCTTGCAAAAGCCAGTAGTCCCCACCAACTCCAAAACATCGGCAGCAATGCCGCCACGGCCCCCACGTGGTTGGCCAACATGAACAAAAAGGTGCCTTTTTTTAGCTTTCTTTGTTTTGGTGGCAATGGGTGGCGCTTGGCATACAGCCTTTCCTGCAGTTCTTGCTCACTTAATGCGGCGGTACTCAAAGAGGTGTTAGGGGAAGGCTGGGCAGCGGCAACCAATTGAATCTCCAGAAAAAGCCCAGTTGTTGCAACCGGGGAAACCAGCTTGTTTTGTTTAAAACAACTGAAGGTTCAAATTTAACGGTATCGAGGGTGCCACCGCTGCAGGAATGTGGTTAGTGGTTAGCAATTTTTTGTTTTGTACTCCTATCCCACCTGGCCCGAGGCAAGCCCCGCCGCCTGGGATGCCGTTGCGGCCGCCCAAGCCCAACTAGAAGCTGCCGCCAAGCAGCGCACCGCAGCGGTGCAACCCCAATTAGCCAAGGTGTTGGCTGCTTTTCAAGCCGAAAAACTTGGTAGCCATCACTTTGCTTCAGTGAATGGCTACGGCCACAACGACCAGGGCCGCGACACCCTTGATCGGGTATTTGCCAGGGTGCTGGGGGCGGAGCGGGCCGCAGTGCGTTTGCAATTTGTGAGCGGCACCCATGCGATTGCCGCTGCCCTGTTTGGGGTTTTGCGCCCTGGTGATCGGCTCCTATCGATCACCGGCCGCCCCTACGACACCCTGGAGGAGGTGATCGGCATCCGCGGCAGCGGCCAGGGTTCCCTGGCGGAATTTGGGATCCAATACAGCGAATTAGCGCTCACTGGCCAGGGCCATGTGGATGAGCTGGGCCTTAGCGATGCCCTCAGCCTGCCAACCCGCATGGTGTTGATCCAGCGCAGTTGCGGCTACAGCTGGCGTCCTTCGCTTTCTGTGGCTCAGATCGGCCGGCTGGTGGAGCAGCTGAAAACAATCCAGCCAGGTGTGTTGGTGTTTGTTGATAACTGCTATGGCGAATTGGTGGAATTTGAGGAACCCACCGCTGTGGGGGCTGATCTAATCGCTGGTTCCCTGATCAAAAACCTCGGTGGCACCATTGTTCCCAGTGGTGCCTATGTGGCTGGCGTGGCTGAATTAGTGGAGCAGGCTTGCTGCCGGCTCACGGCCCCTGGGATTGGTTCAGCCGGCGGCAGTGGTTTTGATTTGCATCGCCTTTTATTTCAGGGTTTATTTCTTGCTCCCCAAATGGTGGCGGAAGCTTTGATCAATGCTGATCTAATTGCCCAGGTATTCAGCAATCAAGCTTTAGAGGTGCAACCCCTAGCGGGGGCAGCCCGCAGCGATGTGATTCAAGCGGTGAAATTTGGCGATCCCAGGGCGTTGCAGGTGGTTTGCAGTGCCTTTCAAAGCTGTTCTCCCGTTGAGAGTTACCTAAAGCCTGTGCCCGCACCCATGCCCGGATATGCAAGCGAATTGCTGATGGCAGGTGGCAGTTTTATCGATGGCAGCACCAGTGAATTTTCCGCCGATGCCCCCCTGCGGGAACCCTATGTGCTCTATAGCCAAGGGGGCACCCATCGCAGCCATGGGGCCCTAGCCCTGGCCGCTGCCCTCACAAGCTGGTGGGCCCTTGCTCCAAACTGAGGGGGCTTTCCAGCCCATGGCGATGGCCCTCTCCTTTCCCGCTGATCTGCGTTATGCAGATAGCCATGAATATGTAGCTCCAAATGCAGCCCCCATGCGGGTAGGCATCAGTGCTTTTGCAGTGCAGCAACTGGGCGACATTGTTTTTGTTGAACTGCCAAGCCCTGGCACTGCCCTAGAGCAGGGCAAAAGTTTTGGCACCGTTGAATCTGTAAAGGCGGTGGAGGAGATGTATGCCCCCATTGCAGGGCGGGTGCTGGCCTGCAACCAGGCGGTGATTGATCAGCCTGAGTTGCTCCAAAGCGATCCCTATGGAGCCGGCTGGTTGCTGGAGCTGGAGGCCACAGATGCGGCACAGCTTGCTGCCCTCATGGATGCCGATACCTATGGCGCCAAGGTGGAGGGCAGCAGCAAGTGAATCAAATAGATGGTTTTGTGCAGCGCCACCTAGGCCCGTCCCCTAGCGATCAAGCATTAATGCTGGAGCGGCTGGGCTGCCAAAACCTGGAGGAGTTGCTGCAGCAATGTGTTCCTGCGGCGATCCTGCTGAGCCCTGAAGAGGCCCATGGCGGTTTACCCGAGGGCTGCCCTGAAGGTGAGGCCCTAGCCGATCTGCAAAAACTGGCCAGCAACAACAAGTTGCTGCGCAGTTTGATTGGCCTTGGTTACTACAGCTGCCCCACCCCGGCTCTGTTGCAGCGCCATGTGTTTGAAAATCCGGCCTGGTATACGGCCTACACCCCATATCAAGCGGAAATTGCCCAGGGGCGCCTCGAGGCCCTACTCAATTTCCAAACCTTGATCAGTGAGCTCACCGGCTTACCGATCGCCAATGCCTCCCTATTGGATGAGGCCACCGCAGCTGCGGAAGCAATGGCCTTAGCTCGGGGGGTGAGCAATCGGCCGGAGCCAAAGCGTTTCCATGTGCAAGCGGATCTGTTTCCCCAAACCCTGGCGGTGCTGCAAACCCGCGCTGAACCCCTCGCCATTGAGTTGGTGCTGGAGGATCCCGCTGAGATGGAATTCAGCAGCGATAGCTTTGGCCTATTACTGCAGCTGCCAGGGGCCAGTGGTGCTTGCCCCAACCCTGAGGCGGTAATCGCTCGGGCAAAAGCAGCTGGGGCACTGGTTATTGCCGTTGTGGATCCCCTGGCCCAGGTGCTGATGGAACCAGTGGCCAATTTAGGGGTTGATATTGCCGTTGGCAGCGCCCAAAGATTTGGCGTGCCACTGGGCTTTGGCGGACCCCACGCCGCTTTTTTTGCCTGCAGCGAAACCTATAAAAGACAAATTCCCGGCCGTTTGGTTGGGGTATCCAAAGACAAAGAAGCCAATCCAGCCCTGCGGCTTGCTTTGCAAACCAGGGAGCAACACATCCGCCGCGATAAAGCCACCAGCAATATCTGCACCGCCCAGGTGCTGCTGGCGGTGTTAGCTGGCTTCTATGCAGTACACCACGGCCCCGCTGGTTTACGGGCCCAAGCCCAACAGGTGCAGCGTTTAACGGCAGCTTTGGCCAAGGGTTTAAGCCAGCTGGGTTTTGAGTTGGTAGCCGAGCCCAGTTTCGATACCTTGCGGCTGGTTGTGGCGGATCCCGCCAGTTGGATTGCCAGGGCAGAAACTGCTGGCTTCAACTTTTTAGAGCTGGCTGATGGGCTGGGCATAAGCCTTGATGCCTGCAGCGATGAAAAGGAGCTGGAGCAGCTCTTGAACCTATTTGCCGCTGGCTTAGGGCTAGCTGCACCGCCCCTAGCAGGTTTGTTTGAGGCTTGTCCCCCTGGGGTGGGGGGGATTGGGCCGCGGCTGAAACCATGGCTGCAACAGGAGGTGTTCCAGTGCTATCGCAGTGAAACCGAATTGCTGCGCTATATCCAAAGGTTGGTGGCAAAGGATTTTTCCCTGGTGCACGGGATGATCCCCCTGGGCAGCTGCACCATGAAGCTGAATGGGGCGGCGGAACTGTTGCCGGTTAGTTGGCCTGCCTTCAGTGCCATGCATCCCTTTGCGCCGGCAGATCAATACAGGGGCTACAGCCGTTTAATTGCTGAATTGGAACAGTGGTTAGCGCTGCTCACGGGTTTTGCTGCGGTGTCGCTGCAGCCCAATGCTGGCTCCCAGGGGGAATATGCTGGCCTGCTTGTAATTCGGGCTTGGCACCGCAGTAGGGGGGAGGGCCATCGCAGGGTGTGCCTGATTCCCACCAGCGCCCATGGCACTAACCCAGCCAGTGCGGTGATGGCAGGCATGCAGGTGGTGGCAGTGCAGTGCGATAGCAATGGCAATATCGATCGCCAAGATTTGGCCGCCAAGGCAGCTGAACACAGCAACCAACTGGCGGCATTAATGGTTACCTACCCCTCCACCCATGGGGTATTTGAGGAGGGCATCACTGAAATCTGCAGCCTGATACATGGCCATGGGGGCCAGGTTTATCTCGATGGGGCCAACTTGAATGCCCAGGTGGGAGTGTGCAAGCCGGGGGGGTTTGGCGCTGATGTGTGCCATCTAAACCTGCACAAAACCTTCTGCATCCCCCATGGTGGTGGTGGGCCAGGGGTGGGGCCGATTGCGGTGGCAGCCCACTTGGCCCCCTACCTGCCGGGACACCCCCTGGTGAGCTGCGGCGGCAGCCAGGCCATTGGTGCCGTAGCAGCGGCCCCTTGGGGTAGCGCCAGCATCCTGCCGATCAGTTGGATGTATATCCGGATGATGGGTGGTGCAGGCCTGCGTCAGGCCACTGCAGTGGCGCTGCTGGCTGCCAATGATTTAGCTGAAAGGCTTGATCCCCATTACCCAGTGCTTTATCGCGGTGCCAACGGCCGGGTGGCCCATGAATGCATCCTCGATTTACGGCCTTTAAAAAACAGTGCTGGTTTGGAGGTGGATGATTTGGCTAAACGGCTGATGGATTACGGCTTCCATGCCCCCACGGTGAGCTGGCCAGTGGCGGGAACTGTGATGGTGGAGCCCACAGAAAGTGAATCCCTCAAGGAACTGGATCGTTTTGTGGAGGCCATGGTGGCGATTAGGGCTGAGGTGGCCGCCATTGAAACGGGTCAATCAGATCCCCAGAACAACCCGCTCAAAAGGGCGCCCCACACCCAAGCAGCCCTCACCGCAGACCAATGGGATCGGCCCTATAGCCGTCAACAAGCCGCTTTTCCCGTGGCTGGCTTGAAAACAAATAAGTTGTGGCCAGCTGTGGCCCGCATCGACAACGCCTACGGCGATCGCAACCTTGTGTGTAGTTGCCCATCGGTGCAGGAGCTGGAATCTGGCTAAAACTCTGCTGTAACTGGGATTTGGCCAAAAGTTTAGATCCGATTAAATCCAGCCAATTAAAATTTAAGATTTTCTACTTGATTTGTGGCTTGCCTTTGGTGCATTATCTGGCCAACTGCGGTGGAAGCTTCGCGGTTTTTCGCTCAACGCTGCTTGATGGGGATCATGGCCAGCAAATTTAGCGACACCACAAACAGGGAAGCTTTAAACACAGAAGCTCTCCTGCCAAAGATCTTGGCGAATGGCGAAACTATCAATGTGGAAGGCACCAATGTGGTGAGGGTTCCATTTGGAGTGCGCAAGGCCAAGCGTCGGCGGCCTGAACGCCCTGAACATTGGGCAACCTTGGTTTTACCTATCCAGAGCTGGGATCCAACGCCACCGCCCCAAGCCGCTTAAGCGCAATATTTTTGTTGTTTCCCCGCCATTGCCTCTAGGCGCAATTGGCTGGGGCTAATGCCACGTGAATCGGTTTGATTAGGTAGTAGATCGAGCCGCGGCCGCCGATCCCTTCCCAATCGGGCTAGGCGCCAATCCACCAACGCTTTCACATCAGAAATTGAACAGGCAGGTGCCCGAAAAGGCAGCACATGCATTGGACTGCGTTCGGGCCGCACCAGCCAGCTCAAATCTGGTTGGGGTATCAATACAAAACCCCTATATCTAACTGCTGGTTCTAGGGGTTTGCTGATCGGTTCGCCTGCTTGCACAACTAGAAATCTCTTTCTCAATGCCATTTGAACCCATCTTTCAGCTGTTGGCACCCTTTTTTGGTAAAGCCAGATAATTAAGCGGTTAGTAGTTGGCGCCACTGCGGCGGTGGTGCAGAGCTGTTAGTGCTGTTTCATCAAATAAGCCCCCCGCCGTTACTTGGGCATAGAGCACCCAGTGGTCGCCGCAATCCATCCTTTGTTGCACCGTGGCTTCTAGCCAAGCCAAGGCCTCCGGCAGCAGTGGCTGGCCGGCAGGGCTACTGCGCAATTCAAGCCCAGCAAAACGATCACTGCCGGGGCTAAAGGGTTGGAGAAATTGCTTCATCGTTGCTAATTCACGGCCATCTGCCAGCACGTTTAAGGCAAAGCGATCGCCAATGTGCAGTAATGCCTCCACGGCGCGATCTCGGGCTACCGCCACACTGAAACCAGGCGGTTGAAAACTTGCTTGGCTCACCCAGCTGGCCACCATGGCGCCACTGAGGCTTTGCTCCCCTTCCCCTTTTTGGGCTGTGAGCACGCAAAGGGAGCCGATCACCCGGCCAAGGGCTAAAACAGCTGGGTCGCTGCGGCTTTCACTTAGGCCACCAGAATTGCGTTTTTGTTGGCGTTTTTGTTGTTGTTGCAGCAGCCGCGCTAGGGCCATACCGGTTTCCTCGCAGCGTTTAAGCGTTGCTGGATCAGGGCTGAATTTCACCCGAATCGTTTCAAAAGCCTGTTGGAAGCCGGCATCAGTGAGCTTGCTTTCCAATAAATCCAAGGCTTCTCCACTCCAGCCAAAACTGCCAAATACCCCCACAGGTTTGTTGCGATCACCCTCAGCTAGCAAGGTGCCAAGGGCCGACACGATTGGTGTTGGCGCATGGCCCCCCAAGGTTGGCGATCCAATTAGAACGGCATCGCAATTTTTAATTCCATCCAGCAGTTGGGGGGCTTCGCTGAATTCACAATTGAGGCTGTTAACCCGCACACCTGTTTTTGCTATGCCTTGGGCGATGGCATCGGCAATCGCTGCGGTGTTGCCGTAGGCGCTGGCATACAACAGCGTTACAACAAGGCTGGCTTTGCGTTGGGCTTCCCCCCAGCGGCGGTAATCGGCAAGCAGGCTGCGCCAACTGTCAATAATCGCAGGCCCATGGCCCGGGGCGATGCTGCGGATCGCTAATTCCTCCAGGCGATTCACCACCAGCTCCACCTGGTTTGCCATCGGTGCCATCAAGCTGTCGTAGTAGTAGCGGCGATCTTCACTACTGCTAGTTGGGTTGGTTTCGGCGTAGCTCTCGGTGCAGAGATGGGCGCCAAAAAATCGTCCACTCATCAAGAGGCCACTGGCGCCATGGAAAGCAGCTAAACCGCCGGGCCAACGGGGGGTTGGTAAGGCCAACAGTTGCAATTCAAACCCATCAGCTAGGGGTAGTTGAAGTTCATGTTTAACTACCTCAATAGCTGGTAGTGGTGTTTGCTGCCAAAGCTCTTCTAATAGCTTGGCGCCTGCATTAGATGCCACCAAATTGAATTGGGGCCAGATTTGCACTAATTGCTGCAGTAATGCCACCCGATTTGGGTTCACATCACCCTGCACCACCGTTAATTTGCTTTGGGTTGGCACCAGTTGAGTGAGTGCCTGCAGAAATGGTTCAGCAAAAGCAGCACCTGGGGGGTGCACCAACAGGGCTGAATTGCAAACACCTTGAAAGAAAAAGCTGTTGTGGCAGGTGCCACGCTCCAACCCATATTCCACCTCAAAGCGCAAGCGCCTTGGGCTTATGCCCCGGAGGCAAACCAAACCATCTTCCAGCGGTATCTGGATAACCCAACGATCAGCCATTAGTAGTGGTTCCCCACTTTGCGGTGATGGGTGGCGGTGAGGGCCTGCTGGTTAGCTACGTTGCCGTTGCGAACATGGGAGTAGATGAGCCAATGGTCGTTGCATTCAAGGCGCTGCTTCACTTCACAATCAAGGAAGGCGAGGGCTTCACTCAAAACCGGACCACCATCCGCTGCATTCTCTAGGGTGGCAACACCAGCAAAGCGATCGGCGCCGGGGGGGAATCGCTTGAGGAAATGCCTTAATAGATTTTGGTGATTATCGGCAGCTAGCACATTTAAAACAAACCTATCTCCCACCTGCATTAGCGCTTCGATGGCGCGATCTTTAGCTACCGCAACGGTGATACCAGGTGGATTAAAACTGGCCTGGCTCACCCAACTGGCCACCATGGCACCACTGCGTTCGGCTTGTTTCGCAGTTACCACATACAAGCCACCACTGAGCCGTCCGAGTGCTTTATCTAGGTCGGCATCAAGGGCCTTCATGGCGGCGATTGCCTTATCACGCAGCAGCAACTGGCCCAAATCTGTACCGGCTTCTTCGCAGAGTTGGTAGGCGGCCGCATCAGGCACCGTGCGAATCCTTAGGGGCGCAAAGGCCTGAGCATGACCCAGCTCCCGCAGTTGGCCGGCAATGGCATCTATGGGGTCGTCGTTGCCGCCATAGGCGTCGTATAAACCCACGGGTTGTTTGGCATTAAGGGCAGCCAACACGGTGCCCCAATTGTTTTGTAATTCACTATCCCTCTTGCTGGGCGGTGTGGGCAGCACTACTGCAGCCGCTTCGCCGATTAAGGCTGATAGCTCTTGGGCATCGGTGCCGCGTAGATCAACCAGTTGCACAGGCAATTCGGTTTTATTAATGCCGCGGGATATGGCTTGGCTGAGGCGATCACAGAAGCCATATAAACTCACGTAAACAACAGCGGCGTAGCGGTCGCCTTTACTGCGTTCACGGCTCCAATCGCTGTAGTCGGTTAGCCATAGCTTGAGATGATCGCGCAATAAAGGGCCATGGCCGGTGGCGATTAGCTTCAGCGGTGGCAACGCCTCAATTCGTTTAAGGGCCTGCAACACACTGCGGGCATTGGGGCCCATCAGGCAGTCGTAGTAGAAGCGAAAGTCTGGAGCGATGGCACCAGGATCCAGATCAAAAATTTCATTGCTGCAGTAGTGCAAGCCAAAGGCATCACAGGTGTAGAGCACGGCGGTGCCGTGATCAAAACTGAAAATAGTGTCTGGCCAATGCAGATTCGGCGCACTGAGGAATTCAAGCTTGTGGTTGATACCACTGCTGCTATTAGTGCCAAGATCCAAGAAATCACCGCTTTTTACGGCGCGGCTGCGAAAGGGGCGGTGCACCATGCTTTCCAGATAATTGATCGCCACCTTGGAGGCAACAACTTCTAGTTCGGGGTTTAGATCTAGTAGGTCTGCAACCAAACCGGAATGGTCTGGCTCTGTGTGGGAAATAACTAACGTATCAATTTCAGTGGGATTAATTAAATTTGTTAAGGCCGGCAGCCATTGGTTACGAAATTTTGCGTGGCTTGAATCAATTAAGGCGGTACGTTCACCCCTTAGCAAAAAAGCGTTGTAGGTGGTGCCATTGCGGAGGCCAAATTCAATATCAAAGCGGCTGCGATCCCAATCAAGCGACCGCAAGGTGGTGGTATCGGCGGCTATTTCAGCCTGCTGCAGCGTGAGCCGGGGCTCCATGGCAATTAATTACTAAACCAAGCCTAAGGCTGGGTTGATGCTGTTGTTGCGCAAGCTCAGCCCTGGGATAGATGCCACCAGGGCACACACCTGATCGCGAAATTGCTGCAGGGTTTCATCGGTGCCCGGTTCCCCGTGCCATTGCAGGCGGGTTAAAAGTTCAAGGCCCCCTTGTTCTCGATCCGGTTGCAGGGTGGCATCAAGGCAAAGCAAACCTTCAATATCTGGGTGGCTGGCCCGCAGTGCCCCGTGCACTGCCCCGTTGTCGATAATCTCCACCCGGTGGCCCAAACGCATGAGGTCTTTACGCAGGGCATTTAGCCAAATGCGTAGGCCTGGGGCGGTGGCGGTGCAAACGCGAACCAATTCCATCCCACACCGTGCATTGATTCTTAATGAGTCTTGCCTGTTGCAGGCTTAAACAACTGTGCCCTGGGCCACCTTGGCTTATGTGTAGAAGCAGGCTATACTATGTGTATGTTTTCGCGCGGCGTCAAAATTGCGAACAAACATTGTTATTGATGATCAGTTGATGCAGGAGGCCATGCTGGCTAGTGGTGCTAGCACAAAAAGAGAGGTTGTGGAGAAGGGTTTGCGTGCTCTAGTGCTGCTAAATCAGCAGCGTTTGATAAAAAATTTTCGCGGCCAATTGCCTTGGGATGCTGATCTGGAGTTAATGAGAATGGATCGATCAGATTAATAAATGATCGTTGTTGATTCCTCCGTGTGGATTGATTTTTTTAATGGAAAAAATACCCTTGAGGTGGAGCGTTTGGAATCTTGTTTGGGTGTTACGCCCATTGTTATTGGCGATTTAATTATAGTGGAGGTTTTGCAAGGTTTTCGCAACAGCAAGGATATGGAGGTTGCCAGTGCAATATTTAGTTCCCTAGGCTGCATAGAAATGCTTGCTGATAATTGTAAATATAAAGCTGTTGAAAACTATCGATATTTGCGAAGCAAAGGGATCGCCGTGCGTAAAACAATCGATGGAATTATTGCTACAGCATGTATTGAAAAAAAACTGCCTTTGCTTTTTTCTGATCGTGATTTTTTGCCCTATGTGGAGCATCTGGGTTTGCTGGTGGCCTAAACCTAAATGCTCCACATGCGCCCTTTAGGTTTAGCCCTCAACCACAACACTTACGGCAGCGTTTGATTCTGCTTTTGGTGCATTTATTTGCAATAAGCCATCTTTGTAGTTGGCTTTTAAGTTGTTGTGATTGATGCCGCGGGGGAAGCGGAAGCTGCGGCTCCAGTTGCCGTAGCGAAATTCTCTCACCAGGGCTTGGGCCTCGGTTTCATTTGCTGATTCGGGCGCCTTGCGTTCAGCGCTAATAACCAAGCTGCGCTCGGTTGCTTTCACATCGATTGTTTCCCGATCAACACCGGGCAATTCCAGGGCGATTTGGTAGCTGTCGTTGGTTTCAATAACTTCAGCTGCGGGCACCCTTTCGGCTTGGGCTAATTGCTGCTCAAGTTTTTCGAAAAGATCAAAGGGAGTGGTGTGGCGGGTGAGCATGATTTGAATATCAATGAACGAATCAATCTTCGGCAATGGAAATGCTTCTGCGTAGTGGGGCAACCGAACTTTTTGGTTCGGCACTCCATACCAGATTCGGTTCTCCACACCACCACCAATCGCTAAAGCAAGCGGCCTGACCCCTGTAGTGCTGTTCGGCATCAAACAAATTCCATAGCCTTGCACCTCTTATTTGAAAGCGTTTGCCCTGGCTATTAATACGCTCACCCGCATAACCATCAATGCAATTTTTTTCCCTCACTTGAGCGAGAAACTTTTCACGATCTAAGCGTTGCTGTTGGCTGGCACTAAGCCGAGATGGCATACCCACCATCTCCTGCCAGCTGCGCTGAAATAGACATAGAGCGGCACGATTGGCATAAATAAAACTTGGATCTTCAGCGCCGTTGTGGCAAAGCACCACCTGGTCGAGCACAAATAACTCCTGGGCGGCAAGGCGGCTGCCTTGGGCCTTAATCAGGGGCCGGCCGAATAGTTTTTGATGGGATTGCAGGATCAAGCTCACCAGCCCCAGGGCTTGGGGGCAAAGCCATGGCGGATCCGCCGGCATTGTTTGTTTCATGGGCTGCCAGTTGAGGCTGCGGCCATCGCTTCAACCATGGCCAGTTGGGCTTTTTGGTTGCCGTGCAAGCGGAGGCGTTCCAAAAACAATTGATTTGCCTGGGGGTGCAGTGGCTCCTCCGCTAAGGGCAGTTCTCCTGCCTCCGCTAAGCCCGTACCCCCTTCGATTGCAGGGGTGATCACCACCAAATCAGGGTCTAATGGGGAGTTGTAGCTCCACCAGTTCGCTGGATCGGGGCCATTGTTGGTGCCAGCATTTTGTTTTGCAGGGGCACTGATGTTTTGCAATAGTAAACGCCGCCTTTCGGCTAACTCCTGCAGTAATTGATTGCGACTGCGGCCGCGTAATTGAAACAACACAAAGGGATCTTCAGTGAAACGATCACCCATTAAATAATAAACAGCGCTTATATGTTTACAAGGGTTTGCCTTGTCGGGGCAGCTGCATTCGCTGCCAACTTCATCTAATTTAAATGGAAACAACCTGCGGCCACTGGCGGCAAAGGCTCGCTCAATATCCTCGGGCATGATCCCCGCCAGTAGTTGACAGGCCCAGCGCGCTTTTTGGCTGAGGGCCTCTAAAACAAATTCCCAATCCTCATCAGTTAATACATCAAGCCATAATTTCACCCTATAGGGTTCTGCTTCGGTGCCTTGCACTTGGGCCTGCACCTTGCGGCCCTCAAAACGTATGGAGAGCACATTCCCCTCCCGCGCATATATCCAAGCCCTTTCCAAACGCTTTTTATAGCGATAGGAATTAATTAATTCCATCCATTCCAAAACCCACCAGGGCTGCTGGCCTAAGCCATCGCTACCTAATTGGGTGGTGATCGAATTGTTTGAGCTATTGGCTGGCATTGTTTAATTATCCTCCAGGGCTACCAGATCTGCCAGTTGGCTGAATTCAAGCCCCCCTAACCATTCCTCACCGCTGCCAATAATATCAGCAGCAAGCTTTGCCTTTTCACGAATCATGCGATCTATTTTCTCTTCAATTGAACCGCTGGTAATAAATTTATGTACCAGCACCCTATTGATTTGACCAATGCGATAGGCGCGGTCGGTGGCCTGGTTTTCTACGGCTGGATTCCACCAGCGATCGATATGAAACACATGGCTAGCACGGGTGAGATTTAAGCCCACCCCACCGGCTTTTAGCGATAGTAAAAATAGTTGCGGTCCGCGGGGATCCAGCTGGAAGCGATCCACCATTGCCTGACGATCATTTTTACTGCTGCCCCCATGTAAAAAGGGCACTTCCTGGTGCCAGCGTTGCTGTAGATGGGCCTGTAATAGGTGGCCCCATTCAGCAAATTGGGTAAATAGTAAGGCGCGATCACCTGCTTCTAATAACTCCTCAAGTAGTTCATCTAAACGTTGTAATTTGGCCGACCTGGCGGCAAATCCATCGCTAGTTGATTCCTCCTTAAGGGCGAGGGCTGGGTGATTACAGATCTGCTTTAGGCGGGTTAGCAGGGCAAGCACCTGGCCATGTTTTTTGCCGAGTGGTGCCCTTTGAATCGCTTCTAAACTAGCTGCAACGGTTTTTGTATATAATTGTTTTTGCTCTTGGCTAAGGCCAACCCATTCATTTAGTTCAAGTTTTTCTGGTAGGTCGCTAATTATTGATTTATCTGTTTTTAGGCGCCTCAAGATAAAGGGCCCCACCCTCGCTTTGAGATCTTTTAACGACGAGCTATCGCCATAGCGCTCAATTGGTAGTTTATAGCGTTGCCTAAAGAAATCCTCCTCCCCTAACACGAGCGGATTTAGATAATCCATCAATGGCCACAATTCACTGGCCCGGTTTTCCACTGGTGTGCCGGTTAGGGCAATGCGAAAGCGACCCTGCCGCAGGGGCCGAGCTATTTGGCGGGCGGCTTGGCTTTGTTTTGAGGCGGAATTTTTAATCGCTTGGGCTTCATCGATCACCACCCCCTGCCAATCAACACTTTCCAGCAGGTTGCCGTCCCTTTGCAGCAAGCCATAGCTGGTGAGCATTAGATCTACCCCCTTAAGGCTTTTGGAAAGGGCAGCTTCGCTAGCAGCTCTTTTTGGCCCGTAGTGCTCCAGCACCTTTAGTTTTGGTGTGAATTGGGCCGCTTCCCGTAGCCAGTTTGTTAGCACTGAGGTGGGTGCCACCAACAACACCGGCCGGCGCAATTCTTTTTCTGTTTTTAGGTGTTGCAAAAAGGCCAGCAGTTGGATTGTTTTGCCAAGCCCCATGTCGTCTGCCAGGCAGGCGCCTTGGTTAAAGCGATGCAGAAAGGCAAGCCAGCCGAGGCCCCGTTCTTGATAGGGGCGCAGCTGGCCGTTAAAGCCCTCAGGGGCGGGGAGGGGGTCGGGGGCTTTTTGCTGATGGTATTGCTCTAAAACCGCCTGTAGCCGTGGTCCGGCTTGGAATTGATGAACGGGCAAGCGCTGCAGGCTTTCACCTTCTGTGGCAGTGAGCCTGAGGGCGTCATTAAGGCTGAGGGCTGGATTGATGGCGCAAAATTTTTCAGCATTGCGCAGGTCGCCAGGGCGTAATTCAAGCCAGGCCCCTTTGTGTTGCACCAAGGGGCTGCGTTTGGCCTGGAGCCGTTCCAGCTCTTTTAGGCTGATTGTTACGCCGCCGATCATCAGCTCCCACTGCCAATCCAGGCTTTCTCCCAGGCTGAAGCCCTTGGTGCCAGTTGGTAATTCAGCTGTAATTGCCAAACCAAGCCTGCTGGCAAGGCCGCCGCTGAGGCTTGGCGGTAACACCACCCCAACGCCCACATCCCGCAGGCGGTTAGTGGCTGTGCGCACCAAAACAAAGGCCTCGGCTGGTGCCAATTGCATTTGTTCAGGGGTGGCTTCCTCCAAACCCCTGGCCAGGGGTTCAAATGCCACCAGGGCCCTGCCCAAGCCCTCCAGCAATAATTCCGCCGGTTCTGGCACCAAAATCTCACCCAGTTGCAGGTTGCCTGCGCCTGCAGCCCACACCGCCGCTGCTGGTTTTTGCAGGCTTGGATCCGCCTCGGCCTGCAAGCCAAATTGCAATTGCCACAGTTCACTGCCCTCTGGCGGCACCTGCAGTTCCAGAAGGGCCCTGGCTGGTGCCATGCGTCCCGCCACTGTTTCGCGCCAATGGGCCGTTGCGGTGGCAAGCCTTTCCCCCTCTTCTGGGGGCAGCTCAAGGCTGGCTATGGGGCTGGCTAGGGCCGCCTGCCAGGCGCTGAGTAGGGGGTTGAGCTTGCTGGAATCAATTGTTTGATCAGCGCGCAATTGGCCATCGAGCAGCACGGCGAGGATGGCTGCCACCTGTTGACGCGCCGCTGCCGGTTTTTGGCAGGCGATCGCCGTTGCTTCATGGCTGCTAGCGCTAAGAATCACCGCTGGCATGCGGTTGGCTAGATCCTCGAGGCGGCGGCGGTCGTTTTCATGGTTTAGCAGTGGTTCAAAGCGGGCTTCTGCTTTGCCGCCTTGCCTGTTTTGCACAACCGGCAGCCAGCGACCCCTTGCGATCAAGCTCAATACCCAGCGCTGCAGGTGGCTCCACCACAACAGTTCATCGCCAAGGCAGTGGTTGCTGCCGCTCGCCAGGGGTAATTTGCTAAGCCATGGGGCAGCTTTTGCTGCTGGCACCACAAGGGCCGCCACCCGCCAGGGCCACCACTCCAACTGCTTAGGTAAAACTTCACCAGCCAGCAGCGGCAGGCCATTGCTGCGGGTGGGCAGGCTCAGCTGCAGTTCCTCGCCCTTAAACCCCTCCGGCAGGAGTTGCTGTTCGCCTAGCCAAGCTTTTAGTTGGCCTTCATCAAGGGCAAGGGGGTGCTGTTGAACCTGCTGTAGCTGGTCTAATTGCAGTGGTTTTGCCACCTGCCAATCGTCGGCCCAGAGGGCTAGGCACGGTTCAGCAGGCTTCTGCAGCCAAACGGCATGCAGCAGGCTCATGGCCTTAGCGGCATAGGGGGCTGCATCATGGCCTGATCAGGCTTAAGAAGCTTCACCATGGCAAGTATCCCCCGTAACGGCATTCCCCGTAGCGGAGCCGAAATCCGCGAAGCCTTCCTCGCTTTTTTTGAGCAGCGGGGCCATAAACGGGTGCCCAGCGCCTCCCTGGTGCCGGAAGACCCCACGGTGCTGCTCACAATCGCCGGCATGTTGCCCTTTAAACCGGTGTTTTTGGGCCAGCAGCAGCGGCCGGCGCCGCGGGCCACCAGTTCCCAAAAATGCATTCGCACCAACGACATTGAAAACGTTGGCCGCACAGCACGGCACCAAACTTTTTTTGAAATGCTTGGCAATTTTTCTTTTGCTGATTACTTCAAGGAAGATGCAATCAAATGGGCTTGGCAGCTAAGCACCGAAGTATTTGGGCTTTCAGCAAACAACTTGGTGGTGAGTGTGTTCCGAGAAGACGACGAAGCCGCTGAGATTTGGCGCAGCAGCGTAGGCGTTAATCCCAAACGCATTATTCGCATGGATGAGGCCGATAACTTTTGGGCATCAGGCCCCACCGGCCCCTGTGGACCATGTTCTGAAATTTATTACGACTTCAAACCTGAACTGGGCGACAACAATATCGATTTAGAAGACGACTCGCGCTTTATCGAGTTCTACAACCTCGTGTTTATGCAATACAACCGCAATGCCGAGGGTGAACTCACACCGCTTGCTAATCGCAATATCGACACAGGCATGGGCCTAGAGCGCATGGCTCAGATCCTGCAGCAGGTGCCCAATAACTATGAAACCGATCTGATCTTCCCCCTAATTGAAACCGCTGCCGAGTTGGCGGGCCTGAACTACAGCAACCTCGATGCCAAAGCCAAAACCTCCTTAAAGGTGATCGGCGACCATTCCCGTGCAATTACTCAATTGATCTGCGATGGCGTAAGCGCCAGTAACTTAGGCCGCGGCTACATCCTCAGGCGACTGCTGCGGCGGGTGGTGCGCCACGGAAGGCTTATTGGAATAAACAAACCTTTTTTAACCACCATGGGTGAAGCGGCGATTGCCCTAATGGCTGAGGCCTACCCCCAATTATTGGAGCGGCGCGAGGCGATTATTGGCGAACTGAGCCGGGAGGAGGAGCGGTTCCTCGAAACCCTTGAGCGGGGCGAGAAGTTGATGGCGGAGCTGCTTGCCAGTGAGCCCAATCAAATAAATGGTGAACAGGCATTTGAGCTCTACGACACCTATGGCTTTCCCTTGGAGCTAACGGAAGAGATCGCAGCGGAACAGGGTCTCAAGGTGGATCTAGCCGGCTTTGAGCAGGCGATGCAGGCCCAACGCAAACGGGCCAAAGCTGCCGCGGTAAGCATTGATCTCACTCTCCAAGGCGCGATTGATCAGCTGGCCGCCGCCGCTGTTGCTACCAGCTTCACTGGTTATCAAAGCCTTGAGCGCTCTTCTGTTGTTTTAGCGCTTGTGGTGAATGGTGAACCAGCCCAGCAGGCCAGCGCCGGCGATCGAGTGCAATTGTTGCTCGATGGCACCCCTTTCTATGGCGAAGGTGGCGGCCAAGTGGGTGATCGGGGTGTGCTGGTTGGCGCCGCCGGCAGCGATTTAAAAGTGAATATTGATGCTGTTAGCCGCAATCGCGGTGTGTTTGTGCATAGCGGCACTGTTGAACGGGGTTGCCTTGCCGTTGCCGACGGCGTAGTTGCCCAGGTGGATCGCCTTAGCCGCAGCCGCGCCCAGGCAAATCACACGGCCACCCACCTGCTGCAGGCTGCCCTCAAGCAATTAGTGGATCCAAGCATTGCCCAGGCAGGGTCGCTGGTGGATTTTGAGCGGCTTCGCTTTGATTTCCATTCGCCCCGTGCCGTAACGCCAGAGGAGCTCGAGCAGATCGAGCTTTTGATCAATGGCTGGATCAGCGAGGCCCACGCTTTGGAGGTGGCGGAGATGGCAATTGAGCAGGCCAAGGCCGCTGGGGCGGTGGCGATGTTTGGTGAAAAGTATGGTGATTTAGTGAGGGTGGTGGATGTGCCGGGTGTGTCGATGGAGTTATGCGGCGGCACCCATGTGGCTAACACCGCTGAACTTGGTGCCTTCAAAATTATTGCTGAATCAGGCGTTGCCGCAGGCATTCGTCGGATTGAAGCGGTTGCTGGCTCTGCCCTTTTGCCTTACCTAAACCAGCGCGATGGGGTAGTGAAGGCCCTCGGCGAGCGTTTCAAGGTGCAACCCACTGAAATCCTGGAACGGGTGGCGCTTTTGCAGGAGGAATTAAAAGCCACTGGTAAGGCATTAGCTGCAGCCCGGGAGGAATTGGCATTAGTTAAAGCAGCGGCATTGCTGAACCAGGCCGAAACCGTGGGGGACTATCAAATTTTGGTGGCCCGCCTTGATGGTATTGGCGCTGATGGAATGCAAACCGCCGCGCAGCAACTACAGGAGCAGCTTGGGGATGGGGCAGCTGTTTTGCTTGCAGGGGTGCCTGAGCCAGCCAAGGTGACATTGGTGGTGGCCTTTGGCCCTGAGCTAATCAAACGTGGTTTACAGGCCGGTAAATTCGTGGGCGTTGTTGCAAAAGCTTGCGGCGGCGGCGGTGGCGGCCGGCCCAATTTGGCCCAAGCCGGCGGCAGGGATCCAGGGGCCTTGCCAGGCGCTTTGACTGCAGCCCGATTGGAATTATTCGAACTGTTATCGGCTTAATCTTGTTGTTCAATTGCAGTTTTTCCAATGCGTTGGTATCTGCCCCTTATCGGCCTAGCCCTGAGCTTGCAAACCTCCTCGGCATTTGCTGCGCCGGCTGCTGGATTATTAGCTCAACTTAAATTGCCTTTACCCAAGCCAGCAGCTCCTTTATTTGCCGCCAATGGCCTTGGTCAAACCAGCCTGAATACCCAGCTCAGCGCGAGCCCAGAAGAACTATTAACAAAATTAAAAACTGAATTAACCGCCCAGGGCTACAAGGAACGCCAAATTAATACCGTGGTTGGTGCTTGGGGATTCAATTTAGTGATGGAACCCCCTGGTGGAACAAGCGTTGATGGCACCCCCGCCGATAAGGTTGCGTTGCTTGTGGCCCAAGCTGCAGCAATTGCTCCTGGCCGTTTAAATCTCAATCTGCGTTTTGAAGCATCTGGGCGCTGATGAGTTTGTCCCAAATGCTTGTGGGTAGCAATTCACTGGCTAACACTGAAATTGCTTGATGGCCGCAGCGGTATCGGGCGGCTGGTTTTGGTTTTGTTAGGGCATTTTCAATCGTTTGCGCCACCAGCAAAGGCGAGGAGGCGCCCTGATAAACCCTTTCCCAGCCGGCGCGCACATTGCCCATCATTTTGCCGTAGATGTTGCATTCCAATGCTTTTTGCATAGAAGGAAAAGCAATCTCACCAAAATTGGTAGCGATTAAACCGGGCTCCACGATCACTACCTGTAGCCCGAAACTTTTTAATTCCAGCCTTAGGGCATCACTAAGGGCTTCCAGGGCGAATTTGCTTGCGCCATACCAGCCTGAACCTGGTGTTACCCAGCGCCCGGCAATGGAAGACACATTCACAATGCGGCCGCAGCCCCGTTGTCGCATGGCAGGCAACAACAGTTGGGTGAGCCCCATCAGGCCAAATACATTCACATCAAAAATTGCCCGGGCTCTCTCCAATTCCATTGTTTCTAGGGGACCCACCTCGCCAAAACCGGCGTTATTCACCAAAGCATCCAAGGCGCCAACCCTGCTTTGCAATTCAGTTGCTATGGCGCTGCGGGATTGGTTGCTGCTCAAATCAAGCTCTAACAGCTCTGCCCCTTGGGCCTCAAGTGCTGCCATGGGCTCAAGCCGCCGTGCTGCGGCAAAAACCCGCCAACCCCGATCCAGCAGCAGGCTTGCTGTGGCTGCGCCAATTCCACTGGAGGCACCGGTAACTAAAACACTCGGTTTTGTCATCTGCATCAAAGCAACCTAATTTCACTACAGCTTTAACGCAAAAGATGCAGATATTCAGCCGCTGGCCTGAATCGCAAGCACGGTTGGTGCGTTGGGTTTTGCTGCTCGGCTGGTTGCTGTTGATCGTTTCCTTGTTGTTTCCAGTGATTGCCCTACCGGAGGGCATGACACCGGCATGCTCAGATTGGATGGATTCATGCAAGGTGCATCGCCAGCCGGGTAACCGCCTTTTTTGGGGTGTGGTGGTGCCATCGGGCTTGATGTTGATTGTGTTGCTCAGCCATGAGCTATGGCGGCGCATCTGCCCCTTGGCCTTTGCATCGCAATTGTTTCGTGCCTTAGGTCGCCAACGCACTCGCCTCGGTAAGGGCGGTAAGCCTGAGGTGGTGAAGGTGAATGCCGATTCATGGCTGGGGCGCCATCACATTCAGCTGCAGTGGTCTTTATTGATCTCAGGGCTTTGCCTGCGCCTGTTGCTCGTTAACAGCAGCCCCATTGGTTTGGCGCTGCTTTTACTACTCACCCTATGCGCTGCGGTGCTGGTGGGTTGGGCCTATGGCGGTAAGGCCTGGTGTCAATACGTTTGCCCGATGGGGCCAGTGCAAACGGTGCTCACCGGTCCGCGGGGGCCCCTAGGCAGCACTGCCCACATCGGCAGTTCAAAAATCAGCCAATCAATGTGCCGCACTATTGGCGAGAGCGGTAAGGAGCAAAGCGCCTGTGTGGCTTGCCAGGCCCCTTGCCTTGATATCGATGCAGAGCGTCATTTCTGGAACAATTTGGCGGCAAAACCAGGTTTGGAATGGGCCTGGTATTCCTACCCGGGCCTGGTGCTGGCCTTCTTTGAATTAATGCGCCGCATGGTGGCTGGTGCCACCGATTACAGCGCCCATGGTGTTTATTTGCGCAACGGTTTATGGGCCTACGACGATAGCCTGCCGCAACGGGCGCTACAGCCCATAGAGCCGTGGTTGCCCATGCCTGCCCTAGTGGCGGTGCCCATTGCCCTTAGCCTCGCGGCGGCTATGTCAGTTGTATTTTTTCGCTGGCTTGAAAGCCAGATGCAAAAGCAATATGAGCGGTTAGGTCGCCGCGAAGCGAAAGCATTGGCTACCAGCCGTTGCCGCTTAATTGCGAGTTTTTTGGCGGTTAATAGCTTCTTTTGGTTTGTGGATCCAAGCCAAGGGGCCCTTGGTTCCAATGGCGGCCAAGTGATTCGCTCCTTGGTATTAACGGTTTCGGCGATTTGGATCTTTCGCGGTTGGCAGCGGGATCAGGCCACCTACCGGCGTGAAAGCACAAGCGAAAGTTTGCGTAAACAACTGCAGGATCTACCTGAACTGCAGCAGGCCCTCGATGGTCGTTCCTTGGAGGAGCTTTCACCCCAGGAGGTATTCACCTTGGCAAAGGCCCTGCCTGCGGTGGGGCAACAACAAGCTCGCAATATTTATCGCGGTGTAATTGCAGACATGTTGCGCTCCGGCCGCTTGGAGCGGGCCAGTTCCCTGTTGCAACTCCAAGATCTGCGCCAAACCCTGCACCTAGAGGATCAAGATCACCACGAAGCGCTGCGTTTGTTGGCAGAAGAGGAACCCAATCTGCTCAAGCTTGATGCGCGCCAACGCCAGATCAACGACCTGCGCCAGGAGGCCGTTATCGAGGCTATTGAGGAGTTGCTTGCAACTGCGGGCCTGCAGGTGCTGGATCTAGCGAGCATTAGTGAGCCATTGAAGCAACGCTTGGAGCAGATCCGCCAAGGCTGCGGCCTGGCTGAGGAAAATTGGCAAAGTACCTTGGCAAAGTTTGGCCCTAAGGGGGAACAAGCCCTAACTCGGCTTAGCCAGCAGGTGGCTGATTGGCATCAGCAGGCTGGTTTGGCCGCTCTACTAAAGCAACAAAGTGAGCAAATTGCCTTATTGCGCCCACTGTTGCTAGCGATGCAATTGCGCTGCGCAGGGCTTGAGGCGTTGCTGATTCCAAAATTGCAGCAAGCAAATTTAGGGCCATTGCCCAGCTGCGTGGAGCCGGCGGGCAGCTTGGAAGAGGCTTTGGATTTGCTCTATAGCGATCCCGACCCCGACACCGCAGGTTGGGTATTGCTGCTTGAACGTGAGTTATTTCCAGAGAGGCTTGCCCGCAGGCTCCAAAATCCGCGCCAAGGTTTGGCTAGTTCAGCATTTTTGGAAATCCAATTAAGCGGCGAATCCCACCAAGATGCAGCGGAATTTCCTTTTCTTGCTTCATCTCCACTGTTTAGTGATCTACTGCCGGCTGGTTTGGTTTGGGTGGCAAGCCAGGGCCATATCCACCAATGGCAACCTGGTGAGGTGGTGATTGAGCAGGGGGCTGTTAGTGATGGGGTTGCCGTGGTGCTGGCTGGTGATGGGCGCCTCACTGGCCAAGGGGGATCTGTTGTGATCCTTGGGCCTGGCCAAACCCTCGGTGAAATGGGTGTGATTACTGGCATGAGCCGCAGCCGCACGGTTTTGGCCGGTCCGGAGGGCCTCAGGGCTTTCCAATTGCCAAGCGATGCCTTTGAGGAGTTACTGCATCGCTCCCCTCAGTTCAGCCGCGACCTATTGCGGCAACTAGCGCAAAGGCTCACAGTAGCCACGCTTTGAACAGCCTTTGCATGCGCAGCAGCAGGTCTTGTTGTTGGGTTTTTGCCGCTTCCTCCTCCAGCTGTTGTAGTTGAGCTTGGCGACGGCTCACAAGAAGGCCAATGCGATCGAGCAGGCTTGGATCATCATTTAAAAGGCTAGCTAGGGCTTCGCGATCGATTTCCAATAGGCGCACCTCCCCTTCAGCACGCACCGTGGCGGAGCGACATTCGCCAGTGCATAGGGTCATTTCACCAAATAAATCGCCCCGTTTTAGTTCTGCAATCGCCAAATTTTCGCCATTGCTTTGCAATCGGCTTACCGCCATGCGGCCGTGGCACACCACAAACAATGAATCACCATCGTCTCCCTCCGCAACTACAGTTTCACCATTGCCATAGCTACTGCATACGCTTGCTTCGATTAGATCTTCCAACTGGGTTGAGCTAAGGCCGCCAAACAGGGGTGTTTCTTCAAGTAGCTGTTTGATCTCATTTTTATTTGAAATATTTGTTGTGGTTTTAGCATCGCTAAGGCGTACGTCGCGGATGGGATAGGGGATGCTTTGGCCTTGGCGAGCCAAGGCATACCACAGTTGTTCGAGTAGGTCGCTGCGTAATCCCAAGCTGTTGCCGTAGCTGGCTTGCCACACCAGCCATTCGTAGCGGATGGCACTGTCGTCGAAGCCGGCAAGGCGCACCACTGGGGCTGGATCGCTCAATACCAGTGGGTGTTGATGTGCAAGCTGCAGCAGTAGTTCTTTGGCTTGGCCCGGTGGCAGGCCGTAGTCGAGGCCCACAAAGATGCGATTGGCGTGGGGCCCATAACCGCTGAAATTGCGTAGATCAGAAGCGGTTACCCGGGCATTGGGCATAACAAGTTTTGAACCATCCACACAACGCAATTGGGTGTCGCGCCAACTAATCGATTGCACTTGGCCGATCAAACCACCCACCTCAATCCAATCTCCCTCCCGAAGCACCTGCTCCAATTGCAGGCTGAGGCCGCCGAGAAGATCTTTAAGCGGTTCCTGAGCCGCTAAACCAATAATTGCTGTTAGCACCGCTGAGGTGGTAACAATGCCGAGCAGGTCTACCTTGGCCCGCTGTTGCAAGGTAACCACCACAAGCAAACCGCTAATCAGCACAAAAAGCAGATCCCGCAAGATTTTTGGGCTATGGGGCAGCAGGCGCCAGCGGGGCAACAATTCCAAGCCAAACCAAAGCAGCACCCTTGTGAGTGCAAGGGCCACCAGTAAGTCATCGGCCAGGCCAAAACCGCCAGACATTGGAAATGTGGCGCCAAGGGCCCAGGCCAAAAGGGCGGCGCTGCTGATGCGCCAGGGGAAGCGATAGCCCCAAAACCTATGGATGCTGCGGCTGAAAAGCTGCAGTAGAAATAGGGCGGCTATGCAGATCAGCCACGCAGCCATGGCGTTTGGGGGCATTTAAACCTCATCCTGGCGTTAGATCGTTCTTTATCAATGCCCAAAGGGCTTTTCTATGGCGTTCATCAACTTGCTACTGCTGCTGCTGATGGGGCATTTCCTTGGCGACTTTGCTCTCCAGAACGGCCGCATGGCGAGGGAGAAATGCGCGGGGCCCAACCATTCCTTGCCATGGGGCTATTGGTTAACAGCCCATGGTGCAATTCATGGTTTGATCGTGGCTTTATTAACTGGGATACCGCTCCTTGGCCTTGCTGAATGGCTTGTGCATATGTTGATTGATTGGGGCAAGTGCCGGAATTTATATCGCTTACCCGTTGATCAAAGTTTGCATTTGTTTTCTAAAGCAATTTGGGCCCTGCTGGCCCTTGTTGTGTTTGCTGTTTAGCCATGGCCATCGCTTCCCTCACCCCTGAACTGCTGAGCGCTTTCCCACTATTTGAAAGTTTGGAACAGGCTGATTTAGAGCGGCTGCTGGAGCGTCATCTGGCAAGTGCCCTTGGAGAAGATCAGTTGCTTGTGCAGGAGAGCGACTGGGGTGAAACCCTTTTTTTGATCCGTGCTGGTTTAGCAAAGGTGCGATGTTTCAGCCCTGATGGCGAAGAAGTGGTTTTGTGTTTGCTTGGGCCTGGTGATGTATTTGGTGAAATGGCTCTGTTGGATGAAAAACCGCGATCCGCTGATGTATTGAGCCTCACTCCAGTGAATTTAGTGAAGTTCTCAGGTGCACTATTTCGGCAATTGATGCTTAGCCGAGCGCCACTTTCATTGGCGATTGCCCAATTGCAAAGCAAGCGCTTGCGCGAGTTGAATCGCCGTTTTGCGATCCATTCAGCCGATGCCAGCACCCGCCTGTTGAATGCTTTGGCCCAATTGGCTTGCCTGAGCGAATCTGGCGCCAATGTGTTGAGTGTGTTTCCCGCCCTTGGCCAACGGGAACTGGCGGCAATCGCTGGTTTATCAAGGGAAACAACCTCGCGCACCCTAAGCAAATTGCGGGAGCGGGGTTACCTAGAAGAAACGGCTGCAGGTATGCGTTTATTAAGTGAAGAACCGCTCAAACGGCGCTGCTTGTTGTGAGTTAAATCACGGCGGCCCTTGTGTTGGGCCATGGGCTTGATTCAACAAGTTGTGCAAAGGTAAATGGGTGTTCCAGGCTGTTGATTATGGGTTTGTTTAAACACTTGCTTTTTGCGCTGTGCGCCACAGCACTGTTACCAAGCCTTGGCGTTGCCCAAACAACTGATGCCCGTAGTCAATTCCCCGGCCGCCGTGTGGGGGGAGGCACTCGGGGTGAATGCACCTCAAGGTTGGTTGGTCACCTTGTGCCGCCTGCCAATATTCAAGAGGTGGCCAAGGGCAAACCAGCCACCATTGCCATTTTGGAGGGCCCTGCTGCCCAAACCTATCCACTATTAATAAATTTGCAGGGGCTGCGCTCCTACCAGTTGGAGCCCATGGCCGCTGGGGTGAGGCTAATTACCCTGCCCGCAATAACAGCTGAAACCCGCTGGGAAAGTTCTTTCCTTTGCCCTGGGGCAGTTGGTGTAGCTGGCGACCCCCTTGGTTTTATTACCACTGCCTCGCCGCCCGCCCTTAGCTTAATTAAGCCGGTGCAAGGGGCTGGATCTGGAACCCTCCTAAACCGCATTGCGGCAAGCTGTGGTTCAAGCATCCCCACCGCTGAAATAAGCAAATTTTTAGGTGCTGATCCCCTACCCGGTAATTGGCCTGAGCGGTTGCCGGTGCGCTGCCAGCAGCTTTAGTTATTTAAACCTGTTAATTCGTATACCTCAACGCTCTGATCTCTGCCCTTGAGGGGGAAGCTGCCCCAGCAGTTGAATTGCCAATGCTCAGGATTTGTTAATAGATTTAGGGTTTCTTTTGATAATAATACCCTGCAGAGATTAATCTGGCGTTCCTTGTTTAGTGATTCGAGCCGAGAGCTAACATTCACCACATCGCCAATAACAGCGTATTCCATCCGTTCGCTACTACCCATGGAGCCGGTGATTACTTCGCCGCTATGGAGGCCCACCCGTAATTTCATTGCAGGCCGATTTTCAGCTAGTAATTGTTGATTTAATTCAAGTAATGTGTGTTGCAATGCGGCGGCACTATTTAAAGCTTGATTTGCAGTTTGCGTTGGGTTTTGAGCTAGGGGCACCCCAAATACCGCAAGGAAGCCATCGCCTGTGAATTTATTTACCATGCCCCCATTGTTATGGATTACCTGCACAAATTTTTCCATGCCCGTATTAACCCATTGCAGCGTTTCGGCCGGTTGAAATCCCTCAGCCACTTTGCTAAAGCTAACAATATCGGCAAATAAAATCGTTACGGCTAATTCCTTGCCAGGAAAGCGCCCCTCCTCCAATAGGGATTCCCGTTGTTTCCACAATTCAGCAGCTACTTCGGGAGATGTGGTTTGCCCCAATAAACGTTCGATTTGGCGCCGTTGTAATTGCCCGGCGGCACCTCGCCGCAGCCAACCAGCGGCAGTTATTAATGCAAGGGTAATCATCGGAATGCTGATGCCAATCCAAATGCCTTGAAGCAGCAGGCCAAAACCAATGGCCAGCAGTAAAAGCTCACCAATAAGCAAAATCCAACCGCTGCGCCGTAGGGCCTTAATCCCTTCGCCAATGGTGATGCCGGCAGCTGTAATCAGTGCTAGAGCAATTGTTTCAGTGAAAGCCGGAAGCACATCCATTTGGTAGTGGTTGCCCTGCCCTAGGCGGCTAAGGGCCGCTAAGCGGTGGGCATGCACTTCCACACCAGGCATGGTGGCAAG
>SXGQ01876462.1_pt1 | contig 40271 bp, 29 predicted proteins | sample 3178371 | NCBI WGS metagenome assembly SXGQ01 (sample SAMN11356859, study PRJNA531348) | freshwater metagenome | isolation source: freshwater sample F1-20 | place: China: Fuxian Lake, Yuxi | collected 2017-12-25
CCCTCGCGGCAGACGGCGAACGCCTCGACCAGGATGTCGTCGAGCGTTTCGCCGGCGGCGAGCCGCCGGCGAAACTCGGCCGTCTGGCCCCGGAGCTCCGCATCGCTCATCGCCTGATACTTCGGCTCGAGCGAGTTGATGGCGTCGATCTTGGGCTCGAGCCGCCGCAGATAGCGGGCGTTCGAGGAGCCGAACAGGCCGGTCAGGAACCGCTCCAGGCGGGTGCCCGCACCGGCGGCACCGTTGGAGATGGTTTCCCAGAGGCGTTCGAGCTGTTCCATAGGAAATGAACCGGGGGCTGGGGAGTGTGGTGCGGGATTGGCGCAGCGGCAAACCTCCGCCGGGCGGAGCCGGGCGGCGGGCGACTGGGGCAGGCGGGCCTGCGACTTTCTGATTCTCGCGGTCGGACGTCGCGGGGGTCAAGGCTGTCTGGAGGCTGGTTCCGGGTGCGCCAATGGTGCGGCCGGCCGATCCACCCGATAATCCGTCGCATGCCGCCGACCGACCATCAGCTCCCCGCGCCCGTGAAACCACCGCTCGGCGTGGGTCGCGATCTGACGGGCAGGCTGCTCTTCCTGGGCACCGGCACGAGCGTCGGCGTGCCGCTGGTGGGCTGCGGCTGCGACACCTGCGCAAGCGACGATCCGCGAGACAAGCGCACCCGAACGAGCGTGCTGCTCGGGCTCCCCGACGGACACCTGCTGATCGACACGACTCCCGACCTCCGCGCGCAGCTCCTCCGCGAGCGGATCGGCAGGATCGACGCGGTGCTCTACACGCACGATCACGTCGACCACGTCTACGGTCTCGACGACGTGCGGCCGCTCTGCTTCGCGACCGGCCGTGCCATCCCGCTGCATTGCGAAGAACGGGTCGAGACCCGGATCCGGCGGGCTTTCGACTACGCCTTCTCCGCGACGCCCCCGCCGGGTGGCGGCGTGCCGAAGATCGTGTTCGAGCGGATCTCGACGGTGCCTTTCGAACTCCTGGGAGCGCGTGTCCTGCCGCTGCGGCTGCGGCACGGCGTGTCTGACGTGCTCGGCTTTCGCTTCGGCAACGTGGCCTACTGCACCGACACCAACGGGATTCCCGACGAGACCTGGCCGCTGCTCGAGGGCCTCGACGTGCTGGTGCTCGATTGCCTGCGGCCGTCGCGGCACCCGACGCATCTCTCGATCGACGAGGCTCTCGCCGTGGCGGCCCGCTCGGCCGCGAAGCAGACCTTGCTCATTCACATGTCGCACGACGTGCGGCATGCGTCAGCCTCGGCGACGCTGCCGCCGGGCGTGGCGTTTGCACACGACGGCCTCGAGATTCCGCTCACGTAGCAAAATCTGGCGGCACGGTCCGGACCGAGCAGAATCTGGACCATGTCCGCCTGAGCAGGATGCGAGGATCATCGGCCGGTGAAACGGGGTTTCGTCGCGGTTCCGCCGCCTGGCGGAAAGCCGTCACCTGCGCGAGCGTCGTTGCCATCGACCCGAAGGCTATGATGCCCCTTTCATCATGGCCGCCCGGCTACCGTAGGGGTTCTATGAACCATCAACCTTCCGACATCGAGCGGCAGATCGAGTTCGACTTCCTCCGTGCCACCGAAATCGCGGCCCTCAACACGCTCCGCTGGCTCGGCAAGGGACAGAAGGAACTCGCCGACGCCGCCGCCTGCGACGCGATCCGTGGCATGTTCGATCTGATCGACATGCGGGGGGAGATCACGATCGGCGAGGGCATCAAGGACGAGGCACCGGGGCTCTTCAAGGGTGAAAAAGTCGGCTCTTGGCGGGAGGGCGCCCCGCGGTTCGAGATCGCGCTCGACCCCATCGACGGCACCACCAACGTCGCCAAGGGAATGCCCAACTCGCTCTCCTGCATCGCCGCGGCCCATGCCGACGGGGCCGATTCGCCGTGCCTGCTCGACATTCCTGCCTTCTACATGAAGAAGCTCGCCTATCCGCTGGCCGTGCGGAAGGCGTGGATCCGCGACCCGAAACTGCCCATCGACGTCGATGCTCCGATCGACGAGTTGATCGACGCCACGGCCCGGATTCTCGGCAAGGAGGTCCGCGACGTGATGGTCTGCATCCTCGACCGGGAACGGAACCAGCCGCTCGTCGAGGAGATCCGCCGTAAGGGGGCCGCGCTCCGCATGATCCAGGACGGTGACATCGCCGCCGCCGTCGCGCCGGCGATGATGACCAGCGACATCGACCTCTACCTCGGCATCGGCGGCGCCCCCGAGGCGGTGCTCTCCGCCGCCGGATTGCGGTGCCTCGGCGGCGGAATGCGGGCGAAAATCTGGCCGCGGGACGAGGCCGAGCGGAGCCACCTCGTGAGCATCGGCTGGGGTGACCGGCTCGACACGCAGTTCATGTCGCGGGACCTGGCCAGCGGGGACCACATCGTCTTCGCGGCCACGGGCATCAGCACGAGCCCGCTCCTCGAGGGCGTGAGCGTTCGCGGCACCGTGGCCACGACCCACTCTGTGCTCATGCGGGCCAAGAGCGGCACCGTCAGGTTCATCGAGGCCCATCACGACCTCTCGCGAAAGACCATCCACCTGCGGAGCACCCAGGCAGAACGCAGGATCTGAGCCCAGGCACGATCCGCGGGCGTTCCGGCGGGTCGGGGCGATCCCCCGCGACAGTCCGCGGTCAGGAGGGGGCTGTCTCGTGCGACATCGTGGCGAATCGTTCGAGCAGGCGGGTGGCGGCGGTCGAGTCGATCGCCGCCTCGGCCATCCCGCGGGCGGCGGGCTTGTCGGCGGCCCGGCCCGCGGCCCAGAGCACCGCCGCGGCGTTGAGCACGACCACGTCGCGGCGCGGGCCGCGGGATCCGGAGAGCACGTCGCGGATCGCCGCCGCGCTCTCCCCGGGCCCGGCGACGTCGAGTTCGGCGGTTGCCGATGCGGGGAGTGTCTCGAGGCCGAAGTCCTCGGGCTTCCATTGCGATCGTGAGATCCCGGTCGCGGCCACGTCGAGCACGTCCGTGGGGCCGAACAGGCTCACTTCGTCGAAGGCCCTCGAGTCGTCGGTGCCGATCCGGCCTGAGACCACCAGCGTTCGTTCGGCACCGAGCAGCCGGGCGGCTTCGGCCATCGGCTCGCGGGCCGATGGTCGGCCCACCCCGATCACCTGCACGGTGGCCCCGGCCGGGTTGCAGAGCGGGCCGACGAGGTTGAATACGGTCGGCCGCGCCAATGAACGGCGGAGCGGGCCGACGCGGGCCATCGCCGGATGATGCGTCGGCGCGAGGCAGAAGCAGAGACCGAGTTCGGCGAGACAGCGGCCGCTCGTCGTCGCATCGGCGTCGATCCTCACCCCCAACCGTTCGAGGACGTCTGCCGACCCGGTGCGGCTCGAGATCGCGCGGTTGCCGTGCTTGGCCACGGGCTGCCCCGCCGCGGCGACCACGATGCCCGCCGCGGTCGAGATGTTGAACGATCCGGAGCCGTCGCCACCGGTGCCGCAGGTGTCGGCGACGGTGGCCGTCGCCGCGCGGCCCCGCCGCGGCACGGGCAGCATGCACTTCCGCAGGGCCATGGCCACGCCGGCGATCTCCGCCGCGGATTCGCCGAGGTCGGCGAGGGCCACGAGCCATTCGCCGAACGCCGCGGGCTCGATTTCTCCGGCCAGCACGGCCCCGATCAGGCGGCTGACATCCTCCCGCGCGGCGTGGTGGCCCGCGCGGAGCATCGAGGTCGAGGAGGCGAGTTCCGCGAGTGGCCGCCGGAAGTCAGTGTCGTTGTCGTGAGCCACGTGAATGCAGCCTCGGCGATCCGGAGGGGGGCCCGATCGGCCGTTTTCCGTTAGGATTTCACCGCAGGTCGGACGGGCCGTCCGTCCCCGGCATCCCCAAAGCCTACCTCACGCCCGCACCGGAGAGCGTTTTGCAGCCCCGCAAGGTGATCATCGACTGCGACCCCGGCATCGACGACGCCGTGGCCCTGCTCCTGGCCCTCTTCGACCCACGACTCGAGGTGCTGGCCGTCACGGCGGTGGGGGGCAGCGTCGGGGCGGAGCAGGCGACCGCCAACGTCCAGTCGCTGGTGTCGTTCCTCGATCCGCCCCGGCTGCCGAGGTTCGGCGTCGCCCCGGCCGACGTCGTCCCTGCCGAGACGCCTTACAGCTTGCACGGTCCTGGCGGCCTCGGCGGCGCCGAGCTGCCGCGGGTGCAGTTGCACGGCGGCCATGCCTCCGAGAAGGTGATCTGGGAATGCCTCAAGGCCAATCCGAGGGAGGTCACGATCCTCGCGCTCGGTCCCCTGACCAACATCGCCCGCGTCTTCACGCGGGATCCCTCGATCGTGGCGCTCGTCGGTGGCCTCGTGATCTCCGGCGGCACAGCCCACGCGACGGGCAACGCGAGCCCGGTGGCCGACTTCAACTTCTTCTGTGACCCGCAGGCGGCCCGCCACGTGATCCGCGAGCCGGTCGCGAAGACGGTCGTGCCGCTGGAGACCTCATCGCAGTTGCTGTTCGGGTTCGACCTGCTCGAGCGGCTGCCGCGGGAGTTTTCCCGGGCTGGGAAACTGCTGCGGCAGATGCTCCCCCATGCCTTTCGGGCCCACCGGCAGATCCTGGGCAGCGAAGGCATCTGGCTGCACGACGTCGTCGCCCTCGTGGCGGCCACGAACCCGGAGCTCTTCGAGCGGGTGACGGTCGCCGCCGACGTGGAGACCGCCGGCGAGATCACCGCCGGCATGCTCGTCGTCGATCGCCGCCAGAACCGCTCGCAGCGCGGTCACCTCGACCTGCTCGTCGGCTGCGACGCCACCGCCGTCACCGACTGCATTCTTCGGGGATTCGCCGCCGCCGCGGATGCCACCTGACAACGGCGTCCACGGTCGGCCTCCGGGCCGGCGATCCGCCGCAGCCGATGGCTTTCGGGGGGTGTTCGCCCGGGCTACTCGAAGTCCTTGCGGCTGGCGACCTTCATCCGCAGCGCCATCCGCTCACGGTCGCGGAAGATTCCGAGTTCGATCGTGCTGTCGAGCGGCGTCATGCCGACGAGGCTCATGAGGTGGTCGTCATCCTCGACCGGCTTCCCCTCGAACTCCAGGATCACGTCGTCGGGCCGGATGCCCGCGAGGTCGGCGGGGGCGCCGCGGGTCACCATTTCGACGCGACTGCCCACGGGCCGCAGCATGCCGAGACGGTCGGCCTCCTGCTGATCGAACTTCTTGTCGAGTGCGACGCCCAGATAGGCGCGTGGCACCGTGCCGAGTTCCACCAGCTGCCGGGCCACGAACATCACCATCGGGATCGGGATCGCGAAGCCGATCCCCTCGCTGCCCCCCGAGTTGCTCGCGATCGCGGTGTTGAGCCCCACCACCTCGCCCCGCAGATTGACGAGCGGACCGCCCGAGTTTCCGGGGTTGATCGCGGCGTCGGTCTGGATGAAGTCCGGAAACTTCACGTGGCCGTCGCCGAGATCGAGGTCGCGTCGGCCCTTGGCCGACACGATCCCGAGCGTCACGGAGTGAGAAAGGCCGAACGGGCTGCCGATGGCGAGCACGGTGTCGCCGATCCGCAGCGTGTCGCCCTCGGCGAGCCGCGCAGGCTGCAGGTCGTCCGCCTCGATGGCCAGCACCGCGATGTCGGTTCCCGGGTCGGACCAGAGTCGCGTGGGGCGAAGCTCGCGGCCGTCGTCGAGCCGGACCGCGATGTCTTCGAGGGCCGCGCGGTTGACCACATGGCGGTTGGTGATCACGGCCGTCACCCCCGCCACCTGGGCGATCACGCCCGACCCGGCCTCGTCCTCGGTCGTCCTGCCGCCGCGGGGCCGTGACATCGGCTTGGTGGCGTCGATGTGCACGACGGCGGGGCGGAGCAGATCCGTGAGCCGCCGCAACTGCCGGCCCTGCAGTTCGAGCACCTCCGCATCGCGGGCCGCCTGCTCGTAGAGCCGCTCCCGCTCAGCCGCCGAGATCCGCACCGTCCGCATCGGATCGACGCGTTCGGTGCGGCGATCGACTGCGGGACCGACGGGAGTCAGCGGCGGCTCGTCGGCGACCGCATGCGCGAAGACCAGCAGCAGGGACGTGACGGCAAGGACGGCCGGCGGGAAGCCACGACGGATCATGAAACACTCGCAGGAAGTGAGAGGCCCGAAGGCTTCAGCATATCCCGGGCGGGTTTCAGAGTTCCAATTCGCCGCTCACCGTCTCCTCGCCGGCCTCCTCCTCCACATTGGCGCGCTGCGGGAACCCGCCGGAGCCCGACCGCTCCAGCTCACGCTGGCAGTCGATGCACACCGTGGCATAGGGCAGCGCGTTGAGGCGGGCCATCGGGATCCGGCCGCCGCACACCTCGCACTGGCCGTATTTTCCGTCCTTCATCCGCTCCAGCGCGTTTTCGATGCTCGCCAGTTCACGGCTCTCCACCTCGGCCAACTGCGAACTGATCTCGTCCTGGGTCGAGTCATAGGCGGCATCGACCACGTCGCCCGGGGACTCGCTGCGGAGCTCCTTGAGGAGCGAGAGGTCGCCGGCCAGCGCGCTGCGGAGCGCGTCCCGCCGTTTGACGAGGATCGAGCGAAGATTCAGGAGGGATTCTTTGCGTGCCATGGGTGCCGTTCCTTGCCCCGTCGGGGCGGTGGAAAAACGGCCGGTTGACGATCGGCCGCAATCCATACTACGGGGCTTGGGGAAGGATGGTTCATGGCAGGAAAATCGGCATGATTTGGGCCGGAAATGCAGTCAAACGCGGTCCTGACAGTTGGGGAAGAAGAGGGCGACTTTACGGCCCGACCGGTTTTGGGGCCGGCACGACGGGGATCTGCACTTCGGCGTACTTCAGGACGCCGGGCACGAAGGGGCTGTTGTAGGCGAACGTCCGGGGAGGCCCGGCGGCGACCCACTCCGGATGCGCCGCCAGCCATTCGCGGAGCTTCTCCACGAAGCCCGCGAACCGATCCTCGCCGTAGGACCCGCGGACGCCGAGGGAGACGACCGTCATCTGCGGCACATCCTCCACGACCACGCCCGGGTCGGCCGGATCGGGCCCGACGACGCCCATGCGGGCGTCGCCGTAGAGAAAGGCCATCGATTCCGTCGCGGCACCCCCTCCGTCGCCGCGCTCCTCGTCCAGCACCATTTCGACGGGGGCGGTCATCGCGATCTCGTTCCGCTTGATGTGCCGGAAGAGCTTCATGAACGAGCCATCATTTCCGCGATCGCCGGACGCCGCCCGCGCGAGCCGGTGGGCGGGGTATGTCTTCGTGATCACCTCGCCCACGGGGCCCGGTGACGGAAAGCCCGCGGGGAGCTTCGCCTCGGGGATCATCATCGGTTTCCGCACGGCATCCTCCTCGGCGCCATGGGCGATGGAAGCCACGCCCACGGTGAACGCAATGATGAGCGGAGCGGCATGGCGCTGGAATGACACGGCAACCTCCGGGGGTGAACGCCCCGGGATTCTAGCCGTCCGTGGGCAAAGTCATCCATGACCTTCGTCCACTGGATCGGCCGGCCCAAACGCCGGGGGTGTCCCCGGCCGATGATCCGCGCATCCTGCTCGGACAGGCGCGTTCCACAGTCTGCCGGCCGCTTGCTCCAAGGGGGCATCCCGCCCGACCGTCACCCTCACGGGGGCCTCGAGAGCACGGCATTCACCGCGTCGAGAACCCGCCGGCCACCGAAGCCGGCGCGGGCCCAATCCTGGAGTCCGGCGTGATCGAAAGGCTCGTTCACCATCCGCGCAAACTCCGCTCCGGCCGCGGCCTCGTCCGCCGGAAGAAACACGCTGCCGGGCCCCGCGAGGTCGCGCATCGGCGGCTTGTCCCGGATCATCACGCGGCAGCCGCAACGCTGCGCCTCGAGCACGGGCAGGCCGAGGCCTTCGTCGAACGAGGGAAACAGGAGCGCCTTCGATTCCAGGAAGAGCCGGTGCACGGTGGCGGCGCTGGCCTGGGGGAACCATTCCACATGCCGCACCTGCAACGCCCTGAAGAAGTCCTTCAAATCCCGGTTGGAGCAACGCACCCCGCCGTAGATGCTGACGGTGTCGATCGCATCCGCGGCTGCGTTGAGGATGGCCGGCATGACCGCCAGCCCCTTGCGGCGATCGAAGGGAGACGCCAGCACGACCCGCGGCGGGCGTTCGTTGCGGGCCCGGGCCGCGGTGTCGTAGGAGGCTGGCAGCACGGGCGGCAAGGCCACCACCCGGGCGTGGTCAACGCCGAACGCCCGCGCGTAGTCGTCGGCCGCCCGCGGACTGATGGCCAGCACGGCATCACAGTGATCCCGGTAGTGGACGAAGCCCCGCCGGTGCGCGCCGGCAAAAGCGAACGGCTTGTGCGGCCCTGGCATCGCGAAGACGTACTGGTTGGGCACCAGGTCGTAGACGACTCCCAGCACCCGGCAGGCCGGCAGTCGCGATTCGAAGTCCACCAGCCAGGGATTTCCGATGATGATCGAGTCGTAGCCCTCCATGGCCAGGTCGGACCCGATTCCGGTGCGCCAGCAGTCGGCCCGTCCGGCCGGCGCATCCCCCGAGATGCCGGCGGCGGACCGGAACACCTCCTCGGGCCGGCCCTGCAACACCGTCTCCGTCGCCTGCTCGTCGGGGCCGGCCTCGGGCCTCGGGAACAGATGAAACCAGCGCCGCTCACCCCCCGGCTCCCGTTCGAAGGCGATCCAGTCGACGCGGTGCTCCCGCGACAGCAGCGCGTGCAGCGCCAGGAGATAGGTGCGGACGCCGACGTGCAGCCGGAGAAAATCCGGTTCGACGACGATCGCGATCTTCTGCTGCATGGTGTCGAACCGCTCAGGCCCTGCCGGCCAACCGCCTGAACATGGGACGCATGCGTTGCTCTAATTTCCTCCCTCCCGCCAGCAGCGTTTGGGCGATGCCCGCACCGATGGCGGCGACATCCCGCCGGATCTCGATCGCGGGCGGCGAATCCGAAAGGAATCCACTCGTGTAGGAGGGATCGATGCCGAGGGTCGTGGCTGCCGAAAAGCAGTTCACCCGCGGCGGCAGGCCTTGATGGCGGAACTGGCGTGCGAGTTCGACGTCCTCCCACTGATTCCAGAAGAGCAGGTCGTTGAGGCGGATGTCACGCAGGGTCTCGGTCTTGGCGATGATCAGGCCGCCGTTGATGTATTGCCCCGGTCGGATCATGTCGTAATCGCGGCAGTCGATCGGTTGGCCGGTGCCAAGTTCATGGGTGTCGGTCGCCACATAGGCCGGAAAAGGCGTGCCGCATTCATAGCGCTGGGGAACGGTCACGAAGTCGAAGTCGTAGCCGAACCGGGCGAAGCCCGTGAAAAAGCCCGGATCGAGCCGGTAGCGGTCGTGCACGATCAGGAGGTTGGGCCGGGCGGCCCGGCAGGCGAGATCGTTTTTCTTGCGGGAAATCTCCGCCAGATGATCGCGGTAGCCGGGATCGTGGCAGGTGACGCCGTAGGGTTCGTAGGCCGGATCGTCGGGACCCCAGACGAGGATCTCGTGGCGGCGGTCCGGATCCTGGTCGCGAATCGAACGACAGAGTTCCACCACGTTCGACACGCGGGTTCCCCGGGTCAGCACCGCGAAGGTCCACTCGTCGCTGCGGTAGCGGTCGATCCCCTTTCGCTCGACGTCGAACACGACCGTGGTCGCGTCGGCCACCGCTTCGCTCTCCACCGAAACCTGCGTCTGGTAACGCCGGCCCAGCAGGTTCTTCAGGCCGACGATGTTGAAGTGCGGAATCTTCCCCGGAACACGCACGACCAGCCGGCCACGAGCCCCGATGAGCCGCACGAGCTCGTCGAAGACGAGCTCGTGCTGGCCGGGGCGGAGATCGGCCGGCGACTCCTCGTAGTACCAGACCACGTCGTAGCGGCCATGGTGCGCGGACGACACGCGGAAGTTCGTGCAGCCCCGTAGCGGCAGGCTGACGAAGTCGTAGGGGGGATGGCGGCCGATCCAGACCTGTCGGCCCGGCTCCCGGGCGAGATCCCGGAGATGGCCTTCGTCGGCGAGCGGCTCGGTTGACATGCATCGACTCCGTGGCGGGCCTCAGGCGGCCCGGGGCAGAACCCGGCAGCGATCGACCGCCTCCAGCGCCCTGGCGGAGACGGGATGCCCCTCGAACAGCCGCAGGTCGGCCGGGATGCCCACGCCGTACATGCCGGCCCCCTCGGCTCCCACGTTCACGTAGGAGATCCTCCGGTGGTCGGCGATCAGCTGGTTGTAGACCGGCGCGACGTAAAACTCGCCGTTCACCCGCAGGTCGTGCTCGATCATCTGTTCGGCGGCCGCCACGAAGTCGCTGCCGTGGCGGAAGTTGTAGATGCCGACCGTGGCCTCGTTCGAGATCACCCGCTTCTCCACCACCTCGGTGATCAGCTGATCCGGGGCGGGGCGGACGAACGACCACTTCGGGTCGTCGGCGGTCATCGTCATGATCAGGCCGTCGAGCCGATTGTGCTCGAGCGTCGCGAGGTAGTCGTCGATCGGATAATCGACCCATTGATCGCTGTTGGCGATCATCAGGGGATCGCTGGTGGCGATCTGCTCCCGCGCGAGCAGCACGGTGCAGGCGGCCCCCTGCGTGACGCCGCTGACGGGCACGATGCAGCAATTCGGGGCGACCTCCCGGAGGGTCTGCTCCATCGGAAACTGGTCGAGGTGATCCTGCTGGCAGAGAAACACGAAGCGATGCAGCTGCTGCGGCCGGAGGTTGGCGACGACGAGCTGGATCATCGGCACGCCGTGCACGGGTATCAGCGGCTTGGGGAGGGTGTAGCCCGCCGTCGTGAAGCGGCTGCCTCGCCCCGCCATCGGCACGACAATGTGGAGCATCGTGAAATCCTTTTCCGCCTCGGAGATCGTTCTCGGCCCGGCCATCCATGACCGGGGTGCCTTCCGCATGTCAGTCGAGATATTTGTCGTCTCTGACGCTGGGCCGCTTCACGACGACCGTCAGCGTCTCTTCCAGGGCCTCGAAGCCGGTCGACTCACCCGGCTCGAGATGCACCACGGTTCCCGCCTCCATGATCCCGCCGCACATCCGCACGCGTCCCGTCACCACGACCGTCACCTCCTCGGCGACCTTGTGGTGATGACCGGGCTCACGGGCCCCGGCCGGATAGTGCTTGACAGCCACCTCGAATTCGCCGGTGCGGATCACGGCGGGCGAAAAATCGCCGACGAACCAGCCGCCGTGCATGTCGGCAAGTCGAAAGGTCTTCATGGCGGGAGTCTAGTGCCCTTCGCGCTCTCCGCTCCAGACGGTTCCACGCCTGTTTTGTCGGCGGGACCCGATTCCCGCCTTGCCGAGAGCCCATGCCGCAATCCTGGGGCGATCTGCGGGAATGGGCAGGCGGGGCAGGCTGGCCTCGGGTGGGGTCGAGGAAGGCGGGCTGCCGCCATGATTCTCCCGTGGACGCCGGGGGCCCTGATCAAGTACTCCCCCGGGCCGTGTCGGCGGATGTCGCCATTGGAGTCGCCCGGTCCGTGTTTCCGTCGCCGTCCGCCGCCGAAGCCGTGATCCTGGCCCACCGTGGCCTGTGGAGGGAACGGTCCGAGCGAAACACCCCCGTGGCGCTCGAAGCCGCCCTGAACAGGGGTTTTGGCGTGGAGACGGACGTGCGGGACTGCCTAGGCGAACTTGTCATCAGCCACGACATGCCGGCCGGCCGCGAACAGCGGTTCGGGGATTTTCTCGACCGCTACCTGGCCCTGCAAAGCACCGCGCCGCTGGCGATCAACGTCAAGGCCGACGGGCTCGCCGGAGCGATCCACCAGGCGTTGGAGTCTCGCGGCATCGAGGATTATTTCTGTTTCGACATGTCCGTTCCGGATGGCCGCTCGTACGCATCCCTCGGCATGCGCTGCTTCGCGCGATTGAGCGAACTCGAACCGCACTCGCCCGTGGCGGAATCGGCCGCGGGCATCTGGCTCGACGCCTTCGACAACACCTGGTTCGATGCGGCCACGATCGACCACTGGCTCGACCGCGGCCGGGACGTGTGCGTGGTGTCGCCTGAACTCCACGGCCGGCCCCACGGCCCGCTCTGGCAGATGCTGCGGCGGTGCCGGGCGGCGGAAAAAGCCGGCTCGGGGCCGGGCTGTGGACGGCTGATGGTCTGCACCGATTATCCCGAGCTCTTCGCGGGGGTGGCGGCATGACGATCAAAGCCGTGATCTTCGACATGGACGGCGTCCTCATCGAGGCCAAGGAGTGGCACTACGAGGCGCTCAATCAGGCCCTCGGGCTCTTCGGGTTCGGCATCAGCCGGCAGGATCACGAACATCGCTTCGATGGGCTGCCGACGCGGACCAAGCTGCTGACGTTATCCCAGGAGTGCGGGCTGCCGGTCGCCCTGCACGGCTTCATCGGTCGGATGAAGCAGAAATACACCGCCGAACTCGCCCGCGCGAACCTGCAGCCCAATCCGCTCCACACCTACGCGCTGCGGACGCTGCGGGCGGATGGCTATCGCATCGGTGTCGCATCCAACTCGATCCGCGGCACGATCGACCTGATGATGTCGCTGGCCGGGCTGACGCCCTTCCTCGACTTCATCCTCAGCAACGAGGACGTGAAACAACCGAAGCCGTCGCCCGAGATCTATCTCAAGGGGATGTCGCTGCTGGACGTCGCCCCGCACGAGTGCCTGGTGCTCGAGGACAATCCGTTCGGCTGGCAGGCGGCCACCGAGGCCGGCGCCCACCTCCTCAAAATCGGCACCGTGCACGAGGTCAACTACGGCAACATCCGCCGTGTCGTTCAGGCGGTCGAGTCGCGGGCCAGGGTGGACGACCTCGAGTCGTTCCCGAAGGTGGCGTGACCCGGCAGCGGAAGCGGGGGCGAGACCGCCTCACGCCGACGCGGAATCAGCAAGCAGCTGCCAGATGGCGGCAACGTCACGTCGCGTCGTGGTGGCCCCGCCGATCGCCAGTCTCAGGACAAAGCGGCCGTTGACGCGGGCATGGCTGAGGAAGCCGCGGCCGGAGGCGTTGACGCGGTCGAGGAGCCGCCGCGAGGCGTCGTCGCCGGCCCGCAGGGCGAAGCAGACGAGCGCGAGGTTCGGTTCGATCACGACCTCGAACCGCCCGTCGGCCGCCACCCAGCCGGCGAACTCGTGGGCCCACTCGACGTGCCGGCGGATGTGCGTCCGCAGCGGACCGGCACCGAGCATGCGGAGCGTCATCCAGAGCTTGAGCGCCCGGAAGCGTCGGCCGAGGGGCACCTGCCATTCGCTGTAGTCGATCACGGCTCCACCGTCGCTCGACTCGTTCCGCAGATACTCGGGCCTCATCGACAGGGCCGACACGAGTGCCGAGCGGTCGGCGACCCACAGGGCGTGGCAGTCGAAGTTGACGAGCAGCCACTTGTGCGGATTGAAGCCCCAGCTGTCGGCCCGGTCGGCACCCGCCACGACGGTGTCGCGAAACTCCGGGCAGATCGCCGCGGCGCCGGCCCAGGCGGCATCCACGTGGAGCCAGGCGGAGTGCCGGGCCGCGATCGCGGCGATTGCCGGCACCGGATCGACGCCCCCCGAAGCCGTGGTGCCCACGGTGGCGACGACGAAGAAGGGCCGGCGTCCGGCCGCCGCATCCTGATCCATCGCGGCCGAGAGGGCGGCTGCATCCATCCGCCCCCCGGCATCGACGGCGATGCTTCGCAGCCATCCGCGGCCGATGCCGGCGATCCCCGCGGCCTTCTCCACGCTCGAATGGGCGTCGATGCTCGCGTAGGCGACGAGGGGGCGGTCGTCCTGGCGGAGTCCCGAGCGGTTCGTGCCGAGCGCCGTGGCCCGCTCACGCGCGGCGACGAGCGCGCAGAGCACGCCGCTCGAGGCCGAATCCTGGATCACGCCCCCGCCGGCGGAGCCGCTCGCAAACCGCCCGGGCAGCCCGAGCAGATCGCGGAGCCAATCGAGCACGAGCGTCTCGAGTTCCGTGCAGGCCGGCGACGTCGCCCAGAGCATTCCCTGCACGCCGAGTCCGGCCGTGAACAGTTCGCCGAGGATCGACGGGCCGCTCGCACTCGCCGGAAAGTAGGCGAAGAAGGAGGGATGCTGCCAGTGCGTGAGCCCCGGGACGATCACGCGGTCGAGATCGGCGATGATGTCGGCCAGCGGTTCCGGATCTTCCGGCGGCCCCGGCGACAACTCGGATCGCACCCAGCCGGGTGGCACCTGCGACCGCACCGGGTGCGAAGCGAGCGCCTGCCAGTAGTCGGCGATCCAATCGACCACCAACCGGCCCTCACGGCGGAAGCGCTCCGGGTCGAAAGGGACCGGGCGTGGATCATCGGACCCGGACGGCGGCATGCTAGCGGTCCCCGCTCTTGAAGCACCAGATCGTGCCGTCGTCCGACGCGATCACGACGCGGCCGTCGGCCACCGCGGCACCGGCGCCGAAGCCGCCGCCGGCATCGAACTCCCAAGCCGGCGCGCCCGTAGCCGCGTCGAGGGCGGCGACGTTTCCGGCGGCATCGGCGACGATGGCCACGTCACGGGCCGCGGCGGCGTCCGGCCCGCTGGCCGACACGACGACGGGCGAGGCCTCGACGCGGCCGCGCATCGGCTGTCGCCACCTCCGGTCGCCATCCGCCGTCGCGAACGCCTCGACCGCCTTGCCCCGGAAGCCGACGATCGCGAGGTCGCCCGCGATCGCGGCGCTCGAACGGTAGGACTGGCCGGCCGCGGCGGGCTGCTTCCGCCAGGCGACCTCTCCCTTCGCGAAGTCGATCGCGAAGAAGACGCCCCCTTCGGTGCCGAAGAAGACGCGATCGCCCGCCACGGCGGGCGTCGTGCCGGTGGGCCCGTCGATCGGCACGGCGGCGGTCTCCCTGCCGGTGGACGCGTCGATGACGTGCAACCGGCCGTCGCAGCCGGCGAGAAACACCCGGTCGCCGGCGGTGGTTCGGGCGACCGTGGGCGAGCAGCGGATCTGGTCGGCGATCGAAAGCTTCCAGAGGAGCTTGCCATCGACGAGATCCAGGCAGGAGAGCGAGGCATCCTGTGAACCGACGAGGACGCGGATGCCGTCAGCAGTCGGCAGGACGGTGGGGCCGCCCGAGATCTCCCCGTCGGTCTCGTACGTCCAGCGGACCGCGCCCGTCGTCGCGGCGAAGCCGCGGACGACGCCCATGTCGTCGCCCACCACGACGGTCCGGTCCGGCCCCTCGCCGGCGACCGCCGCGGCCGACGGAAAGCCGGCCTCCGCCGCCTTGAACGACCAGCGGTCCGCGCCATTCCCGAGTGACAGCGCATGAAAGGTGCCGTCGAGGTCGCCCACGAAAAGCGTGTCGGCGGCGATCACCGGCACCGCCGCGAATGAGGTCTTTTCAAACTCGCGGTGCCACGACTCGGCCAGCGGCAGGCGGAGCATCCCGGCTGATCGGCCGGTGCCGGCGAGGCATCCGCGAGCCATGGCCCAGGCGTCGGCCGGTGCCGCCTCGGCTCGCGGTTCGTCGTCGGCCGCGCACGCGGCTGCCATGCCGCGCATGGCCAGGATGCACGGGATGCCCAGCATGCCCGGGATGCCCAGCAACACGACCACGCCCCATGCCCTCAGGCGGCTCATCGTGCCGCCTCGTAGAGCATCGCCAGATCGGCGGCGGTCACCGGCCGTGGATTGAACGATCCCGTCCATTGCGACGCCGCGAGGGGGGCGAGCAGACCGATGTCGGGCGCCGGGATCCCGCACTCGCGGAGCGAGGTCAGCAGGTGCGATGCCCGGAGGAGGTCTGCCAGCCAGCCAGCCAGTCGTTCCCCCGCGGTCGCCGCCCCGGTCTCGACTCCGATCTCGCCGAGCAGTTCGCCGTAGCCGGCACCGCAGGCCCGGCCGTTGAAGCGGACCACGTGCGGCAGCATCACGCCGACGGCCTGTCCGTGGATCACGCCGTGCACCGCCGTGAGCGGATTGGCCAGCGCGTGGGCCGCGCCGAGCATGGAGTTTTCGATCGCAAAACCGGCCAGCGCCGCGCCGAGCTGCACGGCCGAACGGGCCGCGATGCTGCCGCCATCGACGAGCACCTCCGGAAGATTGCGGGCCAACAGCCGCCATGCCTCCCGGGAAAACATCCGTGAGACCGGCGTGGCCGCCGTGCTGACGTGGCTCTCCACGGCGTGCGACACCGCATCGATACCGGTGACCGCGGCGAGCGAACGCGGCTGCGTGAGCGTGAGATTCACGTCGAGGATCGCGAGGCGGAACGCGGCCCGGGGATCGCCGCAGGCCATCTTCGCACCGGAGTCGGAGTCGGTGATGAGTGCGAACGACTGCGTCTCGCTTCCGGTGCCCGCCGTGGTCGGCACGGCGATCGACGGCAGGAGCGGGCCGGTGGCCGAGGCACGGCCCCGGTAGTCCTGCATCCGACCGCCGCAGGAGATGAGGAAGTTGATCCCCTTCGCGCAGTCCATCGAACTGCCGCCGCCGAGTCCCACGAGCAGATCGGGGCGGAAGTCGCGGGCGAAGGCCGTGCCCGCCTCGACTTCGGCCGATGTGGGGTTCTCCGTGAATGCCGAGAAGAGGCCGGTCACGAGCCCCGCGGCCTCGAGCGCTGCGATGCCCGCGGCGGTGTGCCCTGCCGCCACGATCCCCGCATCACTCGTCACCAGCACCCGGCTGGCGGCGAATTCGCGGGCCAGCGTGCCGAGGTGCGTCAGCGACCCGGGCCCCACGATGAGTCGCGTCGGGGCGCGAAAGCCGAACGAGGGTGGATCAATCGTCTGCGTCACGGGGCATTCCGGCGAGGTGGCGGAGGTCACGCCGACGTGGCTGCCGGCACCTGCAGCGCCCGCGACCTGTAGAGAAAGTCGATGATGTTGCCCTCGTGCGGCTGCAGCCAGTCGAGCTTCGTCGTCGGGATCGGGCCGAGGTTGAGCCGGTCGATGTGGGTGCACGCCATGAGCCGGTCCCGGAATGCCCTGTCGTGCGTGATCGCCGAGCAGACGAGCGTCGGGCCGATCGCATCGAGCATCCGCTCCTGCGGGCACTCGACCACGCTCACGAACGGAAACATGTATTCTCCCTTCGCGATCGCGGGCTCCGGGCTGGCACAGTGCGCGACCGTGGGCCGGAGCCATCCGCAGCGTTCGCCCTCGACGAGCCGCGGGCCGTAGGCAGCCGTCGCGTGCGTCACGCCGCGCTCCTTCAGGCCGCCTTCGATCTGCCCCCAGATCGCCTTGGCGGCACCGGGAATCGTGAACGCGGCGAGCTTGGCTTCCGGATCGTCGGGCTGCTTCACGTCGATCGGACCGAGTCGCTCGGCGACGGCGTCGGCGATCGCCTTCGTGTGCCGGCTGGCGTAGATCGCCGAGGCGTTGATGCAGCCGCGGCCGCTGTTGAGAGCGACGCTCTCGCACATCATGTCGAGGTGTTTCTCCCAGTCGTCCACGGAATCGTCGCCGAGAAGGATCTTGGAGAAGCCGGGGCCGTGCACCTGCACGCCGGGGTTGCCGCGGTACTGGTCCACCGTCTTGGCGCTGCCGAAGATCATCGAGCGGCGACAGCCGGCGAGGATGCCGGCGCCCACGTCGGTCGTGCCCGGATAGAGGCTGATCGCCTCGGCGGGGATGCCCGCCTCCACCATGGCGGCCGCCATGCGGTAGGGAGTCCAGGGCTCCTGGCTGCCCGGCTTCATCACGAGGCCGACGCCAAGGGCGATCACCGGCAGCCAGAGTGTGTGCACCCCGGGCGAGTTGGAGGGAAGCACGAGGCCGAGCACCGGCGATTGGGCCTGGTAGCTCACCGTCACGCCACGTTGCTCCACGCCATGCCCCTGCCACAGGATCTTCGTGTCGAGCCCGCGGGAGAGGGCGTCGAGAATCCGGTCCATGTTCGAGAGCACGAACATGTTCTTCTGCATGTTGGCCCGACAGAGGCTCTCCGGCAGGCCGGTCGTGGCCGATTGGCACTTCACGAAGTCCTCGGGCGACTGCTTCGTGTCTCCGACGACGACCGTGCCGTTCGCGTAGAGGTTGCCCGCGGTCTGCAGCCGCTCCACGATCTCCTCGGGGTCGATCGCGAGCAGGGCCGCCCGGGCCTGGGACGCCTTCTGCAGGTCGCGGCCCACGACCGCCCCGCCGATCTGGCTCACCTCGACGACGGGATCGCCGGTGAGGAAGTGGACGAGTGTCTCGCGTTCCAGGGATTCATAGGGTTTGCCGTAGCGCCAGGCGGGAAGATGCATCGGAAGTCACTCGCGGGAAGGGAACAGAGGCTTCAGGATACCACCTGCGGGCCGGCATCCCCTCGCCCCCACATCCTGAGCCGGATCGCTCCGACAGGAAGCGGTTCAGTAGGCGTAGGCAAACCCGCTGGCGCCGCCCGACGGGCTCCCGATGCCGTCGAGCGACCAGTTGTAGCTCGTGTAGACGGCGAGCCGCTGCGTCGGATTCCACTGCACTCCCACGCCGCTGACCAGATCGGAGGGAAAGTAGGGGATGCCCGCGGCGTTGTAGAAGCCCTGATAGAAGATCGCCAGCGTCGGGGTGAGCTGCTTCTGGACGGCCCACTGCGCGCCCAGATCGGGCAGGCTCAGGTCGTCAGGCAGACTCTGGACGCCGTTCCCGTAGCAGCCGACATTCCATTCGATCACCCAGTCGCCCGGCAGGCGGTGATCGACCAGCAGGCTCATCCCCGGCTCGGTGCCGATCTGGAACGGTCGTGAGGCGATGCCCGTGAGCAGGAACGTCTCCACCCCCACGATCGGCCAGTAAAGCAGATCCTTGTCGCCCCAGAGATGGATCTTGAGATCGAACACGAGCGGCGCGAAACCATCGACCGCGGGATCGGTGGCCGTCGCTCCGACGACCGTGGGACCCTGGCTGATGATGCGAAACTCCACGTTGTCGGTGAGCCCGGTTCGCATCATGAACGGCCACGACCACGTCCCCGGAGTGCCGTCGTCGCCCGCCAGGGAATAGGTGCCCGGTACCGTCTCGATGTAGGAACGGCCCTTCGGAAGCGTCAGCGGGCTGTTGGGATAGTTCGCGGTGTCGGGCCCGGGACTGGAGATGTCGGCCGGAACGGGTGCGCCGGGGTCTCCCTCCGGAATCAGGCGGTGCACGAGCCGGTAGACGAAGTTGTCGTCACTCGGCGTCGCCGCAGGCTCGGGCTCGTCAAACTCCGTCACCTTGAACATCGCCACCGGCACGATCTCCGGCGGCTCCGCGGCGCCACCCGCCATTCCCGCCGCGAGCCATCCCAGCACGACCGCCGCCGCGAGTGACGCCGGCCGAAAGCCTCGGCCCACCGGAAATCGCAGTCGCTGGCACACCATCGGGCAAACCCCGGAAAACGCGGAGCACGTCTGCCGTCATTTTCGGCATTTCACCCGCCGGCGTGCACCGTTCGATCGCTCCGCACACGCCGGCGTCGCCCAGAGTCCGCCATCTGCCCAGCGTGGACGCGGGGCGTTGGCGGTCGCCAGAAAATCCCGGCAACGCGGGGGCCCGGGGGCGGGCTGGCAATCTGGCGAGGCTCAGGACTCGCGTCAGTACACACCCACGGTCGTGGTCGCCGCCAACTCACGGAATGGGCGAACGCCGCTGATGCCGTCCCATGGATATTTCACGTAGGGCAATTCCCGCTCGCCCTCGTCCCGCTCCAGGAACCCCGGGATGAAGGTCTCCTTCGTGAGCGTGGTGAGACGCACGCGGCCGGTGCCGCCGTAGGCGACGAGTTCGTCAGGGGCGTCGAAATTCACCACCTCGATCACCGCGCGGGGCTGCGGAGCGTAGTAGGCGATCGTGTAGCCGTCGGCGGGCACGACGGGGCGGCTCGCCGCCAGACCCATCAGGGTGTTGCCGTAGGTGGGCGTCATGAAGGCGCCGTCGAGGAGTTCCTCGACCGCGAACCTTGTCCACTGCGGCGTGAACTCGGTGCCCCCCGAGAAGATGCCGGTGATCCCGGCCTTCCCGATCGTCGTGCCCTTCTTTTCGAGCGCCAGGGCGAGGGCCTCGAGCAGCTTCGGCGTCGTGAACATGCAGCGGATCTCGTGGCCTGCCTCGAGAATCGTGATCGCCTGATCGATGCAATGCTGCTTGTAGGCCTCGAGATGCTCCATCCAGCCCTTCTGGATGAGCTTGATCACCCAGCGGGGATCGAGATCGACGCAGAAGCAGATCCCGCCGCGGAACTGCGCGAGGTGCTCGATCGAAAGCCGCAGCCGCCGCGGACCCGACGGGCCGAGCATCAGCCAGTTGGCTCCCTTCGGGAAATACTCCTCGGGCAACGTCGCCGAGAACTGTTCGTAGTCGGTGCGGAAGTCGCGGGAGTTGTAGCGCGACTTGGGCACGCCCGTCGTCCCGCCGGTCTCGAACACAAAAACCGGCTGATCGGCCAGACCCTTCGGCACCCAACGCCGCACGGGGCCACCGCGGAGCCACTCGTCCTCGAACGGCGGAAATTTCTTGAGATCGTCGAAGCACCGCACCTCGGTGAGGGGATCGAAGGAAAGCCTCGTCGCCTCCTCGAGCCAGAACGGACAGCCGGTCGAGGGATGGAAGTGCCAGGCCATCATCTCGATGGTGTGCGCGTCGAGCTCGGCCCGGGCCTTCTTTACTCCCTCGTCGCCCGCCACCTCGAAGACCGGCGGCTTTTGGGAACACGATCCCGACGGCGAGGCGCTGGCCATGAACGACCTTTCTTGCGGGGTGGGGCGGGGGGCGGAAGGTTCGCGGACGGCGGGGCCGCGGTCGGTCAGGTGTCCGCCGGGGTCTCGGACTGGGGCAGGGGGGCGCCGAGCTGCGCGAAGAGTTGCAGCACGCCATTGAAGTGGGCGAGCCGCGGGCCGTAGCGGTCGATGAACTCACCGAGGGCGTATTCGCTGTCGGAGAAGTCGTCGGCGTTGTCGGCCGCTTCCTGCGCGATGCCGGAGAGAAACTCCGCGTGCACCTTCGCGAGCGACTCAGCGGCCTGTCGGCAGGCCTTCGTGAGCTGCGGGTTGGCTTCCTTCCAGGCCTTGAGTTCCGCCGTCCGCTGCCGCTGCTGGGACGAGACCTGGTTGACCAGCTCCATGAGCAGTTCGCACGAACGGTGCTGCCCGGCGACGAGGTCGCGGAGCAGTTGGTTGGTCTCGGCGAGGTCGCCCGGGGGGGGCGGCCGACTCCCGGATGAGACCGTGCCGGCCGAGATGTCGAACTGCGAAAAGATCGGAGGACCGTCGCTCATGGGCTCGCCCATCCTGGGGTGGTGGCCGTGATTCACCGACTCGACCCACCGGCAATCGTAAGCAGGGCGGACCGGTTTTTCCACGAACCGGGGCGGATATTCAGCCGCACTGGCAGGGTTTACCCAGCTTCGCGGCCTTTTCGTCGATCCCTGCGAGGGCTCAAGTGCCCGACCAAGACGCCCGATGCAAGGGGGTGCCGGGGAGCGGAGTCAGGGAAGGCGTCCGCAGCGGTGGTGTGGAGCGGCGAAGCAGCATGCAGCAGCAGGCGGACGCCCGTGCCGACGGGCCATCGTTCGGGTTTCTCACGGCGGTCGATTCGCCGGTGCACGGTCTCTTCGGCGGCTATCTCGTCGTCGATGCCCTCGGCCGGCCCCTGGAGTTTCACTGCACGGCGCCCCAGAAGGTGACCCGCGCCCAGCAGATTCTCTACGGCCCGACGCTCCACGGTCATCTCCATGGCCAGCAGATCGGCGGTGCCCTGCTCGCGGAGAGCAGGGTCACGGCCGCCGTCGTGCTCACCGACCACGACGCGATGCTCCATGTCCGTCCGCACACCAAACTCCCGGTCGCCCTGGTGCAGGCACTCGACGGCGAGCCTCCTGCGGCCGGATTCACCTTGGGGGCCGCCCGCGTCAGCCCGCATCCGCAGGATCTGGCCGACGAGCAGGCGATCCGTGAGCGGCTGGCGGAACTGGCCTTGGCGGTCGACCTCCGCGAACCGTTCGATCGGATTCGCGCCGCGATCGACGAGGCACAGCGGCACTAGCGGGACGGGATGGGTGAAGTGAAGGACGGCAGGGGTGGCGCGGCCACCGGCGGGGACTCCGGGCATGGCAGCGCGGAGGCCGCGGCCGGGCACGATCGCTTCAGATCAACGGCATGGGTTCGAGGACAGCGGATGAATGATCGCGCCGGCCGCATTCGGTCGCTCACCCCGGACGAGTTGGCGCTGGCCGCCTGCTCGATCCGGTCGCCGTTCGATCTGCGGCTGCCACGCCCCCCGGCGCTCCGCTTGCCGGTCACGGGGCCGTCGCCGGCGGTGGTGCGGTTCGACCTGTTGGCCGGCCGGCCGGCGGTGACGAGCTACCGCTTCGCACCGGCTGCCGACGCGCAGCCGCCACGCGTCGCCGCGGCCTCACGCGATCCGAAGACCGGATCGCCGCCGTCCCCGCCGACCGTCCGCACCCGGATCACCCCCCCCCGCGACGTCGTCAAGCTCTCGGAGCGGTTCTTCTACCTGCTCCAGCCCGACCTTCAGACGATGCTGGACGGCGCGGCGCTCGAGTTTCCCCGGCAGCCTTTCCCCTTCCAGCTCGATGGCATGGCGTTTCTCATGCCCCGGCACGGTGCCGTGCTGGCCGACGAGATGGGGCTCGGAAAGTCGATGCAGGCCATCTCCTCGATCAGGCTGCTCGTGCGGTCGGGGGAAGCCCGACGCGTGCTCGTCGTCTGTCCGAAGGGGCTCGTCTCGAACTGGGCCCGTGAACTTGCCGACTGGGCTCCCGAACTCGTCGTGGCCGTGATCGAAGGCGATCAACAACGGCGGCGCTGGCAGTGGAGCCTCGCCGACGTGCCGGTGAAGGTGGCCAACTACGAGGTGGTCGTGCGGGATCGCGAGCTCGTGGCGGAACTCGGCCTCTCCTTCGATCTCGTCGTGCTCGACGAGGCGCAGCGGATCAAGAACCGCTCCAGTCAGACGAGCCAGGCCATTCGCTCGCTCGATCGCCGCCGGTCATGGGCCCTGACCGGCACTCCGATCGAGAATAGCGCCGAGGATCTCGTCGGCATCTTCGAGTTCGTGTCTCCGGGGACGCTCGCCGACCGGATGCCTCCCAGGGAGATGGGCGCGGCTGCCGCCGACCATATCCTGCGGCGGACGAAGGAGAAGGTGCTCAAGGACATGCCCCCCCGGCTCAATCGAGACGAGCGGATCGAACTCACCGCCGAGCAGCGGGAAACCTACCGCCGGGCCGAGGAGGAGGGCGTCTTGCGGCTCGCCGAGATGGGCCGTGAGGCGACGATCCAGCACGTCTTCGAACTCGTCCTCCGCCTCAAGCAGATCTGCAACTTCGACACGGCCACGGGCGAGAGCGCGAAACTCGAGTGCCTCCAGGCCGAGCTCGAGGAGGTGCAGGCCAGCGGCCGCAAGGCCCTCGTCTTCAGCCAATGGGTCGAGACGCTCGGCCGTCTCGACAAGGGCCTCGCGAGGTTCGGGGCGCTGCAGTATCACGGCGGGATGTCGACCGTCGCCCGCGACGAGGCCATCCGGCGGTTTCGGCAGGAAAAAAAGCATTCGGTGCTGCTCCTCTCGTATGGAGCGGGCGCCGTGGGGCTCAACCTCCAGTTCTCGCAGTATGTCTTCCTCTTCGACCGCTGGTGGAATCCCGCGGTCGAGGATCAGGCGATCAACCGCGCCCATCGGATCGGCGCGGCGGGGGCCGTGACCGTCACCCGTTTCCTTTCCGCCGACACGATCGAGGAGCGGATCGACGAGGTGCTCCGCCGCAAGCGGGATCTCTCCGACACGATCCTCTCGCAGGCCGAGCCGCCCGCATCGAGCGGCCTCACCGCCGAGGAACTCTTCGCCCTCTTCAAGCTTCCCGCGCCCCTGCGGTCGCCGGCCGGTCGCCCCGCCGCCGCCGCCTGACCGGCCACGGCGGGGGAAAACCGGGGTAATCACCGGCAAAACTCGGCTCCCTCCGCAGGGCCCGATGTGTCAGACTCCCGCCCCCATTTCCCAGTCGGAGAGTTTTGGGCGGCGGTCGCATCGCGGCCGCGGTGTGCGCATCCAGCGGTGGAGGTCGAAGGCCATGTCAGGTGTCATTCGTTCGTATCTGCGGACACTCGAGAAGTCGGTCCGGGGTCGGCTGCCCACGGGGGTCCGCAGCGCCTTGCGTCCGTACCTCGCGGCGCCGCGGCGACGCTGGCCCGTCCCGGCGGCGCACGTTCGCGCCCAGGACAGCGGCGGGCAGCCGCCGGCAACGCCCCGGAACGCGTCCCGGAAGGATCCGCTTCCGGGCATGGTGTCGGTGATCATCCCGATCTACGACCGAACCCACGAACTCCGCGAGGCGATCGAGTCGGTCCTGGCGCAGACCTACGCCAACTTCGAGCTGCTCCTGGTGACCGACGGATCTCCGGCAGAGACGCGGGCGGTGGTGGAGTCGTATCGCAGCCATCCGCAGGTCCGAATCTTCAACTACCTCGACAACACGGGCACCGCGGTTCGCGGCCGCAACCGTGGCATCAAGGAAGCCCGCGGCGAATACGTCGCCTTCCTCGACAGCGACGACATCGCGGCCCGCGACCGGCTCGCCGTTTCGGTGCGCGAGATGAACGCGGGCGGATACGACGTCGTCTACGGTGCATGGACCGCGAAGCTCGACGGCACGCGGCACTTCGACGACCTGCGGGACGGCCAGAAGGTGACGAGCCCGCCCTGCGATCTCGAGATGCTTCGCCGCGTCTGCGTGCCGTGTCAGAGCACCGTGATGGTGCGGCGGGCGGCCCTGCTCGATGTCGGCGGGCTCAAGCCCGGCATGCGCTACCGCGAGGACCATGAACTCTGGATGCGGCTGGCCCACTTCGGCTACCGGTTCGGGGCCATCCGCGAGAACCTGGTGCACCTGCGGCTGCATCGCGGCAACAACGAGATGAACTTCAAGGACGACGACGCCTTCTGGGAGCGCCGGGCCAAGGCGGAGCACCGGAGCAAGGCGACGCTCACGCCCACGATCGCCTATCTCATTCCGGGCACGGGCATCTCCGGCGGCATCGCCGTGATCCTCGAACACGCCAATCGACTCCTCGAGGCCGGCTGTGACGTGATGCTCATCAGCCAGGACGACAAGGACTCGATCCCCTGGTGGTCGGGCAACAAGGTGCCGGTGATTCCCTTCAGCACCGCCTCGCGGTATCTCTTCGACTCCCTCGACACCGTCGTGGCCACCGGCTGGACGACCGTCTCGATGCTCGATCATTTTGCGACGCGCCGGAAACTCTACTTCGTGCAGTCGGATGAACGGCGGTTCGACGACTGCCCGGAGTTCAAGAAGCAGGTGCATGGCACCTACCTCCGCCACGACATCGAGTATGTGACGATGGCCGGCTGGATCTGCCGGTGGCTGAAGCAGGAGTTCGGCCACGACTGCGGCTACATCGGCAACGGCATCTCGCCGGAACGCTTCGCGAACACCAGGCCGCTCGAACCGCGACGGGGCCGGGTGCGGATCCTCATGGAGGGGCCGACCGTGATCCCGTTCAAGGGCATGGACGACGCCGCCGAGGCGTTGCGGGACTTCGACGACTGCGAGGTGTGGATCGTGTCGGCTGCCGGCGGCCCCAAGCCCGGCTGGCGGTGCGACCGGTTCTTCGAGGCCGTTCCGCATGCCGAGATGGCGGCGATCTACGCCAGCTGCGACATCCTCCTGAAGATGTCGCGGGTGGAGAGCTTCTCCTATCCTCCGCTCGAGATGATGGCGACCGGGGGCGGTGTCGTTGTCCGAGAAGTCTCGGGCCTCGATGAATACGCCATCGACGGCGAGAACTGCCTGATCGTCGCGGATGTCGCCGGCGCCCGCCGGGCCGTGCGGAGTCTCGTTGACGACGTGGCCTTGCGGGCGCGACTCGGCGCCGCGGGACTGGAGACGGCCGAACAGATGACCTGGGATCGCTCCCTGCCGGCGCTGCTGGAGATCGTCGCCGGAGTTCCGCGGCCGGTGACGGCCACGGAGCGTGCCGATGCCCATGTCTTCCCGATCGCCCTCGGCAGGGCGGCGACGCCGCAGCGGGGCAGACGGGCTTCAGTGGCCTGAAGACGGGGGCAGACGACATGATCGCCGCGGATTCCGCCGGAAGATCCTTCGAGAGTCCCGCCAGCCGCTCCGGGGAGCACGGGCAGGCGCCGCTGCGAGGTCTGTCGCGCATGGACCGCGAAGCGCTCGCGCTGGCCACCGGCACGATGGTTCAGTATTCCGGCGAGGAGGTGGCGGAGCTTCGCCTGGCGGAAGAGACTGCGGTGCTGCGTGCCCAGCCCCACGGTCATCGGCTCGGGGATCTGAACGGCCTCAACGTCGGCTGCGGCGACAGGCTCGTCCACGCCGCGCTCCTCGGCGTCGATGTCCGCGAGGGTGCGTGGGGCACGGGGGTCGATTCGCCGCAGTCGCATGTCTCGCGGGCCCGTGTCCGCGCCTGGCCGGACGATCTTCCGTTCCGTGCCGCGTCGATCGACTTCATCGTCGCGCTCCACGTGCTCGTCTACGACCCCGATCCCGTGGCGACGGTGCTGCACTGGCTCGACATCGTCAAGCCGGGCGGCGGCGTCGGCATCGTCGTGCCCGACTGGCGGTATACCTGGGACGCCCGCAACGACCAGCATGCGTGGAGCCATCGCTGGAATCCGACACCGCGGCTGCTGCGGACGTTGCACGAGCGGCACTGGGCCGCTGTGGCCGATCTCGAACAGATCGACACCTATCCCCAGCGCCTGTCGTTCGACATCGTCCTCAGGAAGAAGGGCACGTTCGTGCCGCTCGACAAGCAGCAGCGGGCGGAGCGACCCACGGGCCGGGAACTTCACGAGAGCAACCGCTTTCCCGGCGGAGATCCTGCATGATGTCAGCCGTCCACACCCCGGGCAGTCCACCGCTCGTCATCACCGGCATGCACCGGTCGGGCACGTCCCTGCTCGCGTCGCTGTTCGCCAGTGCGGGGGTGTCGCTGGGTACGCGGCTGATCGGCGCCTCCCGCGGCAACGACCGCGGGCACTACGAAGATCTCGACTTTTACGACTTTCATGCCGCGGCCCTCGAAGCCAATGGCCTGCGCGCCGAGGGTTTCGCGTGTGTCGATGAGATCGGCGTGCCACCAGCGATGCGGGAATCCGCGGCGACGCTCGTCGCAGGGAAGGCCGCGGCGGGAGAGATCTGGGGCTGGAAGGATCCCCGGACCTCGCTGTTTCTCGACTTCTGGGGGGAGGTCCTTCCGGAGGCGAGGTTTGTGTTCGTGTTCCGGAGCCCGTGGGAGGTCGTCGACTCGCTGTTTCGCCGGGGCGACCAGACGTTCACCGTCAATCCCGCGGCCGCCGCCCGCGTCTGGCTGCATTACAACCGCCGCATCGTGGACTTCTACAGGCGGAACCACTCGCGGAGTGTTCTCGCCGAGGTGACAGAGGTCGTCGCGTACCCCTCCGCCCTCTTCGCCAGCGTGCGTCAGCGGCTGGGCGTGGCGGTGGGTGAACCGCTCCCCCGTTATGAAGAACGGCTCCTCGTCCGCGACGGCCTTGGTCGCCGCGAGGCCATCATCGCCGCTCTGCTCCCCGAGGCGATCGAGCTCTATGCGGAGATGCGGCGGCTCACGGGCCAGCCGGCACGGACGCAGCCCCAGCATGCGGATGCCGCCGCCGTGGCCGCCGAGCATGCGATCGGGGAGTGGTCGCGGGCGGCGATCGCCGAAGACGGCGGCCGTCGGCTCGAGGCCGAGAACGTCGCCGCTCGTGAGGCCCTCCGGGCAGCCGAAGCAAGGTGCGCGGCACTCGATCTCGAAAAGCGAGCGATCGAGGGGAGGCTCCGCGAGGTTCAGGATGTCCGAGAGGCCCTCGCCGCCCAGGTGCGCGAGAGGGTCCTCGAGGAATCGCGGCAGGCGCGACATGGGGAAGCCGTGTGGGCCGAGCGGGCCCAAGCCCGCACCGCCCCAGCCGCCCCGGAAGACCGGAGTTCAGTCGGCGGGTGGACGTCCCGCGACAGCACCGGGGCCGATCATTCGTAGCCCGCTCGGGCCGCAATCGACGCGAGCCGGGGCCTCGACTCCTCCCAGAGACGTTCGAAGAGCGCTCTGAGCCAGGTGGGCAGGGTGGCCGGTGACTCCCGCAGGCCGTTCACCCGCGGATGCGAGTCGGGAGTGACGACGCCGAGCGTCCGTCGGAGCGTTTCCCGGCCCCCGGCGACATTCTCGATCCGCACGGCCACGACACGACCGGTTGACTCGGCGAGGTCGAGGAGCCGCTTCGTGGTGCCGCCCCACCGCTCGGACTGTGCCGCGTAGGCGGCCTCGGCCTCGGCCGGGTTCGCGGCGGCCCGTTCGAGCGCCGCGGGATACCAGGCCTGCATCGCGCTCTCGAGGGTCGAACGCGGATGCCTCAGGGTGTGGATGATCGTGCCGCCGGGAAACAGCTCGAGCAGAAGCTCGGGCGTCTGGTCCCGGAATCCATACTGGATCTCCTTGAAACCCCAGCGGGTCTTGCCGGGCGGGAGCGCGAGCTGCATGAGCTCGACGATGAGTCCGCGGAGATGGTCGTCGAAGGCCGTGGCGTCGAATCCGTTTGCCCATGCAAGGCCCGGGGCGCTTTCGGCCGTCGGCTGCTCGGCATCGACCGGCGTCAGCGGCCGGCCGGCATGCATCTGAAACGCCTCGCAGTTGCGGAGCAGCCCGCGGGCCCGGGCGAACGTCCGCAGCATGCCGGCATGCTCGCCCCAGATCCAGATGTCGGCCGAGCGGCAGAGGAGCGTCTGCCAGAAGGTGGACCCGCACCTGCCTGTCCCCAGCAGGAAGAGCGGGCGGCCGGAGTTGGTGGCGTCGAGAGCGGGCATCGGTGACTCGCAACAATCTACGAGGGGCGGCTGCGGGGAGGAAGTGTCCCATTCGTCGTCGCTGCGGCCGAAGTCCGTGTTTGCAGGCTTCCCCGCGATGCTCCGCCGACCTTTTGGAGGCATTTGCTTGCGGCTGAAGCGGCTCCCTATGAATCCACCGACGGGTGACCGACAGGCGGCTTCGTGACCGCCGCCGGGCGCCGCGTCGTGACTGAACCACAACCTACGAGTCGGAAAACGAGTGGAGGGATTGCCCCGGCATGGGGTGCTCCCGCCCATCGTCAGCCGGCGTGAGTCGATGCCCCCGGGCATCCCTTCACGCCGGCTTTTTTGTTGCCCACAGCACGAGAGCACGAGCACTGCCCACAGCCCGAGCACGCCGAGCACGAGGAGCCCGCCGATGAACCTGCTTGCCACCCCCTTCGCCCGCCGCACGTCGCGTTTTGCCCGGAGAACCGCCCGAACGACCGCGCCGCGCCGCCCGAGCCTCGACCGTGCCGAGCAACTCGAACGTCGCGACCTGTTGGCGATCGTCGCCGGCGGCGTCGAGCGGACGACGCCCGACGACTTCTTCACCGACTTCAGCGTGGGCATGACCTCCCAGTACACCGCCTACACGATCGCCAACGATGCGAGCGGCCCGGCGACCGACGTCTGGGTGAAGGCCTTGTTTCCGGTCGGCAGCCCGGTGGGCGTCGGATCCGGCTACAACAACGAGGACGGTCTCTATCGAGTCGGCACGCTGGCCCCCGACACGAGCGGCACGGCGTTCCTCTATTTCACGGCCAACGCGCTCTCCGCCACGCCCGTGCCCTATTCGATCGAGGTCTATGCCGGTGAGCCGGGCAACGGTGGATCGCTCCTGGTCACCAAGCCGTTTTCCCTGACGACCGTCGTCAACACGCTGGCCGCGGAGCCCAACAAGGTCGACACGGTCGCCTACTCCCCCGCAAATCCCCAGATCGGCGACACGCTCACGCTCTCGGTCACCGGACGGCTCGGCAACGGGGCCAACCGCGTGCTGTTCGCGCCGGCCTCGGCGACCAGCTGGGAGCCGGACGTGTTCGAGCTGCGATCAACGAGCCACACGATTTCGGGCATTCCCCAGACGCCCGACGGGCTCTTCTACGACGGGCTCACCGACCTCGTGAACCAGCAGCCGTTCACGAGCACGTACGACTTCCTGATCACGCGGCAGTCGGCCACCTCCACACTCACGTCGCCGACGCAGTTCACCCAGGATGGCGCGCAGGCCTGGAAGCACCACAAGCCCGACGCGACGCCGTTTCCCACGATCCCTCCAATCCCCCCGCTGCTGACGCTCACGAAGAGCGACGGGGTGACGACCTACACTCCCGGCGGCACGACGACCTACACGATCGTGCTCTCCAACACCGGCGCGGGAGCCGCGTCGGGCGTCGTGGTGAGCGATATCCTGCCTCCCCAGTTGAACGCCGCGACGACCAGTTGGTCGGTCTCCTACAGCAACGCCAGCGGCACGCTGCCGGCAAATGGCTCGGGCAACATCGGTGGCACCGTCAATCTCGCGGCCCTGAACGGCGTGATCACGATCACGATCAACGCGGTGATCCTCTCGGGCGCGGTCGGCGACCTGACCAACACCGTGACGGCGACGGTATCGGGGAGCACCGTGATCGCCACCGACACCAACACGGCCGCACCGCTGGCCAACCTCACGATCACGAAAACCGACGCGACGAGCACGGTGCTCGCCGGCGGCGGCACGATCCAGACCTACACGCTGCGGGTGCGGAACGACGGCCTCTCCGACGCCCGCAATGTCGTGGTCAACGACGCCTGGCCCACCGGGTTCCAGCAGGGCACGCTCGGCACGCCGACACTGGGGAGCGTCATCGCCGGCATCGGGGGCAACTTCGTCTGGACGTTGGGCACGCTCGTGGCCGGCGGTGAGGCCACACTGACGGTGACCTACACGGTGCCGGCGTCCACGCTGCCCGGCACCTACGTCAACTCGGCGACGGTGACGAGCACGACGCCCGACACCAATCCGATCGACACCGCGACGGACTCGACCGACGTCGTCACGTCGGCGAATCTCGCGATCACGAAGACCGACCTCACCAGCACGGTGCTCGCCGGCGGCGGCACGGTCCAGACCTACACCCTGTCGGTCACCAACAACGGCGCGTCCGACGCCCAGGATGTCGTCGTCAACGACGTCTGGCCGGCGGGATTCACCCAGGGTGCGTTCGGGCCGATCAGTCATGGCACCGTCGTGCCGGGGGCGGGGGGCAACTTCGCCTGGTCGGTCGGCAAGCTCGTGTCCGGCGGGACGGCGACGCTCCAGGTCTCCTACACCGTGCCGGCGAGCACGCCGCCCGGGGTCTTCACCAACACCGCGACGGTCACGAGCGTTACCCCCGATCCGGTGCCCGGCAACAACACCGCCAGCGACACGACGACCGTGACGGCCGCGGCGAATCTCACGATCGAGAAGTCCGACGCGACCACGACGGTGACTGCGGGCGGCGGCACGGTGCAGATCTACACGCTCACGGTCCGGAATCTCGGCGCCTCGGACGCGCAGAGCGTGGCCGTGAACGACGTCTGGCCCATCGGCTTCCAGCAGGGGACGGTCGGCACGCCGAGCCAGGGATCCGTGACGTCCGGCGGCGGCAACTTCGCCTGGTTGCTCGGGACGGTTCCCGCGGGGGGCGTGGCGACGCTGCAGGTCGCCTACACGGTGCCGGCGAGCACGCTGCCCGGCACCTACACCAACACCGCGACGGTGACCAGCACCACGCCCGACCCCGATCCGAACAACACGGCCGTCGATCTCACCGACGTCATCGCCTCCGCGAATCTCACGATCACCAAGGATGACGGCGTCACGAGCGTGCTCGCCGGCGGCGGCACGATGCAGACCTACACGCTGCGGGTGAGAAACAACGGCGTCTCCGACGCCCAGGCCGTCGTGGTCAACGACACCTGGCCTGCCGGCTTCACGCGGGGTGCGTTCGGGATCCCGAGCAAGGGCAACGTCGCGTCGGGGCCGGGCAGCAACTTCACGTGGACGATCGGCACCCTCGCGGCGAACGCCGAGGCCGTGCTCACCGTGAACTACACGGTGCCGGCGGGCACGCTGCCGGGCAGCTACACGAACACGGCCAGCGTGACGAGCAGCACGCCCGATCCCGATCCGGCCAACACGGCGACCGACACGAACACCGTGACGACGTCCGCGGACCTCAGGATCACGAAGACCGACTCGGCGTCGATCGTGACGGCGGGTGACGGCGTGATCCACAACTATCTGCTCACCGTGACGAACCTCGGCGTGTCGGACGCGCAGAACGTGTCGGTGAGCGACCTGTGGCCGGATGGCTTCGCGCAGTCCGGCTTCGGTTTGCCCAGCCAGGGCTCGGTGGCGGCGGACGTCGGAGGGGATTTCACGTGGTCGATCGGCACGCTTTCCGCGGGGGGCGTCGCGACGCTCGTCGTGTCGTATACGGTGCCGTCGACCACCATCCCCGGTCCGTACGTCAATATGGCCACGGTGACGAGTTCCACCTTCGATCCCGATCCCGACAACACGGCGACCGACACCACGACCGTGATCGCGATGCCCGATCTCTCGATCACGAAAACAGACGGCGTGGCCACGGTCGTCGCCGGCGGCGGCACGGTTCAGACCTACACGATCACCGTGCTGAATAGCGGTGTCTCCGTCGCGCGGGGCGTCGTCGTCACCGACGACTGGCCCGCCGACTTCACGCCTGACACGGTCGGGACCCCCAGCCTTGGGTTCGTGACGACCGGCGTCGGGGGCGATTTCATCTGGTCGGTCGGCACGCTCCCGGCCGGCGGCAGCGCCACGCTCACGGTCACCTACACGGTGGCGGCGAACGTGCTGCCCGGCCCGCGGACCAACACCGCGACGGTGACGAGCACCGACGATCCCGAGCCCCACACCGCCTCCGACACCACCACCGTGCTGACGTCGGCCGACCTGATCGTCGCGAAGACCGACTTCACGACGACGGCCACGGCCGGCGACGGCGTGGTGCGGACCTACCTGATCCGCGTCCGCAACGGCGGCGTGTCGGATGCCCAGGGCGTGGTGCTCACCGACGCGTGGCCGCTCGGATTCGATCAGACGACCATCGGGATGCCGAGTCAGGGCTCCGTGAACGCCGGCCCCGGCAGCGATTTCACCTGGTCGATCGGCACGCTGCCCGCGGGCGTGCAGGTGACGCTCCAGGTGTCGTACGTCGTTCCCTCGGACACGCTGCCGGGGGCGTACGTCAACACCGCGACCGTGACGAGCCAGACGCCCGATCCCTTCGACAACAACACCATCAGTGACACCACCACCGTCGTGACGTCGGCCAACCTCACGATCACGAAGGACGACGGCGTCACGACCCTCCTCGCCGGCGGCGGCACGACGCAGACCTACACGCTGACGGTGCGAAACCTCGGCGACTCCGACGCTCGCGACGTGGCGGTGAACGATGTCTGGCCTGCCGGCTTCGCGCAGACCGGCTTCAGCCTGCCGAGCCAGGGCACGGTGATTCCCGGCACGGGAGGCGACTTCGGCTGGACGCTCGGGACGCTCGCCAAGGGCGGGGTCGCCACGCTCACGGTGACCTACATGGTGCCGGCGGGCACGCTGCCGGGTTCCTTCACCAACACGGCCACGGTGACGAGCACGACGCCCGATCCGGTCGGCGACAACACGGCGACCGACACCAACACCGTGACGGCCCTCTCGAATCTCGTGATCACGAAGGACGACGGCGTCACGAGCGTGCTCGCCGGCGGCGGCACGATCCAGACCTACACCATCCGGGTGCGGAACACCGGCGCCTCCGACGCCCGTGACGTCGTGGTGGCCGATGACTGGCCGAGCGGCTTCGCGCCGGCCGGGGCGCCCACGACGAGCCAGGGCATGGTGACGTCGGGGTCGGGCGGGGACTTCAGCTGGGCCGTCGGCACCATCGCCGCCAATGCCGAGGCGACGCTGACCGTCACCTACACCGTTCCTGCGGCCACGCTGCCGGGCGTCTATGTCAACACGTCCACCGTGACGACCTCCACGCCCGACGCCAACCCGACCGACACCGCGACCGACTCGACCGCCGTGACGGCGCTCGCCGATGTCTCGATCACCAAGACCGATCTCGTGACCAGCGTCACGGCCGGCGGGGGCACCACGCAGACCTACACGATCCGCGTCAGAAATAACGGCCTCGGGTTCTCCGACGCGCAGGATGTGGTCGTGACCGACAACTGGCCCGATGGGTTCACGCAGGGGGCGTTCGGCCTGCCCAGCCAGGGCATGGTGACGGCGGGCGTGGGGGGCGACTTCACCTGGTCGCTCGGCACACTCGAGCAGGATGCGGAGGCGACGCTCACGGTCACCTACACCGTGCCGGCCAGTACGCTCCCCGGGGTCTACACCAACACCGCCAGCGTGACGAGCAGCACCCCCGACCCCGATCTCAACAACACCGCGACCGACTCGACCACCGTGGTCGCCTCCGCCGATCTGATCGTCGCCAAGACCGACTTCGCGACGACGGTGGCGGCCGGCGACGGCATCGTGCACACCTACCTGATCCGGGTCCGCAACGGTGGCGTGTCGGATGCGCAGGGCGTGCTCCTCACCGACGCGTGGCCGGCCGGGTTCACGCAGGGGGCGTTCGGTCTGCCGAGCCAGGGGACGGTGACGCCTTCGGGCAGCGGCAACTTCTCCTGGGACATCGGCACGCTGGCCGCGGGCGTGCAGGTGACCCTCGAGGTCTCCTACACGGTGCCGTCCACGACACTGCCGGGCGTCTACACCAACACGGCCTCCGTGACGAGCGACACGCCCGACCCGTTCGGCCCCAACACGGTGAGCGACAACACGACGGTCGTATCCGTCGCCGATCTCTGGGTGACGAAGGTCAACGGCGCGGCGCCCTACACACCCGGCACGGCACTGACCTACACGATCACCGCCGGCAACTTCGGCCCGAGCACGGTCTTCGCGACGACGGTCAGCGATCCGCTGCCGGAGAAGACGACGCTCGTGTCGGCCAGCGGCGGGGCGACCTACGACCCGGTGACGCGGACGGTGACATTCCCGGTGGGCGTGCTGGCCCCCGGCGCGACGCAGGTCTTCACGTTGACCGTGCTCACCGACCCGGACCGGACAGGACCGCTCGAGAACACCGTGACGGTCGCGGTGCCCCCGGGCGTCACCGACCCCGATCTCTCCAACAACACGTTCACCGATCCCGCCGGCGCCGAGCCGGTCTCCGATCTCTGGATCACGAAGGTCGACGGCGATGCGCCGTACACGCCGGGCACCTCGCTCACCTACAAGATCACCGCCGGCAACTTCGGTCCGAGCACGGTCTTCGCGACGACGGTCAGCGATCCGCTGCCGGAGAAGACGACGTTCGTGTCGGCCAGCGACGGGGCGACCTACGACCCGGCGACGCGGACGGTGACGTTTCCGGTGGGCCGGCTCGATCCCGGAGCCACGCAGGAGTTCACATTGACGGTGCTCACCGACCCCGACCGCCGTGGCCCCCTCACCAACATCGCGACGGTCGCCGTGCCCCCCGGCTGGACCGACCCCGATCTCGACAACAACATCGCGATCGACCCGGCGGCCGACACGCCGCTGGTGGCCCTCGGCGTGACGAAGACCGACGGCAAGACGACCTATGTGCCGGGTACGTCCACGACCTACACGATCGTGGTCACCAACTCGGGCCCCAGCACGCTCCTCGGTGGAACCGTGAGCGACCCGCTGCCGGCCCTGGCCAGCGGCGGCACCTGGACGGCGGTCGCCACGGCCGGCTCGTCGGTGACGCCGTTGGGCGGCAGCGGTGACCTGAATGCCCAGATCGACCTGGCTCCCGGCGGGACGATCACGTTCACCTACGTCGTGTCGATCAAGTCGACCGCCGTCGGCAACCTCGTCAACACGGTCACGGTCTCGCCGCCGAGGGGCACGGCCGGCGGCGGGGTGTCGGCGACCGACGTCAACGTCTCGGCCGACGTGCCCGCCCTGGTGCTCGGCACGGACGACGGCTGCCTGCTGGCGCCGTGGGTCAAGATCGTCAATCCGACGACCGGCGGCCTCATCCGGCAGTTTCTGGCCTACGAGGCGAAGTTCCGCGGCAGCGTCCGCGTGGCGACCGGCGACCTGACGGGAGACGGCGTCGCCGAGATCGTGGTCGCTCCCGGTCGCGGCCGGGTCGGCGAGATCCGCGTCTTCACGCAGCAAGGAGTCGAACTCACGCGCTACCGCACGCTGCCGTTCGGTGCGACGTGGGTGGGGGGCGTGGAGGTGGCGGTTGGCGACGTCAACGGCGACGGCAAGAACGACATCATCGCGGGCCAGTCGACGGGAGCCGGCCGCGTGAACGTGTTCAAGGTGCTTTCGCCCATGACGCCCGATCCGGTCGTCAACGCGCCGATCCGCTCGTTCCGGCCCTTCGTCTCCCCCTATGCCTTGGGCGTGATGGTGGCGGCGGGGGATTTCGGGACCTATTCGGGCGGGGTGAAGACATCGTCGGCCCCCGACGGCCGCTCGGAGATCGTGGTCGGCACCAATGCCGGCATCCGGGCGCAGGTGCGGATCTACGACGCCTCCACGGTCACTCCCGTGCTGGTGAAGACGTTGTTTCCCTTCGCGTCGAACTTCACCGGCGGCGTCACGCTCTCCACCGGCCGCTACACCATCGACAACATCGACGATCTGATGATCGGAGCCGGCGTCGGCGGCGAGTCGCGGGTTCAGGTCTACAACGGGGCGAACTGGAACCTGCGGCAGAACATCAACGCTTTCTCGTCGTTCGGCCGTCCCAACGCGGCCGTGTTCGCCGTGATGCTCGACCTCAACGGCGACGGCGCCGCCACCGATGTCTACGGCGTCCAGGGCCGCAACGCCACCGGCGGGTCGAGCGGCGTGCGCCGTTTCAACCGGCTCACCTCGGCGACCAATGTCCTGCCGCAGTCGATCGTCAACGCCCCGCCGCTGCGGATCGCCGCAATCAAGCTGCGGAACGCCTGACAAACGCCCCCGGCCGGTCCGGAGGGGGCTTCGTTCGCCGTTCATGGATGACGAGCCGTTGACGTCGGGAAGCCCCTGCCGCGACCGCGGGCGGCAAGGGGCACGTTTCCCGGCGCCGGGGGAGTCCTACCAGCGGGCCTCGAGGCCGAGGTTCGCACCGTGCATGAAGATCCCTCCGCCCGACACGAGCCGCGTGCCGCTGTTTTCCGTCACGGAGAAGTCGAACTGGTTGGGGGCGAGGGCGAGGCCGTCGATCCAGATCAGGTTGTAGCCCACGCGGAGTCCCCAGACGTCGGTCAGCCGGTAGACGACCGACGTGTTGATGTCGCCGATGAAGCTCACCTGCCCGCCGGTGGTCGAGATGGCCGGCCGCTGCTGGGTGCCGGTGAAGTCGATGAGCGGCGACTGGATCTGTTCCTGGGCGTTGCCGAGCAGGCCGGCCTTCGCCCAGCCCTCGAAGGCCCAGCGTTCCCAGGTCCAGCGGGTGCGGTTGCCGATCTGGGCACCGAAGCCGTTGTTGCGGGTGCGAACGCCGTAGGGAACGAGGATCGAGGTGGAGTCGTCGATGCAGCACTCCGTCGTGATCGACGCCGACTCCTCGACGCCCACGTAACGGAAGCCCGCCAGCCAGTCGACGGTCATCCAACTGCCGGAGTGGTTGCGCCACTCCGTCGACGTGCTGAAGAGGTTGGCCTCGGCGCTGTTGATGAGCGAGTTGTACTTCACGGTCGCCAGCTCGCCGTCGATCGTCATCAGGCCGCCGAGCGGATCGGGCATCTGCACGAAGTCGGGGGGCGAGGCGGCGGCAACTGCCGATGCCGACTGGCCCCACACGCCCCAGTAGCCGATTTCCCAGCCGCCCCGACTGGGATCCCGCTGCCCATAGAACGCCCGCACGCCCTCGCTGAACGGGAACTGCAGATCCTGGGCGCTGATCACCGGCTCCGACGGGCCGTCGAGCCTGACGACGAGCGTCTGGTCCGAGGCCTGGTTGTCGCGTCCCCAGAAGAGGGCGTCGGTGAGGGCGTAGGTCGTCCACAAGGGCGCGGGAAAGGCACCCCGGAAGGCGACGTTGGTCACATCGGCGGCATCCACCACCGGATCGAACGCGGGCAGGATGACGTCCTCGCCGTGGCCGGCCTGCATCGAGAGAAGTGCGGCCATCGCCACCGCCAGACGGCGGCCCGCCCGACGAAACCGAATCAGAATCCAGAACACGCCTGCCGCAACCATTGGGAATACTCCTCGGAAAAGCCCCCCTCCACCCACGGCGAGCAGAACCCACCCGCGGTGGGGGTGCCGTGCAGGAGTTCCTTCGGCGGCCACGACCCCCTCGCGTGAAGGGGTTCGGCCGGAGGTCGCTTTCCGTGGGTCAGGCAGGCTGGGGCGACCGCGACGAGTTTCCCGCTCAGGGAATGAGAGGAGTTGCAGGCTCTGCCGGCTCGATCCGCAGCAGCGGTTTGAGAGCGCGGAACTTGGCCGGGCCGATGCCCTCGATCTCCAGAAGATCGATCAGTCGGCGGTAGGGCCGGCCCTCGATGATCCGGTTGGCGAGCGTCTCCCCGACGCCGGGGAGCCGCATGAGGTCGCTTCGCGCGGCGGTATTGGGATCGATCACGAAGCCCGCCGGCGGCGCGGCGTCGTCGAACGCCTCGCGGAGTTCGCGTTCCTCGTCGCGTTCGAGCCGGCGTTCCAGGGGCAGCTTGTCCCAATCGGTATGGGCCCAGATCCCCGTCGCCCGTTTCGCCGCCTGGAGTTGGAGGTCGGCGAGCCGCTCCCGGTAGTCGTCGCCCGACTCGCCCGCGAGTGTGCCGCGGCCCACTCCGTAGGCCCGTGCCAGGCCCCTCGAGACCAGATGCGCGGCGAGATCGCGTCCCTGCGAGTCGAAGACGAAGGCGTAGATCCGTTTGAAGCGACCGTCGCCGCGGCCATCCGCAAAACTCGTGTGGATGGTGAATGGTTCGGCGAGCAAGCGCCGCGTCTCGGCGGTGGCCTCGGCGGCGAGCCGCTTGGCGAAGTCGATCGACGCGGTCGCATCCGGCCGCACCTCGGCGATCCCGAAATACCGCCGCTGGCTGCGGAGCCGGCGGGCGTCGGTTTCGCCGCCGACATGGTGCTCCATGCAGTCCACGCCGTAGAGACGCACGGTGTGTTCCTCGCCCGCGGGAGTGCGGATCCGGAAGCTGTCGCCGTCGGCCCATTCGGCTGGCACGAACGTGCAGCCCTCGATCGCGACGAGCTCGTCGGCCCACGCCCGGTCGGCGAGCACCAACCACGAAAGCAGCATCAACAGGCCGGCCGTGATCCGCATCGGAAACACCTCGCTTCGATTCCGGCCGCCCATGATAGCCTCCGGTGCCTTGCTACACTCGACCGCATGGGTTGCATCTACGACTACGACGTGCTCGTGATCGGCGCCGGTCATGCCGGCGTCGAGGCGGCCTGCGCGGCGGCCCGGCTCGGGGCCCGCACGGCCCTGCTCACCGCCAACTGCGACACCGTCGGCCAGATGAGCTGTAACCCCGCCATCGGCGGCGTCGGGAAGGCGCAGCTCGTCCGCGAGGTCGATGCGCTCGGCGGCGTGATGGGCCGGGCGATCGACGCCACGGGCATCCAGTTTCGTGTGCTCAACCGCTCCAAGGGGCCGGCCATGCACGGGCCGCGTGCCCAGGCCGACAAAAAGCTCTATCAGATGGAGGCGAAGCGGATCGTCGAGGAGACGCCGAACCTCGACCTCCGGCAGGAGACGGTCGAGGACCTCGTCGTGGAGCCGCTCGGCGGCGATGGCGTGGCGGCGCCGGCGTGGCGGATCACGGGCGTGCGGGTGCGGGGCGATGCCGAATATCGGGCGGCGGCCGTCGTGCTCACGACGGGCACGTTTCTGCAGGCCGTGATGCACACGGGCGAGGCGCAGACCACCGGGGGGAGGGCAGGGGAGGGCACGACCTCGGGCATCTCCGCGGCGCTCGGCCGGCTCGGCCTCGTGATCGATCGCTTCAAGACGGGCACGCCCTGCCGGCTGTCGGCCACGGGCATCGACTTCGCGCGGCTCGAGGTGCAGGCGGGCGACGCCGAGCCGCAGCCATTTTCGTTTCTCACCGACACGATCGAGCAGGAGCAGATGGTCTGCTGGATCACGCGGACCTCTCCCGAGATCCACGACCTGATCCGGGCCAACCTGCACCGGGCCCCGATGTTCACCGGCCAGATCGAGTCGCGGGGGCCGCGCTACTGCCCGAGCAACGAAGACAAGATCGTGCGCTTCGCCGACAGGGAGAGCCACCAGCTCTTCCTCGAGCCCGAGGGGCGGCGGACGCGGGAGATCTACGTCAACGGCATCTCCACGAGCCTGCCGCGGGACGTGCAGGATGCCATGATCCGGATGGTGCCGGGCCTCGAGCGGGCGGCGATCATGAGGTATGGCTACGCGGTGGAATACGACTTCTGCCCGCCCGACCAGCTGCTGCCGACGCTCGCGAGCAAGCGGGCGCGGGGCCTGTTCTTCGCCG
>SXGQ01154448.1_pt1 | contig 40261 bp, 27 predicted proteins | sample 3178371 | NCBI WGS metagenome assembly SXGQ01 (sample SAMN11356859, study PRJNA531348) | freshwater metagenome | isolation source: freshwater sample F1-20 | place: China: Fuxian Lake, Yuxi | collected 2017-12-25
GTTTGCGTGGACGGCTGGCGGGTGATGACCGGGGCGGAGATGATGGTCGCGGTCGCGGCCGTGCTGGTGACGGTGTCGACCGAGTTGCTCACCTCCACCGTGTAGCTGCCCGCGTGGGTAGTGCTGTTGGCGGACTCGACCGTGTAGGTCGCGTTCGTGGCGTTCGCGACGGCCGCGTTGTCCTTCTTCCACTGGTAGGTGGGCGCCGGCACGCCCGAGGCCGTGACAGAGAGCGTGAGGGCGGTGCCCGCGGCGATCGTGCGCGAGACGGGCTGCGTGGTGATGACCGGCAGCGTGTTGACCGTCACGGTCGCGGGCTCGCTCGTCACCTCGTTCACGTTGTTGGCCGCGGTCACCGTGTAGGTGCCGGCGTCCGCGGGCGCGGCCTCCGGGATCGTGTAGGTCGGCTGGTTCGCCCCCAGGATGATGTTACCGTTCCTCCGCCACTGGTACGTGATCGGGCTCGTTCCGGTGACCACGACGCTCAGCGTCGCGCTCAGGCCCGCGTTCACCGAAACGTTGGCCGGCGGCGTTGTGATCACCACCGGGCTGCCCACCTTTAGGGTGGATGGACTGCTCGTCACAGAACTGATGATATTGCCGACTGTGACCGAATAATTGGCAGCATCGGCGAGCTGCACACTGTTGATCGTGTACGAACTATTGGTGGCACCGTTGATGGGGTTGCCGTCCTTGCGCCACTGATAGCTGAACGGAGATGTTCCCGTGACGCCCACGCTGAACGTGGCCCTTTCGCCCACGTTAGCGACTGTGGCGGCGGGCTGCTGAGTTATAACGGGCGGACCGGCCACCACCAGCACCGCTGGACTGCTGGTAATGGTACCACCCGCGTTGGTCACGACAACCGTGTAGGAGCCCGCATCGCCGGAGACTACCGTGGCGATCGTGAACATGGAAGAGGTGGCACCAATGATGGCTACACCGTCCTTGTACCACTGATAGGTCGGGCTCGGGCTGCCCGTGGCCACCACCGTGAAACCGGCCGCGGTGCCGGCCTGAATCGTCTGCGAGGCAGCCGGCTGCGTGCCGATCGCAGGAGGAATGTTGACGGTGAGAGAAACCACGTTGCTCACGGCCGTGCCCACCGGGTTGGTCACGACAACCCTATATTGTCCGGCATCGTTGGTTGAAACCTGACTGATAGCGTAGCTCCCTCCAGTAGCACCGGCGATCGGGTCTGTGCCTTTATACCACTGGTAACTCGGAGTCGGCGACCCGGCAGCCACCACGGTAAATGTTGCGCTCGCGCCGGGAATAGAGGCCAGCGAAACCGGCTGCGTCGTGATCGAAGGCGGCAGGTTGACGGTCACCTGGGCCGGACTGCTCACGACCTCCCCTAAGTCGTTCTTTACCGTCACCCGATAAGTGCCGGAGTCGGAAAGTTTGGCACTCGGCACGGAAAGGGCGGAATTCGTGGCGCCAGCGATAATTCCGCCGTTCAAGCTCCACTGATACGACGGCGTGGGAAAGCCAGTCGCCGTGACGGACAGGTTGATGGGCTGACCAACCAAGACGCTCGGAGTCGCGGACGGCTGGACGATAATTTCGGGAGCGGAACTGATATCGATCTGGAAACTTGCGCTAGTGACGCCTCCCGCTGCGTTCGTTACGACCACGTCATAGCTACCTGCATCCGAAATCTGCAGGCATTTTATCAGAAAGGAGGCACCCCTTGCCCCAGAAATGTTCACTCCATCCTTTCGCCAAGCATAGTCCAGCGGCTCGGATCCCGAGGCCGAAGCGGAGAACGTAAGCAAGCTTCCCTTGGTGGCCAAACGAGCCGAAGGCGAAGAAGTGATCACCGGAGCATCGCCGGCACCGGAACGAATGACGAGCCCGCCCCGCAAACTGAGCACAGAGTCGCTGACGGCACCGGGACTTGCGGTAAACGGAACAATCGTGCCCATCGCGGCTCCCATGCCCCACAAGGAGCCGTCGGATTTTCTGAAATAAGTAATGCCACCGGCTGACCCGACAGAGCGAACCCCGCTGGAAACTACCATAAACGGACTGGATCTGGACGTGGTAGTACCGTCGCCCAGTTGTCCCGCGTAATTACTGCCAAGAGCCCAAAGCGAGCCGTCATTCTTGACGAAAAGAACCGTCGAACCCGATGCGCCTACATTGACCACTCCCGTCGCGATCTGGACCGGCACGCTGGACTGGGTCGTGGTAGTCGGCCGGCCGAGTTGACCAGCATCGTTTCGGCCCATCCCCCAAAGGGTTCCGTCCGCTTTGAGGAATACACTGAACGAGACGCCCGCCCCCACCTCGCGAACACCAGCGGCAATTTGCACGGGAGAGACCTTCGGAGACAATGTTCCATCGCCGAGCTGGCCGTAGTTGTTGTAACCGGATACCCACAGCGTGCCGTCGGTCTTGACGAACAGGGTGTGCTGCCCTCCCGCAGCGTACGTGCTGACAGACGGTGAAACGGTCACCGGAGTCTTTTGGTGGACGGTAGTGCCGATTCCCAGCTGACCGAAGGTGTTGTACCCCATCCCCTTGAGGGTGCGATCAACGGTCAAAAACAGTCCGAAAATTCCTCCCGTCGCGCCCTGCACGCCTTCCGCTACTTTAACGGGTACTAAGTGATCCACATTGGTTCCGGTGCCCAACTGGCCGAAGGGGTAATTATAACCCATGCCCCAAAGCGAACCGTCGCGTTTGATGTAAAGGGTCGCGGAACCGACACTTGCCAGACCCACCTCGCTATCCACTAGCACCGGCTTAGAAGAGGGAACCGAAACCGGAGCTCCGTCGCCCAATTGGCCATAGAAGTTATATCCGAAAGTGAAGAGGGTGCCGTCGCTTGCGACCAGGGCCGCATGAGAGGAACAGACCGAGGAATTCGCCACACCGGCGAAAACCCTGACCGGTGCGCTTCGTGAAGCGTAACTGCCGTCTCCAATCTGAGCATAGAAATTCTCCCCCATCGCCCAGAGGGAGCCGTCTTTTCTTATATATTGGCTGTTGTTGTAGCCTGCTGCAACTACGTCGACCTCGCTTGCGACCTGTTTGGGGCTCTTCACGAATATCACCGTTCCGTCGCCCAATTGACCGGCGCTGTTTCCGCCCATCGCCCAAAGCACGCCGTCTCCAGCAACGAACATGGAATGGCTCTCCCCCGCCGCCAGAGAAACCGGCACAACGTATTTGATCCTCACCGGTGTGCTGCGCGACGTGTTCGTGCCGTCACCGAGCTGCCCGCTGGAATTCGACCCCATTGTCCATACGCTGTCGCTAGTACTGTATATGCTGTGGGATCCTCCCGCCGCAATCAGGCGCACGCCGACCTGCAATGTCACGGGCACGACGGAGCTGGCATTGGTGCCATTGCCCAATTGCCCACTTGAATTGTTACCCATGCCCCAGAGCGTGCCGTCGTTTTTTAGGAATAAACTGTGGCTGCCACCCGCCGAGACCGCTTTCACCCCATCCGCAATTTTCACGGGTGTAGAACGGTTGGTGGTCGTGCCATCCCCAAGCTGCCCGAAATAGTTGGATCCCATCGCCCAGAGACTGCCGTCGGTCTTGATGAAGAGACTGTGGCTGTACGTGCCACCAGAAGGAGCTGACACCGCAACCACGTTTTCGGCGATCTTCACCGGATCTCTCCGCGAAGTCGTCGTGCCGTCTCCCAATTGTCCGGAACTGTTGTTTCCCATCCCCCAGAGCGAGCGATCGGCTTTTATAAACAACGTGTAAGAGTTCTCGACGGCGTGGGATCCGGCGACGACCACAGAAGTAACACCCTTGCTGACCGCATAGGGCTGTAAACGCCTCGCCCCGTATCCGGTCCCAAGTGCGCCCCAATAGTCGAAGCCGGAGGTCCAAAATTGCCCCGCGATCGAAACCTCGGCCAAGGCGCTATCCAGCGAACCAAGTTCATCCGATATCCGCACGAAATAACGGCCCGCGTCGGCGCCTTGCAGGTTGCCGAGCGTGAGAGAGGCGTCGGTCGCACCGGTTAAGACGAATCCGTCCCGATACCATTGGTACCTGAGACCGGAGCCGCCCGTCGCGGCTGCGTTCAAAATAACGGATCCTCCCGGTGATCCAATACGACCCACCGGATGCTCCGTGAAGCCGAGAGGCAAGTTCACCACCAACGCCACCGTCGCGCTCTCAACCGTTCCATAGCCGTTAGAAACGGCCACACGATAAGAACCGGCGTCGGCCGTCGCGGCCTGGCCGATCGAAACGGAAGCGTCCGTGGCGCCGGGAATCGCGGTTCCGTTGCGGCTCCACTGGTAGGAGGGAGCGGGATTGCCGCTCGCTGTGACCGAAAGTTTCACCGAGGCCCCGACGAGCACCGTTTGGGCCACCGGCTGCTCCGTGATGACCGGCGGACCGTTGACGGTGAGCAGCGCCGCGGAACTGGTGGCCGACCCCGCCGAATTCACCGCCTGCAACGAATAGGACCCGGCGTCGGAAAACTTCGTGGAGGGAATCGTGTAGGACGCGTTGGTCGCACCGTTGATCGCCACCCCGTCCTTCATCCACTGGTAAGTCGGCGTGGGGTTGCCAGTAGCCCCCGAGGAAAACACCAACTGCGCCCCGGTCAGGACCGTCTGCGACTGCGGTTGAGGAGAAATGGCGGGCAGAACTCCGCCCACCGTTAGCGCAAGGGTGAACGGCGCACTCGCCCCCTGGGCATTCGAGGCGGTCAGGACGACGTTATATGAACCCAAGGAGGTCGGCGTACCGGAAATGAGCCCGGTGGCTGAATTCAGGCTCAAACCCGGCGGGAGCCCTGTGGCAGAGAAGGAAGTCGGAGTGTTAGTGGCGGTGATTTGGTATAAGAAACTCGTACCGAGCGTTGCCGTTACGGCGGAAGGACTGGAAATCGAAAGACCGGAACTCGCGGTGGTTGTGATGGAAACAGGCAGATAGGTCGCCGCTAAGCTATTCGCATTTTGATCAACTACTTCTTGAACCACGGGATTGCTACCGAAACCAATGGTTGTAGAACCACTCGAAAGAGCTGTAAAGTGCAGGACCGCTAATTCCCTAGTTCCCGCCGCGAATGTCGTCGATCCAGAATACCCAACTGCAACACCAAGCCTGCCCTGGCGGGATTGGGAAGTGCTCCATGCGATATTCGCCCCTCCGAGCCCCGATCCGCTCGCTTGACCTTCATACCTGAGCCTTGTCGGATCGAAGGAGACCGAAAAAGCGACCCCCTGCTCGTTACCCTCACTTGCTAAAACGATCGAAACGGAGCCCGCGCCCGTAATCACGCTACCTGCGACCGAAGCCATAACGGCACGCCCCAATTTAGTCAGGGCGATAGTGGGCAGGGAGATGTCGCGACTGCCAGTAGGGCCACCCCTACTAATTACCCTGAAACTCATTGGTTGATCACCACTTAGACCCGCAGGATAGCGAAGCGTTAACGAAAAACCAGCGGTACCTACAGGAATATTAGTGTAGGCGAACTCCAAATTACCGACATCTCCTAATATAGGTCTTATCTGCGGAATATTTAACCCCGTAGCGCTTACAAACGACCAGGCACTCGAAGTTCCAACTTGAATCGCTAAGGTCGTGATCTGGCTTGGCACTGTCAGTGCAATATTGAACGTAAGATCGCCACCGCTGCTAAGGAAATATGAGCTTGAGCCAGTGACGGTCGCCGCAACCTCAGAGAATAACGGCTGCGCGTTCTGTTCAATCAGATAGTGATTTAGGGAGTCCCGAACAGGTGCGGAATTAGTACCAATGCTGGCGGGCTTGCTAAGCCCGGAAAAGTAGTTCTGCGAGGCGGAATTGGCAGCAACTAATATAAACGCATTCTGCACGCTTACGCCATCCGTGTAGAAATAGAACGCCCTCAAGGTAGAGCCATCGTTCACTTTTCGGGATATCTTGCCTGCGATCGAGGACACAACGCCAGAGGTCGGATTGACGAAAGCGAGCGTGCCCGCGATTTCATTGCCTGTGCCGTCGAAATTGGATGCCGAAGGATCGGCCGAAGTGAAGCTGAAGGAACGACCGGCGAAGAGCGCGTTGATTTGAATACTACTGGTGGATTGATTGTAAACTACCGCGTCCGATGATTGGTAGGCCTCATTAAAGTAAACGGTGGCAGCAACTAACGGGCTATCTGATATCAAAACGGCAACGATCAGACGGACGGAGAGCGCCAAAAATGATAGCCTCATGGGTAGATAGGTCAGAAGTTCGTGGGGACAGCCGTTTCGGTAGCGTTACCGAGAGAGTTCCCACCTCCGAGCCTGTAGGAAGACTGCAAAGCGGTCGCAAACTCTTTTCTTGGCACTGCGTAGGCGACGGATTCCTCGCTTCTGCCATATTCGCTCGCCCGAGCAGCCCCTAGCCGGCCTTTCCGGTACCAAGACCGCCTGAAACGCGCACTGTACTCGCGGCGTCTCTTGCGCCAAGCTGTGGCTGTTACCCGAAAACAAAGAGATCCCCATGAGCCTGCACGAAGAGCATTCCCACCTCCCCGATCACGGGGATTTCCACGGTCCCTGCCACGGGGTCTCGACCGACCTTGCGGACTACTTCCTGACCCGCCGGCAAATGATCGGGCGCATCGGCATGGGGATGGGCGCGCTCGCGCTGCCCCACCTGATGGATCCCCGGGAGTTGGTGGCCGCGCCGGCGACAAAAGGGCCCAAGGGGCCTCTATCCCCCAAGCCGTCGCACTTTCCAGGCAAGGCCAAGGCCGTGATCCACATCTTCGCGCAAGGCGCCCCTTCCCACATCGATACGTGGGATCCGAAGCCGATGCTCACGCGGATGGACGGCAAGGCGATCCAAGGAAAGGAAATCGCCTTAGGATCACCGTTCACGTTCTCGAAATACGGGCAGAGCGGCCTTGAGGTGAGCAGCGTCTTCGCGAAGACCGCGGCCCATGCCGACGACCTTGCGGTCATCCGCTCGATGTGGACCGACATCCCGGCACACGAGGTGGCGACGGTGTTCATGAACACCGGCTCCCTGCGCCTCGCGAAACCGAGCATGGGATCGTGGCTCGTCTACGGCCTGGGCACCGAGAATCAGAACCTGCCGGGTTTCATCGCGCTGCGTAACGGCAACCTCCCGCTCGGCGGCGCGATGAATTACCAGTCGGCCTTCCTGCCCGGCGTCTACCAGGGCACCAGCATCGACACGCGGGCCCCGTCCGTGCCGCAGATGATCCAGAACATCCGTAACTCCTACCTCACGGCCAAGGAGCAGCGGCGTCAGCTGGACTTCGTGCACCAGCTCAACGAGCTCCACGCGCAGAATCTTCAGCGGGACGCGGCCCTCGAGACTCGGCTGGAAAGCTATGAGATCGCGTTCCGCATGCAGGCGGAGGCGATGGACGCCTTCGACCTCAACAAGGAATCGGCCGAGACCCGCGCCGCCTACGGCAACACCGACCAGGGCAAGCAGCTCCTCCTCGCCCGCCGCCTGGTCGAACGCGGGGTGCGCGTCGTGCAGGTGTGGCACAACGGCTGGGACCACCACCAGCAGCTGCAGACCCGGCTGGCGCAGAAGGCGGGGGAGATCGACGGTCCGCTTTCCGCGCTGCTCTCTGACCTTAAGCAGCGCGGGCTGCTCGATTCCACCTTGGTGGTCTGGGGCGGCGAGTTCGGGCGCAAATCAACCCGTGACCGCAACGGTTACGACGTGCCCGGGCGCGACCACAACGCCCGCGCGTTTTCCGTCGTGCTCGCCGGCGGTGGCGTCAAGGGCGGCACGGTCCACGGGGCGACCGACGAGTTCGGCTCGGCCGCCGTGCAGGACAAGGTGCACCCGCATGACCTCCACGCGACGATCCTGCATTGCATGGGCCTCGACCACGAGAAGCTCACCTACCGCTTCAACGGCCGCGACTTCCGCCTGACCGACGTCGCGGGCAACGTCGTGAACCCGGTTCTCGCCTGACGATGCGCGCCTTCCTGCCATCGCTCGCCCTCGCCGCCCTCCTTGCGCCCGCGGCGCGGGCGGTCGATCTGCCGGCCAACCACCCGCCCGTGGCCGGAATACCAGCCGCCGACGTGCAGTTCTTCGAGTCGCGGATCCGGCCGATCCTTTCCGGGCATTGTTACCAATGCCACAGCCGCGAGTCCGACAAAGTGCGGGGAGGCCTGCGACTCGACTCACGGGAGGCGACCCTGCAGGGAGGCAACACCGGCCCGGCGCTGGTGCCCGGCAAACCGGATGAATCCCTGCTGATTCAGGCGGTCCGCTACAAGGACGAGGACCTCCAGATGCCCCCGAAGGGCGAAAAGCTTTCGGACGCCCAGATCGCCGACCTGGTCGAGTGGGTGCGCCGCGGCGCCCCGGATCCGCGGGTGATCGCGGCGAAGGGAAATAAAACCGAGGGGACCGGCCGTAACCACTGGGCCTTCCAACCGGTGAAGAAACCCGGCGTGCCGGAGGTCCGGCAGACCGCATGGCCCGCCAACCCGATCGATCGCTTCGTGCTGGCGAAACTCGAGGAAAAGGGGCTCTCCCCCAACACGCCCGCGGATAAGACCACGCTGATCAGGCGGCTTTATTTCGACCTGATCGGACTGCCCCCGCACCCGGTCGACGTGCAGAACTTCGTGAAAGACGATTCCCCCGACGCCTACGAGAAGGTCGTCGACCGGCTGCTGAACTCACCGCAGCACGGGGAACACTGGGCCCGCCATTGGCTGGACGTCGCGCGCTACTCCGACACCAAGGGCGACGCGCCGCGGCAGGACGACAACCGTTACGCGCACGCCTGGACCTACCGCGATTGGGTGATCGACGCGCTGAACGCGGATCTGCCGTACAACCAGTTCATCATCGCGCAGCTCGCGGGCGACCGGCTGCAGGCCGCGCTCGAGAAGCAGTCGAAGGAGAAGAACCTCGGGAAGCCCGAGACCCGCTCCATGCTCCCCGCGCTCGGCTTCCTCACGTTGGGCAACCAGTTCAACGGCCGCCGCGACGACATCATCGCGGACCAGATCGACGTCACCACCAAGGCTTTCCTCGGGCTCACCGTCACTTGCGCGCGGTGCCATGACCACAAGTTCGACCCGGTCCCGATCAAGGACTATTACTCGCTCTACGGGATCTTCGCCAACACCGCCCAGCCCAGTGTGCTGCCCACCCTGCAGACCAGCTTGCCGAAGACCGCCGACTACCTCGACTACCTGGAAAAGACCGCCGCCCTCGACAAACGTGCCGAGGAGTTGAAGCGGGAGCAGGCCGACCTCCGGATCGCCACCAAGGCGGCCGGCGGCAAGGCCAAGGCGGCCGTGGCGCGCATCGACCCGCAGAAGCGTCAGCAACTGCAGCGCATGGAGCGGGAACTGCAGCGCGACATCACAAACCTCGAGATCGACCACCCCGGTGCGCCGCCACGGGCAAACGCGGTGGAGGATGTCGCCCGGCCCCGCGACTACCCCGTGCTCCTGCGCGGGGAGGCCAGCAACAAGGGCGACATTATTCCCCGCCGGTTTCTCGAGGCGCTCTCGCCCGACCCGAAGCGCCGCGCGGAATGGCGCGAGGGCTCGGGACGCTGGCAACTCGCGCTCGCCATCGCCGACCCGAAGAACCCGCTGACCGCGCGCGTCATCGTCAACCGCATCTGGCAGCAGCACTGGGGCCGGGGCTTCGTCGACACCCCGGACGATCTCGGCAACATGGCTTCGCCGCCGACCCATCCCGAGCTGCTCGACTGGCTCGCCGCCACGTTCGTCGAGAACCAGTGGTCGCTGAAGTCCCTGCACAAGCTGATCGTCATGAGCGCGGCCTACCGGCAGAGCAGCGTCAACAACCCGCTGAGCGCGGAGATCGATCCCGACAACCGGCTGCTCTGGCGCTACAACCTGCGCCGAATGGACTTCGAGGAGCTGCACGACTCCCTCCTGGCCATCACCGGGGAACTGGACCGCAAGTACGGCGGCAAACCGGTGCCGATCGGCAGCCAGGCCTTCGCCAAGCGCCGTGCCGTGTACACGATGATCGACCGCACCAACACGCCGGAGCTCCTCACGCAGTTCGACTTCCCGAGCCCCGACGTGGTCACCGGCCGGCGCTACGAGACCACGGTCCCGCAGCAGGCGCTGTTCATGATGAACAGCCCGATGATCATCGAGACCGCGCGCAAGCTGGTCAACCGCCCCGCGTTCGCCGAGCTCAAGAGCGACGAGGAGCGCGTGACGCTGCTCTACCTTGCGATCTTCCAGCGCTGGCCGACCCGCCGTGAGGTCGACCTTGGCATCGCCTACGTGAAGCGAAATCCCGCGGGTCCCGACGTGGTGCTCACCGCGGACCAGCCGCCGGCGAAATCCGCGCCGAAAAAGAAGGCGGTCGCCCCCAAGCAGCAGGCGAGGTTCAGCACACAGGTGGGCGGCGTCTACGAGAACCGGGCGCCGCTCGACGCCTGGGCCAAGCTCGCGCACGCCCTGTTCCAATCGAACGAGGCGACCTTCTACGATTGAGCCCGGCGAGGCTGGCGGCCCGGGCCCGGCCGGAAAATTCCCCCACGTGGAACTCGCGGAGAAGCTGGCGCGGCTGAGGGACGAACTCGCTCCTTTCGATGATCCGCAGGAACGCCTCGGCTTCCTCGTCGATCGCGCGCGGCGGGCGCCACGTCTGACACCGGAGGAGCGAACCGACGCGAACCGCGTGACCGGCTGCATCTCGGTCGTCTGGCTGGCCGGCTCCGGCGCGCCGGAAAGCTGCGAGTTCCGCGCGCACGCCGAGTCTCCCGTGGTGCACGGGCTACTCGCGCTGCTGTGCGACTTTTACGGCGGTGCCCCGGCCGGCGCGATCGCCGGATGCGAGCTTGATCCGCTCACCGAGCTCGGCATCTCGCGCGGACTATCCCCCACCCGGATCAACGGGCTCGCGTCCGCCCGCGCCCGGATCCGCGCCATCGCCCGGGCCGCGATCGCCGCCGGATGCTGATCGACGCCCACAACCACCTGCAGGACGAGTGGCTCGCGCCGCACCTCGAGGCGATCGCGCGGGACTGCCAGAACGCCGGGATCGCGGCCGCGGTGGTGAACGGAACCTCTGAAGCGGACTGGCCCGCCGTCGCGGTTCTCGCCCGGCGCTTCGCTTGGGTACGGCCCAGCTTCGGGCTGCATCCCTGGGATTGCGGAAACGCGGGCCCCGGCTGGCGGGAATCGCTCGGCCGGGCGCTCGACGCCCATCCCGCCGCCGGGGTCGGTGAAATCGGCATCGACGGCTGGATTGTCGACCGGGCCCGGCCCGACGACCCCCGTCTCGCCGGCTTGCGGCGTGCCCCGCTGGCCGAGCAGGAGGAGGCCTTTTTGTGGCAGCTCGAGCTCGCCGCCGACCGTGACCTGCCGGTGACGATCCACTGCATCGACGCCTGGGGGCGCCTGCTTGAACTCCTGCGCTCCGCCCGCCGGCCCGCGCGCGGCTTCCTGCTGCACGCCTACGCCGGTTCCGACGAACTCGCGCGCGAGTTCGCCCGGCTGGGCGCATACTTCTCGTTCAACGGGGCCTTTCTTGCGCCGCGGCACGCGGCGCGGCGCGCGGTCTTCGCACGGCTCGCGCGCGAACGGATCCTCGTGGAGACCGACGCACCGGCGATGCCCTTGCCGCCCGATCAAGAGATCCACCCGCTGCCTCCCTCGCCCAGTGGCGACCGGATCAATCACCCCGCGAACCTGACTTCGGCCTACGCCGGCCTCTCCGAGGTCCGCGGTCTGCCGGAACGGGAACTTCAGGCCACCGTGGCGGCGAACTTCGCGCGCTGGGCCGGTCAGACCGTGGCCTGACTCGCCGCTTGCCCCGCCGCGATTCGCCGCACGACCTCACCGGCGGCGGCCAGGCCGAATGCCGCGGTCACAAAAACCGCGCTGCCGAAACCGCTCGCGCAATCGAGCCGCAGGTTGCCGCCCGGCTCAGGCTCGGCTGAGCAACTGCCGTCGGCCCACGGATAAACCGGCTCTTCGTCCGACCACACCGCGGGGATGCCCAGGCGTGTGAGGCCACGCTCGGCGCCCGCCGGATATCCATGCTTCCGCCGCAGCCGTCGACGTACCTGGCGAAGGAGTTCGTCACCTCCCGCCTCGCCAAGGTCACCGACCCGCACACGGGTGCCATCCCGACGACCACCCGCCGCTCCGACCGTGATCACCGGCCGGCCGCGCGCCTGCGCACCCGCGACCAGGAGCGCCTTCTGCGACATGCGATCGATCGCATCGACCACGAAGTCGCACGGGACGGCGAGAAGACGATCCGCGGATGATTCGGTGAAAAACTCGGCGACGGCCTCGACGTGGCAGCCGGGATTGATCGCGCGCACCCGCTCCGCCAACACCTGCACCTTGGGGCGTCCGATCTGCCCGTCGATGGCCGGCAGCTGGCGGTTGACGTTGGTGATGCACACATCGTCGAGATCGATCATGGTGATGGCGCCGATCGCGCTCCGCGCCAGACCCTCCACGACCCACGAGCCCACGCCCCCGACGCCGACGACGCATACGCGCGCGGCCGCCAGCCTCGGCAGCGCCGCCGCCCCGTAGAGACGCGCGATCCCACCGAACCTGCCCGCCGCCTCAGGCGGCGAAACGGAGGTCTCGGTGTCGTCCGGGCGGTTGTTCATGACGGAGGATCCCGTAGGCAAACGCGCCCGGAGCACTGTGCAAGGCGAACGCGGGTGCCGGCTGGAATCCCGGCGCGCGGCCCCCGTCGAGCGCGGGCCGCGGCGCACCGCTTTCCCTCTTTACAGGTCGGAGGGCCAGCCTAGCTTCCGCGCTCATGGTTACGCTTCCCGGCAAGTACGCGGCCTTCATGGGCCTCGGCCCCACCGAACTGATCGTCATCCTGATCATCCTGTTGGTGCTGTTCGGCGGCTCGAAGCTGCCCGGCCTCGCGAAGGGCCTTGGCCAGTCGATCAAGGAGTTCAAGAAGGCCTCCAAGGAAGAGCCGGAAGCCCCTAAGCCGGCGGAGCCCGCGGTGAAGCCCGTCGACTCCGCGAGCAAGCCTCCCGCAGCCTGAACGCCGGTTGTTCCGGTCGGGGCCGGGGGCCCATTCAGACGCCGGCCTCGCCTCCGGAGTTGGACCATAGCCACGCGTTGAAGCCGCGGATCTGATCGGGCGAGCCCAGCGCGAGGATGCGGTCGCCGCAGCGCAGTTCCTCCTGAGCGGAAGGATTCAGAAGGCGCGCGCCGTGGCGCTGCACGCCGGCGATCTGCACCCCCCGACGCTGGGCGGGAGTGATCCCGCCGAGCCGGCAACCCGCCGCCGGGCTTCCCCGGGGAATCTCCATCGCCTCCATGCGAACCTCGGCGAGATCCAAGGTGTCGACCGGCGCGAGCGTGACGGCGGAAAGCGCCTCCTTGCCCGCCTTGACCTGCGTGGCGGTACCGAGGAGCAGCACCTTGTCGCGAGGATAGAGCACCGTTTCCGGCGGCGGCAGCGGAATCAGGTATCCTTGGCGTTCCACGCCCACCACCGAACACCCGAGCCGCGACCGCAAAGCCAGGGACGCGATCGAGCGCCCCCGGCAATCGGCTAGGTCCGGCAGGGTGCAGTCGATCATCTGGAGGTTCCACTCGCCGTGGGCCTGCAACCAAGGCGCGGAGGTCGCGCTCATGCGCGCATCCCCCTGCTGGACCACCGAGGCCAGCTCCACCTCGAGCTCGCTGTGCCAGCGGATGAGTTTGCGGCGCAGGAAAACGACCGCCGCCAACGCCACGAGCCCGCTCAGGCCGAGCAACCAGCGGGCGGTTCCCTCGGCCGGCAGGATGGCCGACATCCAGACGTAGAGGGCGGCCGCCGCGGCGACCTTCAAACCAGCCTCGACGAAAGGGCGCAACCGCCCGGCATTCTCCTGCCCCCGCGTCGACACCTCGGCGTAGAGGAGGGCCATGGCGGAAAGGTTGCGCCAGATCGCCACGATCGGGGCCACGATGACCAACGTGAGCGCGGTCCAGAATCCGATTTTCAGCCATGGCCCGGGCATCGCCGCGATCCCCAGCCAGCGCTCCACCACCGCAAGCAACTGACCCGAGAAGACCACGATGCCGGTCACAAACAGCGCGCCGAGGCCGATCTGGAGAATCCGGGGCCGGCTCAACCGCCACAGGATGTTACCCTCCCTGCGCCGCGCCAGCGTCTCCAACCACGACTGGTAGACCCGGATCCAATCGGCGAGCCAGTCCGGCTGGCGGGCGTCGATCGCGCCGGCGATGGCCTCCGCCCGCCGCATGATCACGGGCGCGGCAAGCGTCGTCACCAGCGAGACGCCCACCGCGAGCGGGTAGACGCGAGGTGGCACCACCGCCGCCGTCACCCCGAGTTGGGCGATGATGAACGAGAACTCGCCGATCGGGGATACGGATAGCCCGGTGCGCACCGCGTCCTTCACGGGAATGCCCGTGAGCACCAGGCCGCCGGACACCGCCAGCGGCCGGAACACCAAAGCGAGGGCGGCCACGCCGAGGATCAGGAAGGCTTCCCGTCCGAGCAACGCCACGTCGATCTGCATGCCGATCGCCACGAAGAAGACCGCGCTGAAAACATCCCGCATGCCCGCGAAGGTCCGCTCGATCTGGTGCCGGTGCGGCGTCTCCGCGACGATGGTGCCGAGCAGGAAAGCCCCGAGGGCCAGTGAATAGCCGGCGGCCTGGGCGAGCACGGCGAGACCCAGCAAGAGGCCGCCCATGAGGAGCGTCTGCAGCTCCTCCTCCGCCGCGATGCTCAGGCGACGCAGAAACCAGGGCACCAGCAGCAGACCGACCACGCCCGCCAGGGCGACGAAGGCGCCCAGCAACAGGAGCGTCTGCGAAACCCCCGGCCCGCCGGCCCGCCCGAAATGCACGACGGAATTCAGCAGGGTGAGGATTACCACGGCGACGACGTCCTCCAGCACCGTCACGCCCATCGCGAGCTGACCCGCGCGCTCGTGGTTGGTGCCGGTCTCCCGCAGGATCTTGCTGATGATCGCCGAGGAGGAAACCATCAGCATGCCGGCGAGGAAGAGCCCCTCGGCCGCGCTCCACCCCATCGCCAGCGCCGCCAGGCGGCTGAGCTGATAGACCCCGAGCGCCCCGGCGAAAGTCGCCGCCAGCAGCCCGAATCCCAGCCGGCGCAGCTTCCGCAGGCTCAGCTGCAGGCCGATCGAGAACATCAGGAACACCAAACCCAGTTGCGCGAGGGTCTCCACCCGCTCCACGTTCGTGACCAACGCGAATGGCGGGGTGTAGGGCCCGATCACCATCCCCGCGACGAGGAAACCGACCACGACCGACAATCCGATGCGCTGGCACAGCCAGCCCACCGCTCCCGCCACGACCAGGATGACGGCGAGGTCTTGGATGAGTTGGGCTCCCTGCATGCGACGCCCGAAACAACGCGCCCGCCGTCCCGCGCCGTCAAGTCCCCGCCCTCCGCCCCGCGGCCCGCCGCCGTCGCCGGCGATCCGGGATTTCCCTCGTTGACACCCCCTTACCCCGCCGATTCCGTGCCACACTCCCGCTCCGGAATCATGGCCAACATCTTCGGATACTTCTCGAACGACATCGGCATCGATCTCGGAACCGCCAACACGCTCGTTTACGTGAAAGGCAAGGGCATCGTGCTCCGGGAGCCGTCCGTGGTCGCCCTCGACACCGCCTCCCGCAAGGTCCTCGCCGTCGGCGACGAGGCGAAGAGGATGCTGGGCCGCACCCCGGGCAACATCACCGCCATCCGCCCCATGAAGGATGGCGTGATCGCCGACTTCGACGTCACCGAGGAGATGCTGCGCTATTTCATCCGCAAGGTCTCCAACACCGCTTTCCGCGCCCCTCCCCATGTGGTGATCGCCATTCCCTCGGGCATCACGGAGGTGGAGAAGCGCGCCGTGATGGAGTCGGCGACGCACGCCGGCGCCCGCAGCGTGGAGACCATCCCGGAACCCATGGCCGCCGCGATCGGCGTGGGCCTGCCCATCGAGGAACCCGCCGCCAACATGATCGTCGACATCGGCGGCGGCACCACGGAGATCGCGATCATCTCGCTGAGCGGCATCGTCTTCTCGAAATCAATTCGCGTGGCCGGCGACGAACTCGACGCCGCCATCATCAGCTACATGAAGCGGGCCTACAATCTGCTGATCGGTGAGCGCACCGCCGAGGAGATCAAGGTACGTCTCGGCTCGGCCTACCCGCTCGACGAGGAGCTTTCCATGGAGGTCAAGGGCCGCGACTCCGTGGCGGGGCTGCCCAAAACCATCCACGTCACCTCCCAGGAGATCCGCGAGGCGCTGGCCGACACCATCGCGGCGATCGTCGACGCGGTCCGGACCACGCTCGAACGCTGCCCGCCGGAGCTTTCCGCCGATCTGGTGGATCGCGGGTTTGTCATGGCCGGGGGCGGAGCCCTCATCCGCAACATCGACAAGCTGCTCAGTGAGAAGACCGGCCTGCCGGTCACCGTCTCCGAGGACCCCCTCTCCGCCGTGGCCAACGGCACCGGGATTTACCTCGAGAACAAGGATTGAGGCTGAGCGGCCCGCGCGCCGCCCCGACCAACCGATCTCCCGCCACGGGAGCGCATCGTGCCCTCCATACGTTTCGACCAGGCCCGGCCTTTCCTGACGCTCGGCATCATCCTCGCCTTCTGGCTGGTGCTGCCCGCGGCCCTGAAATCATTCGTCCGCGCCAGCTTTTTCGAACTCACCGCCCCGATCACCCTCGCCGCTTCAAAGGTCCGGGATCTGCAGGAGTTCTGGGCGCTCCGCTCGCACTCCCGGACCGAGCTCATCGAGGCCGGCCGCGATCAGGCCCGCATCAACGCCTCCTACGAGGTCGCGGTCCAGCAGACGGCCGAACTCAAGGCTGAGATCGCGCGCCTGGAGGAACTGCTGCGGCTGCCGGCCCGTGACCAGTACCGGCTCGAGCACGCGCGGGTCGCCCGGCGCGATTTCTCCGCCTGGTGGCAGCGCATCGTGATCCGCAAGGGTCGCGACTTCGGCATCCCCGCCGGCGCGCCCGTCGTCTTCAGCGGCGGGGTCGTGGGGCGGGTCGTGGAGGTCCGCGCGTCCACCGCGATCGTGGAGCTCATCACCAACCCCGGGGTGCGCCTCGCCGGTGTCATCGAGGGCGACTCGCGCCCGATCAGCTTCCAAGGCGGCAACAACCCCACGTTTGCCCCGCCGACCGGGATCGTGGAGCTCATGCCGCTCGACATCATCGCATCCCCCGCCTCGCCCAAACGTCTGGTGACCTCGGGCTACGGGGGCGTCTTTCCGCCCGGCCTCACCTTGGGCACCGTCATCCGCGCGGAACTGGGCAGCGACGGCCTCCACAAGTCCGGCGAGGTCCGGCTCGACGAGCGCCTCGGCTCGCTGAACGAGGTCACGGTGCTGGTGCCGCGCAACGTCGAGGTTCCCCTTCCGGCCCGCTGAACGTGAACTTCCGCCGCCTCGCGCTCCTCACCGGTCCGCTGCTGCTGCTCTGGGCCCTCCAGACCGAGGTCAACCATCTGCTCTCCTCACGGCAGCTGTTCTTTTTCGCGGGCGGGCTGCACGTCGCCTTCATCGCGCTCACCCAGCCCTTCGGTCCCGGCCTGGCGGCCGTGCTCCTCGGCGGGCTGCTTTGCGACGCCGCGACCCCCGTCGCCTTCGGCACGCAAGCGGCGCTGTCCGGCCTCGCCCACAACATCATCTTCCGGATGCGTGATCGCCTTCCCAAGGATGACGCGGTCGCCGCCACGCTGCTCGTGCTGTTCACCAACTTCGGGCTGTTCCTCGCGCTGGGCGCCCTGCTCTCCCCGGGCGGTCCGGCGGCCTGGCCGAGGCTCGCCGCCGACCTCGTCTGCTCCCAGGTCATCGTCGCCCTCGCGACCCCCTGGTTCTTCTCCCTCCAGGGCGGGCTGATCGCTCTGGTGGAAACCGCCCTCGCCCTCCGCACGGAACGTCTGCGCTGACCCGCGATGCCCCAGCCCCTGCCAGGCGATGTGCCCGGACTCACGGTCGAGCGCCGCGACGGCCGCGACCCGCGGATCCTGTTCTTTCACGCCGTCCTCGCCGTGCTCCTGCTGCTCCTCGCCGGCGGGCTCGCCCACCAGCAGCTGCGCCGCACGGGGGAGCACGCCAACGCCGAGCGCGTCCAGACGCAGCGCCGCATCGTCCATCCGGGCCCGCGCGGCAACATCCTCGACCGCCACCAGCGCGTGCTCGTCGACAACCGGCCCCGCTTCTCGGTCCGCCTCCTGCTGGACGCCATCCGGCCCGAGATCCGGGACGAGGAACGCATCATCCGGCGCAATTTCCGCGCGCAGGACGAGGCCGACAAACCGGATCTGCCGACGCTGCCGGAGATCCGGCGGCTCGCGCGGATGAGCGTCGTGCAGCGCTACCTCGACCAGGTGAACCGGATCCTCGGCCGGGATGAACGCGTCGACGCACGCGAGCTCGACCGGCACTTCACCCGCGAGCTGCTGCTGCCGTACACGCTGCTCGACGATCTCGCGCCCGCCGATTACGCGCGGCTCCTCGAGCGCCTGCCGGTCAACTCCCCCGCGCAGGTCTACACCTCCAGCGTCCGTCATTATCCGGGCGGCTCCGCCGCATCCCACGTGCTCGGCTACGTGGGCTCGACCGACGAGGTCGGCATCGAGGATTTTCCCGGCGAGGACCTCCGCACCTTCAAGATGCGCGGCAGCGTGGGCCGGGACGGCGTGGAGAAGCGCCACGACGATTTGCTGCAGGGCGAGGCCGGCGGCGCCATTTTCCGCGTCGACCCCTCCGGCAACCGCATCAACCCCCCGCTCGCGCAGGTGCGTCCGCGCCAGGGCGGCAACCTGACCCTGGCGCTCGACCTCGACCTGCAACTCGCCGCGGAACGCCGGCTGGCGGAGACCGAGATGGCCGGCGCCGCGGTGGCCCTTGATGTCAACACGGGCGAAGTCCTGGTCCTCGCCAGCAAGCCCGACTACGATCTCAACGCCTTCTCCCCGAAGCTCAACGCCGCCTCCGCCGCCGACATCACCGCCCGCGGGGCGTGGTTCAAGCGCTCCGTGCAGGGCGCGTACAAACCCGGCTCCGTCTTCAAAGTGCTCACCACGATCGCCGGCTTCCGCGCGGGGGTGCTCCAACCCGACTCCATGGTGCAATGCCCCGGGTTCTTCCGCGTCGGCAACCGTTCCTTCGCGTGCCCCGGCGGCCACGCCCACGGCGAGATCGACCTCGTCATGGCGATCACCAAGAGCTGCAACGTTTTTTTCTACCAGCAGGGTATGGCGATCGGCCCCGAGGCGCTCGCCCGCGAAGCCCGGCGCTTCCAGCTTGATCAGCCGACCGGGATCGATCTCCCCGACGAGACCCGGCGCATGATCATCCCCGACCCGGAGTGGAAGCGGCGCGTGACCGGCGAGGCGTGGCAGGGTGGTGACACGGCGCAGTTCGCCATCGGCCAGGGCTTCGTCGATGTGACTCCGCTCCAGATGGCGTGCTTCGCCGCCTCCGTCGCGCGCAACGAGGTGCGCACACAGCCTTTTCTCCTTCACGACCCCAACCGCCCGCGTCAGCGGACGGACCCCATCGGCCTCACCCCGGACCAGCGGGCGGCTCTGCTCACCGGAATGGAACAGGTCACTCGCCGCCCCTTCGGCACCGCCCGCATTCTGGACGATCCGCGTGTCTTGCCGCCGCTGCCGGGTCTGCGGATCGCCGCGAAGACCGGCACCGCCCAGAAACAGACCGAGAAGGGCATGATCAACTTCGCCTGGCTCATCGCGTTCGCCCCGGTCGAGGACCCGCGCATCGCGATCGCCGTCGCGATCGAGGGCGACACACCGGGCGAGGAAACCGGTGGCGGTCGCTACGCCAGCCCGGTCGCCCACGGCATTCTCCAGGCCTGGCTGGAGAGCCTTTCCCCGGCCGGGTCGGGGCTCAAGGTGCCGTTCAAGGCCTTGGAGTGACCGGACGGATCCGTCGCGCCGTCCGCACCGCCCGCCTCGCCCCGGCGAACGTGCCTCCCGGATCCGGCCAGGTGGCGGGCGCCCCGAAGCGCAGCCGTTCGAGATCCGCCGCGACGTGCCACGAGGAAATATCCCCGCCCGCGGCGCGGCGCAGCGCCGCCAACCAGCGCGCGGCCTCGCGACGCACGGGATCGGGCCGCCAGACGCCGCCGGCGCGCCAGCGCCAGCGGCCCGTCACCAGGATCCAGACGATGAAGGCGATCGCGCCCACGGTGGCGGCGCCGGCGGACCAGCGGCGCGCATCCCACGGGCCGGAGAGCCAGTCGCGCGCGGAGTCCGCCCAGGCCGACACGCGGTCGACCAGCCACCGGCTGGAATCACGCGCCGCCTCCTTCACCGTCCGCAGAGCCTCCGCCTGCGCGCGGTCATCAAAGCTCACGATCCGCCGGTACCAGAAGACCCGCAGGCTGTCCACGCGGGCGGTCCAACTGCGGTCCACCCGCGCCACCGCGGCGGCCGGTCCGGCGGCGCCCGCGCCCTGGTCCGCCAGGTCGGGTTGCAACGGATCCGCGCGCCGCCAGCCGCCGGCGGCCTCGTCGAAGATCTCGGCCCAAGCGTGGGCCTCGGAGTTTCGCACGGTGAAGTTGTTCGAGAAGGCGTTCCAGCTGCCGCCGCGGAATCCGGTGACGACCCGCGCCGGCAGCCCGGCGGAACGCGCGAGCAGCACCAGCGATCCCGCGAAGAGCTCGCAGTGCCCGGCACCGTCGGAGACGAGCCAGCCCGCCACCGGGTCCACGTCGCCACGCGGGATCGAGGGGTTGAGTGAGTACGCGTGACGCCGCCGCAGCCACTCGCCGGCGCGTCGCGCGAATTCCGGCGCCGTCAGGACGGTGCCGGCCGTGATCTCCGCCACCACCTGCCGCAACGCCTCGCGGTCCGGTTCCCGCAGGGCGAGCCGCGTGTAGGAAGGCATGCCCCGCGAAACTCCCGGCTCCCGTGCAACCCACCGCGCGGCGAAATCCGGATCCCGCAGCAACGGATCGTGCCCGGGCGCCTCGACCCGGTAGGCCATCATGGCGACCGACTCGTCGCGGAGCGCGACGAGCGAAGGTCCCGGGGCGTGGCGGAAAGCGACTGTCTCCCGGAAACGAAGCCCCCCGAACGGCCCGGTCAGCGGCAGATAACGGCTCACCCCCGCCTCCAGATAGAAGGTCCAGATATCCACCCCTGCCGTTTCCCGCGTCCCCGCTCCGGGCAGGAAGGAGGCCGCCCGCTCGCCGCGGAACTGTCCGCGCAACGCGGGCGACTGCCGGAAGACCCCCGCCGCGTAATCATCCAGCACCAGCATCCGCCAGTAGGGCGTCGCCGGGATGTGCGTCGGGTCCGCGACGTCGACGCTCAACGCGACCGAGGCGTCGAGCTGGATCTCGCTCACCTGCCCCAGCCGGATGGTCTCCGCGAAACCCGACCGCGCCTTCCGCGACACCAGCCGCTCGATGAACATGCTGTTCTCGAATTGGAAACGAGGAATCGCGAGGAAGAGCAGCGCTGAAACCCCGACCAATCCGGAGAACAACGCGGCGCCCAGACCCACCGCACGCCAGTCGGCGACCGCGATCAGCCGGCGCCGCAAGGCCCGCCAATCCGCCGACCGCGCCCACGCCGGCGCCTCGCCGGCCGGATCCGTCGGCGCGGCGGTCTCCGCCGCTTCGCCGAGCGTCGTTACCAGCAGAAACGCGAGCGCGGCCGCGGCGTAAACCAGCAGATGCGCGGCGAAGGTGAGAGAGACCGTCAGTACGCCGGCCACGATGACGAGGAACAAGCCGAGCAGGATCACCTGCAGGTCATCCCTTCGTTTCCGGTAGGAAATGTTGCGGTAGATCAACAGCAGCAGGCCCAGCCGCACGACCGCGGGCAGCAGTTCACCACCGCGCCAGAGATCGGCCGCGAAGAGGATCACGATCACGGGAAAAGCCAGCGTGTGGACGAGCTGTGGCACGCGCGCCGGCAGCGCGGGGCGCAACGCCGTCACCACCGCCGCCGCGAAAGCCAGCGCCATCAAGACCGGCGCCTCGATTTCCATGTAAAGCACGGTCGCGGCGCCCAACACGCTCAGCGCCGCGCCCAGCCCCCAGCGCAACAGCCGGAACTCGTCGGCCGTCAGCCGCCCCGCGGATTTTGCACCCGTCTTCATGCCGAGGCCACCTTGATCCCCTCCGCAAACGCCGCCACGCCCTGCGTCCCCTCCGGCGCGAACACCACCACGCAGCCGCGACCGGCGCGCGGGCTCGGGGTCGCTTCCCCGCCGGATCCCTCCGAGGGCGCCGCCAGCGCCAGACGATCGAGCAGATCCTCCAGGTCCCGCACGCCTCGCACGGGCCTCGGCGCCTCGCGGCCGATCGCGACCGCGCGCAGCCGGCCCTGCCGGAAGAGATCCTCCGCATAAGTCGCGGCGAAACTGACCAGCAGCTCGAACCGCGCGGGCCCGGGCCAGAGTTCGCGGTCCGTACGGATCCACAGTGAACACCCCTCCGAGCTCTCGGCCGAGAATTGCCGCACCAACAGCGTACCCGAGCGCGCGCTCGCCTTCCAGTGCACGAGGCGGTGCGAGTCGCCCGGCGCGTAACGGCGCAACGCCAGGAGGTCGGAGCCGCCGCCGGCCCGCCTCTCCCGTTCACCCTCCCCCCGCCGTTTCACTCCCGGCGCCGAGAAACGACGGTATTCCACCGGAGCCGGCCACACGACCGCCTCCACCCGCTGACCCGCACCCACGTCCTTCCGGAGGAATCCGAACGGGAAGAGCGAAGTCACCCCGGCCAGTTCAACCCGCAGGAGCCCGCGGCGCTCCGGCCGCACGATCCACTCCACCGCGGCCTTCCCCTGCGGCGCGATCCGGTCCGCCAACGGCAGGCGAGCGCCGCGCTCACCGCGCTCCGCCGCGGCGAGCGCCGCGCGGATGTCGGCCGCGCGCGCGGTGAAGGTCGACTCCGCTCCCTTCCCCGGGTCATCGACGGCCCGCGCCGAGAAATCCAGCCAGAGACCGTAGGCGGGCAGGAAGCGTCGGCCGTTCCTCAGTTCCGCGGTCACAACCGCGTCGTGACCGGCCCGCAACGGACCCGTGACGCGCACCCGCCAGAGGACCCGGCGCAGGTTCAGCCACGAGAGCAGCCCGCTGAACAACAGGCACGACAGCAGCAGCGACAGCGTGATGAAGAGGATGTTGTTGGAGGAGTTGTAGGCCGCGGCGCCGATGCCGAAGGCCACGGCGATCAGCAGCGTGCCCGAGACCGTCGGCAGCAGCCGGTGGCCGCGACGCGGGCATACCATCGACCACAGCAGGACGTTCCAGGTGAACGGCGCGCGCTTCTCCTCCCCGCCGGTGCCGGCCCAGCCGCTGACGACCTCCCGGCCGGCCGGGAGGACCGGCGCGATCGGATCGCGATCTGCCGCCCAGGCCATCGCGAGGGATCAGGCGGGCGCCGGGATCGCGCCCACCAGACGCTTGAGCGCCGCCGCCACCGCCCGCCGCTCCTCAAGCGCGTCACTCGTGGGCCGCGCCGGCGCGAGGCGATGGGCGAGCACCGGCTCGACCAGCGAGGAGACATCCTCCGGCAACACGAAGTCGCGCCCGCGCGCGAGCGCCCGGGCCTGGGCGGCCGCGCGCAGCGCGAGGCTCCCGCGCACGCTCACGCCGCACCGGAACTCCGCCTCGGTCCGCGTGGCGGCCACGATCCGGAGGATGTAATCGATGACGCTGTCCTCGACGAAGACCTGCGGCACGAGGGCCTGCAAAGCCACGACCTCGGAGCGCGTGATCACCGGGTTGACCGAGATCGCGTCGTAGCCGCCGTGCGCGCGACGCAGGATCTCGCGTTCATCCTCGGCGCCCGGGTAACCCATCCGCAGCCGCATGAGGAAACGGTCCATCTGGCTCTCCGGCAGCGGGAACGTGCCCTCGTAGTCGACCGGGTTCTGCGTCGCGAACACCATGAAAGGCGCGCCCACCGGATGCGGCTCGCCATCCACCGTGACCCGCGCCCGGTCCATCACCTCGAGCAGGGCCGACTGGGTCTTCGGCGTGGTGCGGTTGATTTCGTCGGCGAGGACGATGTTCGCGAAGACCGGCCCCTTCTTGAAGAGGAACTCCCGCGTGGTCTCGTCGTAGATCCCGACGCCGGTGACGTCGCCGGGCAGGAGGTCGCTGGTGAACTGGATGCGCGAGAACGAGCAGTCGAGGGAACGGGCGAGCGAGTAAGCGAGGGTCGTCTTGCCCACGCCGGGCAGATCCTCGAGCAGGAGATGCCCGCCGGCGGCGAGGCACACGAGGACGTGGTCGATCACGTCGTCCTTGCCGCGGATGGAGGCGCGCATGTTCTCGCGCACGCGGTCCAGCGCCCGCCTGGCCTCGGAGATCCGGCCCGCCGCCACAAAGTCGCTCATTGCTTCCACCCTAGGCGGGGCGCCGGACCGCGCAAACCGTTTTGCCGCGCGGGCCGGCCCCGGGACTCAGAACCAGAGCTGCGGCCAGAGGGCGGAGGCGACCAGCGCCTGCAACAGGCCGACCACGGAGATCACCGTGAGCAGCACGGTCCAGCTGCGCAGCGTCTCGCCCTCGGTCAGGCCGCCCAGCCGGCTGAACACCCAGAAGCCGCTGTCGTTCATCCAGGAAAGCGTCGTGGCGCCGTAACCGACCGCGAGGTAGATGTAGAACAGGTGCACGCCGAAACCCTCCGGACCGGCGATGGAAAGCATGATGGAGGACGCCGTGATCATCGCGACGGTGGCGGAGCCCTGCGCCACGCGGATGACGGCGGCGAGCAGCCAGGCGACAAGCACGTGGCTCAGGCCGCCGGAGGTCGCGAGCACGCGGACCGATTCGCCCACGCCGGCGTTCTTGATCATCGCGCCGTAGGCGCCGCCCGCGGCCGTGATGAGGATGATCACGCCCGCCGTCTCGAGCGGCGGACCGATGACATCGCCCAGCTGGCGCCAGCCCACGGCCTTCTGCTTCACGTAGACCGCGAGCGCGATGAGCGCGCCGAGCAGCAGGGCGATGTTCTTGTTTCCCAGGAAATCGAGCGCGTTCATCAGCGCCGGTGACATCGAGGAACGCACGGGACCGAGGAAGGAGGCCACCGCGATCAGGATCACGGGCAGGGCCACCGGGGCGATGGAAGCGAGGAATCTGGGCAGCTCCTCCTCCTTGCGCGACGCCACGGCCTCGAGCGAGGCGAGTGAAGAACCGGCCGTCTCGCGCAGTGGCACCGGGGAACGGGCGTTGATCCAGTGGGAGAACCCGAGCCCGGCGAGGGCGGGGAGGATGCCGAACAACAGGCCACCCACGATGGCGACGCCCAGGTCGAGCTTCAGCGTCTCCGCCACGACCAGCGGACCCGGGGTGGGCGGCACCAGCCCGTGGGTGATCACGCCGCCGGCGCAGATCGCGAGCACGTAGAGGAGGTAGTTCTTGCCGGTGCGCAGGCTCAGCGCGCGGGCCAGCGGCACGAGCAGGAAGAACACCGTGTCAAAGAAGACCGGGATCGCCAGGATGAAGCCGCACGCCATCAGCGCGAACGCCGCGCGGGCCTCGCCGAGCACCGCGATGAACCGCCGGATGATCTTGTCGGCGGCACCGCTCTCCATGAGCGCCACCCCGATGACCGAGGCGACCGCGATCGTGAACCCGATCTTGCCGGCCGCGACGCCGAACTCAGCCATCGCTGACTCCACCGCCTTCGCGAAGCGTCCCGGGCCGGTCTGACCGAGCGCGGTGGCGAGGCCCACGAAGAGCGCCGCGAAAAACAACGCGAAGAAGGCGTGGATGCGCAGCCACGCGATCGCGAGAACGATGAGGATGATGCTGAGACCGAGGACCGTGACCGGACCGAGCGTCAGCGCGAGAGGCGGGGTAAGGGGCACCTCCGAGAGAGCGCCATCGCGGCATGCGTCCCGCAAGCCGGTAATTATCTCGTTCTCAGTCCCCGAGAATGGCGAGCAGCCGCTCGAAAAGCCGGTTCACCCGGGCCTGGTTTTCCCGCACCAGCTCCTTGAAGCGCGCGAAGTCGATCTCGGTGCCCTCGAGGCCGTTGGCGTGATTGTCGATCAGGGCGAGGCTGTTGTAGTTGAGCCCCGTTTCCGTGCACAGGTCGGCCTCGTGCGCGGCGGTCATGCCGACCACATCACCCCAGCTGCGGATCACGCGGATCTCCGCCTTGGTCTCGAAGCGCGGGCCCTGCATCTGCACGTACACCTTGCCGGGATGGATCAGGAATTCCGGCGCCAGCCCCGCGCTGATCCGCGGGATGAGGTTGTTCGCGATGCCGGGCGCCCCGCCCTTCAGCTCGTCGTCGAAGTACGTCGCCGGACCCTGCTGGAGGCAGACGTAGTCGGAACACGACACAAAGGTGCCGGGCGGAAGCTCCGGCCGCAGCGAACCCACGGAGTTGAGCGAGACGACCTCGCGGAATCCCAGCGCGGAGATCGCGGCGATGTTCGCGCGGTGGTTGATCGCGTGGGGCGGCAACGGCGGGCCGAAACCGTGGCGGTTGAGCAGCACGTGGTCGCCGCGGCGCCGGAAGGTCACCGGACCGTGATTGGTCTCGACCTTCACCGTCTCCCACGCGGAGAACAGGGTCGAATTCACGATGCTGGTACCGCTGATGAACGCGACTTTCATGCGCGCAATGACGGGTCGGGCCCGCGCCGGGGCAACGCGAAAACCGGCGAGGGCGCCCGCGATGCTCGCCGCGCTCGCCCTCGCGCTCGGCGGCTGCGCCACGCGCGGCCCGTTGCATGTGTACACGCTGGCGGCCGGCGGGGAACGCCCCGTGCTCGACCTCGGAGCGAGCAACAAAGCCGAGGTGCCGAGCTTCCTCACGAAGGACGATCGCGTGACCGGTTTCGCCTACGATCCCTACACCGACCACTTCTTCCTGCGTCTCGCGCCGGGCAACCGCATCCGCGTCGTCGACCGCCCCGCCCGGGCGATCAAGCGCGAGCTGGAGCTCAAGGGGGCGCCCGAGGGGACCGGGGACCTCGCGGTGCGTCCGCGCGACGGCTACATATACCTGTTCGGTCCGACGCCCGGCCGTCTTCCCTTCTGCACGCGGCTCGGGAAATACCTCGGCGAACTCACGCTGGAGCACCCGGCTTCCGGCGCGACCGGCCTCGCCTTCGACATGGTGAAGGACGTGCTGCTGGTTTTAGGCGAGGAGGGTCGTCTTGTCACCGCCCACGACCTCACCGGCCGAAAGGTCGCGGAAGTTAGACTCGAGCGGCGCGCCGGCCCCGCGCTGGCTTTCGACTCGGCCCAACGGGAATACCATGCTGCCCTCCCCGACCGGCCGGGCGAAATCGCCGCGTTCGACGAGAAAGGCCGCTTCCTCCGGAGCATTCCGGCTCCGGCCGGTTCCCCCCTGATCGACGTCGGCCCGCGCTCGTTCATCCGCGTTTTTTGAGGCCGCGGCATTTCCGCCGCACGCCCGCTCCCGCCGCCCTATGCCGCTCATCGACCTGCCCTTGGAGAAACTGCGCGACTACCGCGGCCGCAACCCTCGTCCCGCCGATCACGAGACGTACTGGGATAACGCGCTCCGGGAGTTGGCCGCGACCGATCCGCGACCCGAGCTCAAACCCGCGGGCGTCGTCGGCTCGGAACGCGTCGAGTGCTTCGACCTGTGGTTCACCGGCGTCGGTGGCGCCCGGATCTACGCGAAGTACCTGCGGCCCTGCGCGGCGATCGGCGTGAAGCATCCGGCGGTCCTGCAGTTTCACGGCTACGCCGGGCACAGCGGCGACTGGCTCGACAAGTTCGGCTGGCCCGCGGAGGGCATTTGCCTCGCGGCGATGGATTGCCGCGGCCAGGGCGGCAAATCGGAGGACACCACGTGCGTGGCCGGCCCCACACTCCGCGGCCACATCATCCGCGGACTCGAGGATCCCGATCCCGCGAAGCTGCTCTTCCGGCAGGTGTTCCTCGACACCGTGCAACTCGCGCGGGTCGTGATGGCCCGGCCCGAGGTCGATCCGGGACGGATAGGCTGCTGGGGCGCCTCGCAGGGTGGCGCGCTCGCCCTCGCCTGCGCCGCGCTGGAACCGCGCATCCGCCGCGCCGCACCCGTGTTTCCCTTCCTGTGCGACTTCCAGCGCGTCTGGGAAATGGATCTCGCGCAGGACGCCTACGAGGAACTGCGGCTGTTCTTCCGCGCCTTCGACCCGCGGCACGAGCGCGAGGCCGCGATCTTCAACCGGCTGGGTTACATCGACGTCCAGCACTTGGCGCCCCGCATCCGCGCCGACGTGCTGATGTTCACCAGCCTGATGGACACCGTTTGCCCGCCGAGCACGCAGTTCGCCGCCTACAACCGCATCACATCGGCCAAGGATTTGGTCCTGTACCCCGACTTCGGACACGAGTCCCTGCCCGGCCAGATCGACCGCACCTTCAACTTCCTGCGCGGCCTCTGACTTGGAGCCCGCTTAAACGCCGGCGGCGTCGTCGAACCGTCGCGCGAGATCCACGTCTTTGTCCGTCACCCGCCCGCCCGCGTCGTGCGTCGTCAGACGGACGCTCACCCGGTTGTAGACATTGGTCCATTCCGGGTGGTGGTTGACCGCCTCGGCCTCGAAACCCGCGCGCACCATGAAGGCGAGCGCGGCGCGGAAATCCGGGAACCGGTACTCGCGCTCCAAGGCTTCACGCCGGTGCGACCAGCCCGGCAAACCGCTCAAGGCGGCGGAGATCTCGGCTTCGGTCAGGGGGTTGCTCATGGGAACGCACCGTGATCACCGGCCGTGCACCGTCAACCCGCCGGGGTGAAGGCGGCTTGTCATCCCCCGGGACGACTCCCAACGTCGCGCCGCCTCATGTCCGCACCCACGCCCCCAGCTCCGCCGCATGTCGCGATCATCATGGACGGCAACGGGCGGTGGGCGAAGCAGCGCGGCTTGCCGCGGATCGAAGGGCACCGGCGCGGCGTGGAGACAGTGCGGGCGACGACCTTCGCGGCCCGCGACCTCGGGGTGAAGGTGCTCACGCTCTACGCGTTCTCGGTCGAGAACCGCAACCGCCCGCAGGACGAGGTGGGGGCCCTGATGGGCCTGCTGGAGTTCTACCTGCGCAAGGAGCTCGAGACCTTCGTGCGCGACCGCGTGCGCCTGCGTACCATCGGACGCACCGACGACCTGCCCGCCGGCGTGCAACGGCTCCTGCGCGAGACCGTGAAGGCGACCGAGCAGTCCGACGACTACACCCTTGTCCTCGCCCTGAACTACGGCTCCCGCACGGAAGTGCAGGATGCGGTCGGTGCTTACGCCTCCGCGGTGGCCGCCGGGCGCGAGCCGCCGGGCACTCCGGCTTGGGACCGGTTTCAAAAGTATCTCTACACTGCCGACATGCCGGATCCGGATCTGGTGATCCGCACCTCGGGGGAAACGCGGATGAGCAACTTCCTCCTCCTGCAGGCGGCCTACGCCGAGTGGTACTTCACGCCGGTGCTGTGGCCTGACTTCACCCGGGAGGACCTGGCGACCGCGATCGCCGACTACCACCGCCGGGAACGCCGCTACGGCCGGACGAGCGAGCAGGTGCGACCGGCCGAAACCCGCTGAGACACGGCCATGGGCAAGCGCATCGTCAGCACCGTCCTTCTCTGGTCGCTTGTCGGCGCCGTGATCTGGTTCTTCCGCACGCCGGGCGCGCTGGTGCTCGTGACGCTCATCTCCGTGCTCACCCTGCGGGAGTTTTACGCGCTGATGCGCGGCGCGGGCTATGACCCGTTCGACAAGTTCGGCATGGTGATCGGGGCCGCCCTCACGCTGGCGCCTTGGCTGAGGGCCGATTTCGGTTTCGAACCCGGGGTGCTGCTGCCGCTGGCCGTGGTGGTTTTCGCGATCCGGCTGCTGGGTGAACGCACCCCCGAGACGCGCGTCGAGGCCCTGGCCTCGTCGGTTTTCGGCGTCGTCTACGTGCCGCTCATGCTGTCCTACATGGTGGCGATCATCACGCCGCTGCCCGGCGACACGATCACGCCGAACGGCCGGCTGCTGCTCGCCCTGTGGCTGGTGGCGGTGGCGAAGTTCTGCGACGTGGGCGCGTTGTTGACCGGGCTCGCGATCGGCCGGCACCAGATGTCACCCCAGATCAGCCCGAAGAAAACCTGGGAAGGCGCGGCCGGTGGACTTTTGACCTCGATGGGAGTCGGCGCCGGATTCGCGTGGCTCGCCCGGGACGCTTTCCCGCCGTTCCTCACCCCGGCTTTCGCCGCCCTGATCGCCCTGCCGGTCGGGACACTCGGGATCGTCGCCGACCTGGTGGAGTCGGTCATCAAGCGCCGCGCCAATTCCAAGGACTCGGGGGCGACCATCCCCGGCATCGGGGGCATGTTCGACCTGAGCGACAGCATCATCCTTGTCGCGCCGGTCGGTTACCTGCTTTTCCGGCTGCCCTGATCGCGGCGCTTGCGCGGCCCGCAATCGTTGTCCTTGCCCGGGCGGGCGGAATCCGCGAACCAGAGGGTTCGTGATGGCCTCTTCCGCCTCCTCCCAGCGTAAACGCGTCGTCCTGCTCGGGGCCACCGGCTCCATCGGGGAGAACACCCTGCGCGTGATCGCCGCCCACCGCGACCGGCTGGAGCTCGTGGGCATCGCCGCCCGGGGTAATTGGCCGCGGCTCGCCGCCATCGCGGGGGAATTCGGCGTCCGCCACGTGGGCATTTTCGACGACACGGCCTTCGCGGCCGCCTCCGCTGAGCCCGCGGCCTTTCCCCCGGGAACCCGGATCGTCGGTGGCCTCGAGGGCCTGAACGAACTCGCCCGGCTGCCCGAGGCGGACCTCGTGCTCGTTGCCGTGGTGGGGACCACCGGTTTGGAGCCCGCCCTGACGGCGCTGTCCGCCGGCAAGGACCTCGCCCTGGCATCCAAGGAAATCCTCGTCCTCGCCGGAAAATTCGTGATCGCTGCCGCCCGTCGGTACGGCCGGCGGCTCCTGCCCGTCGACAGCGAGCACAACGCCGTCTTCCAGTGCCTCGAGGGCCATCCGCAGGCAGGCGTGCGGCGCATCGTCCTCACCGCGAGCGGGGGCGCCTTCCGCGACTGGCCCGTGGAACGTCTGGCGCAGGTCACCCCCGCCGACGCCGTCCGCCACCCGAACTGGTCGATGGGTCCCAAGATCACCGTCGACTCCGCCACACTCGCCAACAAGGGGCTGGAATTGATCGAGGCCCAGTGCCTCTTCGGGCTGCGCCCGGAGCAGTGCGACGCCGTTCTGCACCCGCAGAGCATCGTGCACTGCTTGGTGGAATTCGCCGACGGCGCGATGCTCGCCCAATTGTGCCCTCCCTCGATGACGTTCCCGATCCAGCACGCGTTGCTGTTCCCGGAACGCGCGCCGGGGGTGGAGGGCGCGCTGGATCTCGGACGTATGCTCAACCTCGAGTTCCGACCCGTCGATGAGGGTCGTTTCCCGATGCTCCGGCTTGCCCGCGAGGCGATGCGCGCCGGAGGCGTGGCGCCCGCCGCCTACAACGCGGCCAACGAGGTCGCCGTGGCGGAATTCCTTGCCGGCCGGCTCCCGTTCCTTGCGATTCCGCGCGTGGTCGAGCAGGTTCTCGGTTCCATCAAAAACTTCGAACCTGGCGATCTTCCCTCCGTGCTCGCGCTCGACCAAGAGGCTCGTCGCCTCGCCGTCGGGCGCGCCCGGGCCGTCGCCACCCGCTGACCTCCGCGCCCCGTGGCTCCCGATCTTCTCCCGTCGCTGCTTTCCAATCTTTGGTCGATCCTGCTCGTCGCGCTGTTCTTCGGCGGCTCGATCTTCGTGCACGAGCTCGGGCACTTCCTCGCCGCCCGTCGCCGGGGGGTGCTCGTGGAGAGGTTCTCCATCGGTTTCGGACCCGCCATCTGTTCGTGGCGGGGCAAGGACGGTGTCGAGTACCGCCTGGCCTGGTTTCCCTTGGGCGGCTATGTCCTCCTGCCACAGCTCGCGGATCTCGGGGCCGCCGAGGGCGAAAGCAAGGCGGACGTCTCCCGCCTCCCCCCGATCAGCTACGGCACCAAGATGCTGGTCTTCGCCGCCGGCGCCGCTTTCAACATTCTTTTCGCCTTCGCCCTCGCCTGCGTGGTGTGGGCGCTGGGACAGCCGGTCAGCAGCGACATGGCGTCGACCCGCATCGGCTACGTGGCGCCCACCCTTGATCTGCCGGACGGTCGACGGGTGACTAGCCCGGCGGCTGCCGCCGGTCTGCGCGTCGGTGACGTCATCCGCCGTGTCGACGGCGCTCCCGTGCGGGAATGGAGCGATATTCAGAACTCACTGGTTCTCGGCTCCGGACGCTCCTCCAACGGCGATCCCGAGGTCGTCATAGACTTGGAACGCGAGGGTCGACCGCTGCAGTTAAAGGTCACTCCCCGTCTGGCCGGGGAGGAAAAGGTCCGTCGCGTTGGCATCGGCCCCGGCTTCGAGCTCATCGTGCAGGCCGTGGCCGCCGGCTCACCCGCGGCTCGGGCCGGAGTCCAGGCCGAGGACGAGATTCTCACCCTCGACGGCGCGTCCATCATCAACGACTCGGCCTTCCGCCTCGCGCTCGAGGCCTCGGCCGGCCGGGAGTCCAAGGCGACGGTGCGCCGCGCGGGGGCCGTCCGGGAGCTCACCCTCGCTCCGCGGGAAACCGACAAAAAATCCCCGTTCATCGGGCTCACCATCCGCACCGGCTACCGCACCGTGCATGTCTCGCCTTTCACCCAACTGGCCGACGTCGCCCGCTGGACCGTCCGCACGCTTCGCAGCCTCGTCAGTCCGCACTCCGACATCGGGCTCGACAAGATGTCCGGCCCCGTGGGCATCGCCCGCATTCTGCACAGCGCGGCCGAGGTAGGCATCCGCGCGGTGCTCATGATCACGATCCTGCTGAATGTGAACCTGGCCATCTTCAACCTGCTGCCCTTGCCGGTGCTCGACGGCGGCCAGATGGTTTTCGCAACGATCGCCCGCCTGCGCGGACGCCCCCTGCCCGCCAACGTCATCGCCACCGCGCAAAGCGTGTTTTTCGTTCTTCTCCTTTCGATGATCGCCTACGTGACCGTGTTTTCCGACGTACCACGGATCATGAGGGAATACCGGTCAGAGCGCGCCGCCGACCCCAAGGCCGCGCCGGCGAAATGACGCCTCTATCCTCGCGTCCGATGTCTTACTGCGCCTCGCGCTTCCAAACCTTCCGCCGGCTCACCCGCGAGGTGAAAGTCGGCACCGTCGGCGTCGGCGGCACCCAGCCGATCCGCGTGCAGTCCATGACGACCAGCGACACGCAGGACGTCGCCGCCACCGTGCGCCAGTCGATCGCCCTCGCCGAGGTGGGGTGCGAGATTGTGCGCATCACGGCGCCGAACGTCGCGGCGGCCCGCTGCCTGCGCGATATCCGGCGGGAGTTCACCGCCGCGGGCTTCGGCCACGTGCCACTGGTGGCCGACATCCATTTTCTTCCCACCGCCGCCATGGAGGCGGTCGAGCATGTGGAGAAGGTGCGGATCAACCCCGGCAATTACGCCGATAAGAAGAAGTTCGCGGTGCGGGAATACTCCGACCCCGACTACGAGGCGGAACTCCAGCGCCTGCACGACGCGTTTTCCCCCCTGGTGAAGCGCTGCCGCGAGCTGGGGCGCGCCCTGCGCGTGGGCACCAACCACGGCTCGCTGAGCGACCGTATCATGAACCGCTACGGCGACACGCCGCTCGGCATGGTCGAAAGCGCGCTCGAGTTCCTGCGCATCGCCGAGGCGCACTCGTTCCGGGACATCATCCTGTCGATGAAGTCCTCCAACCCGAAGGTCATGATCCAGGCCTACCGGCTCCTGGTGCAACGGATGGCCGAGGAGGACATGCACTACCCGCTGCACCTCGGCGTGACCGAGGCCGGGGACGGCGAGGACGGCCGCATCAAGAGCGCGATCGGCATCGGTTCCCTGCTGCTGGACGGCCTGGGGGACACGATCCGCGTGTCCCTGACCGAGGACAGCGTGTATGAGATCCCGGTGGCGCGCGCGATAGCCGGCAAGGCCATGAGCCGCTGGCGGGGCCAGAGGGGGCCCGCGACGCCGCCCGACGCGATCGATCCGTTCAGCTTCAGCCGCCGGGTTTCCAAGCCGGTAGAGTTGAGCGCCCGCTGCCGGGCAGGCGGGGACCAGCCGCCCCGCGTCATCGTGCGGGTGGCTTCGGCGTCCGAACTTCCCGCGGCCGCCGCGGCACTCGGATCCGCTCGCCTAGCCGACACCCCAGCGGAGGGGCTGCTCGTGCCGGTGGCCACGCCCGGCGATCTCGCGGAACTCTGCGCGACTGCGGCACGCACCGATCTGCCGGCCGATTTCCTCGTACTGGAGACGGCGCCCAACCTCACGCCGGACATCCTGCAACCGCTGCTCGCTCTCACGCGGGGAAAAATCGTCCTGCTGCGCCGGTTCACCGGCGCGGAGGGGGAGACACTGGCCGCCTTCGCCGCCCTGGCCGCGCGGCACGGTCACTTCGTGGCCTGCGAGACGGAGGCGGCCGATATCGCGAAACTCGCGCCGGTGATCACGGGGCCCGACGGAACCCGCCTGTGGTTCACGATCGGGACGCCCGCGGTCGGTGACGACGATGCGCACCCCGCGGGCCGTTATCGCCGCCTGACGGAGGCGCTCCGCGAGGCGGGCTGCCTGGCCCCGATCTGGATCCGCAACACCGCTGGAACCGCCGTCCACCACGAAGCAACTTTCCTCTCCCGACTACTCGAGGCGTCGTTCCTCACGGGCACGCTGCTCTGCGACGGCGTGGGCGAATTCGTGAGTGTCGAGACCGAAGCGGACCCCGTGCGGGCAACCCGGCTCGCCTACAATGTCCTGCAGGGGGCGGGCGCTCGCATCTCCAAGACCGAGTTCGTGGCCTGCCCCAGTTGCGGCCGCACCCTCTTCGACCTGCAGACCACCACGCAGCGCATCCGCGCCCAGACCGGCCACCTCAAGGGCGTGAAGATCGCGATCATGGGGTGCATCGTGAACGGCCCGGGTGAGATGGCCGACGCGGACTTCGGCTACGTCGGCGGAGCGCCGGGCAAGATCAACCTCTACGTGGGCAAGAACTGCGTGCAGTACAACCTCCCGCAGTCCGAGGCCGACGCGCGGCTGATCGCCCTCATCCGCGAGCACGGCAAGTGGGTCGAGCCCTCCCCGGTGCCGCCGTGAGCCCGCCGCCGTATCCGGCCGCGGGATTCGTTTTTCGTATCGGGGATACGATTACATCGGGATCAGGCTTCCCGAGCCTGTATTTTGAATAGCCCCGGAAAATATTCCGCGCCCGGCGCTGCCCGAGCCCGACGCCCGAAACCGGCCCGGCGAGGCAACAAAAAATCCGCGAAACTTATGCCCAGCCCGGTGTGAACAAGTTGTCGGGAAGTTCACCTTGAAACGATTTTTTGGTTCACAGTTAGTCCGTCCTTCGTCAGTTCTCCCGGCCCGTTCGTTCGTTCCTTCTCATGTCCTCGAGCTAACCCTCTGCGTTAGCTGCGGTGATTGTCCCGGTTAGTACATAGACATCAACTTCTTACAACCTTTTCGTCGGCCCTTGGTCCGCGGTTGGTGGCTCTCCACGAATTTTATCACGGCAGCAAGGCAGCGGTTGGTCCCGGGCGGCATGTTGGGAGCGCATCGACGGCGTCGTGTGAATAAACCCGCGCCCAACCGACCGTCCATGCCCTCCGCCGTCCTGCCCCCCAGCCTATGGGAGACCGTGAAGTGCGACTTCAAGTCGCTCTTCCCGGAGGATGTGTTCCAGATGTGGTTTGAGCCGGTCGTGTGCCTCGAGTCGTCGGCCGACACCATCACCCTCGGCGTCCCGAACGACTTCGCGGCGATCTGGATCCACGACAACTATCTCGACCTGATCTCGCAGCGCCTGCGGCTCACCGCGGGCCGGATGGTGAACGTCCGCCTGCGCAAGATGGAAGCCGGCGGGCCGGCGACCGCCGCGTCCTCCCGCGGCCATCCACGCGCCGAGGTCCCGGCTCCCAAGCCGCGCGTCGCCGCGCCTCGGCGGCCGTCACGCGCCGACGACCGCTCCGCGCCCACCGGTTCGCTCAATCCGCGCAACACCTTCGAGACTTTCGTCGTCGGCTCGAACAACCAGATGGCGCACGCCGCGGCCCTGGCTGTCGCGCAGGCCCCCGGCCAGGCCTACAACCCGCTCTTCCTCTACGGCGACACCGGACTCGGCAAGACGCACCTCATGCACGCGATCGGCCACGCCGTGCTGCGCTCCAACCCCGACGCCCGCGTCGCGTACCTCTCGACCGAGAAGTTCACCAACGAGTTCATTCAGGCCCTGCAGGAGAACGCCCTCACGCGCTTCCGCCAGCGCTATCGGAGCGTCGACATCTTGCTCATCGACGACGTGCAGTTCCTCACCGGCAAGGAGCGCATCCAGGAAGAGTTCTTCCACACGTTCAACGACCTGTTCGAATCCGGGAAGCAGATCGTCCTCACCAGCGACCGTCGCGCCAGCGAGATCCAGAAGCTGGAATCAAGGCTCGTCTCGCGTTTTGAGTGGGGCCTGCCCGCCGACATCCAGGCGCCCGACCTCGAGACCCGCTTCGCCATCCTTCGCGCCAAGGCCCAGCAGCTCAACTGCACGCTGCCCGAGCCCATCCTCGGCTTCATCGCCCAGCACATCACGCGCAACATCCGCCGGCTCGAGGGCGCGCTCCTCAAGGTCTCCAGCTACTCCGCCCTCACCAGCAAGCCGATCGACCTGCCCACCGCCGAGCGTCTCCTGCACGACGTGCTCATGGAGCAGGCCCAGAACGTCCTCACCATCGAGACGATCCAGAAGCGCGTGGCCGACCATTTCCAGATCCGCCACAGCGACATGACCAGCAAGCGGCGGCCCAACAACATCGCCATCCCCCGCCAGATCGCGATGTACCTCGCCCGCACGCTCACCCGCCACTCGCTGCAGGACATCGGCGACGCCTTCGGCGGCCGCGATCACGGCACCGTTATCCACGCCTGCAAGGCCGTGGATAACATGATGGAACAGGACGCCACCACCCGCGGCAGCGTCGAGTTCCTCAAGTCCCAACTCTCGCGCTGATCGCGCCCGCGGTCCGCCGCGCGCTTGCCAGCCGCCATCTCAGCGGCGAACCTCAGCCTTTCGTACGATTTTCCCATGACCCTCACGCCTGAGCAGAAGAAGACCGTGTCCGAGTGGGTCGCCGCCGGCGAAGGCCTCTCGGCGATCCAGAACAAGCTGCGCGACCAATTCCAGGTCTCGATGACTTACCGCGACGTGCGCTTCCTCGTCGACGACCTCAACCTGGATCTCAAGGACGCCGCGCCCAAGGTCGACACCACCGACGTCACCAAGGCACCGCCCGCCCCTGCCGCGAAGCCCGCTCCCGCGCCTGAGAAAAAAGGATTTTTCGACAAGGCGAAGGAGAAGCTTGGTCTGGCCAAGGACGAGCCCGCCGTCGAGGAGCCCGGCATGGACGAAGGCGAATTACCGCCCGAGGACGTTGAGGACGCCAGTCCCGCCGGCGCCGTTGGCGTTTCGGTCTCGGTCGACAAGGTCACCCTCATCCCCGGAGCGGTCGCGAGCGGCACCGTAACCTTCAGCGACGGTGTCACCGGGAAGTGGATGGTCGACCAGTACGGCCGCCCCGGCTTCACGCAGATCAGTCAGGACGGCTACCGTCCGAAGCCCGCCGACGCCCAGGCCTTCATGCAGGAACTCAGCCGCGCCCTGCAGAAGCAGGGATTCTGAGCGGCAGCGCAGTCACGTCGCCGGGGCGATCGCGACCGCCTTCACGCCCAACGCCCCCGCGGCGGCCGCCTGATGGCGGTCGTGGGTGTGGATCTCGGAAAAATTGTGGTGCAGCGCCGTGACCAGATGCAGGCAATCCGCTGACCGCAGGAAGGTTTCTTCCGGCAACGTCGCGTAGACCCGCGAAGCCGCCTCCACGATCGGTCCTTCGAGCGGCAGCCACGACCAAAAGCCCGCGATGTCATCCGCGGAGAACTGACGGATCGCCGCCTGAAAATCCGCGCGCGACCACCTGCCCTCGCGGAGCCGGCGATGAAACACCGCCATGAGTTCCACCCGGACCAGTTCGGAAACGTGGACGGCATCCTCCGCCTCCAAACGCAGGCGGACCGCCTCGGTTTCGACCTCGCGGACGTACAGCTTGGCCGCAGTCGAGGTGTCGCAAAAGATCATCACTCTCCCCGGACAGCATCCAGATCGGCCTGAAGATCATCCCCGGGCGGACGCTTCATCAGCGCCGCAAACTCCGGCAACAACACCCTGCCACGTCGACGCCGAGCGAGCATCGCGGGATTGGCGAGCACGGCAACCGGACGTCCACGATCCGTAACGACAATGGGAGTCCGCGCGGCGCCCGCCCGCCTTACCAACTCTCCCGTGGTCGCATGAAGTTCCTTGATTGTGATCGAAGGCATGAGGGGAACATGGCTGCGGACCTGAAACCGTCAAGTGACACTGTTACACTTAAGCTTCCAAGCCCTTCGCCAACAGCTCCCGCAGCTGGTTCTCGTCGATGACGGGCACCCCGAGAGCCTTGGCCTTTTCCAGCTTCGAGCCGGCATCCTCGCCCGCGAGGACGTAGTGGGTCTTTCGGCTGACGCTGCCGCTCACCTTGCCGCCGGCGGCCTCGATCATCGCCGTCGCAGCCTCGCGCGAGAGCGTCGGCAACGTGCCCGTCAGCACGAAGGTCTGGCCGGAGAACACGGTGCCGGACGCGGCCGGCGCGGACGGCTCGACCCCCGCGGCGCGCAATGCCTGGAGGAGGACAAGGTTTTCCGGTGCCGACACCCAGTTGCGGACCGCCGCCGCCGTTTTTTCGCCGAAGCCGTCGATGCGCACGAGTTCGGCCTCACTCGCGGCGGCCAGGGCCTCGAGCGAACGAAACACCCGCGCCAAATCTTTCGCCGCGGCCGCGCCGACCTGCGGGATGCCGAGGCCGTTGATCACGCGCCAGAGATCCGCCCGACGCCGCGCGTCGATCGCCGCGATCAGGTTGCCCGCCCACACCTCTCCGGACTTCTTGAGCGGTAGCAGGTCCTCCAGCCGCAGCCGGAACACGTCGGGAATGGAACGGATGAGGCCGCGCTCCAACAGGAGAGCCACAACCTCCTCGCCAAGTCCGTCGATATCGACGCCGTTCTTCGAAGCGAAGTGCTCGATGCGGCGTCGGACTTTTTCGGGACACGCGGGGTTGGGACAGCGCCACACCACCTCGCCCTCGCCGCGAACCGCGGCCGTGCGGCAGACCGGACACGAAGTCGGAAACGCGTACGGCGCGGAGCCGGCCGGGCGCTTCGCCACGAGCACCGCCACGACCGCGGGAATGATTTCGCCGGCCTTCTCGACCAGCACGGCGTCGCCGATCCGGACGTCCTTGCGCGCGATCTCATCCGCGTTGTGCAACGTGGCGCGCTTAACGGTCGTTCCAGCGAGCAGGACCGGCTCCAGTTCGGCAACGGGCGTCAGCGCGCCCGTGCGTCCGACCTGGATCGTGATGTCGCGCACGCGGGTCTCGGCCCGGTCGGGGGCGAATTTGTACGCGCAGGCCCAGCGGGGGGAAAGCTTGCGGGCCGCCTCGGCCTGGCCCTCGGCCGTCATGCCACGGAAGCCGACCTTCGGGTGACGCTGCTGCTCGAAGGAATCGAGCTTCACCACCGCCCCGTCGGTCCCGTAGGCGAAATCCCGGCGGCGACCGTCCAACTCGCCGATCGCCGCCCAGACGGAGTCGATCCCGCGCACGGACCAGAACGCCTCGACGACCGGCAGACCCCAGGCCCGCAGCAACGCGTGGTACCCGGTCTGCGACCCGCAGACGGCGGACGACTGGAAACCCAGCCCGTACAGCACGATCTCCAGGCCGCGCGCGGCGACGAGGCGGGAGTCGAGCAGCTTGAGCGTGCCAGCCGCGAGGTTCCTCGGATTCGCGTACGGCGCCTCCCCCGCCTCCTCCTGCACCTGGTTGATTCGGCGGAACTCCTCCTCACGCAGGTAGATTTCACCGCGGATCTCGATCACTTCCGGCGCCCCCTCCCCCGCAAGCGTATGAGGCAGACTGCGAATCGTTTTCGCGTTGGCGGTCACATCGTCACCCTCCTCGCCGTCACCGCGGGTGACGGCGCGCGTGAGCCGGCCGCGCTCAAAGGTGAGACTCACCGCTACACCGTCGATTTTGGGTTCGACCGTGTAGGCGAGGTCCGCGATGCCGAGCGCCTTTTGCAGCCGCGCATCGAACTCGCGCAGTTCCGCCTCATCGTAGGTGTTGTCGAGCGTGGTCATCGCCAGCCGGTGCTTCACGCGGGCGAA
>SXGQ01540440.1_pt1 | contig 40246 bp, 31 predicted proteins | sample 3178371 | NCBI WGS metagenome assembly SXGQ01 (sample SAMN11356859, study PRJNA531348) | freshwater metagenome | isolation source: freshwater sample F1-20 | place: China: Fuxian Lake, Yuxi | collected 2017-12-25
AACGAGGCGCAGTTGCGGGAGAATCTGGGCGCGGTGGGCTGGGCGCTGACGCCGGCGCAGGTGGCGGCGCTGGATGCGGCGAGCGCGGTGCCGCTCGTTTATCCGTATTGGCACCAGCGGGGCTTTGAAGAGCGTAATCCGAAGCCGGTGTGACCGGGGGGCTGGGGGCGCGGGGGGCGGAGGGGGGATTCGGAAGAGTGGCCCACGGAACACACGGAATACACGGAAAGGGGGAGGGCGGAGGGAGGGATCCAGAGACGGAGGGGAGAAAGTTGGCGTGAATCTATCTGCGGGCGCGGGGGCGGGTGGCGGGAGCGGCCACTTGCCAACCGGCGGGATTTAAATTGAAAGGGAGCCATGAGTTCGTCGCTGCCATCTCCTCTTTCGCTCGCGCGTCTGCGGGAAGCGGTGCGACCGGTTTGCGAGCGCCACCCGGTTTCGCGGTTAGAGGTCTTTGGCTCGCGGGCCGATGGGACGGCTCAGGCCAACAGCGACGTAGATCTGTTGGTGGAGTTTTCGCCGGATTCGAATCCGGGGCTGTTTGAGATGGGGGCGCTGCAGGATGCACTGGAGCAGCAGCTCGGGTGTCGGGTGGATTTGTTGAGTCGGCGCGCGGTCGAAAAGAGCAAAAACCTGTTTCGGCGCCGGGCGATTTTGGCCGGGCCGGTCGCACTTTATGCTCGATGAACGTCAGGCCGGGTTGCTGACCGACGTGCTCAATTCGGCACGCTTGATCCGGAGCTATCTCGCCGGAGTCAGTCGAGAATCGTTTTTCGGCGATGCGGAAAAACAGGACGCCGTCTTGCGGCGGTTTGAAATCATCGGTGAGGCGGCGAGTCGGGTGGCTCCCGACACGCAGGCGCAGTTTCCGTCACTGCCCTTTCGTGCGATGCGCGGGATGAGAAACATCATCGCGCACGATTACGGTGAAGTGGACCTAGAGCTGGTTTGGAAGACGGCTACGGCAGATTTGCCGGTCTTGATCGAAACGCTGGAGCGGGATTTTGAAAGCAGCGGTCCGGAGGAAGTGTGACGGAACCTGACCGTGCGGGGGGGGGGGGGGGGCGATTAAGGGGCGGTTAACTGCGCCGCTGGAGAGTGAGGTGGATCCGCCGCTGCTGTAGAAGCGGGGACGGTCGCGGGATTTTGCCCGCGAATGGCGCGAAATAGCGCGAATGGGGAAGGAGTGGGCGGAGGGATCGGAGTCGGAATTCTTTACCGTGAAACACACGAGAGAAACGAAAAGGGGCCGGAGGGGGAAGGAATGACGGGAAAGCGAATCGGGGCTCAGGGGGTGCGGCGGGTGAGGCGGACGTGTTGGATTTTCGGCGTGGCTTCGGGTGTGAGCGTGAAGAAGACGTCGATGAGGCCGGTTTCGCCGGTGAGGGTGAAGGTGCCGCGGAGGGCGTTTTCGGGGATCATCGGACCCGTGGCGGTGAGGCGGCCGGCGGTGGCGAGGGTCATGCGGGTGTGGGCGATCCAGGATTCGCGGGAGCGGTCGAGGTAGAAGTTTTCGGCGAGCACGGCGGCGCTCAGCGCGGGGTCCCAGCCGGATTCGAGCAGGGCGATGAGGGCGCGCTGGCGGGTGAGCAGGATGTCGTCGGGCGGAGTGGCGCGGGCGGGGAGAGCGGCTTTTTCGAGGAGGAGGGCGGCGGCTTTGGCGTTGGCGGTGGCCATGGGCGCATAGGTGCGGTTGGCGAAGGCAATGACCGCGAGGTTGAGCGCGGGATAGAAGCGGAAGTTGCTGCCGTAGCCGGGGAGGCCGCCGCTGTGCCCGAGGTTGATGAGGCCGGTGGTGTCGCTGTTCCAGCGCAGGCCGTGCGCGTAGGCGGTGGCATTGGCGCGGGGCGTGCCGGAGGCGGGTCGCGCGTCGGCCACGGCGGCGAAGGCGGCGGGTTGGTGAAACTCGCGGAGGGTGGCGCGGCGGACGGGGCCGGAGTCGGCGTCGTCGCGCGGCGGGTAGGCCGAGAGGTGAAAGGCGGTGTAGCGGGCGAAGTCGGCGAGGGTCGTGATGAGGCCGCCCATCGCGCCGTAGGCGCCGTCGCGCAGGAGCGGCTCGGGTTGCCAGGCGTTGTCTTCCCAGCGGTAGCCGAGCGCGAGCTTACCGGGAGGCACGGAAGGGTAATCCCAGACGGTGTCGGTCATCCCGAGGGGCGCGAGGAGCTCGCGGGTGATGTAAGTCTGGTAGGGCTCGCCGGTGACGCGGTCGATGACGGCGCCGAGGAGGGCGTAGCCGAGGTTGCTGTATTCGTAGGCGGTGCCGGGCGGACTCGAAAACGAAAGGCCACCGCGGATAAAGGTTTCGAAGGCCGCCGGGGTGATCGCGAGCTGGCGGTCGCCCCACGGGTCGTCCTGCGGGAGGCCGGCGGTCATGGTGAGGAGGTGCAGCAGCGTGATCGGGGCGGAGTCGGTCGTGGGCAACGTGATGGCGCGGAACTCGGGGAGATGTTGGGTGAGCGGGTCGGTGAGGGCGAGGCGGCCGGCGTCGCGGAGGCGGTAGATCGCGAGGGCGGTGAAGCTTTTCGTCATCGAGGCGATGCGGAAGCGGGTGTCGGTGGTAATGGGCGTTTTTTGGGCGACGTCCGCGAGGCCGAGCGCGGCGGAGTGGACGAGGCGACCGTCGAGCATGATGCCGTAGACGAGGCCGGGGAGGTTCTGCTCGGCGGCGGTGGCGGCGAAGAGGCGGTCAACCTCGGGGAGGACGGCGGCGAGTCGGGGATCGGGGGTGGCGGCGCGGGCGGGGACGAGCGCGAGGGCGACGGCGAGGCCGGCGGCGAGCAGCGGGAGCGGAGCGCGGAGGAGCATGAGGAAAAGGGAGTGGCGGTGGCGGCGGGAAGCAAAGACGAACGGCGCGGATTTGGAGTGGCGTCGGCGTCCGGAACGGGGCTGAACTGCGGGAAACTTTTTTTAACGAACATGCGCTCAATTTTTGTCGGACTGGTTTTGTTTTCCGGAATCGCGGCGGCGCAGGACTACGATCTCGTGATCCGCGGCGGGCGGATCGTCGACGGCACGGGGCGCGCGGCGTATGCGGGCGATGTGGCGTTGCGGGACGGAAAAATCGCGGCGGTGGGCGTGGTGCCGGGCAAGGGCCGCGAAGAAATCGCCGCGGGCGGGCGCGTGGTGGCGCCGGGGTTCATCGATGTGCACACGCACGCGGACGACATCGCGGACCTGCCGGTGGCGGAGAATTTCCTGCGCATGGGCGTGACGACCTTGATCGCGGGCAACTGCGGGAGCTCGACGACCGACGTGGGATTTTGGTTTTCGAATCTGCAGCGGGTCGGCGTGGCGGTGAACATGGCGACGCTGATCGGGCAGGGCAGCGTGCGCGCGCAGGTGATGGGCGGGAGCTTTATGCGGCCGGCGACCGACGACGAGCGGGCGAAGATGCGCGCGCTGGTCGATCGCGGGATGGCCGAGGGCGCGGTGGGGCTGAGCACGGGGCTGATTTATTTGCCGGGCACGTTTACGCCGACGGCGGAGCTGGTCGAGCTGGCCAAAGTGGTGGCCGGGCACGGCGGGATCTATGCGAGCCACATGCGCTATGAAAACGCGCGGATCACGGAGGCGTTGGACGAAGTGTTGACGGTGGCGCGCGGGGCGGGAATCCGGGCGCAGGTGTCGCACATCAAGTTGTCGAGCCCGGCGGCGTGGGGGCGGGCGGCGGAGATCGCGGCGTATCTCGCGAAGGCGCGGGCCGACGGGATCGACATCGCGCAGGACCAGTATGCCTACACGGCGTCGTCGACGAATATCTCGGCGCTGGTGGACGAGAAAGTGCGCGAAGGCGGCACGGCGGCGTTTGTGAAACGCATGGCCGATCCGGCGGTGAAGGCGGCGACGGTCGAGGAGATGAAGACCTCGCTGCGCAACGGCCGGCGGCCGGACTACGCCTACGCGGTGATCGCGAATTTCCGGCCAAACCCGAAGCTCAACGGCAAGACCGTGCCGGAGGCGGCGCGGCTCGTGTGCGGGAGCGACACGCTCGACGACCAGATCGCGCTCGTGCTGGACCTGGTGGCGCAGGGCGGGGCGCAGGCGGTGTTTCACGGGATGAACGAGGACGACCTGCGGGCGTTCATGGTGTTGCCGTTGACGATGATCGCCTCGGATTCGGGCGTGCGGAAGTTTGCCGAAGGTGTGCCGCATCCGCGGGGCTACGGGAACAACGCGCGCGTGCTGGGGCGCTACGTGCGGGAGCTGAAGTTGCTCACGTTGGAGGAGGCGGTGCGGAAGATGACGAAGCTACCGGCGGAGACGTTTCGGTTGGGCGAGCGCGGGGAGTTGCGGGCGGGATTTGCCGGCGACGTGGTGATCTTCGACCCGCAGACGGTGGGCGATCCGGCGAACTTTGCGGAGCCGCACGCCTATGCGGCGGGCTTTTCCGAAGTGGTGGTGAACGGCGTGCCGGTGATCCGCGAGGGGAAGCTGACGGCCGCGCGCCCGGGTCGGCCAGTGAAGTTGGTGGGGAAGTAGGGGAAGGGTTGAGAGGTGAGAGCTGGGAGTTGAGAGTAGGGAGCGCGGCCAACGGGAAAAAGCGCGGGCGAAGGCGAGCGAGCGAACGTCGATAACGCGAAAAATGAATTTTCGGCTGGGCGGGAAGATGCCAGCTGTTAGGGCTTTAGCGCCCCGCTGCTTTATCTGACCGCCGGTTTCGATGCGCCCCAAATCCCCAATCCCCAATCCCCAATCCCTCCATGCCCACGGTGCTTTGCATTGAGGCTCAGCCGGCGGTCGCGGAGCATGCGCGGCATTTTCTGGAGCAGGTCACGCCGCGATTGCGGTTTGTGACGGCGGGCAGCGGCCGGGAGGGGATGGCGTTGGCGCGGGCGCACACCCCAGAAGTCGTTTTGCTCGACCTCGCGTTGCCGGATGGTGACGGGCTGGAGTTGATTGAGCCCTTGCTGGTCAACGACGATCTGTTTCCGGGCTGGTTTCTGAATGTCGTCCTACAGGGCGAGGTCGAAGGATGAGAGTGCGCGGGGCGTTGAGCTATGGGGATGCTGCCGGCGGTGTCTTCGAGCACGGCGGAGACGATGGGAACCGGCGCGCGGTCGGTCGAGCAATGGAGGTGCTTTTGATCGCCTGCTGGCGTTGCGGCGGCCGGTGACTCAATCGCTCAAAGAGTTGGCGAGGATTTCCTTCAGGTGGGCTTGGTAGGGCACCCCGCGCTGGTTGGCGCGGGTCTTCAGTTTGTGGAGCATCCAGACGGGCATGCGCAGCGAGATCGTTTCCGAGCTGGGCCGAAGATTCGGAAAATTGGCCTTTTGGGCAGTGGACCAATCGAAATTGGCTCCGTCGGTGGCGGGCATGGCAGGCACGGCGGAGAGGGCGGAGACTTTAGCGTCGGTACGTTTCATAGGCGGTTCGTTCAGGGCGGTTCATGGGACGGGCGGAGATAATCCGCAGCTGGGAGGCTCGAAGGGTAAAATTAAGGTGGAGGAGGCGGCCTGCGTCGGTGCGGCCCAAGGCGCGGAATCGAGGTTCGGCCTGAGAATGTTCAGGATCGGGAGCGATGATGAGCGGTTGATTAAAAAAGATCTCTTCGGCTTCGCGACAGGTGACGTCGTGCTTGGAAACGTTCTTGGTGATGTTTCCCGAATCCCAGTTGAATCCGTCGAATTTGGAAGGATTGAAGGTCACAGGTCTTAAAAGTATATGCAGGGCATATACACGTCAAGGGTGGGTCCGGCTCTTTTCGATCTGAAATTGACCGGTAAATGTGCAAGCGGGCGGGCCAATTCTATTTACGCCGAACTCGCACTCGCACGAAAGGGGGAAGATTTTTTGGGAGCGCCACGGCGGGATCGATCGCCGCCTCACCGATGTCCACGGCTACGTGGTCAAGCCGCTGATCACCTGATCGGAGGGTCGCCCAACGGCTCGGCTGCCCCGACCTTGGCCGGCCCTGAGAGGCGGACGAATGCACGAAGAGCGTCAGTGGCCGCAGCAGGCTGTGGGTGGATTGGCGCGGTAGCGGGCGACGACGGGCCAGTCGGCGGGGGCGAGGTCGAAGGATGAGAGTTCGCGGGGCGTGACCCAGCGGAGGGCGAGGTGCTCGAGGGCGGCCGGTGCGGGGCTGCCGGGCGCGAGGTGGCAGACGAAGGGAAACATCTCGATGATGACGCGGGTGTAATCGTGGAGAAACGGCTCGAGGGTGCGGGTGATCGTAACGGTGCAACCGAGTTCCTCGGTGAGCTCGCGGACCAGAGCGGCGGCGGGGGTTTCGCCGGGATCGACTTTGCCGCCGGGAAATTCCCAGAGCAGGCCGAGGTGTTTGTGCGCGGGGCGTTGAGCGATGAGAATGCGGCCGGCGGTGTCTTCGAGCACGGCGCAGACGACGGGAACCGGCGCGCGGTCGGCGGGTGAAACGGGTTCGGACGAGGAAGAGGATGAGGAGATGGTGCCCACGGAACACACGGAATACACGGAAGGTGGATCGGAAAAGGGCAAAGCGGCCGAAGGGTGAACTACGAAACACACGAAAGTCGGAGACGGAAAGCTGCCCGCGAATGGCGCGAATTTGCGCAAATGGGGGAACAGGGTTGAAGTGGCGTGCAACTTTTTGCGGGGCGACGGGTTGTTGAGGCATGAAAACATTTCTAAAGGTCGTCTTGATTCTGATCGCGGCGGTGATCGTGGTGAAGCTGCTGCCGGCGCTGGTGTTGGTCGGCGGTTTGAGTCTCGGGGGGCTGGTGCTCTTGGGCCTGGGCCTGCTGGCGATGGGCGGGCTATTGTGCGCGGTCGGTCTTTCGATCGGGGCGGCGGTGGTGATAGTCGGGTCGGTGGTGGCCCTCGTGCTTTCGCCGGTCTGGGTCCCGGTGCTGATCATCGTCGGCGTGGTGGCGCTTGTGCGCCGGGGCGCACGGCGCAGGGCGACGGTTTAAGGGCCGAGCGCGCGGGCGAAAGGCCTTCCGGGCGCGAGCGCTGCCCACGCGCAGTCAGATTATCTCGGCTCGTGCCACGGCAGGCCTTCGCCGTGGCAACTTTTCCCGGACGGTGGGATGATGGGAAGGTTTGCCAAGCGACGGGGGAACGGGATTTTCGGGTCACCCATGAAAAAAATCCCCGGTGTCTTGGTTGCGTTGTTCCTGTTGGTAGCCCCGGTGTTCGCCGCCGAAGTCCGGCCGAACATTCTCTGGTTCATCGTCGATGACATGTCGGCGAATTTTTCGAGCTACGGTGAAAAACTGATCGAGACGCCGCACGTGGACCGGCTCGCGCGCGAAGGCACGCGCTTCAGTCGCGCCTACACCACCGCGCCGGTGTGTTCGCCGTGTCGCTCGGCCCTGATCACCGGGATGTATCAGACGACGATCGGAGCGCACCAGCATCGGAGCGGGCGTGGCACCGAAAAGATCGTCCTGCCCGGGGGCGTCGTGCCGGTGCCGGCAATTTTCCAGCAGGCCGGGTATTTCACCTGTATCGGCGACGGGCTGCCGGACGCGGCGCGCGCGGGCAAAGGCAAGAACGCAAAGAAAGCCGGCGGAGAAGGCGGCGGGGAACGGGGTAAGACCGATTACAATTTCGAATGGGACCCGAAGATTTACCAGAGCCACGACTGGGCCGGGCGAAAAGAAGGCCAGCCGTTTTTCATGCAGGTGCAGTTGGCGGGCGGCAAACTCCGCGGCGGCAACGACACCACGGCCCAAGCGTTCGCGGCCCGCACGAAAGCGGCGTTGGGTGCGGCGACCGACCCGGAGAAAGTGACGTTGCCGCCGTATTACCCGCGCGACCCGGTGCTGCTGCGCGATTGGGCGGCCTATCTTGATGCGGTGCGCGTCACGGACCGGCATGTGGGCGACGTGATCGCGCGGTTGGAGCGCGAAGGTATTTTGGATCAGACCCTCGTGATTTTTACGACCGATCACGGGATCAGCCACGCGCGCGGGAAGCAGTTTCTTTACGACGAAGGGACGCACGTGCCGTTCGTGGTGCGCGGGCCGGGAATCGCCAAAGGCCAAGTGCGCGACGACTTCGTGGAGCTGATCGACCTCGCGCCGATCTCGCTCGCGGCGGCCGGCCTGCCGGTGCCGGCGGTGATGCAAGGGCGGAATGTTTTCGCCGCAGGCTACCAAGCGCGCGCGGAGGCGTTTGCGGCGCGTGATCGCTGCGATGAAACCGTCGAGCGGATGCGCAGTGTGCGGGACGGAACGTGGCTCTACATCCGGAACTACTATCCGGCGCGCCCGGCCTTGCAGCCGAACGCCTACAAGGACGGCAAGTCGATCGTGCAGACGCTCCGTGCCCTCCATGCCGCGAAGGCGCTTGATCCGCTCGCCGAGAAATTGCTCTTCAGTCCGACGCGTCCGACCGAGGAACTCTACGCGTGGACGACCGACCGTTGGCAGGTGAACAATCTGGCGGGTGACCCGGCGCACCGGGCGGCGTTGGAAAAACTGCGCGCGCGACTCGACCGCTGGATGGCCGATACGAAGGATCAAGGGGCGGAGTCCGACGCGATGTATGACAGCGACATGAAAGTCTATGTCGGCGACGGAAACCGGAAAGGAAAGGCGTCGGGATCGACGGTGACGGAGCAAAACATCGCGCAGATGAAAGCGTGGGCGCGGGAAGGAAAGTGAGCGCGGCGGGCGGGGAAGGTGAACCGGGCGGTCGATCCGCTATGAGCCGAGTTTTACTTAGCCCATGACTCGCAGACCGCTGACGTTTTGACGATGCGTGGGCTGGGCCGGAGTGCTAGCGCGACGAAGCCCTGCGAACGAGAGCTAGCCCGCCTCAGGTGCTGGTCGGTGGAGGAGAGCATGGTGGCCGCTTCGACGATGGGCGCTCGCTTCGCGCGGCTACGACCACCCCTGCGCAAAACGAATTGATCGCCGAGGCCTGTGCGGCGCGATGATCCGCGATGATTAGCGGGTCCTCCTTCTGCGTTTTTTAAGGTAAGAGCCGGAGACAAGGAGGCGTCGCGTCTTCAGGGAGGTGAGCCCAAAACAAAATGACTGGGCGCGGCGTTGACGGCGGAGCAAATAAATTTGCCCCCGCGCGCAGGGGACTTCTTTTATGCGGCATGTTCTCTCTTACGGGCAAGGTTGCGCTCGTCACTGGCGCTGCATCTGGAATCGGTCGGGCTATCGCGGAGACGTTTGCGCGGCAGGGCGCGACCGTGTGGGTCGTGGACCGTGATGAAGCGAATGGGGCCGAGGTCGTCGCGGCGATTCGCGCGACGGGAGGGGTGGCGGAGTTTGCCGCGCTCGATGTGAGCGACGAGGCGGCGGCGGTCGCGCTCGCGGCGCGGTTGCCGGCGCTCGATGTACTGGTGAACAACGCAGGGGTCGGCCACGTGGGCGATCTGTTGCGCACGACAGCGGCGGACCTCGACCGCTTGCACGCGGTCAACGTGCGCGGTCCGTTTAACCTCTGTCGGGCGTTTGTGCCGGCGATGTTGGAGCGGCGGCGCGGGAGCGTGATCAATCTGGCCTCCGTGGGCGGGGTGGTGGCGGTGCGCGAGCGGCTGGCTTATACGACGAGCAAGCACGCGGTGGTGGGCCTGACGAAGGCGCTCGCGCTGGATCACTCGCACACCGGAGTGCGGTTCAACTCGATCTGTCCGGGCCGCACGGAGACGCCGTGGCTGCACCGGCGCTTGGCCGAATACCCGGATGACGCGGCGCGCGCCGACTATGTGCGGGCGGCCAACGCGACGCAGCTCAACGGCCGGATGGTGCGCACCGACGAGGTCGCGGCCGCGGCGCTCTACCTCGCGGCCGATGAGTCGGCGATGGTCACGGGCAGCAATTTCATGATCGACGGCGGCTGGTCGGCGGGGAAGTGAGGGTGGGGCGCGCCGCCGTTTTCGATTGGCAGCGCCGACAGCGCCTTCCTGCTGGATCTGCCCCGGCAACTACACCGCAGCCCTGACCGGTGGTGGGAAGCGGCGAATTCATTTATCCCGAACCGGTTGAGCCAGCGCGCTGAAGCAAGTGGGGAATGCCCCGGCCGCCGGCCCGGGCCGGGGCCCCGATTCGGGCTATCAGCGCAGCAACGCGATCAGCCGGGTGCGCGTGCCGACGCCGAACTTGCGCAGACACGCGCTCACCTGATGTTTCACGGTGGCTTCGGCTTTCCCCAGGGTCAGCGCGATCTCCCGGTTGCTCAGCCCTTGTCGCACCTGCATGGCTACCGCCGCCTCGCTCGGCGTCAGCCGTCCGGGCAGGGGATTTCCGTCCTGAATCCCCGCAAACACATCCGCCCAACTGGCGGTGGGCGACAGACCCGGATCGGAGGGATCGTTCATGATTTTGTTTTCGTGAACCACCGCGAGTTACAGGCCCAGTAGTTTTTTGATCTCCACTTCGAGCCGCGGCCCTCGCACTTCGGTCGCGACGACCTTGCCAGTCTGATCGAGGAGAAACACGGCGGGGATGGAGTTGATGCCGTATCTCACGGCGAACTCGTTTTTCCACCACTTGCCGTCGAACTGCTGCGGCCACACCGCTCCGTGCTTCGCCGAGAATGCGAGCATCTTTTGCTTCGCTGCCTCGAGCTTTGCGGCGGTTTCCGCCGGCGTGTCCGTGGGTTTGGCGTTGGGATTCTCAAGCGTGATGCCGATCACTTCAAAGTCCTTGTCGTGGTATTTTTGGTAGTTCGCGACGACGTTGGGCAGTTCCGCGATGCACGGGCCGCACCACGTCGCCCAGAAGTCGATGAGCACGACCTTGCCCTTGAGCTTGGCGACATCGACTTCGCGGCCGTCCGCGGCGGTGAACTTCAGTGTGCTCAGATCTGCAACTTTCTTGGCTTTCTCGGCGGCGGCGGCCTCGCGCTCCGCGGTTCGTTTCGCGAGAGCGGCGGCCAGCGCGGGCATTCCCCGGATCTTCTCTTCAAACGCCGCCGCTTCGGCAGATGACTGCTGGCGCAGCGCGCCCAGATACTGGTCCACCACGGCCAACGCGCGCTCGTCAGGTAGGTTTGCGATCACGGTTTCGACGATCGCGCGGGCCGGCCCGAGGTCAAAAGGCACGCCGCGATCACGCGCGTCGGCCCGGAGGTCGACGAGGTAGGCGGCAAAACCGCCGCCCCGTTGACGCGGCGTGGCGTCGGGCGCGGTCACCACCTCGGCGAGATACTTGATCTGGGCCGATCGAAACGCGTTCAGGGCGGCCTGATCGACGATGAGGTTTTTCTCGCCCGGCGCGGTGTCGAATTCGGGTTTGAAGCCGGTGACAAACCACGGGCGGGTGTAGCTCGACTGCACGAGCCCCTCGTAGCGCCGCGGATCGTTCGGATATTTGGCGGCGAACGCCCGGGCCCCTTCGGCGAATTCAAGAAAGTGCCGGTGCTGCCAGAGCATGAACTCCCGGCGGTTCTCCTTCAACAGTTCCGGATTCTCCGGCTGCCTGCGATAGGCCGCCCAGAGTGCCTCGTAGTCGAGATCGGCCCGGGTCTTCGGCGCGGCCGGCGCTTCCGCGGCAGGGGCCGGCTGCGCGCCGACCCCGACCACTGAGACGAGGGCAAGGCCGACCCAAAACGACGGGGCGTTCATGGGCTCAGAATTTCTTGGAGAATGACACGATATAACGGCGCAGGCGCGGATCCATCACGATGCGGCCGCTGGCGGCCTCGCCTCGCTCGGGATCGCGGTTGAACAGATTGATGATCGTGACCGAGAGCTTGGAGCCGGACAAGGTGCGCGCCCACCACTCCGGCGCGCCGGCGCTGAAGCGGGAGTCGCGGGCGAAATTGTAGGACACCTGTGGATTCCACTCGATGTGCGACGGGAACGACGCCGCGGTCAGGCCGTTGATGAAGTAGCGCGCCTGGTAGTTGACCGCGACGCCGGCGTCCCATGCGCCCTGGCCCCAGAACAGCGAGGCGCTGGAGCGTTTCGGCTGGTGGCCAAAGGCGGAGTTCGGCGCGGCGGCCGGCGTGGCCTTGGTCACCGTCACGTTGGGATCGGAGAGCGCGGCGCTGAAGGCGATGTCCCCAAAGTTAAACGTGCGGTTATACGTCATGCGGTAGTCCCAGCCCTCGGTGGTGACGCCGGCGAGGTTGATGTTGGTGGCGTCCCACGTGGTGATCGGGCCGAGGAAATTGGCGGGATCGCCGGGCAGTCGCGGGCCGCGCGTCACGCGCTCGGGGAAGAAGTCAAAGAGCACCTGCGTGCCGGGGCCGCCGGAGCGCTCCGTGTAGGCGAACTGGTAGTAATCGGCCGAGAAGGAGAGGCCCTTGAAAAGCTTGCCGGGGATGTCGATGACGACACCGCCGTTCTTCGAAACGGACTCTTCGGGTTTCAGCGTCGGGTTGCCGCCGAAGCTGCGGGTGAAGGTGCCGATGACAGGCTCGCCGCCGCGCCGGTTGTCGCGGACGTTGCTCGTGGCCGTCAGCGTCGTCGTTCCGGTGGTAACCGGCCCGAGCAGGTCGTAGAGGCGCACGGGTTTGAAGCCTTCGGAGCGCGAGCTGCGCAGCGTGAGCCACTTCACCGGCTGGAAGAGCGCGCGGTAGGTGGGCGTCGTGATGCTGCCGACGTCGGAGTAATCTTGCGCGCGGATGGCGCCGCCGACTTCGAGGCGATGGACGAGCGGGAGGTTCTGCTTGGCCGAAAGCAGCGGGACGGTGATTTCGCCATAGGCTGCGGTGGTGTCGCGGCTGAAGGGCTTCGTGAGCACGAACGTCGGGGTGGCGATGCTCGCTTCGCGGAAGAACTTAACTTTCTCCGTGCCCGCTTCCGCGCCGATCGCGACCTTCACGTCGCCGGCCCAACCGCTCCAAAGCGAGCCGTCGGCGTTGATGGAGTATTGGAAATAATCGGTCGTGTCCTCGTGGTCCGGCACCGCGAACGCGCTCGCGACGAGATCGGCGTTGGTCACGCGGGTGCTGTCGTAGGCGAGGTTGGGCCGGAGCGCGGGATTGGCGTTGTTGATGAGGGCGTTGAGCAGGGTGAAGTTGAACGAGCCGGCCGTGATCGCGTCGTCGCTCACGATGTTGCGCGCCCAGGAGAAGCCGGCGTCGTAGCGCCACGTGGAGAGGAAATCGCCGCGCACGCCGGCCCCGAGGGCTTGATTTTCCTGTTTCGAAATCGTGCGGGGCAGCGGGAGGTCCAGGAAGACTTTGCGCAGCGCGACCGCCGAGGGAAACGGATTGCCGGGATAACCGACCGGGAGCGTGGTGCTGAGCGTCACGGGCGTGCCGACGCTGTCATTCTTGAACTCGCTCGCGCGGCCGTCGATGTAAACCTTGGCCCATGAGGCGGCGGAGTATTCGGCGTTGAAGGTGATGCTCTGGCGCTTTGCGGGGTCGATGCTGATGCTGTAGCGGTTGGGATCGAAGGGCGCGCCGACGGTGGTCGTGAACGCGGAGTTGGCCGCGGTCGAGCCATTGGAACCGCTCGGAATGCCGACGATGTTGGTCGTCTGCCCGGGAAGGTTGGCTTGACCGGGGTTTTGGGGCGAGGTGGTGCTGGACAACGAACCCGGGCCGGAAGCGGGCTGCGAGAGATAGAACGCGGCCGTCGGGGCGCCGAAGACGCGGCTGTCGCTCGTCGCGGTGAACCAGCGGTCACGCGAGGCGAGGCCGTTTTGGTTTTCGTAGGACGCCGTGACAAACGTACTGAGCTTACCCGTGCGGTAACCGGCGGTGAGGCTCACGGTCGTCTGGGCGACGTCGGTGTCGAAGGTGTTGTCGTAGGAAACGCGCAGCTCGGCGCCGGTGTAATTCTTCTTCAGAATGATGTTCACCACGCCTGCGATGGCTTCGGAGCCGTAGATCGCGCCGGCGCCCTCCGGCAGAATCTCGATGCGTTCGATGGCGCCGACCGGGATGCCGTCCACGCTGAAATCTTCGCGTCCGCCCGCGCCGCCGGGCGCTTCTTGGCCGGTGTGCGGGATGCGGCGACCGTTGATGAGGACGAGGGTGGAATTACCGCCGAGGCCACGCAGGCTGAACGACGTGCCGACGGTTTGGGCGCGCGAGGTGCCGCCGTTGGACAAATTGTCGTTGAACCCGACCGCGGCCCCGAGCTGCGGAATGGCCCAGCGGATGTCGGCGAGACGCGAGACGCCGCGACGCTCCAGTTCGACCTGCGGGATCGAAAACACCGGCACGGCGGTCGCCTCGGCGCCGAGGGTGCGGATGCGCGAGCCCGTGACCTCGACGCGCGGCAACTCCAACGTGGCGTCGCCGGCCTTGGCGGCGGAGGGCGGCTCGACCGGTTTGGTTTCGACGGAAATTTTTCTCTCGGGTGCCGCGGGCGTTTGGGCCCACAGGCCGAGCGGCACAGCCAACAGGGTCGCAAACAACGATCGGACAGGTGTTAGGTTCATACGGAGACCACTGTTTCGCGGACGCCCCGGCCGGGCAACCTAACGAAGGTTAGGTTTGGCGTGGAGCGATTCATGCTAATCATCAAAATGTAACCGGCTTGTTTCCTGCCATGCATTCCTTTGTCACGCTTCACGATTCCGCCGCCGGGCTCGCCAACCCGCGGGCGCAACGGGCCGTGCTCGGACTGCACCGGGCGCTGGACTTCGCGGAGCTGTGGACCGCGCTGCAACGCCTCTTCGAGACGCTGGTCCCGCACGATACGCTGGTGATGTCGGTCAACTACCTTGACTGGCGCCGGGAGGCGACCACGCGCCGGCTCACCTCCGCCAATTCCCGGGTCGTGGACGACGAGCACGCCGCGAAGCTCATCTCCGACGAGGGCCGTAATTTCTTTCAGCCGTTTCTGGAGCGGCACTCCGGCATTCCCTGCTACCGGCACACGGAAATCATGCCGGATGAGCCCGAGAAGATTCCCGAGACGCGCTACTATCAACGCTACATGACGCCCCTCGGCTGGCGCTACTCGGCCCACCTGCTCTTCTGGCGTGAGGGCGACGTGGAGACTGCCTTTGCCCTCCGCCGCCGGCCCGACCAAGGCGACTTCACCCCGGCCGAGATGGACGTCCTGCGCGCCCTGCACCCCCAGATCGCGGTCGCGTTTGAGCGGGTGAAATTGTTCGAAGGTGAACGCCGCCGCCGCCGGCTGTTGGAGAACTTCTACCGGGCCAAACCCGAAGCCGTGCTCTTTCTCGATTGGGATCTGAGCCTGCTCTACGCGAGCCAGGAAGGCCTCACCCTGTGCGCCGCTTGGAAATTCGGCCCCGCGCAGTCACGACTTTACAAGGCGCAGGCCGTCTTCGAAGTGCCGCCCCAAGTCTACGCCGCCTGCGCCAAACTGAAACCGAGGTGGGAAAAGGCCGTATCGGCGGATCACAACCGCGAGCCCCAACCGCTCACCACCTCGGTCATCGCCGCGCAGTCCGGGCACGAAGCGACGGTCACCCTTCGGCGCGAGGGCAGCGGTTCGCTCACCAAGCCCCTGTTTGTCGTCCGGCTGCGCAGCCCAGAGACCGCGGCACCGGCCATTCCCCCGCCCGATGCCGCACACGGGCGCCTGCGCGGCGACCTCACGCCCGCCGAACGCGAACTGGCGGACTTGGTCTGCGCCGGACTCAGCAACAAAGAAATCGCGGCCCGGTTGAAACGGTCCGAAGGCGGCGTAAAAGTGCAACTTAGCGGCGTGTTCCAAAAACTCCGCGTTAACAGCCGGGCCAAGCTCATGGTCGCGCTCCGCTAGGAAAACCTCCGCTGCGCGCGCGCCGGAGCTTTGTTACTTTTGCCCTATGGTGCGGGCACGACACCGGCTCTAAACTTATCCTTCCCAAAACTTCGGACCTGACGTTGTCTTACTGATCCGTTGTTTTCCTTTGATCGACCTACACTCATGAAACCTAACCGACTCCTCCTCGGGCTGCTCACCACCGGCCTCGCGTTCGCCCCCGCCAGCGTCACCGCCCAAACGACTCCGGCGGCCGCCCCGGCCAAAAAAGCGGAGCCGGCGCCGACGACGGCCCCTGTTCCCGCGGCGGCGCCAAAAACGGCCGACCCGGTGGAAGCTGCCAAGCTCAACGCCGCCCTGCGCCTCGATGCCGTCGAAGTCCTCGGCTCCCGCATTCGCCGCACCGACCTCGAAGGTCCGTCGCCCGTCAGCTCGTTTGATCAAGAATACCTCCGCTCCTCCGGTGCGATGACCCTGTCGGATTTCCTCAATCAAATCCCCCAGAGCTACGCGGGTATCGCTTCGGGCCGGGGCAGTTCGCCCGATGAATTCAACCCGGATTTCGCCCAACGCACCGAAACCACCAGCCCGCCGTTTAATTTTGTCGTCGGAGCAGCTGACGCTCCGCCCGCCCAAACCGGCGTATCCGGCGCCAACCTCCGCGGCTTGGGTTCCGGCTCGACCCTCGTGCTGGTCGACGGTCGTCGCACCGCCCAATCCGGCAACGGCAACCGCTCAACCGACACCCGCCAAGGCTTCGTCGATCTCAACACGATTCCCATCGGCATGATCGATCGCATTGAAGTTATCACCGATGGCGCTTCCGCGATCTACGGCGCCGATGCTGTCGGCGGCGTCATCAACATCATCCTGAAGAAAAATTACTCCGGTACGGAGCTGTCGTCTGGCTATAAAGCGACCGAGCATGGTGGCGGACGCGAGCGCAACGCCTCTATCGTTTCCGGATTCTCCTACGGCAAGCTGAGCGGCACGGTCACCCTCAACTATTTCGACCGTCAAAGCCTCAAAGCTTCCGATCGCTCTTACTCCAAAGAGCAAAACCAGTCCAACCGCGTCTCCGGCACGCTGAACGCCACCGGAGCCCCGCGCTTCGGCATCGATTACCGATTTAACTGGGGTTACCCGGCTGTGATTCAGGCCGCCGGCGGCACCGTGGCCGGTAACTTCAACGCCATTCCCGGGGTGCGGGTCGTGCTGGTGCCACCCGGCGCTACCGCCACTCCCTCGATCAGCCAATTCATTCCCTCCCAAACGGTCATTTCGCCGGCCACCGTCGTAAACGCTTCGGGCCAACGCCGGATGAACACCGCGTCCTTCCTCGATCTCGTTCCCGAGTCCGAACGCAGCGGCGCAAGCGGTAATCTTAACTACCGTTTCAACGACCTCGTTTCGCTGTACGCCAACTATCGTACGTCCCGCTCCGCCAGTAAGTTCAACTCGCAACCGACCACTTCGATCACCGGCGGTTTCGGCGCGGCTGTCACCCTGCCGGCTGCGTTTAATCCTTTCAATCAAAACGTCACGGTCGCTATGGTCCTCCCGGAATGGGGTTCGACTTCGCAGACGATGCTCACCCGCGACCAAGCCGCGACCATCGGCGTCGAAGGTAAGTGGGCCGCGACTTGGCGCTGGGACTTGGGCGCATCGTGGCAACGCCAGACCGCGCTTCAGACCAACCGTATCTTCAACGGCGCGGGCCTCGCCGGACTCTTGACCAATCCCGATGTCAACCTGCGCTTTAATCCGTTCATTGACGCCGGCGCTCCCGGCGCGCCGTCGCAGGCCGCCAAACTTGAGACCCTCTCGCTTTATCCAAAGATTGACTCGGCCACGAAGAATACGGGCCTCGATTTCACGGCCGACGGCGACGTCTTCGACCTTCCGGGCGGCACCGCCAAACTTGCCGCCGGCGGCTCGACCAATCGGTCGAACGTCACGACAACTTCGACCAATTTCTCGGCCGTCGTAGTCCCCGTCACCACCATCACCACCTTGCTGGGCGCCCAGACCAGCAACGCGGTATTCGCCGAGGCGTTCCTGCCTGCTTTCGGTAAACGCAATTCCCTGCCGATGCTCCGCCGGCTCGACTTCCAGGTCGCCGGGCGCCGGGAGACCATCCGGGAGTTTTCCAAAGCCGTGCCCAAGGTCGGCTTCTCGTGGAGCCCCGTGCAGCCTGTGTTGATCCGTGCGAGCTGGAGCGAAGGCTTCCGCGCTCCCGGTGTCACCGAATACCTGATCCCACCGACGACCGTCACTTCGACCCTGGCCGATCCACGTCGCACGCCCGCTACCACGCCGGGCATCGTCGAAAATCGCGGGTCTAATCGTGTGGCTAGCCCAGAACTATCTGAAACTTCATTCGCCGGTCTGATCTACGAGCCCACCTTCGCCAAAGGCCTCACGCTTCAGGTCAACTACTACGACACGATTCAGAAGGACATCTTCCAACTCATCAGCGCTCAAAACATCATTCTGAATGAAGCGCTCTTCCCTGACCGCGTGGTGCGGGCCGCCACGACCCCGTCCGATGTCGCTCTCAATCAACCCGGCCAAATCACGGGAGTGAACCGTGTCTTCATCAACTTTGGCCGGATCACCAGCCGCAGTATGGACTACGTGGTCGAATACGTCGCGCCTTGGGAGCAGTTCGGCCGTTGGCGGATGAACTTCACCGCCAGCCGCAACTTGGGTTTCACGCGCAAGGTCGCGCCCGGCCAGCCCGAGGTCGTCCTCGAAGGCGATACCTCGTCGCCGCCCAAATGGAAATACAACGCGTCGGTCTTTTGGCGCAAAGGCTCGTGGAACGGGTCCGCGTTTCTTTGGCACCTCGACGGGTTTAACTCCAACAATGCCGGCAGCATCAACGTCGCGAACAGCGCCTCCGTCACCTATTTCCCCACGCCGGCCGTTTCCAAAATCGACCTGCGCGGCGGCTACGATTTCAAGAACGGCCTGTGGCGCAGCTACGGCAAGGGCGTTCGCGTCAGCGTCGGCATCAGCAACATCTTGGACAAGCAGCCGCCCTATTCAGCCACGCTCTGGGGCTTCAACGCCGGGCTCCATCGGGAACTCATCTTGGGCCGCACGTACGAACTGTCCTTCAGCATCCCGATCAAATAAATTGTTCGTTCCGCCCTCCGCATAATCGCCACGAGGCCTGCCCCTCCCGGGCAGGCCTCGCTTTTTTCCTTCATGAAAACCCCGCTCAGCCGCTCTCTTCTAGCCCAAGTTGGCCTCGCCGCCTTCGCTCTCCTCTCCCTCGCCATGGCCGCGGAGTCCAAAACCGCCATGGTTGGCACGGGCTCGCCCGCGCCGGGCGGCGGCAGCGGATTCACACCCAACACGTTCGGCCATGTCGCACGCGATGCCATGGCGCCCGACTTCACCGTCACCGGCACCGACGGCAAGCCGGTCAAGCTCTCCTCGTTCCGCGGGAAACCTCTGCTCCTCCAGTTCTGCACCGGCGACGGACCGCAGGCCTGGGTCGGCCAGATCGCCGCCACCTACAAGGATCAGGGGCTCGTCGCACTCGCCGTGTTCTCCGCGACCGACAAGGACACCTTCGACAAGTGGGTCGCAGCTAACCCCAACCCCGGCTTCACCGTCGCGTGGGACCCGGCCGGCAAGGCCTCGGCGGAAAATATCACCAACACCGTGTTCGGGGTGGGCACGCAGCCCGCAACGGCCGTGATCAAGCCCGACGGCAAACTCTGGAGCGGTTTCATCGGTGTGGGTGAGAAGGTCGTAGCGATGACTTACTCGTCGCTCCTGCGGGCCGGGATCGAGATCACGGCGGCACATGGGGACGCGCTCATCGCCGCGGGAGGAGGATTCCGGGCCGGTGGTATGGGTAGCGGTGGCGGCGCAAGCGCGGCGGCGGCCATCCAGCCATCGCCAAGCGCGGCAGCGGGCGCGGCGGCGGTCGCCCCCAGAGCAACTTTGCTGGCGGCGGGTGCCATTGCGCCGGACTTTGTAATGCGCGACCTGAACGACAAGGAAGTCCGACTGGCGGATTTCAAGGGCAAGGTCGTCATCCTCGATTTCTGGGCCACGTGGTGCGGACCGTGCATCGCCTCCTTCCCGCACACGCAGAAACTGGCGGCAAAATACAAAAATCAGGACGTGATCGTGCTCGCCTCGGGCACGAGCGATACGATCGCGGCGTTCAAAAAATGGATCCCGGTCAACCAGCCGAAGTATGCCGATATGGTCTTCGTCTTCGATCCGAACGAGCGCGGTTCAGCAACGTTTGAGGCGCGCGCCTCTTCGAAGTTTTACGGCGTAACCGGGATTCCCACGCAGTTCGTCATCGGTCGCGACGGCAAGATCGTCGCCAGCATCGTCGGCAACGGCGGCGACACCGACACCCGCACCGAAGGCGCCCTCGCCCTCGCCGGCGTAAAGGTCGACGAAGCCACCGCCGCCGCCGGCAAAGCTGCGCTCATAAAGTCCGCGGCGGATGAAGTCGCGGCCGCCAAGGCGGCGGCTTCCGCGCCTCCGCGGGCACCCTTCATGGAAAATTACGCCAAGCTGGTTGCCGGTCAGCCCGTGCCGGACGTCACGCTGCAAAACGTCGACGGCCAGTCGGTGAATCTGTCCGAGATCATCAAGGGCAAGACCGCCATCTTTTCCATCAGCTCCGGCGGCGGCCTGTATGCCGACGGCTTGGCGTTCTACGAGAACCTGTCGCGCAAGTATGCCGGCCAAGGCGTCGTGGTCGTCGCCCTCTCTGCCTACAGCAAGCGCGAGGACTTTGACCAGTGGCGGGAGAAGAATGCCGGCAAATTCAGTTTTCCCGTTTACTTCGATCCCGCCGGCCGCGGCCCACAACCCGCGAAAGATTTCAACGAGATGACTCCGGAGGAAAAGAAGGCGTTCGGAACCCTTCAGCGTGAGCACATGAAGAAAGTCGCCCCGCTGGTCTTCACCGGCGGAGCCATGGCACCCGTCCCCCACGCCTACGTCATCGACGCCAAAGGCGATATGGTCGGCATCGTCGTCGGTGGCGGTGCCCATGTCGCCGGAGGCATCGGCAATCTCCTCCTGCGCGCCGGCGTCAAACTCGCGCCCGACGACATGCCGAAAAAAGTCTGGACCGCCGCGGAGACCAAACCTCCGGTTCCAGAAGCGAAAGTGGACATGATCAAGGTCGGTGCGGCCGCGCCCGATTTCCCCGCGACCGATCTCAACGGCAAAGCCGTGAAACTCTCCGACTTCCGCGGTAAAGTCGTCATCCTGGATTTCTGGGCCACCTGGTGCGGACCTTGCATCGCCTCGATGCCGCACACCAACGAAGTCGCCGCCCACTACAAAGACCAAGGAGTCGTCGTCCTCGCTTCGTGCACGAGTGACACCCGCGCCGCCTTCGAAGCCTGGGTGAAGAAAAACCAAGCCACCTATCCCGAGATAGTGTTTTCCCACGACCCGCAGGAACGCGGCGCCGATCGCGCTTCGCATAAACTCTACGGCGTCGGCGGCATTCCGCAGCAATTCATCATCGGGCGCGACGGCAAGATCGCCGCCCTCTGCACCGGCTACCTCAAAGGCGAAGTCCTCCTCGAAGCCGCCCTCGCCCAAGCCGGCATCAAGGTCGCTCCCGAGATCCTGGCCAAAGCCAAACTCGATCAAGCCAACCGCGACGCGATGCGCTGATTGGCTCCGCGCCAACCGCGTTTGCCGCGTCTCATAAACTCCGCCACGTTCCCGAGTAGCCCGCGCCGGCTCGCGCGGGTTACTTCTTTAAAAGATCACCTCCCATGAAATCCTCCCTCCTGCGCTCTTTCTTCGCCCCGGCTACCGCCCTCTTTGCCGCCGCGGTCCTCACCACCACCCACGCTGCGACCCCGATCGCCGCGCCGGCGATCTTGCGCGTCGGGGCCGTCGCGCCCGACTTCGTCATGAAAAACCTCGCGGGTGCCGACGTCCGCCTCAGCGACTACAGAGACAAGGTCGTCGTCCTTGATTTCTGGGCCACGTGGTGCGGACCGTGCATCGCCTCCTTCCCGCACACCCAGGCGCTCGCCGCCAAATACAAGGACCAGGGCGTCGTCGTCCTCGCCTCCGGCACCAGCGATACCATCGCCAAATTCCGCGAGTGGATTCCCGTCAACCAGCCGAAATACCCCGACCTCGTCTTCATGTGGGACCCCAATGAGCGCGACTCCGCCACCTTCGCCGAGCGCGCGTCCAGCAAGCTCTACGGCGTCACCGGCATCCCCACCCAGTTTGTCATCGGCCGCGACGGCAAGATCGCCGGCGTGATCGTCGGCAATGGCGGCGCCACCGATCCGCGCACCGAGGCCGCCCTCGCCACCGCCGGCATCAAGGTCGATGCCGCCATCGTGGCCGCCGCCGACGCCAAGGCCAAAGCCTCGGCCGCCGCCGCCGCCGAGAAAGCCAAAAACCCACCGCCCCCCTTCCGCGAGAGCTACGGCAAACTCAGGGCCGGCGACGCCATCCCCGATTTCGCGGTCATCACCGCCGACGGTAAACCCGGCAAGTTCTCCGACTTCGCCAAGGGCAAGACGGTCATCCTCGATTTCTGGGCCACCTGGTGCGGGCCCTGCCTGCAAGCCATGCCGCACTACCAAGAAATTTCCCGCCGCTACGCCGATAAAAACGTCGTCGTCCTCGGGGTCTGCTCGTTCGACACCCGCGAAGCCTACGACAAGTGGGTCACGGCCAACCGCGAGAAATACACCTTCCCCACCGTCTTCGATCCCATTGGCAAACCCGCCAGCGGCGACAAAGCGGCCTCGGCCAAGACGGTCATGGTGCAACTCACCCAAGGCGTCATGTCACCGTTGCCCACGACCCTCGTGATCAATTCTGCGGGCAAATTCGTCGGCATGTATGCCGGCTACAGCCCCGCCACCGAACAAGCCCTCGCCAACCTGCTCATGATCGCCGGCGTCGAAATCGCCCCCGCCGACCAACCGAAACGTTTCTATCCCGCCGGCTCGACCGTAAAGCCCGTCGCTCCCAAGACCCAATAATCCCCACTCGACCCTTTTCTTCGTAGGGGTGCCGCTGGTCGGCGCCCGCCTCACGCCCGGCTCCGCCGGCCAGACGTGAATTTGGCTCCTCCGATCCGTCGCCCTATTTTCGGTCTTCAGCTGCCCCTCCGCACCGCCGTCCATGGCCACTCTCGCCCGCTCCCGCCCGCCGGTCCTTTCCCTTATCGGCAACACCGCGCTCATCCCGCTGCACTTCGCCGAGGTTGACCGCACCCTCTACGCCAAGGCCGAATTCCTCAACCCCTCCGGCTCCATCAAGGACCGGCTCGCCCTCTGTATCGTCGAAGACGCTGAGTCCCGCGGGCTCCTGCACGCCGACTCCGTCATCCTCGAATGCACCAGCGGCAACACCGGGATTTCCCTCGCCATGGTCGGTGCCGCCAAGGGCTACCAAGTCCACATCCTCATGAGCGAGTCGGCCAGCATCGAGCGCCGCCATCTCATCCGCCAGTTCGGCGGCGAGGTTCAACTCTTCAAAGCCACCAACGGCTACGCCACCGGCATCGACCTCTCGCTCGAGATGGCGGCCCGCGACGCCAATGTTTTCCTCCCGCGCCAGTTTGAGAATCCCATCAACGCCCTGGACCACGAGCACTTCACCGGCCGCGAGATTCTCTCCCAGATGCACGGCCTCGTGGATGCCTTCGTCGCCGGCTACGGCACCGGCGGCACGCTCACCGGCTGCGGCCGCGCCCTGCGCGCCGCCAACCCCAAGGTCCGCATCCTCGCCATGGAACCCGCCGAGGCCGCGATGCTCTCCGGGGAGATGCCTTGTTGCCACTCGATCGAGGGTGTGGCCGGTGGCTATGTGCCGCCGCTCCTGAGCGGAGCGCAACTCGATGGCGCGATCAAAGTCTCCAGCGCCGACGCCATCGCGATGACCCGCCGTCTCAGCCGCGAATTCGGCCTGCTGGTCGGCACCTCCAGCGGTGCCAATGTCATCGCCGCCCTCCGCACCGCCGTGGAGATGGGCCCCGAATCCCGCGTCGTCACCATCCTCTGCGACCGCGCCGAGCGGTATTATTCGACGAAGCTCTTCGCCAACTGAGCGCCGGCGACTCGGAAATCAGGTCAACCCTCGTGCAAGTGAACCCGGATGCGTCCGGCTTCGACCATCCAGAGTTCCCCTTCCAGCGATTGCCGGCGGAGCGCCTCCGCCAACGTGGCGATGACATGATCGAGATGCGCGCGCGTGGGCTTGCGCGGCAGCCGCAAGACGGCGACCCCCGCGTGGGAGTCGGGCGGATAGACCAACGGATTGGCGAAATCCATATCCAGCGTCACCAGCGCACGCTGCTCCGCCGCGCAGCGACGCAACAACTCTAGATCAGTGGCCCCTTCCAATTTTTGCACGGTGACCGTGCAAACATCATGGCCGGCAGCGCTGAGCGCCTGCCGGCCGCGCTCGCCCAGATTCTCGTCCAGCTTGAGTTTCACGCGCCGGCCGGCTCGAGCGGAATCTCGACAAACCGTTCGCGCGCCATCTCCGAACCGTAGGCAATACAGGCCTGCACGTCCTCACGCGAAATGCCGGGATAGTCCTCCAAAATGGTCTCTACCGATTCACCTGCCGCGAGCAAATCAAGGATCAGCGAAACCCAAATCCGATGCCCGCGAATGCACGGCTGGCCACTACAACGACCGGGGTCGATCCAGATGCGCTGAAGCAGTTCTTTGCGGGTCATGACGTCAAAGCTGCCCCAAAACACGTCGCCCGCAAGTCCCGGTTTCGGCGTCCGCACGTCGAGCTACGCCAGGATCGTCGCCGCCCTCCGCACCGCCGTGGAGCTGGGCCCCGAATCCCGCGTCGTCACCATCCTCTGCGACCGCGCCGAGCGGTATTATTCGACGAAGCTCTTCGCCAACTGAGCGCCGGCGGGAAGCGCGCGGCACCGCGACTTCGTAGCCATGTTACCCGCGAGGCCGAGTAGCCGGAGCCCGCGATTGGAGGGATTGGGCTGGGCGAGAATCTACCGTTGTCGGCGACCGAGATCGTCCCGTCGGCTAGACGCAGGGAAACGGGTATCGCTCACTTCGCCTTCGGACTAGCCGGCTCGGTGGCGGTGATTTCGGTGAATTTCTTGATCAGTTCCTTGTCGAACGTGTTTACCTCACAGCCGTGATGGCGCGCGTAAGCACAAAGCAGGGCATCGCCAAAATCGGCGTTCTTGGCGCGATACCATTGAATGCCGTCGAGGACCCAGCGGGCGTCGGGGCAGGTCACTCCGGTCAGGCTCAACAAAGACATCAGCTTCGGCGCGATGGTGCCGGGTGTGCCGCCATAAAAGGTCTCCAGCACGTAGACCGTCTCCTGCAGGACAGGCGTGGGAATGACCAAGTTGACGCGACCGGCACCGGCGGCGCGGAACAACGCCGTCGCGGCCGGCGACTGCGCGGGATCGTCTCCCGTGAGGTAACGGACAATGACGTTAGCGTCGACGGCGACGGTTTTCATCTTATCGGCCCGCGCCCAGTGCCTTCCGACCCGCCTCGGCGATAGCCGCCTTGGCCCCTTGCTTCATTTTTTCGATGCCGACCGGCGCACGGCCCCGGCCGAGCGAGCCCGCGAGGGAATCCACATCATGAAGCGGTTCGAGAATGAGACGGTTCCCTTCCACGGTTTGGCTAAGAATCATACCGGGGCGAAGGCCGAGTGCCCGCACCGCCTCCGCCGCGAGCGTGGTCTGAAAAGCGGGCGAAATCGTGGTCTGCGCCGAGATTCGCCGGGAGGCAGGCCGCTTTCTTTGGAGAGTGGGCATATCCAAAGAACAGAGATTAAAACCCTTGGTTCAAGCCAGAACCTGGGTCCACGGTGATTCGGCCGACGCGTTCGCCGTCGCTTCGCCGGCAAATCGAGAATTTTTCCGCACCTTCCGGTCGCTCGATGCGCCGGTGCCGCAGATAGTTGAGCGCGAGATTGCGCGCTGTCACAAAAAGGAACGCCCGCGGGCACGCGATCGGCCCTGTCGCATAAGCCTGCATCAGCCGCGCATAGGCCTCCTGCACGAGGTCGTCCGTGTCGGTCACGCCGGGAAATCGCCCGCGCAGCCATGCCCGTAGCTTCGGTTCGTGCGGCAGCACCTCCTCGGCAAACCAACGGGACGATTCTGGATCTGATGGCGGCATGAAAACGGAGCAGGCGGCGATTTCCCTAAAGAAACCTACGGAGCTTGAACACGCGAAGCCCGAAATTCCGCTAAACAAATCTTTCCAAGGGGTTGGCTGACGTTCCCGTTACCGTCCTTGCATCGCTGCCAACGCTGCGGGAACAATCCTGCCGGTTTGCGCCTCCGACTCTCCTCCTTCAACTTCCCACCCATGCGCCTTTCCCGCCTCTTTCTCCTGCCCGCGCTGCTCCTCAGCTTGTCGGCACTCCTGCCCGCTACCGCCCTTGCCCAGGTTAAGGCCTCCCTCGTCGCCGCCGAGACCGCCATCGTCCCGGGGAAACCCGTGCAGGTCGCCCTCCGCCTCGTCCATCAACCCCACTGGCACACCTATTGGATCAATCCTGGCACCGGCCTCGTCACCGAGATCAAGTGGTCCCTCCCGCCCGGCTGGACCGCCAGCGCCATCCAGTGGCCCGCCCCCCACGTCATCAAAGACAAGACCGGAACGGTCACCGGCAATGGCTTCGAAAACGACACGCTCCTGCCCGTCACGCTCACCCCGCCCGCCGGTCTCACCCCCGGTGCCACGATCACCCTTAAGGCCTCCGCCGAGTGGCTCATGTGCGAAGACGTCTGCATGCCCGGCAGCGCCGATGTCACCCTCACCCTGCCCGTAGCCGCCACCGCCACGCCCGACCCGACCTTCGGCGCCACCCTCACCGCCGTCGTCGCCGGCCTCCCCCGCGCCGATGCCGCTTGGAAAGTCTCGGCTTCCCGCGACGCCAAGACCGTCACCCTCAAGGTAGCTCCCGCTGGTCCGACCGCCGGCAAGACCGCGACCCCCGCCGATCTGCGTTTCTTCGCCGACGACAACTTCGTCGCCTACGAACTCCCGCAAACGATCACCCCCGATGGCGCCGGCGGCTACGTGCTCACGCTTTCCATTTCCCCCGAAGCCCCGAAAGACGCCGCGAAACTCCTCGGCGTGCTCACCAACGAAAAAGGCTGGCTCGCCGACGGCTCCCTGCGCGGCCTCCGCATCGACCTGCCTTTCGCCGCCGCCACTGCCGCGGTAGGCCCGACCGCTGGTCAAGCTTCTGGCACCCCCGACGCAAGCGCCCGACCAGCGGTCGGGCCTGCCGCCGCCGCTCCCGCGCCCGTTTCCCTGCTCGGCACGCTGTTCCTCGCGCTGCTCGGCGGCCTCATTTTGAACCTCATGCCGTGCGTCTTTCCCGTGCTGGGCATAAAAATCCTCGGGTTCGTCAATCAGGCGGGCCAAGACAAGAAAAAGGTCATTTTGCACGGCCTCGTCTTCGCCCTCGGCGTGCTGCTTTCGTTCTGGTCGCTCGCCGCCGTGCTTGCCGTGCTCCGCGCCGGTGGCGACCAACTCGGGTGGGGGTTTCAACTGCAGTCGCCCCTCTTCGTCTTCGGCCTCGCCGCCGTGATGCTCATCTTCGCGATGAACATGAGCGGCGTCTTCGAGTTCGGCCTCAGCGCCACCGGCGTCGGCTCCGATCTACAAAGCAAATCCGGTTTTGCCGGCTCGTTCTTCACCGGCGTGCTCGCCACCGTCGTCGCCACGCCGTGCTCCGCGCCGTTTCTCGCTCCCGCGCTCGGCGCCGCGCTCACCCTGAGCATCGTCGAGTCGTTCGCCGTCTTCACCGCCATCGCGATCGGTCTCGCCGGTCCGTATCTGTTGCTCTCGATCTTCCCCGCCGCCGTGAAAATCCTGCCCCGTCCCGGCGCGTGGATGGAAACGTTCAAGCAGTTCATGGCGTTCCCGCTCTACGCCACCGTCGCCTACCTCGCTTGGGTGCTCGCCGGCCAGACCACGGAGAACGGCTCGCTCATGGCCCTCTTCGGCCTCGTGCTCATCGCTCTCGGCGTGTGGTTCTACGGCCGCTACAATCTCCCCGGCACCAAGCCCGGCAAAGTCCGCTTCGGCACCGTCACCGGCGCGCTCGTCCTCGCCCTTGGCGTCTGGACCGGTTGGCCCGAAGACACCGCCGCCAAGACCGCCGCCGCCCAGGCCGCCGGCGCACCGGAAGTCGTCTGGGAAAAATGGAGTCCCGCCGCCGTGGAAAAACTCCGCGCCGAAGGCCGCCTGATCTACGTCGATTTCACCGCCCGTTGGTGCGCGACCTGCCAGACCAACAAGAAAATCGTCTTCGCCTCCGATACCGTCCTCCGCGAATTCGCCGCCAAAAAGATCGTCACCCTCCGCGCCGATTGGACCAACCAAGACCCCGCCATCACCGCCGAGCTCGCGAAGTATCAACGCAGCGCCGTTCCGTTTAATGTGCTCTGGAAGCCCGGCAAACCCGAGCCGCTCCTTCTCCCCGAGCTGCTCACCCCCGGCATCGTCCTCGACGCGATCAAGGGCTAACTGGAGGCGCGACGCCCCGCGCCGCACCGAACATCGGTCACGGAGCGCTCAGCTCGACGCCCTCAGGGTAGAGTCGAGGGAAGAAGTAACCGACCGATGCGCTGGGGAAGTTGATCGCCAAAGGCGCCAGCGACGATTCCGAGCTGATCAACCCTTGCTTGATGAAATCGGCGACGTAACGCCGCGCCGTTCTCTCCGGCATGCCCAGAAGTCGCGGCGCTTCGCCGCGCGGCACCGCACCACGCATAAAAGTCTCGCGCAGGAGCAGACCAAGGCCCGCCGGTGCGTCGTTCATCGCGGTCCGGTGAGCCGCATAGCGCAGGATGCGATCCTGCATCGCGTCCAGATCAAGCAGCGCCCCCATGAATTCCACCTGATCCAGCGCCGTGCCGAGGAAGAAACGGCAGAACCCGACCAACTCGCGGTTCGAGAGATTGCCCCGGCCGTCCCTGTCGCCCTGCCGGGAAAAGTCGGCCCGCGCCAGCAGCGCACGGTAGTCGCCGACGCGCCGCGCCAAGCCCCGTGAAATCCCCCAAAGCCCCCCCGTTTCGATGCCCGCTTTCGCGAGGTAAGCGTGAGTGAAAAGGCGGACAACGCGCCCGTTCCCGTCTTGAAACGGATGAATCCACGCGAACCGGTGGTGGGAGGCCGCCGCCGCGATGATGCGCTCAAGCGGATCAAGTTTTACGGGATCATACGCGGCTGCAAAACGCTCCATGAAACGGGGCAGCGCCGTGAACGCCGGTGCGACATGTTCTCCCACCGCAACCTGACCCTGCCGATATTCGCCCGGCACGATTGGTTTGCCTGACGACTCGACGACCCGAAATTCCTCCGGCATCCGCAGGTAGAATTCGCGGTGTAGCATTTGAATGAAGCCGTCCGCGCAGACTGGTTCCTCCACCTGCGAAAGCCGGCCCAGCATGAGGGTCTCGACCTCGATGTGCGCGGCACTCTCCAACTGCAGCGCGCGTTTGGCCGGCTCGCTGGAATAGTCCTTTTTGAGCGCGCGCTCGATATCGACCGGATGGGTGTGATGCCCCTCGATCAGGTTCGAGTAATAGCTATTCATGTGCCGCACCAGTTCCGCCACCCGCTTCCGCGTGAGGGGATGCAGAGCCCCGGCCAGCTTGGCGGACGCGACCAACAAACGAGCGGCAGACTCCCGCAATTCCCCCGAGGGATCGGTCGGCATAAGCGGCTCCATCGCGCCTTCGTTGGTGTAGAAAAGAGTCTCTTCAGGCATAGTAGTTGGCCGCATTAACGGCCGATCCAATGGCCGATCACAGAAAGCATTAATCTATGCAAATTAGCAATCTATAACGAAACTAAGTCAGCAGCACCGGACTTATTAGCCAATTTTTGGCCGGCTTAATGGCCGGGTAGAATAAACCCACTTACTTCGTTTTGAATTCTTGGCGGGAAAGAAAGGCTTTAACTACGCCTAAGACGAGTCGTCCGCGCCTTGGGGCGCATGGAACCCGTGGTGGTGCTGGTTTCGATGCTGAGCGCACCGTCGATCAACAGCCATTGGGCTTACAATTTCAACTCCGCCGCGTAGCCGGTGAGTTCCATGTAGGCGGAGCCGACCTCGCGGCCCAGCGCGTCGAACACGCGGCACGCGCCTTCCCAATACGCGATGCCGCCCACGCTGCCCGCGAGTTCCTGCGCGCGCGCGAGCGGTTCCAGCGTGTAGCGCACCGCCGCGCCGGTGGCCGGATCGGTCGTCGCGAGGGCGATGCGCACGGGATAGACCGCTCCCGTCTCGGGACTCTTCCAGGTGTCGAGCACCTCCCATTTGAAACTCCGCTTCTCGGGCTTTCCGGCGGCGTCCACCCACGTGAGGCTGGAAGCGGGATCGGTGCCGCCGCCGCGCGTACGGAGCTGATACACCATGAGCTCTCGACCGTCGGTAAACTTGATACTCACCCAATCCCAGCCGACTTGGTTCGTGTCGAGCTGGCTGCTGCTGATCTCGTGGTCCATCCACGCTTCGCCGCGCACGCTGATTTTCTCGGTGCCGAGCGTGAGTTCGCCCTCGGCGCGAAGGCGGGAAAACGTGAGGTAGTAACTCGCGGCGGTCGGCGCGGCACCTTTGCGCGAGACGCTGTTTTCACCGAAGACGACGAGCGGTTTGGCGGGCACGAGCGTGAGGGCGAGCCCGGCCTCGGCCCGGATGCCGCCGCGCAGTTCGATGCGTTCGGCGCCGGCGATCGCGGCGGGATCGGTGAGTCGCAGAGACCAAGGACCTTGCCTCACGTCGAGCGTCTCGGTGGAGGCGGCGGCGTCCCAGCCGGAGCGGTCGAGCCGTTCCTGATGAAGGAATTTCCCCGTGGCCGCGTCGAGGAGCGCCATGTGCGCGAGTTGCAGCTGGGTTGATTTGTCGGGTGCAGCCTGGCGGAAAAACGTCGCCTGAAAACCGAAGCGGCGGGCGCTTTTGCCCTCGGCCGCCTCGGTGTAGAGGTGCCCGGTGAGATACCACCACTCGAGTTTGAATTCGGGATGCGAGCCGTGGTCGCGGGGAAACGAAAACACTTTTCCCGGCTGCGGCACGGCGAAGCCCTCGGCGGTGGTGAGCGGGGTTTGGGCGGACAGCGAGCTAGCCAGGACGAGAGCGAGGGTGAGGAAGGCGAGCAGGAGGTAGGGACCGCTCTCCGAGCGGTCCGCGCCGAGGCGTGGGCGATGACGTCGGCGGACGCCTCGGAGAGGCGTCCCTACCTCGGAAACTATGCGCGGGGTTTTCATCGTCGTTATTCCTCCCGGTCCGCCGGCAGATCGGCGCCCCAGCGGCCGACGAGATAACTCACCGCGACGCCGGTGCCGACGACGGCCATGGCGAGCGCGGCGAGTTGGCCCCAAGGCAGGGCGAAGCCGAGCGTCCAACCGAAGGATTGTTTGTTGATCACGTAAATCAGGAGCCAGCCGAGGGCGACGCTCAGCGTGAGTCCGCCCGCCACGGCCGCTCCGGCGACCACGCCGCCCTCGAGCGCGGCGGCGCCGGCTAGTTCGCGGCGGGTGAAGCCCAAGGCGCGCAAGGTCGTGAGCTCCTCGCGCCGGTCGAGCAGCACGCTCGTGAGCGTGAGGGCGAGGCCGACGACGGCCACGAGCACGGCGATCACCTCGAGCGCGTAGGTAATCGCAAAGGTCTGCCGGAAAATCCGGAGCACCTCGCCGCGGAGCTTGGCGTTGGTGAAGATGGCGAGTCCGGGATAGTCTTTGCGCAGTTCCTCGCGCAGCAGGTCGGCGTTGCTGCCGGGCTTGAGCCACAGGCTCACGTTGGTCACGCGGTCGTCGCCGAGCCATTGCATGAGGTGGGCGCGGTCGACCATGATCGAGCCGCGCTCGTTGCCGTAGTCGGCGTAGATGCCGGCGATGGTGAGCGTCTGCAGGCCGGCGGGCGTGGGCACGCGGAGGACGTCGCCGGCTTTTTTGCGGAAACGCTCGGAGAACGCCTCGCTCACGAGGGCGAGGCGGGCGTTGCGCGCGGTTTCCCAAAGGGCGGGATCGTCGGGGGCCTTGATCCACGGCATGTCGCTGCGCGCGCGCATCAGGGCGAGATCGGTGCCGGTGAGGAGCGTCGGAATACCGTCGAGCGAAATGCGCGCGGCCGTGAGTCGCGCGGCCGCGTCCACGGCGGGGTGCGCCGCCAGACGGTCGGCCGCTGCGGCGGAAATGAAGTTGGCGGTCGATGCGCCCTGCGCGCCGGCGCTCGCGATGTAGAGATCGGCCTGCAACGAACGCTCGATCCAGCCGCGCACCGTGAGCTCAAAACTCGCGACGAGGATCGCCATGCCGGCCGCCATGCCGACGGCGCAATGCAGTGCGGCGACCGACAGGCGATGCCGGCCCGACGGCCGGCGCAGATGACTGAGCGCGACGCGACCCGGCGCCCACACCGTGCCGAGGGCGCGGGCGGCGTTCGCGAGCAGCGGCAGCAACCAACCGCACATCAGGCCGCCGCCAAAAATCCAAAAGAACGCCGCCGCATAGCCGGCGAGCGGGAAACGCCCCGCGCCGTCGAGCCGAAGCGGCGGCAGTTGGGCAAACGCGACGCCGAGCAACACGCAGACGGCGCCGAGGGCGAAGCTGCGTTGCCAACGGCCGCCGGCCGCCGGGGCGACGCCGCGCGGGAGCACCTGCGCGGGCGGGGTGCGGGCTGCGAGCCGGGCGGGCCACCAACCGGCGATCAGGCTGGCGCCCAAGCCGACGACGAGGCCGAGGGCGATCTCGCCGGGATCGAGCGAGGCGGCGTCGACCGTGCTGCTGTAGTAGAGCGCGTTGACGGTTTGGCCCACGGCGCGCACCGCAACTTGTGCGCCGGCCCACCCGAGGCCGACGCCGAGCGCGCCGCCGACGAGGCCGAGTACGGCGGCCTCGGTGAGCCAAGCGGTTTGGATCGCGCGTTCCTCGACGCCGAGGGAGCGGAGGATGGCGATCTCGGTGCGCCGCCGCACCACGGCGCCGTCGAGCGCCTGAAAGATGAGGTAGAGCCCGACGAGCAGGGCGATGAGCGAGAGAATCGTGAGATTGAGGCGGAAGGCGCGGGTCATCGTTTCGGCGGACTCGCGTTGCGCGCCGGGCGTGGTGACGAGCCAGCGTTCGCCGCCGAGGGTTTCGAGGATCGACTTGAGTTCGTCGCGGCGCTCGGCGGCGCGGGGGCCGGGCTCGATCAGGAACTCGACGCGGTCCACGCGGCCGACTTTGCCCGTGAGCATCTGTAGATGCGGCAAGTCGAGAATGAGCAACGTGGGCGGGACGCGCGGGGCCTCTTTCGCAGTCGGGATGACGCCGGCGACCGTGAGGGTGCGCACGCGTTCGTCGAGGACGAGATCGAGGGACTTGGGCACGGCGGGCGCGAAGGCCGCGCTGACCCAGACTTGCGGACCGGCGTTGTAGGCGCGCCAAAACGCATCGGCGCCGTCATCGCCGTTTTGCGCGGCGCGGCCACCGGTGCCGAGATCTTGGCCCGGGTTTTGGCTTTGGTTTTGGTTAAAATAGCCGCGGTCGACTTTGCTCTGGCTCGCGAGATTGGCGAGGGAGAGGAGATCGACCCCGAGTAACGTGTAACTGGTGCGGCCGAAGCCGGCGGCCTCGTCGGGGCGTTGGGCCTGGGTGGCAGTGGCTTCGACCACGGGGATGATCTGCACGGGTCGCGCGCCGAGCGCGGTGCGAAGTTCGCGGAGGACGGACTCGGGCAACGTGCCGGTGGGAGCTTGGACGATGAAGTCGCTCTGGCCGGTGAGCGTGTCGGTGAAATGGGTGAAACTCGAAACGGCGGCGCGGTTGGCGAGGCGGATCGAGACGAACACCGCGACGCCGAGGGCGAGGATGCCGACGAGGAGCGCCGTCGCGCGGGGAGCGAGGCGGGCGTGCCGCAGCGAGAAGCGCCGCAGCAGGAGACTAAGCACGGGCACGTTCATCCGCCGGAGACGATGCGGCCGTCGCGCAGATTGATCCGCCGGTGGCAGATGGCGGCGGCGTCCTCGCTGTGGGTGACGAGCACGAGCGCGGTCCCGGTCTCGTCGCTGAGCTCGCGGAGGAGCGCGAGGATGTTGGCCCCGTTGGCGGAATCGAGGTTGCCCGTCGGTTCATCGGCCAAAATGAGGCCGGGGCGGTGAACGAGGGCACGGGCGATGGCGACGCGTTGCTGTTCGCCGCCAGAAAGCTGACCGGGGAGGGCGGCGGCACGGGGGGTGAGGCCGACGCGGTCGAGCGCTTGGGCCACGCGCGCAGTGCGCTCGGGGGCGGGGACGTTGATGAGTTGGAGCGGGAGCTCGATGTTTTCGGCGGCGGTGAGCGTGGGGAGCAGGTGGAAGAACTGGAAAATCGTGCCGATCTCCGAGCGGCGGAGCCGGGCGAGGGCGACGGAGTCGAGGGTGTGGACGGGCGTGCCGCGCACGCTGATGGAGCCGGCGTCCGGCCGGTCAACGCCACCGAGGCAGTTGAGAAGGGTGGTTTTGCCGCTGCCGGAAGGACCGGTGAGAGCGACCCGTTCGCCGGGACCGACGGTGAAGGAAACGCCGTCGAGCACGCGGCGCGCGCCGTAGTTTTTTACGACCGCAGCGACGTTGAGGACGGATGGGGCGAAACGGTCGGGAGCCATGGAGCAGGGACGCTAACCACGGCGCGGCGAAAGGCGAGGGGCGCGGAGCGAATATGGTTTTGTCAGCGCGTGGGCAGAGTGATTGCTAATGCCCTCCCTATGAAAATCGCTCCCCGTTATTTCCTTTGTCTGTGCCTGTGCTGGATGGGCTTGCTCGTGGAAGGCCGGGCCCAGCCGGCGGGCACCGGCGCGATCAAGGGCCTGCTGCTGGACGCGGAATCGCGCGCGCCGCTGGCAGGCGCGCGGGTCGCGCTGGTCGGGCGCACGGGCTGGGTCGTGACGGAGGCGGACGGGAGTTTCGTGCTGTCCGGCGTGCCGGCGGGCGCGCAGGCGATCACGGCGACGATCGGCGGACTGCGGCCGGTGCGTGTGACCGATGTGGAGGTGACGGCGGGCGCGACCACGGCGCTGAAACCGATCGGGCTGGTGGCGGCTCCGCGCGGGGGAACGGGCGAAAGCCAAGTCGCGGCGGAAAAGGAAAAGGACCTCGTGACGCTCGACCGCTATGTGGTGGACGGGGCGAAGCCCAAGGCCTTCTCGGCGGCGAGCACCGACCTGCTGCGGTCGCGTGACGACGCGTTTGAATTCAAGACCTTTACCGCGCGGGATCTTGAACTCTCGGGGGCGACGAATCTGGAGGAGTTTCTGCGCAACCGGCTCACGCAGAATACCACGGCGGCGGCCTCGGAGCTGGTTTCCGACCCGGAGTTTCCGGATGGCCGGCCCGACACGTTTTCTCTCCGCGGTTGGAACGACGACGACACGGTGATCCTCGTCAACGGCCGCCGGGCGCCGCCCAGGATTTCGGGTTCCCCAATCGGGAATGGCAACGGCACCGCGCAGGCGACGGTCAACGATGTGCCCATCGGCTCCATCGAGCGCATCGAGGTGTTGCCCGCCTCCGGCGGCGCGATCTACGGCTCCGGCGCCACCGCCGGCGTGATCAATATCATCACGAAGCGCGACTACCGCGGCGGCCAAATCACCGCGCGCTACGAGCAGCCCGGCCGTGGCTCCGGGCATAAGGAGCAGTATTCATTTTTTGCGAGCGAGCCGATCCGCGATTGGCTTTCGGTGCGGGTGACAGCCCAGACGACCAAGTCGGTCCCAATGCACGAAGCCGAGCGCGGGGAATATCAGGAGAGGAACCTCGCCAAAATTGCGGCGCGCGATCCGGCGCAGATCACGCGCTCGACCAACATCACGCCGCAGACGGTGACGCCCAACATCGTGGTCGGTGGCGTCGTCTCGGCGACGTCGGGCCTCTTCGGCGCGGGCACGGCGGTGACGACGTCGGTGCCGGCAGGCTACCGCGGTGGCCAGGGAATCACGCCGTTTCTCTCGCGGCAGGGCGTCATCAACACGGCGGTACCCGGACCGGCCGACGGTGTGGACGGCAACAACATCGGCATTTTTTCCGACACGACGACGATTGGCGCAGGCGTGAAGATCGACCTGCCCCGCCGCTGGGACCTGGAGGCCGATTACCAATACTATTTCGCAAAAGGCCTCGGCGCGCGCGCCGACCCCGGCGAGATCAACGTCGCGGCGGCATCGCCGGTGAACCCCTTTGGCCAACTGGTGACGGTGCGGCTCTACGATCCGAAGATCGCCGCGCTCAACCAGCGCCGGCGCAGCACGCAGGAGCGGCACCAGTTCAACGTGACGCTGCGCGGCGAGCCGATCGCGGGCTGGCGCGTGTTGCTGGATGCGAACTACAGCCAGTCGGACTCCAACAGCCGCGGGCGAAACTTCACGCGGCCGATCGACGGAGCGACGACCGCGGCGGCGTTTACGGCCGCGATGGCGGCGGGGCGTTACAATCCGTTCGTCGATCCGCGGGCCGTTGATCATGGCGTCGCGGCGTTCTACGATGAGTATGTCGCCACGGTCTCCCGCACCAATGCCGCGCAGCGCATCACCTCGGCGCGCGCGCGGGTCTCCGGCTCGGCGTGGCGGCTGCCGGCGGGCGATCTCACCGTCACGGGCGGCGGAGATTTTTCGCGCTACGACCGCTTCCGTTCGTCGCGTCTGTCGCGCACGATCAACAGCAAGACCGGCGCTACGATCGCGAACGGCCTGAACGAGACCGACGAGGTGCAGGGCACACAGTTTTTCGACCGCATCTACATCGACGATTCGTATGCGGCCTACGCCGAGGCGAACGTGCCGGTTTTCGGATTGAAGCAGCAGATTCCGCTCGTGCGCCGGTTGGAGTTCCAGCTCTCGGGCCGAATGGATCAACGCCGCCGCGAGGAGGCGCGGCTCGTGAAAACGAATCCCACCAACGGGCTCCATGTGCTCGCGCTGCGTTGGGACGTGACGCGTGACGTGGCGTTGACGCTTTCCCGGAGCGACGGCGTGAAAAATCCGTCGTCGGCGCAAACGGCGCCGGCCGGTCCGGGCGAGTTTTTGACCAATTCCTCGATCACCGATTTGCGGCGCGGCGGAGAACGCTACTCGACGCCCGTCGTCGCCGGCGGCAACCCCGACCTCGATCCCGAGCGGAATACTTCGGAGCGCGCGGGCATCGTGGTGACGCCGCGCTGGGTGCGCGGGCTGCGGCTATCGGCGACGTGGACCGATGCGAAGCGCCGCAACGCGATCACGGGTCTTTCCGCGCAGACCCTCGTCAATGAGGAAGCCGATTTCCCGGCGCGCATCACGCGCGAGGCGGCCGTCGGCGGCACGCCGGGCCGGATCACCCTGATCAACCGCTCCCCGGTGAATCTGAACTTCGTCCGCTCGCGTGAGATCGACTACGGCGTCGAGCAGAGTTTCGACGCGGTGCTGGGCGGGCGGGCGTTTGTCGGCGTGAATGCGACGCGGCATAAAAGTTTTCTCCGGCGCACCACGACCACGGGCGTTGTCACCGAGACGATCGGCAATCTGAACACCGGCAGCAATCCCGGCCCGGCGGAGTGGAGCGCCAACGGCAACGTGCGCTGGGAAGGCCGGCGCTGGTCTTTCGCATGGAACGCGACCTACCTCGACGACCAGTTGCTGCTGCTCTCGGCGACGTCGGATCGCACCGTGCTTGGGCGCGACCGGATCGAGTGGACGACGCTGCACGATCTCGTGATCGAGTATCGACTCGATCAAGGCGCGGCGACGGGTTGGCGGCGATTTTTGGCCGACAGCGCAGTGTCGGTGGGAGCCAACAATGTTTTCGACCGCGAGGGACGTTATCTGCCGTCGTCGACGGGCCGAGCGACGGCGCCGAGCGACAGTGTTTTGGGCCGCTCGTTGTGGGTGCGGTTGCGGAAATCGTTTTGAGGCGAGGCCGAAAGGTGGAGCCCGTTGTGCCCAACAGGCGCGTGGAGAAGGCCAAGTTACTTTTGCGCGCTTACTGCGGGAGGGCGGGGACGCGGACGCGGGCGTTGCTTTCGGTGAGCGATTCCAGGAATTCGCGGAGGTCGGCGAGGTCGTGCGCATTCAGGCCGAGCGGCTTGAGCAGCGGTGATTTTTTGGGGAAGAGCGGATCGTCTTTTTCCGCGGCGCGGGGGCGAAGCGTGATCATGCCGGCGTTGTAGAGGCGGAGCGTCTCGTCGAGATCGAAGGCGCCGTTGTGCATGTAGGGCGCAGAGCGGAGCACGTTGCGGAGCGTGGGGGTTTTGAAAGCGCCGACGTCTTCGGGCTTGTTAGTCACGAGGTAGCGGCCGAGGTCGGAGTCGGAGCGGCCGTAGCGGCTGAGGCCGAGGTTGTGGAAGCGGTTGTCGGTGAAGTTCGGGCCGTGGTGGCAATTCACGCAGCGGCCCTCGGTGCGGAAGAGGTGGAGGCCGCGCAGGGCGGAATCGGAGAGGGCTTTGCCGCCGCCTTTGGCGAAGCCGTCGAACTTATTGGCGCGGGTGACGATGCTGCGCTCGAAGGCGGCGATGGCCTGCGCGAGGCGCGCGAAGGTGATGGCCTCGTCGCCAAAGGCGGCGCGAAACGGTTCGCGGTAGCCGGGGATGGCGGCGAGGCGCGCGATGATGACGGCGGGCTCCGAGCGCATCTCGTCGACGTTGAGGAGCACGGCTTCGACCTGGGCCTCGAGCGAGTCGGCGCGGCCGTCCCAGAAGTAGCTGGTTTGATGGCCGGCGTTGGTGAGGGTGGGGGCGTTGCGTTTGAGTTCCGTGCGGCTGTGGCCGAAGGAGACGGTGCGGCCGTCGCCCCAGGCGAGATCGGGATCGTGGCAGGAGGCGCAGGCGATCTGGCCGCTGCCGGAGATACGCGGATCGAAGAAGAGCGTTTTGCCGAGCGCGACTTTGGCGGGGGTGGTGGGATTTTCGGCGGGCGAGGGCGTCGGGCCGAGAGGGCCGAGTTCGACGAAAGCGACCCCGGGATCGACGTGGGGCTTGGGCCAATCGGCGGCGGGACGCGTGTAGAGGACGCGGAGTTCGGCGGCGAATTTTTGATATTCTTCGGCGGTGAGTTGCGGGCGGGCTTTGCGGGCGGGGGCGGCGGCCGGCGAGGTGGCGGTGGGATTGGTTTGGGCGTGGACGGGCAGGAGGAGCGGCGAGGTCGCCAGGATGAGGAGGGTGAGAAGGGGAAGTTTCACGGGAACGATGCGGCGATGGTTGCGGGGGACAGCGCGGTTTGGCGAACGGAATTCCGGCGGGTGGGGCGCGAATGAAACGGAAGGCGCGGGAGGCGTGGAGATAAAAACCGTGGGGAAGCGACGCGCGCGGGTTTGATTGACGACGAAATCCGCGAAAGCCGGGAGAGAGGTGTCATGCTTCGGTCCGGATAGCGACCGCGACGAGGCGGGTCGCCTCTCCGGCGAGGTAAAAACAAAGACCCCGCCCGGGCGGCGGGGTCGCTTTGGGAATAAATTTGCGCCCCCGGCGGGCGGCGGTGGACTTTGGCCGGGTGCTGATTTTGAACACCCTCGCGCCCGTCTTTCTCCTGATCGCCCTCGGGGCCGGTTTGCAGGCGAGCCGGTTTTTGTCGCCGGGATTTTTGCGCGAGGCCAACCGGGTGGTCTATTGGGTTGGGTTGCCGGCTTTGCTCTTTTCGCAGTTGGCGCGGTTGGGCCGCGGGGTGGGTGACGCGACGCCGATGCTGGGCGTGATGCTCGTGGCGACGGTGGCGGTGGCTCTGATAAGTTATCCGGTCGCGGCTTGGATGGGGGTGCGGCCGGGGGCGAAGGGGACGTTTGCGCAAGCGGTGTTGCGGGGGAATTTGGCGTTCGTGGGGTTGCCGATCATTTACGAGCTGCCGGATGTGACGTTGGCGGGCGGGCTGTCGCTGCGGGCGGCGGCGGTGCTTACGGTCGCACCGATGATGGTGTTCTTTAACATCACGAGCGTGATGGCGCTCCTGGCGAGCCGGCACAAGGTGGGCTGGGCGATGGCGTGGCCGTTGCTGAAGCAATTGGCGTCGACGCCGCCGTTGGTCGCTTCGCTGGCGGGCCTCGGTTGGGCGTGGGCGGGCTGGACGTTGCCGACGATGCTGGATCAGGCGCTCGGCTCGTTGGGCGAAATGGCTTTGCCGCTGGGATTGCTCGGTGTGGGCGGGTCGTTGGCGACCGTGAATTTGGGCGGGAAGTGGGCGACGCCGCTGGCGGCAGCGTTGCTGAAAACGTTGGCCGCTCCGGCGTTGGGTTGGCTCGTGGGCCGGTGGGCGGGGTTGGGCCCGGTGGAGTTGAAGACGGTCATGATCTTCCTCGCGGCGCCGACGGCGGTGGTGTCGTTTACGGTGGCCTCGGAGTTAAAGGGCGATGAGCCGTTGGCGGCGGGCGCGATCGTGGTAAGCACGCTGACTTCGATGGTAACGCTGGCGATAATCGTCGGGGTGTTTTGAAACGGGGCTGCCGGTTGGAGCGCGTGCGCAAACGCAAAAACTCAGGTTAAGGGAGAGCGCCGGAAATTTTCCCGGCGAAAACCGGGGCCCGCGGGGCGGATTACGCGGTAAGGGGGGGGCGAGAGGCAATGCTGTCTCACTTTTAAGTCATTGAACATCAATTGATCGGACTGCGAGGGCGGTGGCTGGCTTGTATTCAAATCCGCAAATAGCTCGGCAATAGGTATTTTTGAAATCGCATGAAGCGACAGGACTTGGACAAAGGTC
>SXGQ01851484.1_pt1 | contig 40221 bp, 38 predicted proteins | sample 3178371 | NCBI WGS metagenome assembly SXGQ01 (sample SAMN11356859, study PRJNA531348) | freshwater metagenome | isolation source: freshwater sample F1-20 | place: China: Fuxian Lake, Yuxi | collected 2017-12-25
ATACAGTATCTAAACGGTGCTCAGCAATCTACTTTAACTTATTCGGGAACAGCTCAATCGTCAGGTTTAGGAATTAGAATAGGTAGAAGATGGGACAGTTCTCCTAGCTCGGTAGATTTTATAAACGGAGAGATACCGTTTGTGAGTATCTACAATAGGGCTCTTACCTCAACGGAAATCTTATCTAATTACAATGCAATTTCACCGAGATATTCGGTAGCTAGTCCCATAGTTACAGATAGCTTATTTATGGAACTAGACGCATCTAATTATACTAGTGGAACTTGGACTGATGAGACAGGAAATGGAAATAATGCTACTATTAATGGAGCTACCTGGTTATCTACCGACGGGGGAATATTTGATCTAGATGGTGTTAATGACACAATTAGTATTCCACATAACTCCTCGTTATCTCTTTCAACCACACAGCAAAGAACCATACAGGTTTGGGTTAAATTTGATACTACTCCTTCTTTAAACACTCAGGGACAGCCAGTATTCGGTAAACTTTCATCTAGTTCAGGGTTCGATGGATATTGGGGTGGATTATATTCTACTGGGGCTCAAACAAGAGTGGTTACAAACGGTACGTCAACTCAAAAAACTACCGATTCTGTTTCTACAGTCACCACCGGTGTTTGGTATTTATATACTTTCATTTCTCAGATAACATCAACTGCTAATACAACTAAAGTGTACATTAACGAAACAGAGTACTCGAGCACATCTCACGGATCCGATACTTACTCAGAAACAAATCCTCTATATCTTGGTTATATCGGAGCCGGAGTTAGTTCACCATATTTAAATGGTAAAATAGGAGCTTGCTACTTTTACACAAAAGGATTAAGCTCTGTGGAGATTAGTCAGAATTTCAACGCAACCAAATCAAAATACGGTCTTTAATTTTTTTTAATCTGAAACTTTTTACTAAATTTGCATAGAAATTAAAGATTCGAAAGAATATATAAATACGCAAATGAAAAATTTATTCCATATAGACCTAAGTTTACTCACATCGATATCGACATGTGATGAAACTTACTGTGCTATGCTAAGGGATAAATAATCAACTTTAAATAAAATTTTTAAAAGGTCCCTTAGAATCTAAGGGACCTTTTTTATTTTGTGCGGTCTTTGACATGTTGGAACTAGTAGGAGGAGTAATTAAGCTGGCGCTTGACCTAGTCTTGAAAACTAGCGGTACCTTCGGGTATGGGGATCGATACCTCACTCCTCCGCAGCCAAAAGGAAAGTTGTCCGAGTGGTTTATGGAGCACGCTTGGAAAGCGTGTGCACCCGAAAGGGTGCCATAGGTTCGAATCCTATACTTTCCGCATATTCCTTCGTAGCTCAATAGGTAGAGCAGCTGATTTGTAATCAGCAGGTTGCAGGTTCGATGCCTGTCGGAGGATCTAAAAATGTCACTGTGGCCGAGTCGGTTCAGGCGGGGGTCTGCAAAACCTCACACACAGGTTCGAATCCTGTCGGTGACTCTAAAAAGTAGAAGCTATGGAAAAGGAAGAAAAAATGAATGCTATTAAAGCAAAGATTGAGGAGGAAAGGGAGGAGAGAAAAAGAAAGATGATTGAATATTGGAACAACCTCCCCAAATTTGAAAAGCCTGAGGATGTACCTAATATTCCCAGAGTTGATGCAGCAGAATATAAAGAATTCTACGTACCTAAACTAATCGGTGCAGGTGCTATACCAAAGAATGAACTAGTAGATGGACAATTCTACTTTGGTGAACATAGAAATGCAAATGTTGGTAGATGGATTGCTGAGAAACAGGTATTTGAGCATTGGAGATATAAATTCGGCTACAGATTGGACGATTGCAATCATTTTGAAGACGATAATGGATACGCTTTATTCATTCCTATAAGATTGGCGAATGAACAGGAAATAGAGGGATATCTCAATACAAAATAATACATGGTGTACGTAGCTCAGTTGGTCAGAGCGTCTGATTGTGATTCAGAAGGCCATTGGTTCGATTCCGATCGTACACACTGATATAAAACAAGAGTTCCCGTAGCCCAACAGGCAGAGGCAATGGACTTAAAATCCATACAGTAACGGTTCGAATCCGTTCGGGAATACTAAATAGGTGTGTATCCCCTCATGCTTATACCATGTAGAAAGGGTAGTTGGTCACACGAGGGTTCAAGTCCCTCCGCACCTACTAAATAGAATACCTCGGTAGCCCAATTGGCAGAGGCGCTAGATTTAGGATCTAGTTAGTGTGGGTTCGAATCCCACTCGAGGTACAAAAGAGGAAAGTAACGCTCGATGGTGAGAGTGTCCGCCTGCTAAGCGAGATGTCCGGGCAACCGGATGTGGTTCGATTCCACTGCTTTCCGCAAATAAAACGAGGCCGTGGTGTAATGGCGTGCATATCTCCCTGTCACGGAGAAGGTTGGGGTTCGAACCCCCCGGTCTCGGCAAAAATTCAGAATTAATTTTTTCTCCCGAGAAACATTATTAATTTTGAATCATAATAAGACAACGATCTTTGACACTATTTGAAAAATATATCGCGGGTTAGACTGGAGGTGGTTCCCAGCTCGGTCTCATAAGCCGAAGACACCGGTTCGAATCCGGTACCCGCTACTATGAATAAACAGTTAGAAGGGCCTTTCCTGAAAGACGGCATGCTAGGCGCGTGTTTATTCTGATAGTCAGGTGGCGGAATGTTAGACGCTAAATTGAGAGTAACCGTGAGAATCGGCACGACGATGGGTACATCGGAAGACGTGGGACGCTCGATATTATCTGATACGGAATACAGGTTCAAATCCTGTCCTGACTACAAAGATAATGGTCTCTCCAACCAATGTGATGTCGACAATCACGGTTGGATCAAGAGTTCAGCACCCTCAGCCTGGGCCCAGAGAAAACTCTGATGAAGCTGTTAAGAATGGAGCGAGACGGGTACTCCATCATTATCTTTACTTATGGTCCGTTAGTAGAGTTGGTCACAACGCCGCCCTGTCACGGCGGAGGTCATGGGTTCGAATCCCATACGGACCGCAGCCCCTATTTTGTTACTGATTTACACAAAAGAAACTAGATCGTTAAAGGATCTAGTTTCTTTTGTGTAAATAGTTTTCCTTGGTGTTTAGATATATAGATTAAGGGTCTGAACCTCCCTTTAAAAATAACCAAAACAAACATGTTAAAATTTTTAAGAGATCTATTCAATGACAACAATGACATCAATGAAAAGTCAGTAGTTGGATTCCTATCTTTCCTTTCTATGGTGGCTGCTATGATAGTTGATCTTGTTACAGGAGCACTAGGAAAAGAGCTATTAATCAACGAATTCATTTTCGACGGCTTCCTAATAATTACTTTAGGATCTTTCGGTATTGCTGCTGTGGATAAATGGGTAACTAAAAGAGCTGATAACGATCGTCACAAATCTAACATCGAGGCTGGTTTACCTAAAGATGAAGTTACAACCGAGTCTACAGAAGAAACTTTCCCTGAGAATTAGTAGGATATATAGTCTAAAAAAAGGCTAAGATGGCTTATCGAATAATACTTAGAAGAGATGGTTCTACAAACTGGGAATCACAAAATCCAGTCCTACTTTTAGGTGAGCCTGGATATGAAACCGATACTGGAAAATTTAAAATTGGAGACGGGGTAAGCACTTGGTCTAATCTTGATTACTACATAGGGACAACCGGAGCAACAGGAAACACCGGAGCTACTGGATCTACCGGTGAAACCGGCGTAACCGGTGCTACAGGAAGCACCGGAATAACTGGACCTACAGGTTCAGTTGGACCTACAGGTCCGACCGGAGCTGCTGGTACGGGACCTAATACTTTTTACGGAAATCAGACAATAGTAGGATCTACCTCTGGTACTTTAATTCTCGGTGGATATGCAGGTTTAAATTTCCCAGACGATCCTAGCGCAGCAACTGGAGGGGTTCCTTTAGGAGGAATCTACCATAACAGCGGATTATTACGTATCCGAATTAGCTAATTAATTTTTATTCATATAAAAAGTCCAATTGATTTTTCATTGGACTTTTTTGTTGATATATAGTTAGAAAATAAGGAGAAAAATGCCCTATAGAATACTTCTAAGAAGAGACAGCGAAGCAAACTGGTTGTACAACGATCCCGTCCTTATGTCGGGTGAGCCTGGATACGAGACAGATACGGGTAAGCTTAAAATTGGAGACGGCCAGACTCCATGGTCTGCACTTGATTATTATATGGGGATAACCGGACCAGCCGGCACTGGTGCAACCGGTGCAACGGGATCCGTTGGTGCAACTGGATCTGTTGGTGCAACTGGAGCAACTGGAGCAGTGGGAGCTACTGGAGCAGTGGGAGCTACTGGTCCTGTAGGAGCTACTGGAAGTCCGGGTGTTTCCACAACTTATTTTGATTATGTTGCTAATACCGGAGCCACATCTGGCGATCCAGGTCCTACTTTTATATTATGGAACAATGCTACCCAAATTAACTCGTCTTCTATATCGGTTAGCATGAATACTCTAGATGGTACTGATGTCGATGTATTTTTATCCTTTATTGATATTGGTAACACCCTTTATATACAGGACACTACAACATCTAGTAATTATCAGGAATGGACAGTAACAGGTACACCTACCCAATATGGGGTATTTCCTAATTTCTATTGGGAGATTCCAGCTTCTTATCTAGGAGGCGGATTCTCTTTCACAAACGGACAAAGTGTAATATTTGCAATATTCAATCAGGGTGTTGTTGGACCTACTGGACCTGCTGGTGTTTCAATAACAATCGACGGTACTACTCCTGGTAACACTGGAGCAATAAATACATGGGGTTGGATTACAGTTGGTCCTACACAGTACTACATACCTCTATATCTCTAGCAATTTAAGTTGATGTCTCTTGAAATATTTTGGATCGATAGATCTAGAATATTAAAAAGAATCATATGAGCTACGACGACGAAATGGACGACGTCCAATCTAATAAAAATAAACTGCCAGGTAAAACCCCAGTATTAGATTCATATTCAAGGGATTTAACAGAAATGGCGTCCAAAGGTCAGCTAGATCCTATTATAGGCAGGGACGAGGAAATAGAAAGGGTATCCCAGATTCTATCCAGAAGAAAAAAGAATAATCCGGTCCTTATAGGCGAACCCGGTGTTGGTAAATCTGCAATTGCCGAGGGATTAGCTCTAAAGATAGTTCAAAGAAAGGTTTCTAGAACACTGCTCAATAAAAGAGTTCTAACATTAGATCTAGGATCTTTAGTAGCTGGTACTAAATATAGAGGACAGTTCGAGGAAAGAGTTAAGGCTATTTTAGAAGAGCTTAAAGCTAATCCTAATGTTATCATATTCATTGACGAGATTCATACTATGGTTGGTGCCGGTGGTGCTTCCGGTTCTTTAGATGCTTCGAATATGTTCAAGCCACCTCTTGCAAGAGGGGAAATTCAATGTATAGGTGCAACCACTCTTAATGAATATCGACAACACATAGAAAAGGACGGTGCTCTAGAAAGAAGATTTCAAAAAGTACTAGTTAATCCGCCAGATTCTGATACAACTTTGGAAATACTAAATAATATTAAATCCAAGTATGAGGATCACCACAACGTGAGCTATACTGATGATGCAATTGTTAATTGTGTAAAACTAACAGAAAGATATATTACCGATAGAAATTTTCCAGATAAAGCTTTGGATGCTTTGGATGAAGCTGGTAGTAGAACACAACTTAGCGATGTTAAAGTACCAGATTCTATTACAGCTCTCGAAAAAAGTTTAGAACAAACCAGTAAAACAAAAAAAGAAGCAGTAGCTAAACAGGATTACGAAGGTGCTGCAAAATATAGAGATCAGGAAAGAAAGATCAGAATCTCTCTGGACACCGAATTAAAAAATTGGGAAGAGAAATTAAAATCCAAGAGAAAGATCGTAGATGGTGAAAAGGTAGCGGAAGTAGTTTCCATGATGTCTGGTATTCCTTTAAAGAAAGTTTCAGAGTCGGAAAACGAAAGACTAGCAGGAATGGCTATAGAGCTTAAGGGTAAGGTCATAGGACAGGATCATGTTATCGAAAAAGTATCTAGGGCAATACTCAGAAACCGTATGGGATTAAAGGATCCAAATAAACCAATAGGATCTTTCCTATTTCTAGGACCCACTGGTGTAGGTAAAACCCAATTAGCCAAAGAACTAGCTGAATATATGTTTGGCGATAGAGATGCTATGATAAGGGTTGATATGAGCGAGTATTCTGAAAAATTTGACGCAACTAAATTGATAGGAGCCCCTCCTGGATATATTGGTCACGACGAAGGTGGACAGCTGACGGAAAAGGTTAGAAGAAAACCTTACTCCATCGTTCTCTTTGATGAGATAGAAAAAGCACATCCTGAGATATTTAATTCTCTCCTACAGATACTTGACGAGGGAAACATCACAGATAGCTTAGGTCGAAAAATTAATTTCAAAAACACCCTGATTATTTTAACATCTAATGTCGGCCAGAGAAAACTCCAAGATTTTGGTTCAGGTGTTGGGTTTGCAACTTCAAATAAATCTAAGTCGGGAGATTTAGAAAATGAGATGCTTCTCAAAAAAGAACTACAGAAAACTTTTTCCCCGGAGTTTATTAATAGACTAGACGACATTATTTACTTCAAGAACCTGGAGAGAGATCATCTAATTAAGATTCTGGATGTCGAGCTTTCTAGGGTTATACCTAGACTAGAATCACTAGGATATAAAATAAAAATAGCTGATGATCTTAAAGATAAAATTTGTGAGGATGGATTCGACCCTAAATTTGGAGCTAGACCTTTAAAAAGAATCATGCAGAAGTACATAGAGGACACGCTAGCGGACTTAATGGTTCAGAATAAGATAGAGAATGGATCGACCATAACTTTATCCTATGACGCTAAAAAAGAGGGAGGTATCGAAAATCCAGTTAAGGTTAGAATAAATAACAAAAGGAAATCTAAAGAGGAATGATTAAAATAGAAGTTTCTGGTAAGATGAGCATCGACGCAGCTCTTAAAAAATACAAAGTAAAATACAACAAAATAGGTATTGCTAAAGAACTTTTTGAGAGAAAAGAATTTAAAAAAAGAAGCGTGGAAAGAAGAGACGAAATCTCCAGAGCCAAATACCGTGAAAAGATATCAAGGGAATCCGGACAGAATTAAAGATTCCAAGCCGGATTTGCTACTATAAGTTTGCCATGCTCTATTCTAGGTATAGGCTTAGTTGAATAAACATCATCATATTCTATCTGATCCGGATAGAATTTTTGACCGTCAAACATAATGTAATTGTCTTCGTCTTTTCCTCTGTGGCTAAATCCCTTACCCCTTAATGAATCCCTTGCAGCATCATCAACTGATGGTTTACCAAAAAGAGAGCTCCAGAATCCCTCATTAACAGGAACACCAGGAATTTCTATATCTTTTATAGCTTTTAAGGCTTTATCTATGACTGTATTTTTACCTTCATTTGGCCAGTTTCCAGCAAATGCTAACATCGAAGTTGCCTTTCTTCTCACCTCTTTGGAAGGTACCATTTTTGATTTTTTTACCGCTAGTAAAAGATCCTTAGCTAATTCTTCACCAGAGGTGTACGCGTCGCTTATTTTCTTATCACTTGGAACTTTAAGTAATCTGTGCATTAGTCCTTTTTCTGCCTCGTTGATGCTAGAGACAAAAGATTCAAAAAGAACTATATTTTCAAGATTCTTCATTTTTGGAGATTTTTTTTAACTAGATTATATATCCAGTAAACTAAATAAAAAATGAGCAAGGGAGAAAACTCAACCCAACAAAACAAAGCAATTAAAGAGAATCTTTTATTAAAAAGTAAAATTGCTTATTCTATAGGATCTCTAGAAACTATAAACTATCTTCTAAAAAACGACGATCCGGAAATTCTAGGTAAAAATCTAGAGCATTTAAGAAACACTGTGTCCAGAGTTCTTGAAGATCTAAAGAAAGGGGTTTAATAATTAAAGGAGGAAAGTTATCTTTCTTGATCTGTCGCTAATTACAGTTTCCCCCGTTTTTTTATACTTCAGAGTAGATATACCATCTCTTGATATTGCTTCCGGAGTTGGATTAGATTGGAAAGACCTTAATCGGTTTACATTGGTCCAATATGGTACTGAATCTATTTTTCTTTCGTGTGAAAGTGATCTGTATTTACAGTCTTTTCTAAAAGTACCAATTCCCATTATAGAGCATCTAAGTAGAACGTCATCATCCTCTGCACCCCATCCCCAATATTCATTTGAGTAACCATTTATCTTAAGAAAGCTTTCCTTATCAAATAGGGTTACTCCTCCGAAATATCCCTCGTAAGGTAACTTAAAGTCAAACTGTTCTGCTCTTGAAGCCAAATGTGTTGGTCCTTTAACGTAACTGTAGTCTGAATCTACTGGAAGCATGTCCACGTCGTGAAAAGCGTAATAGTCAAAATCCGGAAATTCAGCATAACCTATGTTTAAAAGCTTAGCTCTATTAAATTCTTTTTTGTCACCTTGTTCAATAATAAGAATTTCGAATGGTATATTCTCATCCTTTAAAAATTTCTCCATGTGAGGAACAAACTGTGATAGGTGTTCTTCCCTGTTTCTAAACGGTACAACGATAGCTAATTTTTTCATACTCTTTTTAAATACTCTAAAATAATTGATTTGTTTCGAAACATGACACTATTTTTTGATATAATTTAAGTATGAATGAGAAAGATATAATTTTCGTTACTACCACTTTACACAGTAAATGGTTGGTATACCAGAAAGAAATAATTAGAAGGATGTTTCCTGATAGTAGACACGTTATTATAGACGGAAGGAGTAATTGGCCCTATGCTTGGTTTTACTGGATGGATGAAATCAGAGACATTCCAGGTAAATGGTTTATTCATTTAGATGAGGATTGCTTTCTTGAAAACAAGGAAGAGATCATTAAGATGATAGATAAAATGGAGAAATCCGATTATACCCTTGCTGCTGTCTCAGATGCTTACCACCACTATAGAGGTGCTAACGGGATAGCAATCAACTCATTTTTTATGATCGGAAGAAAAGATCACTTCCTAGAACTAGACTTTAGCTATAAAGATATGGTTTTTAATCTAACCGATAGAGGATGGATGAATAATAAAAATCTTATCTTCGATCCTCAGAAGCATTCCTTAAATTTCGAATACCCACACGAAATTATAGGAAATGGAGAAAATAGATCTTACGAGCAAGAACCTTATTATTCACTCCTTTGGAAGTTAAAAGAGGCAAATAGAAAATTTTACTATCTATATCCCCATTTCGATGACAGGTTTAAATCAACAAATCCTAGAATAGATAAAGATTCGAAAGATATCGCTATACACATGTGGTACACGAGAATGTGGGAGAGTCCAATGGACGTTCATGGAATGAGTAATCTTGAAAGATACAAGAGGGTTGAGAAATACCTACAAGAAAAACTTAACCCAAATAACTAGTAAATGAAATTCTTTAACCAATCCGCAATCAACAGCTATCAAAAGGATTACCCTAGTCATATCGTTCTTGATAATCTATTTGATATTGATTTTATTAAAAAGTGTTCACGTGATTTTTTAGAAATAAACGAAAAAGACTTTGTAAGATATGACAATAGATTTTTCGAATTCGAGAAATATACTCTGAACAACGAAAAAATTATTCCCGAGTCAATATTATCCCTTTTTAAAATAATCCATTCGGAAGAATTCGTCAGTGAGATTTCAGCAGTAACCGGTGTTGAAGATCTAAGAATAGATCCTAGTAAATGGGGAGGTGGATTACATATGACTAAAAAAGGAGGTTATTTATCTATACATAAAGACTTCAATGTTTTACCAACCACTTATAAGGAGGAAAAGCAAATGCTGAGGTGTATTAATATAATAGGATACATCAACGAAGATTGGAAAAAAGGAGATGGCGGAGAGCTGGAATTCTGGGACGAGGAAGGCAAGGAGTGTATACTAAAAATAGAACCTAAATTTAATCGATGGGTGATATTTGATACAAGAAGTAATTTTCATGGACATCCATATCCCTATGAAGGGGATTCACCGAGAATCTCGATAGCTTCCTATTATTATACTAGTGTTAATACTAAAGAAACAGATTGGATGTCTACAGTTTATCTAAAACTTCCTTGGATGGAAGATAATGAAGATTATAAAAAGATGCGAATAGAAAGGGCCGACAGTAAAATAAGATATTCTAATTTAAGATGATAACATGCTCCTCCATTGGATATAACGGTAGATTAGCAAATCAGATATTTCAATTTGCTTCTACTTGGGGAATTTCTAAAACTTTAGGGTACGAGGTCAGGTTTCCCGTAGAAAATTTTATATCGGGTAATCCCCACGATTATAGCGGCGGGAAACTAAGAGAATGCTTTGATATACCTCATAATCTTTTTGCGCCAGGAAGCGAGATAATAAGATCTCTCTTTTATGTTTATAATGAGAGATGCTTTAACTACGACGAAGGAACAAGATCAATACCTGATGGATCTGATTTAAGAGGTTATTTTCAAAGTGAGCTGTATTTCAAAGAACATGAAGCAGAGCTAAGAAAAATTCTAAAATTTAGACCCGATGTAGTAGATAGAGCTAATTCTTTATATAAAATAGATCCTAATTCTACGTGCATCCATGTAAGAAGGGGCGATTATCTTAGTAGTTCTAATCACCACCCATCTCAAAATGTAGAATATTATCGAGAGGCAATAGAACGTATAAATGGTGGAACGTTCTATGTTTTTTCCGATGACATAGGATGGTGCAGAGAAAATCTAAATTCACTAGATAACAATCTAGTTTTTTTAGAAATTATGGATCCCTACGTTTCTCTTTTTCTTATGTCTCAATGTAGAAATCACATAATAGCTAACAGTTCTTTTTCCTGGTGGGGTGCTTGGTTAGGTAAAAAAGAAGGTCAGATTGTTTTATCTCCCTCAACTTGGTTTGGACCCTCTCTAAGTATGAACAATACCAAGGACCTTTATTGTGAAGGTTGGGATAAAATATAATTGAGATGGCGGAAAAAACTATACTAGTAACTGTTTCTGATGATAGATCAGGTAGAAAACAAGGTAAGTACGAGGAAACCCAAAACAAGGTAAGAAATCTGTTTACAGCAAACAGCTGGTTTGGTATAGACGAAATGTCATTTTGGAAATGGTCAGATATAATTAAAACGGACTTTTATCTCCAAAATAAAAAAATACTAGATCAATTTGACCCCGCTATGAATGGAAGGTGTTATAAACCTTTCGTTATATTAGAAGGACTTAAGTCTATAGAAGATGGGGATTTTTTAATATACAATGATGTTTCTCCAGAATGGTGGAACATTCAGTCTATAGACCCCGCTATTTACAATCTTGATATAATTAAGAATCTTTGCGACACGAACGGAGGAATCTTAACTGCCGATGTAAGTTGGTTTTGTGATCATGGGTTAGGAGATCATACGCATGAAAATTTTACTACCGAAAGGTGTATTAATAAAATGGGTATGCAAGATTTTAAATACTGTCTTCAACATGCCTCTGGTATGATAGCCATGAGAAAAACGAAAAAATCAATAGATTTCGTGGAGGAATGGCTAAAATGGAACCTCGATCCAGAATGTGCAAGTCTAGGTAATATTGAAACAGATCCAGTACCTCCGGAAAAATGTGTATGTGAATATTGGCACGAAGAAGTAGAAAAATATGGAAAAATAGGACATCGCCACGACCAATCGATTTCCGGGTTGCTTATTAATAAAATGGGAAATAAATTAGTTAAAAATAACGGAGATTATAATTTTCTTAGTTTCTGTAGAATCGGTTTTAATTACGAGTTTACCGATTCCGTAATATCTAAGAGCAAATGGAGATATCTTACTGTTTTCTCAGATAATTCTTGGAATTATATCAAAAGGGAAAGAATAGAAGAATAGGAAAAGATTATTAAACAGATAGTAAATTTTATATTATGAAAATATATTTTAGTGCTTACTCCAATGAGAAATATGCTAAACCTAGGAAGGCACTTATAAATCTTGCCAAAAAATCTAAAATATTTGAAAAAATTTTTGAGTATGATAGGAAATGGCTAGAAAAAACCCCTTTCTATAAACAAAATTCAGATATTTTAAATTCTGATTCTAGAGGGGATGGATGGTGTCTATGGAAGCCCTATGTTATTTTAAAAACTCTGGAAAAAGTTCAGGAGGGCGATATTGTTTTTTATATGGACGCAACTGATACATTTTCACCCTCTTTAGGAAATTTTTTAGAAAATTACTTTCAACATAATGATATACTTCTATGTCAAATGGGGGAATCACCCAATAAGAATTATACCAGGAGGGATACCTTTTATTACATGGGATGTGACACAGAAAAATACTGGAATACCATACAATTGGAAGCTGGTATAATAGGACTAAGAAAGACCCCGTATACTGTGTCAATAATGGAGGAGTATTTAAAATTTTGTTCTGATCCGAAAATAATTAAAGATGGTCCTAATTCTTGCGGTCTACCCAATTTTCCTACTTATATAGATCACAGATATGACCAGAGCATACTGAGCAACATAAAAGCAAAATATGGAATAAACCCTTCGCTTAATATAAGATATCACGTAGAGTGTAATATATGGGAATCTTTAAAATATTGGGGGAGCACGAAAGAATTTGAAAGAAAAATAGAAATAATGGAAGGTCGCTGTGGGGAGGGTTTTGAGTCTTGGAAAAAAAATTATTTAATCCATTTATTTTAAAAAAAATGCTGAGCATAAACCTAACCGTACATAATAAAGATTTCCTTCTTCTAGATTGCCTGGAAAGGATAAAAAAATACACCACGGGAAAGTATGAAATTGTTATAGTTTTAGACGGATGTACAGATTCATCGTTATCAATTACTGATCAATTCGTATCGAATAACAAAGATCTTCTAATCAAAAAAATAGAAGCACCTAATGTTTTTGAAACTAAGGCAAACAACTTAGCAGCTAAAAATAGTGTAGGCGATTATATAGCTATAATCCAAGACGATATGCTGATAAACGAGCTAGGATGGAACGAAAGAATGCTAAAGCCGTTTAACTTTTTTACTGATGTCTTTTCAGTAACAGCTAGGACCTCACATAATTGGAAGGTGAATACCGATAGTAAGTTTTTAAACTCTGATGATATACCTAAAGGCATCTGGTCCGATATATTAATTCATCTGGAGCATGCAGATAGGAATAATACTTCGAGGGATACGTTTGCAATAAGGGATTCTTCCAATCGGGGTCCGCTTCTAATAAACCACCACGATTTAGAAAAAATGGGGTATTTTGATGAAGCATTCTCGCCACAAGATATGGACGATCACGATCTTCATTATAGGGTTAAAAAACAATTAGGAAAGGTTACCGGTTTATATTGGATAGATTTTATATCAGACAACATTTGGGGAGGTACAAGAGAGGAGGGTTTACCTAAACAGTGGCTACTAGATGCAAATCACAAAAACCAAAAAATCATATACGATCGACACTTCGATTATATAAAGGAAGGAAACATAGAAAATAGAAAAATATGAAGCGTGTAATTATTCTAGGAGGCGGAGGATTTATAGGAGGTCACCTAGCAAAAAAAATGAAAGCTGATGGTAATTTTGTAAGAATCTGTGATATTAAAAATCACGAATATTTCCATCACAATGATATATGCGACGAGTTTATGTTAGGAGATCTTTCTGATCCTTCCTTCGTCAGAAAAGCAATTTCTAAAAATTTTGACGAGATATACCAACTAGCTGCAGATATGGGAGGAGCTGGCTATATATTTACCGGTGAAAATGACTCTAATGTTATGACTAACTCCGCTTTAATTAATATAAATGTTGTCAGGGAAGCACTAAGAAAAGGAGTAAGAAAAATATTTTATTCATCATCAGCTTGCATATATCCGGAGCATAATCAAATGGACCCGGATAATCCAAATTGCGAAGAACAATCAGCATACCCCGCTAATCCAGATTCAGAATACGGCTGGGAAAAATTATTTAGTGAAAGACTTTTCTTATCATACAAAAGGAATTATGGTATAGATGTTAGAATAGCAAGATTTCATAATATCTTCGGTCCTATGGGTACTTGGAGAGGAGGTAAAGAGAAATCACCAGCAGCTATTTGCAGAAAAATAGCAGAGTGCGAAAATTCGGGAGAAATCGAAATATGGGGAGACGGGAAACAGACTAGATCATTTCTCTATATAGACGAGTGCATAGAAGCTGTAATTAAATTAATGGATTCTGAATTCTGCGGTCCAGTTAACATCGGATCGGAAGAAATGATATCCATAAATGATCTTGCTCTTCTAACTTCTAAAATAGCTAATAAAGATATTAAAATAAAAAATATAGATGGTATCGAATTCGTCGAAAAGTACGGTTTTAAATGTCCCTTGGGGGTAAGAGGTAGAAAGTCTGACAATACTCTATATTCAGAAAAAATTGGATGGTCTGTTTCTAAGCCTTTGTCTTATGGTATAGAGAAAACGTACATTTGGATAGAGGAAGAGGTTAGAAAGAATCTAGTAAACCAATAAAATTATTAAAAATAAACCCAAAGAGAAGATATGGATGTAAAAGAATTTCTAAGTAAAGAAAAATGCGGGTCCCCTTATTTGAAATACTCAAAAAATGTATATACCCAAAATGGAGAAGACGGCATATTGGAAAAAATTTTAGAAGAACTTAATATAGATCACGGAAATGTTGTAGAGTTTGGAGCATGGGACGGAATTTATTTAAGTAATGTCTATAGGCTTTGGAAATATGGGAATTTTAAAGGAATATTAATTGAAAGCGATTCAGCAAGAGCTAAAGATTTCTACGGGTTCGAGGAAAAAGCTAAAATGTTTAATTATTTAATAAGTCCAGAAAAATCTAATGAAAATTCAATAGATAACGTTTTGGATAAAATAGGAATAGAAGGAGAAATAGCTGTAATGTCAATCGATATAGATAGTTGTGATTATTACGTTATGGAGTCTATGGAAAAATATAGACCGGCTATAATAATTATAGAGACCAGCAATTCATACGGACCGGATGAAGTTTATAAATCCTACGATTCTGGTTGTTCAATGAGAGCTGTTTGGGACCTTTCAATAAAAAAAGGATATAGTATGGTTGCTTATACAGCTAATGCAATTTTAGTTAGAAATGATTTAGTATACAAGCTTTCCGAATTTGATACAAAAATAGGACCAGAGCAAATGTATATCAACGAGAGACAGTATTTAACAATTAGCTCTTGCGATGATGAGGGAATATTAGGGGATGTCCCATTCTATCTGACTGATAGGTATAAAAAAAGAATTCTGAACGAATATAAAAAACCGGAAAAATATAGCAAGCATGAAATTTAACCTTTCCAAAGACGTTACGCTAGTTTGTGTCGACGGCTCTGATTCTAACACTTCTTTACAGGCATTGAAATTCTCAAATAGAAATATCGGATTTTCTAATATAAAATTAATTTCAACCAGTGTACCAGAATCCGACATGTCCGGAATACAACATCATCTAATTCCACCGATGTCCTGGGAAGGCTACAATGATTTCGTTTGTAGTAAATTAAGAGATTATATAGACACCGAATTTTGTATCACAGTCCAGACTGATGGCTTTATTACCAATCCACATTTATGGGACGACTCCTTTTTTAATTATGATTATATAGGAGCTCCTTGGCCTGATGATGATTCATGGATAAATCTCCAATATGAAAAATCACAGAATAGCTATAGAGAAAATAACAAAAAGGCAAGGATAGGGAACGGCGGTTTTAGCTTCCGAAGTAAAAAATTTCTATCTGTCTCATCAACCTATCAATCATGTATGGGATACGGTGAAGATACTTTCTTATGTAATCACAATTATAAATCGATGTTAGAATCTGGAATAGAGTTTCCTACTGTTGAAATAGCATCTAAATTTTCTGTAGAGAACCCAATAAGGGAGTTGGGTTACGTGTGGCCAAATTCTGATAATAGATTTAGTACCGACCTATCTTTCGGGTTCCACGGTAAATATGTAAAAGACTATGATGATATAATATTTAAAATGAAAAATTATGCAGGATAAAAAAACGATATTAATCACTGGTGTTGCTGGATTAATCGGGAGTAGATTAGCTGATTGGTTAATTGAAAAATATCCTCACTATAAAGTTGTTGGTATAGACGATTTAAGTGGGGGATATTTACAGAACATAAATACGGATTTAGAATTCTGGGAGATTAATCTTATTAATCCCGATCACAGACTGGATCTATGTTTTTCCGAAAATAAATTTGATTATGTTTTTCACTTTGCAGCTTATGCTGCTGAAGGTTTATCCCCTTTTATAAGACAATATAATTACGACAATAATCTAAAAGCTACTGCCAGAATAGTTAACGAGTGCATCAAGAATGATGTGCGAAGATTAGTTTTTACCTCGACATTAGCTGTATATGGACATGGTTATGGAGGCATCTTTGACGAGGAGCAGATACCTAAACCAATAGATCCTTATGGAGTTGCAAAATATGCTTGTGAAATGGATATCCAAATAGCAGGAGAGCAACACGGATTGGATTGGTGCATAATTAGACCTCATAATGTATATGGGATTAAGCAAAATATATGGGATAAGTATCGTAACGTATTAGGTATTTGGATGTATCAGATATTAAACGACGAGCCGATGTCTATATTTGGAGACGGTAGTCAGACTAGAGCATTTAGTTATATAGATGATATAATCTCTCCTCTTTGGAATTCTGCAGTGTCAGACGGGGCTTCAAAAGAAATAATAAATTTAGGAGGGATCCAGGAATATTCAATAAATCAGGCAAATGAAGTATTGTCCAAGATAACCGGATATAATAAAAAGATATATTTAGAGGCAAGACATGAGGTTAAAAACTCAATACCAACATGGAAAAAATCTGAGGATATCCTAGGGTTTAAACATAATACCTCTTTGGAGGAGGGACTTCTTAGAATGTGGAATTGGGCTTTAGAGCAACCTAAAAGAGAAAGATTCATATGGCCTAGTTACGAATTAGATAAGGGAATTTACACATTCTGGAAATAAAGAATTCAATTTAAAGTAGCATGAGCAAGATAAAAGTTTATATAAGGCATTCGTTTTATTCGCCTAACACCGCATTAGAAAACAGAAAAAGACCTGAGTGGTTTGATAAAAAAAAGATATGGGATAATTTCAAAAAAACAACGAACCACGAGATTTGTGATGTCACTATAATTTATGATACTCATTTTGGAGACTCGTCAGGATCATTTTTTGACGAAACAGACAATATAGTAAAAATAAATTGCGGTACAGAAGCTTCTAGTTTTTTAGAAATGCTAAATATTATACAAGGGGGAAATCATAACGAGGATGATATAATTTACATGCTAGAAGATGATTATTTGCATCTTCCTGGATGGACTAATATAATGATAGAGGGTCTGGGATTAGAAACCGATTATATTTCACTGTATGATCACCTAGACAAATATAGGGACTACCCGGATTTACTTTCAAAAATATATATTTCTGAATCTTGCCACTGGAGAACTGTACCATCAACCTGTAACACTTACGCCTGTAGGTTCTCAACTCTAATTAGGGATATAGATATTCATAAATTTTATTCCATTAATCATCATAATGGTATTTCGTCAGACCACTCTAAATTTATAAACCTTGGAAATATAGGAAGAAGATTAATTACTCCTATGCCTGGCTATTCTACGCATTGTGATCTTTTACATTCACCTACGATAAAATGGGAAAATTATATATGATGGAGGCTCTTATTTCTGCATATCATGGTGGTCTGGGTGACTCCTTACAGTTCTCTACACTCCCGGAAGAATTATATAATCAGAAGGGCATAACTACATATGTTTGGGATCAAGCCTTTTTTAGAAATCCGGAAATTCGTGAGCTTGTATGGGGAAAAAATCCATACGTTAAAGGAGAAAAATCGGGAAAATGGAATACCGGAGATACTCCAGAGATAAAATTTGAAAATTTAACTGGCAATTGTATTTCTAATTGGGAATTATTACATGGATTGAATCCAGTGAATCGATACCCAAAAATATATTACCAACCGAATAAACTGGATCTATCTGATGTTATATTAGTAGATCTTTCAACTATCACTCGTGAATATGAGCACGTTAAATTATTGGAGACCTATTATAAAATAAAAAGTCAGCACCCTGAAAAATTATTTCTTGGCGCAAGATTTAAAAAAAATGTAAATCCACCTAGAGATTCAAATATAGCTAACGTTGGTAAGCATATAGTATATAATTTTGAAACGGATGACCTTATTCACATTGAAGATATTTTTCACTATTCAGATATATTAGCTTCGTGTTTTGGCCTAATCTCCGTCCATAGTGGCCAGAGTCACTTAAGTTCAGCAATTAAGAATCAATATAATCCAGAATTAAATAGCTATTGTATAATGCCAGAGGAGGATTACCAATATCATGTTAATCGGGGTTTATTTATTTTTGATAACATTAATTATGTAACCTATTCATAGGTAAACATAATGTCATCAAGGGATGAAACATTCCCTGTAGTTTCTTGTTTAATAGGGATATGGTTTATTATTAAAATTACAAAGAAACTATGCTAGATCTGACTAAAACTACACTTATAATCCCGATAAAAATAGAACACCGGGACAGATATAGAAATGCAGAGACTACCTTAAATTTTCTTAATTCAAATCTATACACTAATGTGTTTATTTTTGAGACGTCTCCTACTGGTGAATCAAGATTGGATTTTCTAGAAAATCTAAATAATCTAAAAATTAAGCATTGGTGCGTTCAGGATGAAGCTTCTTTTCATAGAACTAAATATCTAAATATAATGCTAGACCATGTAGAGACTCCGGTAGTGGTAAATTATGATATAGATGTTATACTCTCACCAGAAAACTTTCTATCTTGTCAGGAAGATATACTAGGAGGATTATCTAAAGTAATTTATCCATATGAGTTAGGCAATGGACAAATAATGATAATGGAAACATTTGATTATACCGGCTTTGCTAATTCTGGATATTCTATGGACTTTATAAATCTTTCCCCCGATAAGATAGAACATGCTGCCGAATGTGGACATTGTATATTCTTTGAAACGGAAGAGTATAGAAAATGGGGAGGTGAGAACGAGAATTTTATATCATATGGTCCAGAAGACAAGGAGAGGATGTACAGATTTCAGAAACTTTCAAATAGCGTTTCTTGGAGAACTGGTGAAAAAGTATATCATCTCGAGCATTACAGGGGTAACGATAGTTGGATTACAAATCCACATTTCCGACAAAATTGGACTGTATTCGAGAGCATTAAATCTTTAGATATGAATTCACTTTCGCAATATTACACCAATCCCGGTTATTCTATGGAATATAAAAATTTCTGCAAACCATCAAAAATACAACAATGAAAATTATAGTAACGGGAGGAAGAGGACTTGTAGGAAGGTGCTTTGATTCTGATAGATTTTTTAGATCAACCTCAACTAATCTTTTAGAAAGAGAAGGGGTCAGAAATTATCTACAATCAACAAAAGCTGAAGGAATTATACACACAGCTGCTAAGGTAGGGGGGGTAAAGGGTAATATGACTTATCCAGCGGATTTTACATATCAAAATCTGATGATGAATACAATCCTTATCGAAGAAGCTAGATTAGCTGGAATTAGAAAACTAATTTCTTTCGCATCTACCTGTGTTTTTCCGGATAAAGCAGAGTACCCGCTAACCCCGGACCAGATACATCTAGGACCACCCCACCCCTCTAATTATGGGTATGCCTACGCCAAGAGAATGGCAGATATTCAAATTCAATCATATAGGGAGCAATATGGGGTAAACTATTTTTCGGTCATTCCATGCAACATATACGGACCGGGTGATAATTACGATATGGAAAACGGCCACGTTATTCCTTCCCTTATTCATAAATTCTATTTAGCCTCCCAAAATAATGAGGATGTAACTATATGGGGATCTGGTAAGCCACTTAGAGAATTTATATTTTCAAAGGATGTTGCAAAGCTTACCGAGCTTCTCTATGATAATTACGATGACAAGACGCCGGTTATTCTTTCTACTGGAACCGAGATTTCTATAGGTGATGTGGTTTCAATAATAGCTGAATGTTTCAACTTTAAAGGCAATATAAAATTCGATACGAGTAAACCAGAAGGACAATTTAGGAAACCAAGTGACAATTCGGTCATAAAAGGTATGTTCCCGGATTTTAAATTTACAGGAATAGAAGAGGGATTAAAAGAATCAGTAAACTGGTTCTTAGATAACTATCCAAATGTAAGAAAATGAGAAAAAGAGCGTTAATAACAGGAATTAATGGGCAAGACGGAAGTTACCTAGCAGAATTCCTACTAGATAAGGATTATGAGGTTTTCGGAACGATTAAAAGAAATTCGGTCTCTGAAAATCAAACATCTAGGTTAGATGGTATTTACGATAAGATTAAAAACAATCTTATATACGCGGATTTAACCGACGTTCCTTCTCTTTTACATGCTCTAAAAATATCTGATCCGCATGAGATTTACAATTTAGCTGCACAGTCTCACGTTAGAATTTCTTTCGACCAACCTGTTTATACTGCGAATGTTACAGGTATGGGTACATTAAACATGCTCGAAGCAATTAGAATTCACAATACGGAAATTAAGCTATATCAGGCTTCCTCTTCTGAAATGTTCGGAAATAGCATAGACGAGGATGGATATCAAAGAGAAACTACCCCTATGAATCCGGTTTCCCCTTATGGGTGTTCTAAAGTTTTCTCTTACAACATAGTCAGAAATTACAGAAATTCATATAATTTGTATGCTTCAAATGGTATTTTATTTAACCATGAATCACCAAGAAGAGGTACTAATTTTGTAACTAATAAAGTGGTAAAGGCTGCTGTAGAGATTAAACTAGGCATGTCTGATAAACTAGCATTAGGTAATCTTGATGCTACTAGAGATTGGGGACACGCCAAAGACTACGTTGAAGCAATGTGGATGATCCTGCAACAACCAAATCCGGGTGATTTTGTATGCTCTACTGGAATTTCGCACTCGGTAAAAGATCTCGTAGAATACGTTTTTGGTAGGCTAGAACTAAACTGGAAAGAATATATTACGGTTGATCCTAAATATCTAAGACCCGAGGAATTACATGACCTTAAAGGTGATTCAAGCAGATTAAGAAGCCTGACCGGATGGACACCTAAATACACTTTCGAAACCATGCTCGATGAGATGATCGATTTCTGGTTGGATTATTATAAGCCATAATTAAAAACAAACAACCAAAAGAGACTGTAGCCGTTAGGTTACAGTTTTTTTTGTGATATATAAGAGAAAAATTAAATTATGAACAGAGTTTTAAGCTTTTCGAATTATAATAAATTATTTGAAGCCGATGAGAATACATCATCTAAAGCTGCGGCACAAATCGTCGATTTATTTTTTCAAGCATATGGTACGATAGTAACTAAAATTGGGGATTATAAAGAAGCGATTGATGACCTATTGGCAGTGGCAGAAGAAAAAGATACCACTAAGAAAGGTAAGATAATGGCCCAGATGATCGATAAAGTTGCCAAGAAGGCAAAACCAGAATATAAAGATGCGGTGGGTTCATTGATTCAAGCTGCTAAAAAAATACAGGAAGTTTACGACGATCTTATATCTACCGATGAGGGTAAATCATCGCTAGAAGAAATAAATAAAGCAATTTATCGACAAATACTAGCTAAACAGCAGGGATTAACCGCAGCGGCTAAAGAAATGAAGGTCGAAGAGTCTAATAATTTTTCAGAGTATGACTATCTGTACGAGAAAAACACTTTCGATGATGAAAGAAACGCATTAATTGGTAAGATTAAGCCTCTTTATGCAGAAGTGGTCCAACAGGCAAAAAATGCAACATCCGATTCGATAAAAAACAAATCTATTGAAATTGCCAAGAAACTTAAAGGAATCTATGATATTATCGGCAACACCGATAAATTCGAAGCTATGAAAAGAAAAGAAAGACTAGCAACGATAGAGAAGGCCAATAGTGATTATGAGAAATTAGTTATCGAATTAAACGACGCTAGAAAGAAAGAGCTTTTAAAAATAGGTGTAGATAAGAAGATAACATCAGCCTTAGATGAGATCATCAAATTAATAAACTCAGCTACTGAAAAAATAACAGAGGTAGATACTAAAGCTGCTGAGGATGCAGCTAACAAGAAGGAAGAAGAGGATAAAAAAGACGAGGATAAAGAAGAAGACAAAGATGAGAAAACATACGAAGATATTAAATCTGGAACTATAGAGAAGAGTAATCTATCTTCTAAAGGTAAATATGTTGAACAAATCAAAGCATTCCAAGAAGCTTTCAGTTCTTTATATCCGGCAGAAAAAATAAAAGCAGACGGTCTTTACGGTAAAAATACAGAGAAAGCCGTTCTTAAAGCTGCTACCACAATTGGTGGATTGATAGGGGAAGATTTAGCTAAGGATACCGATTCGGGTAAAAAATTAACATCTAAATTACAATCTGCTATAGAATCGTTTATTGAAAATAAAGATAAAATTAAAGATTTAATAGGATCAGGATCAGGATCAGGCAGTGATAATAAACAAGATGAGGAATAAATGATAACGAATTATCACAATTTCCATAAATACTCCTTAATAGAAAAAGAGGAAGGGGATAGAAAAAAAAATATCTCCTACGAAAAAGCGGACACAGGTAAAAGCTCAGCTGATTCCTACCGAATTCTGCTTCAGGAAATATTTAGCGTCATCGATGCTATGACAGCATTCGTTTCACCAGCAAACGGTAAGGTTCTAGTTATGGCTTCCACTGATAAAGCTTCCATGGGATCTTCGTTAAAAAACAAAATAGATTCACATAAAAGCCTATTAGATGGCTTGATTGGGTTATCCAATAAAATATCTAAAGAGATGCCAACAAATACATCTATAGAGAAAATAGGTCAAGCCTATTTAGAGCAGAAAAAAGCTTTAGAAAAAGATCTTGAAGATGGTAAAATAACTCAAGATGAACTGAACACGAAACTTAAGGAGTTAGAGGATGCAGCAGATCAAGACGCTGAAAAGGGTAAAGACGTTTATTATCAAAAAGCTCCAAGTGTATTAGAATACTATAGAGAAGCAATTAAAGCTTTCGCAGCAGGAGCTAGAAAGGATCTAGATACTATAGATAAAGAGGAAGCAAAAGAAGATATAGATAGCGAATTAAATCTAACCGATTGGCTATCCGATATTACAAAATACGCAGAAGATGTCCTTTTTGGATCAAAAAAAGCTAAATAAATGACCGATAAATTAATAGTAGAAGATTTCGGAGGATTCTTATCTAGCGCTAGAGGATTTCTAGGAGGGGTAAAACAAGGGGCTTCAGACTCACTAGGTAAAACTATTTTTGCTCCTAAGGATAAACCTACGGCTGATTTACCTGCTGATGTCTACAACGCTGAGATATTAAAAAGCTCGGTGATAGCCACAGCAAATAAGATTTCTAATATTTTATCGGCACTACCCCCTCAAGATCAAAGCACAGCTAAATCTTCAATTAGCGAGGTAACGTCTTTTTTAAAAGAGGCATACGGTAAACTCGAGGCAATCATAACGGATTCTAAGAAAGTCATTATAGCTAGAAATCAAGGTAAATCTACTCCAGAAGGAGCAATGTTAGATAAAGACAGAAGTTCAGATCTCAAAGAGATATCATCCAGACTAGAACAGATTAATAGGCCAGAGGGGGTTATTTATAAATGGAAGAACGAGTTCATGGGTAAGCATAATGAAAAACTTGTCTCTTCCGAATTTCTAAGTAAAGGTCTTGCATTAGTGGCAAAAGCTGAATCCATAAAAAGAGAGATAGAAGATGTTAAAAAATATAAGGATAATATCAAAAATCTCGAAGCTGATCAAATTATAAAAAGAAGCGTAGAAGCAGCTCAAAATGCTATGGGTGGCGAAGATGAAGGGGATAATAGACCATATAAACCTGCAGACGTCGAGGTCTTTGGGAAAGAGGAGGAGAATAGTGAAATCGTTAACGCATACAGAGAAAGATTGAAAGAGCTAGGTATAGAGGCTTCAGGCAGCGGAAAATATTCTACATCCGATGATGCTGCTACTAAAAAGGCAATGGATTACATTGCATCAGTCACAGGAAAAACTTACGGTGATGACGAGGATTCATTTAAAGAATTCCAAAGAGATCTAGGTATGTTTTCTGCAAATAGAGATAAAATCAAGGAATTAATAAAATAATTTCTTAAAAAAGGGAAACAAAAAATCAAACCATAGCTAAGATAATTATCTAATGGGACCCGGGGTTGATATTATCTAAGAGTATCTAAAGAGCCCAAACTTCAAAACCCAAATAAAAAAGGAAACATATCCAATTCTTTGCTGTATGAATAATAAACAGTAAAGATTTTATTATGGCTAAAACAACATCTTCAGGAGGATTTTCTTTCGTAGCACTCGACAAGGAACTCTCCAAAATTTCAGGATTCGAAACAGGTTCTCTGCTAGCTGAAAACACGTTCAGCGAGGTTGATGAATGGATCCCAACCGGAAATTATTTATTAAATGCACAGATCTCAGGTACTTTGTTTGGCGGAGTACCAAATAGCAGATCTTTTGGAGTTATGGGTGATCCTGGTACAGGTAAATCATTCTTCTGTCTTAATGTGGTTAGAGAAGCTCAAAAGATTGGATATGACGTTATCTACTGCGATACTGAAGGAGCCATTGATAAAACAAGCGCACTTAAATTTGGGATAGATCCTAATAAGATTAGATATCAGCCTATCCAAACGGTTTCCCAATTTCAGACATTCACTGCTAATGTACTAGATATAGTAAAAAAAGCAAGAACTTCAGGAGAGACACCTAAGGTTCTAATGGTTTTAGATTCTTTGGGTATGTTAAGTACCGATAAGGAATTAAACGATGCAGTTAAAGGACATAACGCTGCAGATATGGGTGCTAAGGCCAAGGAATTAAGAAAGCTATTCCGTGTTATTACACTCGATTTAACTGCTGCTAAAATTCCTTTGATTTGCACTAATCACGTGTACGCAGGAGGCGGGTACGTACCCACGAAAGAAAGCTCTGGTGGTGACGGACCAATCTTTGCCATGTCTGTTGTCTCGTTCCTATCTAAAGCACAGCTCAAAGATGGATCAGGTACAAAAACAGGAATCATAGTTACATCTACACTTAAAAAGAGTAGATTTACTGTACCTGAGCAAGTTAAATTCCATATATCTTTTGCCCATGGTATGAATCCATATGTTGGTCTTCAGGACTACGTTTCATGGGAAGCTTGCGGGATCGAAAGAGGAAAGTTTGAGGAGGTTAAAAATACAGAAACTGGAAAGAAAGAAATGGTATTTAAAGCTAATGCTTCTTCTACCAGATGGGCAGTTAGACATCTAGGTAAAACTGTTGCCTCGACCGAATTATTTACGCCGGAGGTATTTACCAAGGAGGTTCTTCAGCAATTAGACGAGAATGTTATCAAGGACAAGTTTAAATTACCCGATTTAACTGATCACTCTGATCTTTTAAACGATCTTGAGGTTAGTGCTGATAATTCTTCTATAGATGAAAACGAACAGGATTAAATTTAAGTATTTAATGGGTCTTTGGAAAACTTTACCCGAATACCCAAATCCTGACGATGTCATATATGAAATCAGTTTATATTTGATGAAAGATGGTAGACCAAACGGTGATTTTAGCGAACAAACTTTTAATTCTATTTTTGGTAAAAGCTGGAATAACGATAAGATTGGTTCCGTTATATCATCAATGATATCTTCCGGTTCTATAGAAGAAATTGATAAAAAGAGCGGAGGTAAAAAATGGTATCGAATTAAAAATAACCCATATTACGTATGATAGTAGGATTTTCGGATTATAGATCTAAATACGATTTTAGTAACGTAAAAGGAGTAATCCATGTTGGTGCTCACATTGGACAGGAATATCAGGATTATAATGATTGTTTCTTTCCCGACGTTCCTATTCATTGGTTTGAACCTCAAAATGACATCTATGAAATATTAGTTGATAATTTAAAAGGTAAGAAAAATAATCACTTTTATAACTTTGGTTTGGGATCTTCTAATTCTAAATTAAAGATATGGAGAGAAACTGAAAACAACGGTCAGAGCGCATCGTTCAGTCAACCAGAGAAACATATTGAGATCTACCCTCATATAAAATTCGAAGAATCCGAGGAATTAGAAATAAGAACCCTGGATAGCTTCGAAATAAGAAATGCTAACGTTCTAGTTATAGATGTCCAGGGATTTGAAATGGAGGTATTAAAAGGAGCAATTGAAACTTTAGATGTAATTGATCATATCTTTTGTGAGATCAATTCAGATAAGTTGTACAAAGACTCTCCGACAGTGGATGATCTGAACTCAATACTTATTCCCAAAGGATTTAATCTGAAGGAGAATTGGTGGACATCAGGTAATTGGGGAGATGGTTATTGGAATAGAAATTAAATAAATTTGGAAAATTAAAGGAAATGGATTTAACACACTCAGAGAACATTATTTTAAGGTACGTAATTGATTCTTCTACCTATTTAGAAACATGTAAGAAAGACTTCTTTAAAAACGAGGATCTTGGCGAGATCTTTACTGCTGTTAAAGAATTCTGGGACAAGTATCACGAAATGCCTACTGGTGATCAGCTGGTAGAAGCATTCAAAATAAAAGGTGAGAGCGATAGAGTACAAGCATCCGAGATTAGATCCATTTACGAGATAGACCTTTCTAAATACGAGGACGATTGGTTAAGAGAAACGACTGAATTTTTTATTGAATATAAGAACTTAACTAAATCTGCAGTTGATGCACTTAAGTATATTCAATCTACTCCAGTATCTTCTGATAATATAAAGAATGTGATAGACACTTTCAAAAATATTATAGTAGATAGAAATAATATAGATTTTAGTTTTGATGAGGGATTAGACTTCTTTAACCCTAATAATCACAAGCAGTTAAAACAGAACACTTTTTCTAGCGGATATCCATTTATAGATACAGTTCTTGGTGGAGGGTTTTCTGCTAAGGCTTTATATGTTTTCATGGGTATGCCTAAAGTTGGTAAATCTCTCTGGCTTGGTAACTTAGCTGCATCAGCAGTTAAAAGTGGACATAACGTGGCTGTCATCTCTCTTGAGATGATAGATCGAAAATACGTTAAAAGAATGGGGGCAAATATATTAGGAATCCCTGTTGGCGACTATAATGATACTGCTGAGGATGAAACAGCAATAAAAAAGAAATTGAATTCGGTTACATATGATAACTTGAGAGTTCCCGGACAACTATTTATTAAGGAGTTTCCTACCTCTCAGGCTTCAGTTAACGACGTCGAAAGATACTTAAAGAAAATAGAGGAAAATAAGGGTATTAAATTTAAGGTAATTGTGGTTGATTATATAAACATTATGAAGAACTGGAGAAATCCAAATTCAGAGAACACTTACATGAAAATTAAGCAAATTGCCGAGGATTTAAGAGGTATGGCCATGAATAACAATTGGTCGATAATAACAGCAACCCAAACTAAACAGGGAGACTTTGATGCTTCCGATTTAAGTATCAATTCAGCAGCGGAATCCTCCGGATTAGTTGCTACTGTTGATGGTATGTTCGGGATCATACAAGATCCTATTATGTACGCTAATCGAGAATATAAATTGAAAATTCTTGCAAACAGGGATGATGGTTATAAAAATGCTTATAAGGTGTTCTCAGTAGATTACCGTTATATGAGAATAACGGAAGATCCGAATGTGCAGATGCACACGGAGTAAAATAATTCATTGAGAATGGATGATAATAACGCTGAACCAAAAAAGCAGTTAGGTGATAAAATATTTGGAGCCCATAACAATCCTACTAAAGATGTAGATTATGGTGATAACTTCGGTATCGATAAAGACAGTCTTCTGGCAGGAGAGTCATACGATGAAGAAGATTATTTGCACAGAAAAAGATTAGAAGAATTAGTATACGAGGCTTTTCAAACATCCAGATGGTTCCCTTTAAGCTATAAGAAAAAAATACCTAAGGATTTAATTCCTCATTTATTTCAGGAAGTTTTAGAAAAGCTTGATGAAACTGAATACAGTTTCTCTGAAAAATTTGTTTCCATTTGCGACTATGTTCAAATATCTTACGTAAAGGCTTATGAGATAACTCCTATAAAATACAAGGAGATGATTATAAATGAGCTGGAAACTAAATACCAAATCTTGTCTAAAAAGAAGATAACAAGATTATTTTAAATTATTTATGAGCGACTTTCCCCATCTTGGACAAAATTCCGGGGCTAAAAGAGTGTGGTTTATTACCGACACTCACTTAGGTGTAAGAAACAATTCTAATGAATGGATAGATCAAATGAGAGAATATTTTTTCGATTGGTTTTTCCCGCTAATTAGAAAGAACTATAGACCGGGGGATGTCCTTATACATTTAGGTGATTTCTTCGATTCACGTCAGAGCATCAATTTAAAGGTTTTAAATTTAGGTGTTTCAGTAGCGGAGGAATTCTCTAATATTTTCACCGACGGTGTTTACTTTATAATAGGGAATCACGACATCTGGGGAAAAACAACCAATGAGGTAAACTCTTTAAAAAGTATTAAATGGATTCCAGGAATATCGATATTAGAAGATCCGGTTTCTTTAACTCTCGGAGATAGAAATTTTTTCATGATGCCATGGAGAAAGGATCATCAAGAAGAGGAATCAACTTTAGAAAGAGCTTTACCCCACGATGTTTTATGTTGTCATACGGATATTAGAGGCCTTAAGTTTAATAGATTTGTTAATATAGATTCTGGAGCATCCCAGGAAAAATTCTCTAAATTTTCTAGGGTTTACTCTGGACATATTCACTACGCACAAAAATCGGGTAATATAAACATGCTAGGTTCTCCGTATGAACTAACTAGATCAGATATGGATAATCAGAAGTCTATAACGATGCTGGATCTCTCCGATATGAAGGATCATGTATTTGTTAATGATTTTTCACCTAGATATAAGAAGTTTCTTTTTAGCGATATTCTAGAGATGACACCCGAGGAGGTAGAACCTCTATTTAGAAATAATTTCGTAGACTTACTTATTGATCCGGTAATGTCTTTAAAAGCTCCTCTGAATATCTTAACAGATACGGTTAACAGTCAGAGGTCTTTGAAGTTCCATCCATACGATCCCAACCAAACTAATCTATCTGATCAGATGATAGAATCCGAGGGTAGACAGTTTAACGTCTTAGACTTTATTAAAGATTATGTAGATGGTATGGATTGTGATTCTGACACTAAAGAGAAAATTATAAGGAGTTTAGGAAGCTTACATAAAATAATAGTAACTCAGGAACAAGATAATAGGATAGCATGAGGATTTTAAAAATAGAATGGAAAAACTTCTCTTCATACGGAAATAAAAAGCAGGTTTTAGAGTTTCCTGAAGAGGCTTCTCTTTTTCAGATAGTTGGAGAAAACGGAGCGGGTAAAACCTCAATTTCACAGGTAATAGCATTTGGACTCTATGGTAAGGTCGAGGGAAAAAAACTAGGGGATATTCCTAATAGAATAAATGGTCACACCTGGGTTAAAATAGAATTTGAAAATAATGGAAAAATAGTAACTGTAGAAAGAGGTTTAGAACCATCCCTATTTACGCTTCATATAAACGGGATTTTGTACGATCAAGCTGGGAATAGCAACGTTCAGGATTATTTAAGCAACGATCTAATTGGAATTCCTTATTACGTTTTCAATAACACCATATCCCTATCAATAAACGATTTTAAATCATTTATAAAAATGAGTCCTCAGGACAAAAGAGCTATTGTTGATAAAATATTTGGTTTTCATATACTTAACCAAATGAGGGAAGTTCTTAAAGGTGAAAGCAAAAAGATAAAGGATGATCTTGTAGTAATACAGGGAAAAATATCAACTATAGATAATAGTATCTCCGAATCTAATAAGGAGATGGAATCACTAATAGAAGAAATAGATAAACAGTCCAAAGAAAAAATAGAGGATCTAAACGTTTTGCTTTCTAAGTTTATAGATCTACAGAAAATCCATAACACGAGGGTTACGGAGTTCAAAGAGGAAGAGTCGAATTTAAAGGAAATAAGTGATAACTCTTCTAAAGTTCTCATAGAAACTAGATCTGCTTTCCAAGATTTAGAGAGAAGACTTAAGCTATATGAATCTGATAAATGTCCATCCTGCGAGGCGGATTTATCTGGCCCTTTCCACGAAAACATGAAGCTATCTTTATTAGAGAACAAAGAGAAGGAGAGTGAAAAAATCACAGAGTGTGAGGAAGCATTAATTAAAATAAGGGATACTGAATCCGATTTAAGATCTAAAAAAACCCTCCTTACAGAAAAAGGTAACAAGATAGAGCTAAAAATAAAAGAGATTCAATCCGAAATAAAAAGAACTGAGGGTCTTAAATCTGGAAGCGAACTTAAGTCCTTAGAAAAAATAATTAACAATCTTACCGATACTAGAGATAAGTTAAACGAGGAATCCTTTAAGGTTATAGATAAATCTAATTGGTTAAAAACTTTAGATGATATCTTAGGAGAGAAAGGGGTAAAGCAAATGGCGATAAAAACGATATTACCCTCACTTAATGGTGAGATATCCGAATTGCTTATTGCTCTAAATCTAGATTACCGGGTTATCTTTGATGAGGAATTTAAAGCTTCCATTTACCATATGGGAATAGAGATTCCAACCCAAACTCTAAGCACTGGGGAAATGAAAAAAGTGGATTTTGTGGTTTTAATAGCCATTATGAAATTAATGAAGCTTAAATTCTCCACGATAAATCTTCTTTTCTTAGATGAACTATTCAGTTCAGTCGATCCAGAAGGAGTAACATCTATTCTTTCTATTCTAAAGAAAAACTCTAGAGAAATGGGATTAAATATTTTTGTAATAAATCACGCTCAGATGCCCCATGAGATATTTGATTGGAAGCTCGAGGTATCTAAAACAAATAATTTTTCCTCTATATCTTTAGATAAGTTCTAGTGAATATATAGTCTAAAGAATAGAACATCTTGCCACTTCGTAAAAAATTTATAAAAAAGAGAGCATTCATAACCAACTTGGATGAATTAAAGAACGCTCCTAAAAATGTTCCATCCAATTTGGGTGAAATAAAAGGTGTTCCCAAAAAAACACCCAGACAGGAATACAAAGAGACCGAGGCTTCTAAAGATAAAGTACCTGAATTAAAAAGCTTCCCTGCCACCTCTATAGTACCAAATACTTCTGGGGTTGGAGCTTTAGGAATAGGTTATTTGAAACCTAGACCGAATGTCTCACAGGAATATGTGGTACAAATATCCCCTCAGGGTAAACCTATAGTAACTGTTCCTAAGTTATTCCTATACTTCTTTGTAAAATACGATAATAAGGATATCTCGGTAAGTATAGGAAGGCATCTAAAATCTTTCGTCGTGGTTTTGACCCTAAATCCTACCACCGTAAAAAACGTTGCCGAGATGATGGGGGTTCCGGTAGGAAGCGTTACAGCATTAACTAGACAACAATATTTAACAGATTCTTTCCCGCATCCTACTTATATCAACGACTCTAACGAGCCTTTACAGATTAGGTATGCTGAGATTGCAATATTGAGACAAACTACTCCAGGAAGACTGGATAACATTCCTTTAGGCTTCCCCGATTTTGACAGCACTCCTGATGGTATTGTGAATGTGCAAGGACCTATTCCTGCGGCTCCTTACACAAACTTCGCAAGCTCGACGGGTGCAACCGCTTCAGTTACTATCGTACCTGGAGGAACGGTATCGTTTAAAGATACTAGTCCTAACACACCCTGGCAATTTGCTCCTACTGGATGGTATTGGGAATTTGGACCTTCGGCTTCACCAACTGGAAGCACCCAACAAAACCCACTAGTCACCTATGGAACTACTGGTAGCTACACAGTAACTCTTACTGCTTCTAATGCTACTGGGTCTACAACTAAGACCAAAACTAATTTTGTAATAGTAACTAATTAATATGTCTGGATTTTTAGAAAAATATAACACTGATGAGGTTTTCCTTAGAGGATTAATAACTTCCCTTCTTAGATCCCTGAATGATAAGCTCAGGTACATCCAGATCAACGATCAGCAAGAGGTGCTTGAGGTTTTTATTCCTTTTTACTATTCTATGACCGGAGATGAATCTTTTCTTCAAGATTTTTTTATTATCTACCAAAATTGTAAAACCGATAAGCCATTAGCAGAGGGGAACTATGACGTTTTACCTAGAGGAATAGTTAGCTATCAAGGATCTGAGATAAACGTTTCCGGACTGGGTAACAAGTTCACCAGGATGACTTACACTAAAGAAGATCTAAAAGGTGAGATGAGAGCTTTCTCCTCCATGACCAATGCGATTCCTTTGAACGTTACGTTTAATGTTCAGATGAAGATAGACACAGTTTTAGACTCGTTTAAGATATACCAATCAGTTATCCAGACATTCTATAAGACTTACCCTTTTAGCTTCGAATACGAAGGCTTTAGGATCCCTGCGCAAGTTGGATTTCCCGAGTCTTACGAGAATAACAAACAATTTGAGTTTAGCTATCAGAGCGAAGAATATGTTCAATTTGGATTTTCTATACAGGTAGAAACTTATCTGCCTGAAAAAGATATTACTACTGAGAGATTCCGTGGTAATTTAATGCAAGCTGGAATCAGAATGGAGCAAAAGATAAGTGGAAAAACTATAGGACCTGATAATAGGGAAATTCTATAAAATATTATCCTCCCTTTTGCCACAGGATAGTGTTTTCTTTTTGAATATATAGCATAAATAATCCATAGAAAGTGGCGAACAACAATGAATTAAATTTATTGCCTTTGACTTCCCGAATCATAGACGGGAGCAATAGCCAAACACAGGATCAACTTTATTTTGTTGGAACCGGTAAAAACTATGTAAGAAAATCGGATTCTCAGGAGTCTATCGACGTAAAATCTTCGGGTAATTTTTACGTAAACCAAAATCCATTGGGAAAAAGTTTTAATGATATTCTTGATGGTGGAGATTCTGGAAGCAACCAGCAGTTTATTGGTCCGGTAGTGGGTGGAGTATTTCCGGCTAGAAAAAGTGGAATTTAAAAAAAATAGGAAGCAATGGCTTTTAGAATACAAATAAGAAGAGATATTTCAGCTAAATGGGCTTTAAATAACCCAATCCTTTTAGAGGGAGAAATAGGATACGAAACCAACACCAGCTACATAAAAATAGGAGATGGTGTAACCCCCTGGAACGATTTAAGTTATTGGACAGGTGGGGTAACAGGAGCTGGACTAATAGTTAAAGAAAATGGAGCCACTGTCCTTTCGCCAACTAACGTTTTAAATTTCTCCACTGATTTCGATACCACGGTAAGTTCAGGAAACACAGTTTCTATTTCCTTATCGGGAGTAGGTCCTAACTCTACATCAGTTAATGTTTTTGGAGAGGGTGGGATCGGAATAACCGGAGCTACAGGATTAAACTTCAGAAGCTCTAAAGTTACAGCCAGCGGTAAGAATGCCTATGTGACTCCTTTATATACCCCTTATTTTTCGGTTACCGCTTCTTTAAGTGGAGGTAACTTCAGCTCATTCTCTTCCAGCAGAGGACCAGATGGTCAATCCTTAACCGGACCTAGCTGGAATTATGTTCTTTCTAATTCCGGAAATGATTTAACAATAACTCACAATGAAGGGATGAAGGTCATAGGACTGGCAACACACGCAACTAACGGTTCTAATACCTTTGTAAAAACGCCAGTGGGTACTTCAGTATCTCAGTTTGCTCTTACGAGTAATTCTGCTAATACTGCTTTCACAGTTTATACCGTAAATAGCGCTCAAACAGGAGCTTCTAGTTCCGGTAACGTTGAAATAATTTGGACATTTGGTGCAACCCTTTAATAAAGTGTAGATATTGATATGGATTTTGATAGATCTTTAATTTTTCCTCCTAAGCTATTACCTGGATTTATCCTGAACGGGGGATGTACTGTAATCTCGACATACAGTAGTCCGGGAAGTGTCTATGATGGATTTCCTTATAGATGGCAGGTCGAATTAAACATAGATCCTCAGCAACACTCCAACCCAGACACACCAACCCCATATATCTATGACGTCAATGACATAGAGGTTGGTATGTGGTTAGGTCAGATAAATGGATTTGCCTATAAAATAGTAAGTATAATAAGTACCTCGGGTACTGAAAATATAGTGATGATTATAGAGGATACTGATCTTCTAAATCTTCTTACCTCCCCTGATCAGATCGGTACAAATGGACCTTTAGAAGATTCCCCTTCTTTGATTTTCTCTCTGGATAATAACGGATCACCAATACTTACCCCTATTCAATCTCAGAGTGGTATTTTCCCAAACTACACATACTGGGTAAATGATATAGATTCAAGATTTAGGTTTAGAAACTATTATCAAAGTTACTTTTATATTAATCCCGGAAACAATCCAACTGGTTTAACCGGTGGAGATCCGGTCTATCTTTCTTCAGATTCGACTTTCAATAAAGTAGATTCAGCTAACCAGAATCAGGTCGATAAATTAATAGGCTATGTATCGGGTGGAAATTTACCTGCTCCTGGACATCTTACAATAATGCCATCAGGAAGATACGTTACGGATCTTCCAGGATTAACAGGAGCTACTGGAGATGTACTATATTTAGATACAGTTAGTGGTACTAACAATTTATCCCCAATAAAACCAGCAACTGGACCAGTTAAACCAGTTTATATTAAGATAACAGAAACAACGGGTATTTTAATTAGTTCTGGTGGAGGTTCATCAACTGCAGCTATAACGTCTTCTGGATCTAGTGGATCTTCGGGAGAAAGCGGTTCTTCTGGATCTTCAGGTTCTAGTGGAAGCGGGGGTTCTTCTGGTTCTTCTGGATCGAGTGGATCATCAGGGGAAAGCGGATCATCAGGGGAAAGTGGATCCTCAGGGTCTAGTGGTTCCTCTGGTTCTGGAGGATCTTCTGGTACTTCTGGAATCAGTGGGGCAAGTGGAACTAGTGGTTCCTCCGGATCCAGCGGATCGTCCGGGGAAAGTGGCACTTCGGGTTCCAGCGGAAGTAGTGGTTCATCAGGATCTTCGGGATCTAGTGGATCTTCTGGGTCTAGCGGAGAAAGTGGAACCTCGGGATCAAGTGGTACAAGTGGTTCATCAGGATCTTCGGGATCTGGTGGTTCTTCTGGATCTAGCGGATCTTCCGGATCTAGTGGATCTTCCGGATCTAGTGGATCCTCAGGACAAGATGGTTCTAGCGGTTCCTCCGGATCTTCCGGATCGAGCGGATCGTCTGGAACAAGTGGATCAGCAGGAACAAGTGGATCATCAGGTTCATCAGGTTCAAGTGGTACAAGCGGATCGTCAGGTTCTTCCGGAACATCAGGTTCAAGTGGCTCTTCAGGAACTAGTGGAACTTCAGGTTCCACTGGAACTTCAGGTTCCTCTGGAACTTCAGGTTCCTCTGGAACTTCAGGTTCAAGTGGATCCTCTGGATCAAGCGGATCTTCAGGATCTTCAGGATCAAGCGGTTCTTCAGGTATATCAGGTTCAAGTGGTTCTTCTGGAACATCGGGAACAAGTGGTTCTTCTGGAACAAGCGGTTCGTCTGGATCGAGTGGATCTTCTGGGTTCAGTGGTTCTTCAGGAACTAGTGGTTCTTCTGGAACAAGTGGTTCTTCGGGGTCATCAGGTTCTAGCGGATCTTCAGGTTCAAGTGGTTCATCAGGAACATCAGGAACTAGCGGTTCTTCAGGAACTAGCGGTTCTTCAGGAACTAGCGGTTCTTCGGGGTCATCAGGTTCTAGTGGATCTTCTGGTTCCGGCGGTTCATCAGGAACTAGCGGTTCATCAGGGATTAGCGGTTCTTCAGGAACTAGCGGTTCTTCAGGTTCCGGTGGTTCTTCAGGTTCTTCCGGTTTGTCGGGATCTTCTGGAACATCTGGGGTTAGTGGAGCAAGCGGAACTAGCGGATCGTCAGGTTCTTCTGGTTCAACCGGTACTTCAGGATCTTCTGGTACTTCAGGATCCTCTGGTACTTCAGGATCCTCTGGTACTTCAGGATCAACTGGAACAAGTGGATCTTCAGGTACAAGTGGATCATCCGGTACAAGTGGATCATCCGGTACAAGTGGATCTTCAGGTACAAGTGGATCATCCGGTTCAACTGGATCAAGTGGATCTTCTGGTTCAGCTGGATCAAGTGGATCTTCTGGTTCAACTGGATCAAGTGGATCATCAGGTACAAGCGGATCCAGTGGTTCTGCTGGAACAAGCGGATCCAGTGGTTCTTCTGGAACAAGTGGTTCGTCTGGGTCTACAGGAACAAGTGGATCCAGCGGTTCATCGGGTTCTAGCGGTTCTTCTGGATCTAGTGGATCATCGGGAACAAGCGGATCTTCTGGCTCAACGGGATCCAGTGGATCTTCTGGAACAAGTGGATCCTCTGGATCAACCGGATCTAGTGGTTCTTCTGGATCCAGTGGTTCTTCTGGAACAAGCGGATCTAGTGGCTCGTCAGGGACAAGTGGATCTAGTGGTTCATCCGGCTCTAGCGGTTCTTCCGGATCTACAGGAACAAGTGGTTCTTCTGGAACAAGTGGTTCTAGTGGATCCTCCGGATCCGCAGGATCTAGCGGATCATCAGGAACTAGCGGATCATCAGGAACTAGCGGTTCATCGGGTTCTAGCGGTTCAACAGGTACAAGTGGCTCATCAGGATCTTCCGGTTCAACCGGATCTAGTGGATCTTCTGGAACAAGCGGAACAAGTGGCTCTAGTGGTTCTTCAGGATCTAGCGGAACAAGTGGCTCTAGTGGTTCTTCAGGATCTAGCGGAACAAGTGGTTCTAGTGGTTCTTCTGGGTCTAGCGGAACAAGTGGTTCCAGCGGTTCTTCTGGAACAAGTGGTTCGTCTGGATCTAGTGGTTCGTCTGGTTCTACAGGATCTAGCGGATCTAGCGGATCTAGCGGATCTTCAGGTACAAGTGGATCTTCGGGATCTAGCGGTTCATCGGGATCAACTGGAACTAGCGGATCTTCTGGATCTTCTGGATCTAGCGGTTCGACAGGCTCATCAGGAACAAGCGGTTCTTCTGGAACAAGTGGCTCTAGTGGTTCATCAGGTTCAAGTGGAACAAGCGGTTCATCAGGTTTATCTGGAGTAAATGGATCTAATGGAACTTCCGGATCTAGTGGATCATCCGGTTCTTCAGGTACATCTGGTTCTACTGGATCTAGCGGCTCATCGGGATCATCTGGAACTAGTGGATCATCAGGATCTAGCGGATCATCAGGATCTAGCGGATCTTCAGGTTCATCTGGAACAAGCGGATCTTCGGGATCTTCTGGGTCTAGCGGATCATCAGGTTCATCAGGAACAAGCGGTTCTTCTGGAACAAGTGGATCTAGTGGATCCAGTGGATCCTCTGGTTCAACTGGAACAAGCGGATCTTCGGGCACTAGTGGCTCATCGGGCACTAGTGGCTCTTCAGGCTCTTCAGGCTCTAGTGGATCATCAGGTTCATCAGGAACAAGTGGTTCTTCTGGATCTTCTGGATCTAGCGGTTCATCAGGTTCATCAGGAACAAGCGGTTCATCGGGGTCTTCTGGTACAAGTGGTTCTTCTGGATCTTCCGGAATAAATGGTTCTTCTGGATCTAGTGGGTCTTCGGGTTCGTCAGGCTCAACTGGAACAAGCGGTTCTTCTGGATCTAGCGGTTCATCAGGTTCATCAGGAACAAGCGGTTCTTCTGGATCTAGTGGAACCTCAGGTTCAAGCGGCTCCGGTGGTTCTTCTGGATCTAGTGGTTCGTCGGGCTCAACAGGAACAAGTGGATCTTCAGGATCTTCTGGAACAAGTGGATCCTCAGGCTCATCAGGAACAAGCGGCTCTTCAGGATCAACAGGAACTAGCGGAACAAGCGGATCATCAGGCTCTAGTGGTTCTTCTGGATCTAGTGGAACAAGTGGATCCTCGGGATCTTCAGGGTCTAGCGGTTCCTCTGGATCAGCAGGAACAAGTGGGTCATCCGGAACAAGTGGATCTTCGGGTTCAACTGGAACAAGTGGATCTAGCGGTTCATCAGGCTCAACTGGAACAAGTGGTTCTTCTGGTTCAACCGGAACAAGCGGCTCTAGTGGCTCTGCTGGATCTAGTGGATCTTCTGGTTCTTCAGGAATAAGTGGTTCTTCTGGATCTAGTGGTTCGTCAGGCTCAACAGGAACAAGCGGTTCTTCTGGATCTAGTGGGTCTTCGGGTTCGACAGGCTCATCAGGAACAAGCGGTTCTTCTGGAACAAGTGGCTCTAGTGGTTCGTCAGGTTCAAGTGGAACAAGCGGTTCTTCGGGATCTAGTGGATCTTCAGGTTCGTCGGGAATAAGCGGATCTAGTGGGTCTTCAGGCTCAACAGGAACAAGCGGTTCATCAGGATCTAGTGGTTCTTCGGGTTCAACCGGAACAAGCGGTTCTTCAGGTTCTTCCGGATCTAGCGGTTCTTCAGGATCAGCAGGAACAAGCGGAACAAGCGGTTCATCAGGATCTAGCGGTTCATCAGGTTCAACCGGAACAAGCGGAACAAGTGGTTCTTCTGGATCTAGCGGTTCTTCAGGATCAGCGGGAACAAGTGGAACAAGCGGTTCTTCAGGTTCAACTGGAACAAGTGGATCTTCTGGGTCTTCAGGATCTAGTGGTTCCTCAGGCTCAACAGGAACAAGTGGATCTAGCGGTTCATCAGGATCTAGTGGTTCATCAGGCTCATCAGGAACAAGTGGATCCAGTGGTTCTTCAGGTTCTAGTGGCTCTTCAGGTTCATCAGGAACAAGCGGTTCATCAGGATCTAGTGGTTCATCAGGATCTAGTGGAACAAGCGGTTCTTCGGGATCTGCTGGAACAAGTGGATCTAGCGGTTCTTCAGGTTTATCAGGATCTGCTGGAACAAGTGGTTCTTCTGGATCTAGTGGATCATCAGGATCTAGCGGCTCATCAGGAACGAGTGGAACAAGCGGTTCATCAGGATCTAGTGGTTCGTCAGGCTCAACCGGAACAAGTGGTTCATCTGGTTCTTCTGGATCAACCGGAACAAGTGGTTCATCGGGCTCGTCAGGTTCTAGCGGTTCAGCAGGAACAAGCGGAACAAGTGGTTCTTCGGGATCTTCTGGATCTACCGGAACAAGTGGATCCTCAGGATCTGCAGGAACAAGCGGAACAAGTGGTTCTTCAGGATCTAGCGGTTCATCGGGATCTACAGGAACAAGTGGTTCTAGTGGTTCTAGTGGAACAAGTGGATCTAGCGGTTCTTCGGGGTCTACTGGAACAAGTGGATCTTCTGGATCTAGTGGAACAAGTGGTTCTAGCGGTTCATCAGGATCTACAGGAACAAGTGGAACAAGTGGTTCTTCAGGATCTAGTGGTTCTTCAGGTTCAACTGGAACAAGTGGTTCTTCGGGCTCAGCAGGAACAAGCGGAACAAGTGGATCTTCAGGATCTACAGGAACAAGCGGAACAAGCGGAACAAGTGGTTCTTCAGGCTCATCAGGAACAAGTGGTTCTTCAGGATCTACAGGAACAAGCGGAACAAGTGGATCCTCAGGATCTGCAGGAACAAGCGGAACAAGTGGTTCTTCAGGATCTTCAGGATCTTCTGGATCTACAGGAACAAGCGGAACAAGTGGATCCTCAGGTTCTTCAGGATCTTCAGGATCTACGGGAACAAGTGGAACAAGCGGTTCTTCAGGTTCAACTGGAACAAGTGGTTCTTCAGGTTCTTCTGGATCTTCAGGATCTTCTGGATCTACAGGAACAAGCGGAACAAGCGGTTCTTCGGGTTCAGCAGGAACAAGCGGAACAAGTGGTTCTTCTGGATCTAGTGGTTCTTC
>SXGQ01012292.1_pt1 | contig 40214 bp, 32 predicted proteins | sample 3178371 | NCBI WGS metagenome assembly SXGQ01 (sample SAMN11356859, study PRJNA531348) | freshwater metagenome | isolation source: freshwater sample F1-20 | place: China: Fuxian Lake, Yuxi | collected 2017-12-25
TCTTGTGGGCGGTGTCGCCGTTGGCGGCAACGCGATCGGCGCCGACCACGACCAGGTTGATGTCACCTGAGCGCCTGATGGCGCCGGCCATGTTGTCGGTGATGACGGTGGTATCGATGCCGTCCTTCACGAGCTCCCACGCCGTCAGCCGCGCGCCCTGCAGGAAGGGCCGCGTTTCGTCAGCCAGCACCCGCACCTTGCGGCCGGCTTCGACCGCGCCGCGGATCACGCCGAGCGCCGTGCCGTAGCCGGCCGTGGCCAGCGCGCCGGCGTTGCAGTGCGTCAGGATGCACGCCTCGTCCGGGACCAGCGTCGCCCCGAAGGCGCCAATCGCCCGGCAACTCGCCACATCGGCATCGTGAATGGCATCGGCGGCGGTCCGGAGCCGCGCCTGCAACTGGTCCACCGATTCGCCGGCCAGGGCGCCCTCGGCGCACGACTGCTTCATCCGCTCGATGGCCCAGAACAGGTTGACGGCGGTCGGGCGCGTCGCGCCCAGCAGGTCGCAGTTGCGCTGGAACTCGGTGGTGAACTGCTTGGTGCCGGTGGCCTTGCTGCGGGCGGCGCCAAGCGCCAGGCCCATGGCCGCGCACACGCCAATCGCCGGCGCACCGCGAATCACCATGGTCTTGATGGCTTTGGCCACGTCGGTCACGCTGCGGCAGGTCACGTAGACCTCCGTGGCCGGCAGCTTGCGCTGGTCGATCATGACGATGTCGGCGTCTTGCCAGGCGATTGTGGGAAGCATCTCTCTACAGGCTATCGCGAAATGCGGAAGAGGTGGGTCTGACTGCGGAGGTACAACTCGCCGCCGACGATGACCGGAGACGCGATGAACGACTGGTTGGCCAGCGTATTGGTCGCGAGCACCTCCAGCGTGTCCCCCAGCTTCACGACCACGACGTCTTCGTCTTCGGTCGCCAGGTAGATTCTGCCGTTGGCGCCCACCGGCGACGCCTTGAAGCTATAGGGCTTCGGCAGGCGCGCCTGTTGATACGCCGGCACGCCCGTGGTGGCGTTGAAGTTACTGAACAGGCCGCTGTCGGTGAGCACGTAGAGGCGGTTCTCGTGCAGCAGCGGCGACGGCGTGTACGAGGCGCCACGCGCCGTGGACCAGGCCATTGCCGCAGCGGTGAGCTTGCCGGTCTGGCCCAGGGGAATCGCCATCAGCATCTTCAGCGTATGTCCGCTCATGGCGAACACGAGATCGCGATGCTGCACGGGTTGCGGAATGGTGTTCTCGCCGAGGCCCGGCACTTCCCAGATCAGCTTGCCGGTCTCGAAGTCGTAGCTGCGCACGGTGAGCCCGCTCATGATGATCTGGCGGCGGCCGGCGTGCTCGGCGACGTACGGAGCGGCCCAGTTGTAGGGTTCGGTGCGGGCGGTGCGCCAGATTTCGCGGCCGGTCGCCGGATCGAGCATGACCAGAAACCCCAGGTCGAGGTGATCGAAGTGCAGCAGCAGGCGGTTGTCATGCAGGGCCAGCGGCGTGCCTTCGCCGAAGGCCATGTCCATCCGCATCTTCACGCCGAAGTCCTTCTTCCACAGCAGGGTTCCTGCGAGGTCGTAGGCGTACAGCCCGCGCGAACCGAAGAACGCGAACAGACGCGTCCCATCGGTCACCGGCGAGTTCGACGCGAAGCTGCCGTAAGTGCGGTGATAGCCCTCGTGAGGAGTCGCGACCGTGGCGGTTCGCTGCCAGGCCACTTGGCCCGACTGCCGATCGACGGCGATCACCTCGAAGCGGTGTTCGAGGCCCGAATCGGCGCCGCCGCCTGCCCGGCTCCGTCCCTCGGGAGCGGTCCGCTTGCCCGTGGGAACCGCCGTCGTCAGGTAGACCCGGTTCCCGGTCACGACCGGCGTCGAATGACCGCGGCCGGGTATGGCCAGCTTCCACTTGATGTTGGCCTGGTCGCTCCAGGTGAGCGGCGCGTCACCGTGCGCCATCCCGGTGTTGAAGGGGCCGCGCCATTGCCGCCACTCGTCGAGCGCGGGTTTGACCTGTGCCGATACGGAGACAACGGCTGCCAGAGCCACTGCGGCCGTGGCCACCCATAGCTGAAGCATGCTCGATGTTAAACCGATTGGTCCGATCAGGCGCTACAACAAGCGCCGATCGAACGGCAGCGGCAGCAAGTCTTTCATCTGCAGCGTGGCGGCGACCGCCGTCAGGTTGGCCATGGCCACTTCAATGTCGCCACAAAACTCCCACATGATCTGCCGGCAGGCGCCGCAGGGCGGGGTGGGCGATGCGGTGTCGGCGACGACCACGATGCGGGTAAAGGCGCGGTGGCCCTCCGAGAGCGCCTTGAAGATGGCCACGCGCTCGGCGCACACCGTGAGGCCGTAGCTGGCGTTCTCGATATTGCAGCCGGTGATGATCTGGCCGTCGGTGGTCTCGAGCGCCGCGCCGACCTTGAAGCCCGAGAAGTCGGCCACGGCCCGCTCGCGCGCGGCGCGAGCGGCCGCCACCATGGCCTCAAAGGCGGCCAATGATCCCCTCCAGCAGCCCGATGAACTGCCCTTTCACCTGGCGCGCCGTCTCCATCACCTCGTCGTGATGCAGCGGCTCCGGGAACACGCCGGCCGCCGGGTTGGTAATGCACGAGATGCCGAGCACCTCCAGGCCCATGTGACGCGCGACGATGGCTTCAGGCGCGGTGGACATGCCGACGGCATCGGCGCCCAGGATCCGGAAGGCGCGGATTTCGGCCGGCGTCTCGTAGCTCGGTCCGAGGACGGCAATGTAGACGCCGTGCTGCACCGGAGCGCCTTGCTCCCTCGCCGCCTCGTCCGCCAGCGCTCGCAACCGAGGCGAGTAGACCTGGGACATGTCGGGAAAGCGCACGCCATCGCGCTCGTCGTTGGGTCCGATCAGCGGGTTATCGCCCATCAGGTTGATGTGATCGTCGATCACCATCAGGGCGCCGCGCGAGCAATTGGGCGCAATGCCGCCGGCGGCGTTGGTGAGGATCACGCGTGGCACACCGAGCCGCCCCATCACCCGCATGGCAAAGGTCACCATCGTCATCGGGTGGCCTTCGTAGACGTGCACGCGGCCCGACAGCGCCAGCACGCGCTTGCCGCGCAGCGTGCCGCCCACCAGCTTGCCGGCATGGCCAATGACCTTCGAGGCCGGCCAGTGGGGGATGTCGCCGTACGGGATGGTGAACGACTCGCCAAGGTGTTCGGCGAAGTCGCCGAGGCCGGATCCGAGCACTACCGCCACGTCCGCGCCGCCGCAGCCGTGGCCCCGCAGCCATTCGGCCGCTTCGGTCGCCTGATTGAAGGTGCTCACAACAGGAAGCCCACGATGATGGCCGTCAGGAAATTCGCGAGCGTGCCGGCGAGCATGGCGCGCAGGCCCAGCCGCGCCAGGTCGCCGCGCCGGGTCGGCGCCAGCGCGCCGATGCCGCCAATCTGCATGCCGATCGACGCGAAGTTGGCGAAGCCGCACAGGGCGAAGGTCGCGATGGTGAACGAGCGCGGGTCGAGCGTCTCCTTGAGGCCGCCGAGCTGCGCGAAGGCGATGAACTCGTTCAGCACCATGCGCGTGCCCAGCAGGTTGCCGACGGTCGCCGCATCCTGCCACGGCACGCCGAGACTCCAGGCGACCGGCGCGAACACCCAGCCGAAGATGATCTGCAGCGACAGGCCGTCGAATCCGACCAGCCCGCCGGCGGCGCCGAGCAGGGCGTTGAGCAGCGCGATCAGCGCCACGAACGAGATCAGCATGGCGCCGACGTTGAGCGCGAGGTGCAGGCCTTCGGAGGTGCCACGGCCGGCCGCATCGATGATGTTGACGTCGGTGTTCACGACCTCGAGCTTGACGGTGCCGCGCGTCTCGGGCGTTTCGGTCTCGGGCACGAACATCTTGGCCATCAGCAAGGTGCCCGGGGCGGTCATGATCACGGCCGTCAGCAGGTGCTTGGCATCGATGCCAAAGGCGATGTAGGCGGCCATGATGCCGCCGGAGATGTGGGCCATGCCCGACGTCATCACCGTCATCAGCTCCGACTGCGTCATGCGGGCCAGGAACGGCCGGATGGTCAGCGGCGCCTCGGTCTGGCCCATGAAGATGCTGGCGGCGACGTTCAGTGACTCGGCACCGCTGGCGCCCATCACCTTGTTCATGACCACGGCGAACAGCCGCACGATCAGCTGCATCAGGCCGATGAAGTAGAGAATCGCGAACAGCGCGGCGATGAAGATGATGGTGGGCAGGATCTGGAAGGCGAACACGACGCCGTAGCGCGCCCCCTCCTCGCCGAGCGCGCCGGTCATCACGCGGCTCCACACCGAGGCATCGCCAAGGGCGCCGAACACGAAACCCGACCCGACCACCGAGAACTCCAGCAACTGGCGCCTCTTCTCGCCCAGCACTTCGAACACCCGCTGGCCGGCGGCGGTCTTGAGGACAAGCAGGGCGAACACCACCTGGAGGCCCAGCCCCCATCCGACAATCCGCATGCTGATGGCCCGGCGATTGGTCGACAAGGCATAGGCCAGCCCGAGAATGCCGACGAGGCCGACCAGCGGTTGCAACGTGCTCAGCACATATCCCTCATTTTCACGGCACCCCTGAAGGAGTGCCTTCCCTCTCCGCGCCTGATCATGCGTTGGCGACGAACATCGTCTCGCCGCGGTCGTGCACCCAGCCAAGCACGAGCGGCGGCACGGCGGGCGGCTGGTCGCCGATCACCAGGGCCTGCCTGACCAGCGCCAGCGCCGCCGGCAGCCGCGAGGCCTCGTTATAGCGCAGTTCCATCACCGGCTCGCCGGCGGTCACCGAATCCAGGGGCTTCTTGAGCAGCCGGATGCCCGCGGTCGAATCCACCTGGTCGTCCTTCTTGTCGCGGCCAGCGCCGAGCGCCACGGCAGCGCGGCCGACCAGCAGCGCGTCGAGCGCGGTCACGAAGCCGCCCCGCGCCGCCGACACCACGTGGCTCAGGGAGGCCGACGGCAGCCGGCCGGGGTCGTCCACCACCGTGGGGTCGCCGCCCTGCCGCTCCACCAGCAGGCGGAACCTGGCTAGCGCCGCGCCCGACGCCAGGGTGTCGCGCACCAGGGCCGCCGCGTCCTCGTCGGTGGCGGCTTTCTCGGCCAGCCGCACCATGCGGGTGCCCAGGCGCACGACCAGGTCGGCCAGGTCGGCGGGGCCCTGGCCGCGCAGCACCTGGACGCACTCGGCGATCTCGAGGGCATTGCCCACGGCGTGGCCGAGCGGCACATCCATCTGGGTAATCAGGCACTCGGTGCGCACGCCGGCGGCGGTGCCGATCGACACCATCGAGCGCGCCAGCGCGCGCGCGTCCGCCACCCGCTTCATGAAGGCGCCGCGGCCGCACTTCACGTCGAGGACAAGCGCATCGCTGCCCTCCGCCAGCTTCTTGCTCATCACCGAGGAGGCGATCAGCGGCAGGCTGTCGACGGTGCCGGTCACGTCGCGCAGCGCATAGAGCGCCTTGTCGGCGGGCGCGATGGTGGCGGTCTGGCTGATCAGGCAGCAGCCGATGTCGGCGAGCTGCGCCTTGTATTCGTCGAGCGACAGCGCGACGCGGAAGCCGGGAATGGCCTCCAGCTTGTCGAGCGTGCCCCCGGTGTGGCCGAGGCCCCGGCCCGACATCTTGGGCACCGTGACGCCGCACGCGGCGGCCAGCGGCGCCAGCACAATCGACACCTTGTCGCCGACGCCGCCGGTGCTGTGCTTGCCGACCTTGATGCCCGGAATGTGCGCCAGGTTGACGCGGTCGCCCGAGCGGGCCATGGCGTCGGTCAGCCAGGCAGTCTCGACCGCGTTCATCCCCTTGAGGACTATCGCCATCAACAGGGCCGACGCCTGGTAGTCGGGCCACGACCCGTCGGTCACCCCGGTTACGAAGGCGTCGATCGCCTCGCGCGACAGCGCGTCGCCGTCCCGCTTGGCGCGAATGATGTCGACAGCTCGCATGGGGCGGTCGGCAGTATATCGTAGACAAACGCATGGCCCAGCGCGCGGCCTCACCGGCCGACCTCGCCCGCAACGCCGTCAACCTGGCGCGCGCGCTGACGCTCGCGTTGCGCAGCTGGGGGTTTTATCCGCCCGAGCACCCGGCCGTGGTCGCCGCGGTGGAGCGCCTCACCGTGGCGGCGGCCGAGGCGGCCCGCGGCGGCCTGATGCAACTGGCGGTCACGCCCCACCAGCTGCTGCTCGACGGCGTGCCGCTCGAGTCTTCGGAGCTGGCCGTGGTGGAGTGCGCCGAGCTGCTGCACGACCGCGACATCCTCCAGATCTCGATCCTGATCGCGCCGCCGGATGCGGTGATTCGGTCGCTCCTGAACGTGTTGGCGCTCGATCGCGCGACCCGCCGCTCGCGGGGCGGCCCGGCCGCGATCTGGGCGGACGAGGATCAGAACGCCATCCTGCTTGAGCAGCTCGACTACCAGGAGATCCTCGAACGCGAACTGGACGAGGGACCGGCGCGCCGCGACTCCACCTGGAAGGCCATTGTCCGGTCGATCATCATGGGCCGGTCGACGTTCACGGCCGGCGAGCAGCAGCGCCTGCTCGACATCTCGCGCGATGTCGGCGCCATTGGCGAGCTGGCCAAGGACAGCCGCGAGCCCTTCACCACGCCTGACGGCTCGCCGCTCGTGACGACCCAGGCCGCCACCTTGCTGGCCGTCTACCGCCACATCGCCAAGACCGTGGCCGCCCTCGAGCCCGAGCGGGTGCAGGACGTCATTGATTCGCTGGCGCTGGCCGCCTCGCACCTCGACCCCTCCACCGCGCTCGAGCTGATGCTGCAGGAGGAAAGCGCCGGCGAGGGGGTGCCGATCGTCGGGGCGCTCAAGCAGGCGTTCGATGACCAGCAGGTGGCCATGCTGCTGGCACGGGCGATGTCGGCGCCGGGCCACCCGACCCACCGGCTGGCGAAGGTGCTCGACACGCTGGCCCCGGACCTCGAACGCAAGCGCCGCGTGCTGACCCTGGCCAAGCGCTTGATCTCGGAACGCGACTTCGGCAGCAGGCGGCCGATCGATGACATCCGCCAGTCGCTCGACGAACTCCTGCTGAAGTACGACGAGTCGACCTACGTCTCGACCGACTACCGCCAGTCGATGGACTCGGCGGCCTGCCGGCCGAGATGCCCGAGTGGCTGGCGACGCTCGGCCACGAAAGCGTGCGCCGCCTGTCAGGCCAGTTACTGATCGACCTGCTGCGCAACGAATCACAGGCTGAACGCATGGCGGACACGGCGCGCGACATGGCCGCCTTTGTCGAAGAACTCCTGCTGGCGGGCGCCTACGCCGAGGCGGTCCCGGTAGTCACCGAGCTGACCGCCGCGATCACTCGCCCGCCGGCGCTGGCGCCCGACGCGTGCCGGCGCGCCCTCGACGGCCTTGGAGCCTCGAGCGCGCTGGCTGAATCGGCGGCCGGGCTCGCCGACCTCTCGGCCGAGGAGTTCAGCAGCCTGGGCGAGGTCGTGCTCGCCGTCGGCGCATCCGCCGTGCCGGCCGTGATCGGCGCCTTTCAGAGGGAGGGTGGCGGGTTGGCGAGCGAGCGCGCCGCGTCGCTGCTAGGCAGGATTGGGCCGCCGGCCATTCCGGGCCTCGCGGCCGCGATCGAAGACAAGCGCTGGTTCGTGCAGCGCGAGCTGGCGCGGCTGTTGGGGCAAATCGGCACCGCGGCGGCCGTGCCGCCCCTGCACACCCTGTTACGGCGCACCGAGGTGCGGGTCTTGCATGCGGCGGTGTCGGCACTCGCCCGCATCGACGACCCGGCCGCCGGCCGCGCGCTGCACATGGTGCTGAAGGCGACCGCGGGTGAGGCGCGCGCCGCAGTCATCTCCGCCCTCGTCGACCTCAAGGACCCACGAGTCGTGCCGATGCTGGCGCGCGTGCTCGACGACAGCGATCCCTTCGGCGACGACCTGTCGATGGTGGTCGAGACGCTCGACGCGCTGGCGTCGTTTCGTGACGACCGCGCGCTGTCGCAGATCGCCGGCATGGCGCGGCGCCGCCGGTGGCTGGCCTGGGGCAAGACGCGGCGATTGCGCGAGGCGGCGTTGCGGGCGCTGTCGCGCATCGGCACGCCCAGGGCCCGTGACACCCTTACCGACCTCGCCCGCAACGGCGACTTTTTCCTGCGGCGGATGGCCGCCGCGCCACGGTCGCCGGCATGATGACGCCACAAGAGGAGTTGGTCCGCCGCGTTGGCGCGGCGGTGCGGGCGTGTGAGCTCTACGCCCCCACCCATCCCCTGGTCGATCGCGCGGCCACGGCGCTGCACGCCACCCTGACGCCGGCGCTGGCCGAGACGCCGGCCGTGATCGTCGCCTTCCTGGACGACGATGTTGTCGTCAACGACTTCCGGCTGCCGCGCGGTTCGGGGTCGCTCGCCGGGTTGCTGCGCGACATGCGCGACCGCAAGATCGAGAAGATCACCTTCGGCCGCGGCGTCGACGTCGCCGACATTCGCGCGCTGATGGACGAACTGGCTGACCGGACCGCGCGCACCGCGGTCAGCGATCGCCTGACCGCGCGCGGCGTGCGCCGGATCCAGGTATCGAAGGTCGTGATTGAGGAGGAAGACGACTCGGACGTCGGGCTGGCGGCGGCCAAGCAGATGTACACGAAGGCGGTGTCCACCGCCGAGACCATCTGGACAGCCGCGAAGGCCGGTGAGCAACCCGACCCGGCCGACGCGCGCGGCATCATCGACAGCCTGTCGAAGCTGGTTTACCAGGACCGCACCTCGCTGCTCGCCCTCACCGCCCTCAAGCGCCACGACAACTACACGTTCACGCACATGGTGAACGTGGCGGCCCTGTCCATGGCGATGGCGCGCTCGCTCGACCTCGAGGGCCCGATGCTGCGCGAATTCGGCTTGGCGGCGCTGATGCACGACATCGGCAAGGTCCACACCCCGCTCGAGATCCTGAACAAGCCCGACAAGCTGACCAACGAAGAGTTCACCATCATGAAGCTGCACGTGGTGAACGGCGCGCACATCCTGCGGCGCACGCCCGAAACGCCGGCGCTGGCGCCGGTCGTGGCCTTCGAGCACCACCTGAAGCAGGATCTGAGCGGCTACCCCGAGAACATCGGCGCGCGGACCCTGAACCTGTGCACCATGGTGGTCAGCATCGTCGACGTGTTCGACGCGCTGCGCAGCAATCGCGCGTATCGCGCTGGTCTGGCGACCGATCGCATCAAGCACATCATGGGCCAGCAGGACGGCACGGCGTTTCATCCGTCGCTGCTGCGGCGCTTCGTCAACCTGATGGGACTGTTCCCGGTGGGCACGGTAGTGCGGCTCAGCACCGAGGAGGTGGGCGTGGTCACGCAAACCCACCCGGAAGACCCGTTCCGGCCGCAGGTCAAGCTGGTGCTGGATCGGCTGGGCGCGCCGTATGAAACGCCGCTCCTGACCAACACGTGGGACCGCGATAGCCGCGGCGAGTTCCACCGGGCCGTGGTCGAAGCCATCGATGGTTCCCCAGCAGGCATTGACCCCCTAGCGTACCTATAATCGCGGGTTACCTCATCAATGCCGTCATCAGCCAGCCGACCGCCGGAACCGCTGCCGCCCGACACGGCCGGGCGCCTGTCGGAATTCGCCAAGGCGTGCAAGGCGGCGACGCGGGTGGTGTCGATGTACCCGCCCAGCCACCCGACGATCCAGGGGGCGTTGTCGCGCCTTACCGAGGCGGGCAGGCAGGCGGTCTATTACGGCCCGCTGCCGATCACCGTGCTGCCCGACCGGCTGTTGGTGGGTGGCCGCGGCTTCGCCAAGCCGGATCCGGCCGCCGCTGAACTGGCCGCGCTGCTCCACCTGCAGATGATCGGCGAAGTGACGTTGCTCAGTACCCTCGAACCCGACGAGTGGCATGCCTTCCTGATGTTGCTCGCCAAGTCGCCGGAGGATGCCCGGGCCATTGGCGGCGTGGCCGCGGCGTGGGCGGCCAACGGCAACAAGTCGATCACGGTCAAGGAGATCGACTATGCCGAGGTCCTGCGCGAGCGGGCCGGCAGCGGCGAGTCGGCGTCGTGGGACCGCATCATGGCCACGCTCAGCGCAGAGCAGGAGGAGTCGGCCAACCTCGAACCGGGCATGGCCGGCATGCTGGAGGTGGCGAAGGACTCGCAGCGGCTGGCCCAGTTCGCCGCGAAGCTGCAGGCGCGCGGCCGCGCCAGCGGTGACGACTCGATCCAGCAGCGCAAGTCGCTGCGGGAACTGATGCACGGGCTGGCCAACTACGCCGCCGAACGGCAGCCCGGCGAGCTGGACGCCGTGCTCGACCGCATGGCCGGCGCCGCGGCACAGATGTCGCCGGACATGCTGCTGACGCTCATCACCGATCCGCCGCCGCTGCAGCCGCCCGGCTCGACCGCGCCGCGCATGGACCTGGGCGGCGAGTTGCAGGCCCGCCTCACCGACGAGATGCTGACCAAGTTCCTGGTCGAGAACGTGGTCAAGGATCGCGGCGCCAGCAACCGGCTGGCCGCGGCGTTCCAGACGTTGGTGCCCGACCCCGAACGCCAGCAAAGCATCCTCGCCGCGGCGACCGAACAAGCCCAGGCCATGTTCGGCGATGATCCGCAGTTCGACAGCGTGTGGAACAGCTCGACGCAGATGCTGACCACCTATTCCGACTCGCAGTTCGTCTCGGAGGACTACGCCCGCGAGTTGACCTCGGCGCGCACCATGGCGCTCGAGGTGGACAAGATCGGCGACGACCCGCCGGTGCGGATCCGCGCCTGGGTGTCCACGGTCAGCGACGAAGAGGTCCGTGGCCTCGACCAGCGCCTGTTGCTGGATCTTCTGACAATCGACGCGCGCCCCGACGCCTGGGCCGGGGTGCTGGATCTCACCGTCGGCAGCATCGAACAGCTGGTGCTCGTGGGCGACCTGATGCTCGCCGCCCAACTGGTCGACGCCGTCGTCGCCGCGTCGAAGCGGACCGACGCGCCCAATGCGGCGTCCGCCGCGGCCGGCGTCACGCGGTTGGTGGACGGTGCCCTGGTCCGCCATCTGGCGCTGTTCCTTCGCCAGGCCACCGACGGCGAAGTCGGGATCGCGGCGCAGATTTGCAGCACGATTGGACCCGACCTGGTCGAGCCGCTGGCCGATGCGCTGGCCGCCGAGGACAACGCCCGCACGGTGCGCCGCCTGCGCGACATCTTGATCGGGTTCGGCAGCGCCGCCCGCCAGTACGCCGACGAGTTGCGCACCTCGCCGAACCCGGCGGTGCGCCGCGCCGCGGTGGACCTGCTGCGCGCCCTGGGCGGCGAAGCCGCGCTGCCCGACCTGCGCAACCTCCTGGACGATGGCGATCCGCAGGTGCAACGGGAGGCGCTGCGGGCGATTGTGCAGATTGGTACGGACGAGGCATTCCAGGCCCTCGAGCACGCCCTGAAGACCGGCCAGCCGCACACGCGCGAGGCGATCCTGCAGGCGCTCGGGTCGCTGCGCGACGAGCGCGCCGCGCCGCTGTTCGTCCACCTGCTCACGCACACCGGCTACGCCGGCGCGCTCGAGGGCGACTACATCGCGAACCTCGAGTCGCTCGGACGCGTCGCCAACGATGAACGCTCGGTCGCGGCGCTCAAGGACATCCTCTATCGCGGCGAGTGGTACGCCCCTGGCCGAACCACCCGCATCCGGACGGCGGCCGCGCGCGCCCTGCGCGCGATCAGCCTGCCGAGCGCCGCGCGCACGTTGAGCGAAGCCGCTGACGGCGGTTCACGCGGCGTCAAGCGGGCGGTCAAGACGGTGCTCGCCGAACCCGCGCCGATGCGGTCGGCGGCCCGGAGGACCCAGGCGTGATGGATCCCGTCACCCGCCTGCGGATGGCGGACGAGTTCATGCGCCGGCTGGGCGCCGCGTTGCGCGGCGCCCAGCTGTACGCCCCCTCGCATCCGCTGGTGCAGCGGGCGTTCGACGGCCTTAATGAATCGATCACGCAGTTGCTGACCGACCAGCCGTCGATTGCCCTCGGCATCATTGGCCAGGAAGTGATCGTCGGCGACACGCCCCTGCCGCGGGCCGCCGAGTCGATGGGCGAGATGATCCGGCGGCTGAAGTCGCTCGGCATCGAACGCATCGTGTTCGACCGTGGCGTGACGCCCGAACAGCTGCAGACGCTGGCGCAAGCCATTGCCCACCCCGAGCGGCGGCCCGGTGCCTCGGGACCAGGCGTCGAGCCGAACGATCCGCTGGCGGTGCTCGCGACGCTGCCGCACATCCGCGTGGGGCGCATCCAGGCCGAGCAGAAAGTCGAGAAGTCGGCGGCCGACGTCGCGACGATCCGGCGCCTCTATGCGGACGCCTCGACTGTGGCCGGCCAGGTGTGGGAGATGGCCAAGACGGAGGGCACGCCCGACCCGAAGGCGGCCCGCGCCCTGATCGATTCGCTGGCACAGGCCGTGTCGGCCAACCGGACCGCGCTGATCGCCCTGACCGCGCTCAAGAACTACGACAACTACACGTTCACGCACATGGTCAACGTGTCGATTCTGACCATGTCGCAGGCGCGCGCGCTCGGCATGGAGGGCTCGACGCTGCGCGAGCTCGGCCTGGCGGCCCTGATGCACGACATCGGCAAGGTCCGCACGCCGACGGAGATTCTGAACAAGCCCGAGAAGCTGACCGATGCCGAGTTCAACATCATGCGCATGCACGTGGTGGACGGCGCGGAGATTCTGCGGCGCACGCCGGAGATGCCGGCGATCGCGCCGGTGATTGCGTTCGAGCACCACTTGCGCCTCGATGGCACCGGCTATCCGTATGGCGTCTCGCGGGCCGGCCTCAACCTGGGCACCATGCTGTGCAGCATTGCCGACGTCTACGACGCCATGCGCTCGCAGCGCGCGTATCAGCAGGCGTTCCCGTCGGACCGGATTCTCGCAGTGATGAAGCGCAACGACGGCCAGCAGTTCGACCAGCACCTGGTCCGCCGCTTCACCCAGCTGCTCGGCATCTACCCCCCCGGTAACCTGGTGCGCCTCGACAACGGCGCCCTCGCCGTGGTGCTGGCCGTGCACGCTCCGGATCCCTACAAGCCACGCGTCCGCGTCATCCAGCTGCCGTCGCGACAGGCGCCGGACAGTCCGTACGACGTCAACCTGTGGGAAGCCACCGCGGACGGCACCGGACCCAAAAGCGTGCTGGCGCCATTGGATCCCGCCGAGTACGGGATCGATCCGCTGAATCACCTGTAGCTTGCAGGCGCCGGGCTGACGCTCGGCATGGGGCTCGTCGCTCCGCGACTTCGTGGGGAAGGCCTTCCGCACGCGCGAACGCGCCTCCCGGCGGCATAACGGGCTAACATGGCGCTATGACGTTGTGGAAACGGGCGGGCCTGGCGGCCGCGATCGGCGCCGGACTGTTGACCGCCACCGGGTTCGGCCAGGGGCCGCAGGCACCCGCTCTCACGCGGATGCTGATGCAGGAAGCAGCGGTGCCGCCGATCGATCGCGGCCTGCGCGACCAGGATCCGCCGCGCGCGGCGCGCGGCCGCGACGACGCCGACCGGCTGCGCGCCGAACGCGACGACGCCGGCCTCCCGTACGTCCGCGGCTCGGTGATCGTCAAGTTCAGGCCCGGCGCCACCGCCGGCGGCATTGCCGCCGCGACCAGCCAGGTCGCCGGTGACACGGTAGACCGAACCGGCTCCGCCAACTTCGACATCATCGACATTCCCCACGACGCCGACCCAGAAGCCGCCGCCGCGGTGCTGCGCGCGCGGCCAGAGGTCGAGTACGCCCAGCCGCGATATCGCAACTACGCGATGAGCAAGCCCAACGACCCGCTCTACGCCAACCAGTGGAACTTTCCCGCCCTCGACATGGAACGCGCGTGGGACATTCAGCCGGGAGCGACCACCGACATCATCGTGGCCGTGCTCGACAGTGGTGTGGCGTTCCATGCGGGCACGTTCCGCTATAACTCGCGCTTCGCGTTCCGCATGACGCAGGGCGGCCCTCTCTATCCTGCCCTTGGCATTGTTGACGTGCCGTTCGCGGCGGCCCCGGAACTGGGCGCGAGCGGTTCGACGCGCTTCGTGACCCCGCGCGACTTCATCTGGGACGACAACTTCCCGGTCGATCTCGATTCGCACGGCACGCACGTCGCGGGCACGGTCGGCCAGCTCACCAACAATCACCTCGGCGGCGCCGGCATGGCCTACAACGTTCGGATCATGCCGGTAAAGATCATCCAGGCGCTGTGGGACGAGATCTTCTCGAGTCCGAACGAGGGCACCGACGATGTGGTGGCTCGGGGGATTCGCTATGCGGCCGACAACGGCGCGAAGGTGATCAACCTGAGCATTGGCCGTTCCTCTGGCGGACCCGCGCCGGTGGTCACCGACGCCATGCGTTACGCGGTGGGCCGTGGGGTGTTCATCGCCGTGGCCTCAGGCAACACTCGCAACAGCGGCAACCAGCCCAACCGGCTGGCCCAGCACGCGCCCGACATTAACGGCATGGTAGCGGTCGGCGCGGTCGGCCGCACGCTCGACGCGGCCTACTACTCGACCTCGGGCACGTTCGTGGAGTTGGCGGCGCCCGGCGGCGACCAGCGCGCCGGCGGCACGAGCGCCGGCATCCTGCAGCAGACGCTCGACCTGGACCTGCTCGAAACCTACGATCGGCCACCGTCGCAATACGGGCCGCCGCGGGCCGACTCGTTTTCCTATTACTACTTCCAGGGCACCTCGATGGCGACGCCGCACGTCTCGGGCTTTGCCGCGCTGCTGATGCAGCAGGGCGTGACCAGCCCGGCGGCGATCGAAGCCGCCATGAAGCTGTACGCCACCGACAAGGGCGCCGCGGGCCGCGACGACCTGTTCGGCTACGGCCTCATCAACCCACGCGCCACGCTGCGCGGCCTCGGCCTGGCGCGATAAGGGCCGCAGATGACACAGATGACACAAATCGGCCGGCTGAGTGTGTTGGCCGTGGTTGCGACCATGGCGATGGCGCTACCCGCTGCAGCGCAAACCGCCACCCGGCGATCCGCGCCGTCGCGCGGCATCGAGATCGGCGGCTACGCCATGGCCGGGAACTTCACTTTCGCGGCCGGCGACAGTTTCGAGGCCATCCTGGGCACGCATTCAGGAACGATCCTGGGGGGCGGCGCCACCGTCGGCCTGCCGTGGGGCGGGCTCTTCGTGGACATCGGCGCCTGGCAACACGCGGCCGACGGCGAGCGCGTGGTGATTCTCGACGGCCAGGTCTACCCCCTCGGGATCCCGGTCAAGGTTTCGGTCGTGCCGCTCGAGATCAGCGCCGGCTGGCGGTTTCGCTTTCGCCGCCTGCCCAGGTTGATTCCCTTTGCAGCAGCCGGCTACACCTCGATGGGCTACCAGGAGACCTCGTCGTTTGCGGGCGCGGGCGAGGACGGCGACGAGCGGTTTGGCGGATACCACCTGCGTGGCGGCGCCGAGTTCAAAATCACGCGCTGGCTCGGCGTGGCGGGCGAACTGGCCTGGACCACGGTCCCGGGCGCCATCGGCAACGGTGGCGTCTCCAAGGCGTTCAACGAAGACAACCTCGGAGGGACCAGCCTCCGGGCGCGCATCACGGTGGGCCGGTGACCGCGTTCGAACGTCAAGTCCTGCTGATCGTCTCCCGCATCCCGCCAGGGCGGGTGACCACCTACGGCGACGTGGCCCGCCTGGCCGGCAAGCCCCGCGCCGCCCGAGCCGTCGGCAACATCATGCGCACCGCCGACCGCCCCGGCCTGCCCTACCACCGCGTCATCGCCGCCGGCGGGCGGCTCGGCGGTTACTCCAGCCTGTCCCTCAAACAGTCCCTGCTGTCGGCTGAGGGCCTGATCGTCACCCCGGGACGGGTGGTAGGCTTCGCCCAGGTTCACTGGACCGGCAGGAAATCAGGAACAACCGAACCTTAGGGCCGGTTGAAACGTCTTTGTTGGCGTGCGCCCTGTCCCTGGCACCGCGCCCCGTCAACCCCGGCCGTGATGTCACCGTCTAACCCTACCAGTGACGTGAAAAGCGCCGATCTGGAGCTGGTCGAGCGCATTCGGGGCGGGGATGGGACCGCGTTCGAGGCCCTGTACCGCCAGCACGCTACTCGGCTCTACAATCTGGCCAGCCGCATGACCGGCGCCAAGGGCGAGGCTGACGATCTGCTGCAGGACATCTTCCTGTTGGCCTATCGGAAGATCGCGAGCTTCCGCGGCGAGTCGTCGCTCGGCACCTGGCTCTACCGGCTGGCCATGAACCACTGCCTGGACGTGCTGCGCAACCGGCAGACGCGCATGGGCCAGCAGACCGATTCGCTCGACGAGCCCGACGCTGCGCCGGTCGCCTCGCCGGTGCCGGTCCTGAACGCGGTCAGCCGCATCGACCTGGAGCGGGCCATCGCGTTGCTGCCGCCGGCCTGCCGGGCCGCCTTCCTCCTTCACGACGTGGAGGGGTTTGGGCATCACGAGGTCGGCACCATCCTCGGCGTGTCGGAAGGCACGTCGAAGTCGCAGGTGCACAAGGCACGAATGCGTATTCGCTCCTACCTCGCGCACGGACTGCGGAAGAGAGTTGAAAGTTGAAGAGTTGATGGTTGGTAGTTTCAGTTTCAGTTATGACCTGTAGTGACCTTAGTGCCGCTCTTGTCGATTTTGTCGATGGGCGTCTGGATCCCGCTACCCAGCGGAACGTCGAGCGGCATCTTGAGGCCTGCGACAACTGCGGTGCGCTCGTCACCGACCTGCGCATCATCCGCGCCGCCGCGCTCACGTTGGATCGCCACGAGCCGTCACCCGGGTCGTGGCCCCGCCTGCAGGCCGCCGTGGCCGGCGCACCGCCCTCGAGGGGCCGGCGGCTCACCATGCCGGCCAGGGCGAACTGGCCCGTCTGGCTGGGCGCCGCCGCGGCGCTGGTGCTGACGACCGTGATCGGCCTGCGGACGCTGATGTCGCCCGACGAGGTGCCGGCGGGCAGCGCAGCCGCGGCCGATGCGCGTGAGGTCAGCGTCGAGTCGGTGGCGGCGGAATTTGAGGCAGCCGAGAAGCACTACCAGAAGGCGATTGACGATCTGCAGACCATTGCCCACCAGGACAACGGCGAACTCGACCCGCAGGTGGCGTCGGTGCTGCAGAAGAACTTGGCGGTGATCGACCAGGCGATCAGCGAGAGTCGCGCCGCGCTCCAGTCGCAGCCGGCCAGCACCAACGCGCAGGACGGGCTGTTCGACGCCCTCCGCACCAAGGTGGCACTGCTGCAGACCACGGTCGAGTTGATCAACGAAATGCGTAAGGGCAATCAAGCCGAGGCAGGGCGCCGAATCCAGACCCTGTCGCAGTAACGGACATTATGCCGAACCGATTCTTCCCACGCCTGATTGTCGCCCTTGTCTTGGTCGCAACCGCCTCGCCGGCCAGCGCCGCGGTCACCCTGCGCGGCCTGCTGCTGGACGACAGTGGCCCGCGTCCGAGCTGGTTCGAGCGTTACCAGGATTCGCGCGAGGGCCCCGAGACGGTCGACAAGACCTCGCGAACCTTCCAGGTTGGCGACGGCGCGGCACTCGACCTCACCGGCATCGCCGGTGACGTCCGGGTCACCGGCGGCGGCGGCCACGAGATTCGAGTCGAGGCCACCAGGCGGGTGCGCCATCGCAGCGCCGACGAGGCCAAGCGGCTGCTGAACGAGCTGCGGGTGGAGATGACCAGCTTCAACGGCCGCGTGGAAGTGCGCTCGGTCTATCCGCGCCGCGGCCACGGTGACCGCGGCTTTTCGGGCCGCATCGACTACGTGGTGGCCGTCCCCACGGGCGCTTCGGTCGCCGTCAAGTCCATCTCCGGTGACGTCATCGTCTCGGGCGTGCGCGGAGAAGTGCGGGCCGAGTCGATCAGCGGCGATGTCAGCATCGACTCCGCCCCCAACCTGGTACTCGCCAAGACGGTGTCGGGCGACGTGACCACCCGCGACGCCGGTGGCGCGACGACCATGGTGCTCAGCACGGTCAGCGGCTCGGTAATCGCCTCCGGGCTCCAGGTGCGGACGCTGCAGGCCGGTTCGGTCAGCGGCAATGTCCGGCTGTCGGGCACACAGGTCGAGCGGGTCGAGGCCAAGTCGGTATCGGGCAACATCGACTTCGATGCCCCGCTCCTCAAGGCCGGCCGTTACGCCTTCACCTCCCACTCCGGCAACGTCCGCATCATCCTCTCCGGCAACACCGGCTTCGAGCTGGACGCCGACACGTTCAGCGGCAGCGTGCGGTCGGACGTGCCGGTGACCCTCAGGACCATGGGCCGCAACGACCCCGTCCAGCGGCGGGGTTCGAGTAACCGGGCCATCCGGGGCGCCTACGGTGACGCCAGCGCCCTGGTTTCGGTCCGCAGCCACAGCGGCTCGGTCGTGATTACCAAGAAGTAGAACGTAGAGTCCCCCTTTCGGGGGACCCTTACCACTCCGCAAGGCCCCGTCCGGCTGAAGCCGGACACCACGGCCAGAAGCCGTCATGGCACTGTTCTGGCATAATGAAGCCTGAAGGTGATCCCCCGGATCGCCGCCAGGAGGAAAACGCATGAAGGTCAGGATTCTTGTCGCAACGCTTGCGGCCGTGTTGACGGCGGGCGTCGTGTCCGCGCAAACCACCCCGCAAGGCCAGGTGCCCGCGGGCGAGGCGACCCTCGGGTCGGTGAGCCTGCCCCGCAGCGTGATGGCCGACGGCAAGCCGCTGAAGGCCGGGACCTACCAGGTTCGCCTGACCGCACAGGCCGCGACGCCGGCCGTGCCTGGACAGACCATGGAGCGCTGGGTCGAATTCGTCCAGGGGGGCAAGGTGGCCGGCCGCGAGGTCGTCAGCATCATCCCCGCCGCCGAAACCAAGGACCTGCAGCCCGGCCCCGACGCGCCCGCTTCGACGCGGACGGGCACGCGGGTGGAAATGCTCAAGGGGAACGAGTACCTGCGCGTCTGGATCAACCGCGCCGGTGTCGGCTACCTCATTCACCTGCCGCCCGCGGCCATGTAGCAGTCAGAAGTTCCAGGTTAGGAGTGAGAAGGCCGGGCTGTAACCAGCGCCGGCCTTTTTTCTTTGTAACTTCGCACTTCCCACTTCTCACTTCTTCTAGCCGCCGATCGACATGACGTCGAACTGCTCGTGATGCAGGTGCACGTCGGGCTTGACGATGACGTCGCGGCGCAGCAGTTCCTTGAGATCGCGCAGCACGCCCTTCTCTTCCTGCTGCAGCGCGCGGGCGATGTCGGGATTGACCCGCAACAGCACGCCCGGGCCGTCCAGGTCCGAGCCTACCTTCTTCACTTCCGACAGGATCTCGTAGCAGACGGTGGCGCTCGACTTGATGGTGCCGGCGCCCGAGCAGTACGGGCACGGCTCGGTCAGCACGCGCTCGAGGCTCTGTTTCACGCGCTTGCGCGTGACGATCACCAGCCCGAAATCCGAGACCTGCAGGGCCTTTGACGGCGCGCGGTCCTTGCGCAATTCCTGCTCCACCGCCCCGAACACCTTCAGGCGATTCTTCTTCTCCTCCATGTCGATGAAGTCGCAGACGATGATCCCGCCCAGGTCGCGCAGCCGGATCTGGCGCACGATCTCCTTGGCCGCTTCGAGGTTGGTCTTGATGATGGTGTCTTCGAGCCGGCCGGCGGTCTTCTTGCCGACATAGCGGCCGGTGTTGACGTCGATCGCGACCAGCGCCTCGGTCTGGTTAATCACGATCGAGCCGCCCGACTTGAGCCACACCTTGCTGCGCAGGGCCTTGTCGAGTTCGGCCTGGACCCCGTATTCGTCGAAGATCGGAAAATCCTTGTCATAGAGTTTCACGCGCGGCGCCAGGTCCGGCATGATGCGGCCGATGAACTCGAGCGCCCGCTGGTGCTCGCCGGCATGATCGATGCGAATCGCCGAGTAGTCGTCGGTCAACAGGTCGCGCAGCAGCTTGGCGACGAGGCTGGGTTCCTGGTAGACGGTCACCGGCGAGCGCTTCTGCTCGCCGCGCTGCCGCATGTCGACCCAGATCTTGTAGAAATAGTTGAGGTCGGCGAGGATGTCGTCCTTGGACCGGTTCGACGCCGCGGTGCGGATGATCACGCCGCCGCTGAAGTGGTGCTGCTCGCGGAACTCCTTGACGATGCCGCGCAGGCGCGTGCGCTCGTCGCGGCTGTCGATCTTGCGGGAGATGCCGATGTGGTCGACGGTCGGCATGAACACGAGGAAGCGCCCCGGCAACGTGACGTGGCAGGTCAGGCGCGCGCCCTTGGTGCCGAGCGGCTCCTTGGCGACCTGGACGATCACGTCCTGGCCCTCTTTCAGCAGCTCTTCGATCTTGGGCTCCGGCGCCCGCTCCTTGCCCTCTTCGCGGTCACCACGTCCTCCACGGCCACGGCCCCGCCGCTCGGGCGCGGCCGTCCCCTCGGCACCGGCGGGGCCAGCAGCCTCGGCACCCTCAGCAGGCTCAGCGCCCTTGGCACCATTGGCCCCCCGGGCACCCTTGGCCCCCTCGTCGTCGTCATCGTCCTTGTCGTACTCGTCGAGGTTGGCGATGACGTCCGAGACATACAGGAAGCCGTCGCGCTCCAGGCCGATGTCGACAAACGACGACTGCATGCCGGGCAGGACCTTCGATACCCGGCCCTTGTAGACGTTGCCGACGACGCCGCGATTCTGCTCGCGCTCGACGAACAGCTCAGCGAGCTGATCGTCCTCGAGAATGGCGACACGGGTTTCGTGGCCATTCGAGGCGATGATCATTTCTTTGTTCATTGACTAGTGACCTGAAGAAAACGGGAGACGGGAACCGGGAACCGGGAGACGACGTGAACGACTCCCGGCTCCCGGCTCCCGACTCCCGCCATGTTCGGCATCAGTTCGTAAACCGCCGCATCCGCACGTTGAGGATGAGGCCGAACCCGGCGAGCGTCGCGATCAGGGAGGAGCCGCCGTAACTCATGAGCGGCAACGTGAGCCCCTTGACCGGCGCCAGACCCGCCGACATGGTGATGTTGTAGACAACCTGGAACGTGAACGACGAGAGCACGCCCAGGACGAGATAAGCGCCGAGTCGGTCCTTGGCCAGCCGGGCCGCATCGAGCGCGCGCATGATGACGAACAGGTACAACCCGAGTGCGACGAGCACGCCGACCAGCCCCTGCTCCTCGGCGAGGACCGAGAAGATGAAGTCGTTGTGCGCGACGGGAAGGAAGCGCAGCTGACCCTGCGTGCCTCCCATGTAGCCTTTGCCCCACACGCCGCCGGAGCCGACGGTGATGCGGGCCTGGATCTGCTGGTAGCCGGCGCCACGGGGATCCTGGGCCGGGTCGAGGAAGGTGGAAATGCGTTCCCGCTGGTAGTCCTGCAGGCCGAACTTGTAGGCGATTGGCGCCGCCAGCACGGCCAGCAGCACCATGGTGTAGATGTACTTCATCGGCATGCCGGCCACGAAGGCGACGACCAGCAGGATCGGCAACAACGTGACGGCGGTGCCCAGGTCGGGTTGGCGGGCAATGGCCAGGAATGGGATGGCGGTGAGGGCGACCGCCATGGCCAGGTCGGTATTGGTCAACGCCGACCGCCGCTCTTCGCCGAGCATCTTCGCCAGCATCAACGCCAGCGTGGCCTTCGCGAATTCCGACGGCTGGAGGTTGAACACGCCCAGGTCAATCCACCGGCGCGACCCGCCTCGCACCGCGCCGAAGAACAGCACGCCGACCAGCGCCACCAGCATCGCGAGGTAGAAGAAGTGCGACTTGTCGGCCAGCGAGCGATAGTCGAACGACAGGCACAGCACCATCGCCACAGCGCCCAGCCCGAGGGCGTAGACCTGCGTCCAGTAGACCGGACCGGCGCCGCCGGTCGTGCTGTAGATCATGGCCAGGCCCATCGCGCAGATGGCCAGCACGGCGCCGATCAGCACCCAGTCGATGTGATGGTAGAGCCGGCGCTCGAACACTAGCGCCCCCCCCCGGCCGGGCCGGTCATCACGGTGGTGCGGACCGGTGCCGCCGGCACGGGCGCAGGTACCGGCGCCGCCGCCGGGGGCGGCACGAGCACCGGCAACGGCTCGCCGTCGCGCTGCGCGTAATACGTCTCGATGATGTGCTTGGCGATCGGCGACGCCAACGACCCGTGCTCGCCGTGCTCGGTGAAGATGACGCCCGCCAGCTCGGGATTATCCTTCGGCGTCATGAACACGAACCAGCCATGGTCGCGCAGGTCGCGGTCGGTGCCGCGGGCGCGCTTCTTGCCCTGGAGGGAAATCACCTGCGCCGTGCCGGTCTTGCCGGCGACGTCACGGCCAGGGACCGCGGCGCGCCGCGCCGTGCCGGCGCCGTTGACCGCCAGCCACAAGCCATCGCGCACGGCGGCGGTGGTCTCGGGTTTCAAGAGGAACGGCGCGTACGGGCTTGGCGGCGCGGCCACCGGTTGCCAGCCATTGCCGTCATCGAACGCCTTGACCAGGCGCGGCACCACGCGCGTGCCGCCGTTGGCCACGGTGGCCATCATCACCGCCAGCCCCATGGGCGTCACATCCACCATGCCCTGGCCGATCGAGACCGAAATGGTGTCACCGGCGTACCACCGCTCGCCGAAGCGCTTGCGCTTCCACTCCTGCGACGGGACGATGCTATCCACCTCGTTGGGCAGGTCAATGCCGCTCTTGCCGTGCAACCCCAGCTTCTCGCCCCACTTGTGGATGCGGTCGATGCCAAGCAGGTCGCCGACGGTGTAGAAGTACGTGTTGCACGACTTCTCGATCGCATGGCGCATATCCATGAATCCGTGCTTGCCGAGACACTGGAAGAAGCGCCCGTAGAACGTGCCACCGCCCGGGCAAAAGATCTGCCGCTCCGGCGAAATCACGCCCTCCTCGATCGCGGCGGTCGCGATCAGGATCTTGAACAGCGACCCCGGTGAATAGCGGCCCTGGATCGCGCGATTCTGCAGCGGCCGCAACTTGTCGGTATTGAGCTGGTTCCACGTCGCGCGGTCGATGCCGGTCGCAAAATCGTTGGGGTCGAAAGCCGGCAGGCTGGTCAGGGTCAGCACGTCGCCGGACTTGGGCTCGAGCACAATCGCCGCGCCCCAGTAGCCGGCGACGCGGAAGGCGTCTTCCGCGGCCCTCTGCATGGCCGAGTTGAGCGACAGCTGCACGCGGCGGCCCTGCACCGGCGGCACTTCCTCGAGCGTGCGAATCTCGCGGCCCAGGCTGTTGACGACGACCCGGCGCGCGCCGTCCGCGCCCATCAGCAGCTTGTTGTAGACCCGCTCGATGCCGAACTGGCCGACGATCGAGCCGGAGGCCACCTGATCGGCGCTCATCTGGTCTTCGCTGGCCTCGCCGACGTAGCCGATCAAGTGCGCGGCCATCGACTGGTCGGGATACTCGCGGGTCGGCACTTCCTGGACGATCACGTCGGGCAGCTCGAAGTCGAGCCGGCGCGCGGTCACCGCCGCGACCTGGGTCAGCGTCGCATCCTGGATGATCACGATCGGCCGGTAGCTCGGCTGGCGGCGTTGGCGCGCGACCATCTCGCCGACCATTGTTTCATCGACACCGGTCACCGACGCCAACAGGCGAATGGTGCGAGCCATGTCCTTGGTGTGCTCGCGCAGGATCGAAATGTTGAACGAGTTGCGGTTCTCGACCAGCAGCTGGTCGGTGCGATCGAAGATGATGCCCCGCGGCGCCCGCAACGTCAGCGTGCGCTGGTGGTTGTTCTCGGCCATCTCCTGGAACTTGGCGTGCTGCACGACCTGGAAGAACCAGAAGCCCAACGCCAGCAGCAGGAAAGCGGCCGCCACCGACACCCGTAGCACGGTGAGGCGGGTCGTCAGGCGGCGGCGGTCTTCGGCGATGGCCATAGCAAGGTCACAGGTTCACAGGTTCACAGGTTCAGAGGTCCAGAGGTCCAGAGGGTCCCTCCTGCCACCGACTGTCGTAATTATCGCTTCAAAGACCGCCCTCCGCGACGGCGGTCAACGAAGCCGGGCAGCCACTCGGCCAGCTGGAACGCCACCACCCCGACAAAACCATTGCCAAGCACCTGCCCGACCACCGATGGCAGGGGGTCCGGAAACTGCCGCAGATCCAGCAACACATAGAGCCCCATGAAGATGGCGGAGTGCAGCACCGTCGCCAGGACCAGCAGCACCAGCCGGGGCAGCGGCCCGTTCAGAATGAACTGGGTGGCCAGCACCCCCGCCAGGAAGCCGACGATGGTCTTGGCGAGGCCGCCGATACCCAGGATCGGGTTCGACAACGCATCCTGGATCAACCCGGCCGCGGTCCCGCCGACCAGGCCTGCGGCCGGGCCCGACTTGAGCGCGATATAGACGATCACGATCAGCACCAGGTCGATGGCCGCGGTCCCCCGAATCACCAGCCCGGCCAACGTCGTCTGCAGCGCCAGCGCGGCCACGATGGCCGCCGCGGCGGCGACCGCTCTCATGGCGTCCCCTCGGGCACGTCGCCCGAGAACGCCTGGCGCGTGCGGACGACCAGGACCTCCTCGAGGCGCGCGAAGTCCACCGCCGGCCGCACCGTGATCTGGTGATAGCCGCCGCTGCCCCGCTCGACCTGTTCGATGGTGCCAATCACGAAGCCCTTTGGGTAGATACCGTCGATGCCCGACGTCACCAGCAGGTCGCCCGGCTTCACGTCGGCCGTGCCCGGCACGTACTGCATCCGCAGCGACCCGTCGCCAAACCCCTCGACCACGCCCTGGACGCGCGTCCGTTCGATCAAGGCCCCGGCCGCGGCGTTGCGATCGATCAGCAGCTGCACCTTCGACGCCCGCCGCGCCGGCAGGATCACGCGGCCAACCACGCCGGCCGGCGAGATCACGGCCATGTCGCTGCGCAGCCCCTCATTGGTGCCCTTGTCGATGGTGACGGTGCGGAATTCGGGGGAGGCCGCGGCGGCAATCACTTCGGCAGCGGTGGTGTCGAGGTGGGCGCGCTCGCGCAGTTCAAGCAACTGGCGCAGGCTGCCGGTGCGCTGGGCCTCAGCCCGCTCCTGCTGCACCCGCACCTGCAACGCCTGCAGTTCGTCCTTCAGGGCGTCGTTCTCGGCGTGCACCTGGCGCAACGCGACGTAGCCCGACCAGAAGTTGCGCAGGCCGTCGAACAGCGCCATCGTGCCGCGCTGCACCTCGGCAAACGATCCGAACGTGACCACTTGCAGCACCGGCAGCCCCGACGCGGTATTCACCTGGGCGGAAATCAGGACGACGTGCAGCAGGATGGCCGCGCCAAGCAGCACGCCGGGACGTTGTTGGATATCGGCCAGGGCCATACGGTTCTATCGCTGGCCGGGAGCCGGGAGTCGGGAGTCGGGAGTCGTGGCCGACGGCATTTCGACTCCCAGTTCCCGGTTCCCGACTCCCGACACGGCCCTAATCGATCGCAATCTTGCGGAGGAGGTCGAACTCGCCCAGCATCTTGCCGGCGCCGAGCACCACCGACGAGAGCGGATCCTCGGCGCTCGACACCGGCAGGCCGGTCTCCTCGCGCAGTCGCTTGTCGAGGTTCCGCAGCATCGAGCCACCGCCGGTGATGACGATGCCGCGGTCGACGATGTCGGCCGACAGCTCGGGGGGCGTGCGCTCGAGGGCAATCCGCACGGCATCGACGATCACGTTGACGGTTTCCGCCAGCGCCTCGCGAATCTCCTCGTCGGTGATGGTGATGGTCTTGGGCACGCCCTCGATCAGGTGGCGGCCCTTGATCTCCATCGTCATCCGCTGTTCGAGCGGGTACGCCGAGCCCAGCTCCACCTTGATCTGCTCCGAGGTGCGCTCGCCGATCAGCAGGTTATAGGTCTTCTTGATGTACTGGATGATCGCTTCATCCATCTCGTTGCCGGCCACGCGCACGGCCTTGCTGTAGACGATGCCCGCCAGTGAGATCACCGCAATGTCGGTGGTGCCGCCGCCGATGTCGACGATCATGCTGCCGGCCGGCTCGGTGATCGGCAGGCCGGCGCCGATCGCCGCCGCCATGGCCTCCTCGATCAGGTGCACTTCGCTGGCCTTGGCGCGGTAGGCCGAGTCCTTGACCGCGCGTTTTTCAACCTGCGTGATCTCCGACGGCACGCCGATGATGATACGGGGCCGCACCCACACGTTGCCGTTGTGCGCCTTCTTGATGAAGTACGTCAGCATCTTCTCGGTGACGTCGAAGTCGGCGATCACGCCATCCTTCATCGGTTTGATGGCGACGATGTTGCCGGGCGTCCGCCCGAGCATGTCCTTGGCGCCGGTGCCGACTGCCTCGACGCGCCCGGTGACCTTGTTGACCGCCACCATGGAGGGCTCGTTGACGACGATGCCGCGCCCCTTGGCGTACACGCAGGTATTGGCCGTCCCGAGATCGATGGCCAAGTCAGTGGAAAGAAACGACAGAAACGAACCAAGACCCATGTTTTTAATAAAATGCTGTGTGCAGAGCCGTGCATTCTCGCCCGCCTGTCGGCCTAGGCGATGCGAACCCCGTTTTTACCCGAATTTTTCACCTGGTACATCGCCATATCGGCCGCACGCACCAATTCTTCAGCCGAAGCCGCGACGTCGGGCAGCGTTGCCACTCCCACCGACGCGGTCAGTCGCATGCTCAGGCCATATCCCGCGAGGAATGGATGAGCTGCGATCCGTTCCCGGACACGGTCGCCAACGGCCGCCGCGCCTTCCGAACCGGTGTCGGGCAGAATCAGCGCAAACTCGTCGCCACCGAAACGCGCCACCATGTCGGTTTCACGGGCGCACCGTCGAATGACGGCCGCCGCTTCTACCAGCACCGTGCTGCCCGCCTGGTGACCGTGGGCGTCGTTGACCCCCTTGAACCCGTCCAGGTCGAGAAACAGCAGCGACAACGGACGTCCCGAACGCGAGGCACGCTTAGCCTCGCGCCGCAGCACCTGGTTGAGGTACCGCAGATTGTAGAGCTGGGTCAGGTCGTCGGTGACCGACAGGGCCTCGGACCGCCGCAGCCGCAGGGCGTTGTCCAACGCCTGCGCAGGTCCCTCCAGCATCACGCCCAGCAACTGACTCACGGCCGGAGTCAGGTGCGGCGCCTGCGTGGCGCCCCGCCGCTCGGCCACGACCAGCACGCCCACCGTCTGGGCCCGGCAGCACAACGGCCAGGCCAGCACCGCGCCGGCAGCCCCCGGCACCCGCGCGTCTTTTCGCAGGTCGGCCGACGTGAACTCGCGCCCGTACGCCAGCACCCAGCGCGCCACGCCGGTCGCCGCGGGCGTGAGCGCCGGCCCCATACCCTTTGACGACAGGCCCACCACCTGTCCGTCGAGGTCGGCGGCAAACACCCCGCACGCCGACGCCTTGAACCACTCGTCCGCATGGGCCACGACGAGCCGGCCGATGCTTTCGGGGTCAAGCGAGTCGTGTGCGGCGCGACCCAGGGCCAGGACGGACTCAGTCCGTTCGAGACGGCTCTTGAGGGCGCGCTGGCCGCGCCGCAGGCGAGCGGCCAGATCCGGACGGCGAGAACCGCCGTAAGTCATTCAATTGCCTGAATATATCACGGGGGTGCAATCCCGGGAGTGCAAACACGAGGGTTCAACGACGGTTCGACGGAGAACCCCCGTGCTTGAGCCCCATGATGCAACCGTCGTGCTTGAACGGTCGTGATTGAACCTCCCCCCGTGTTACGATTCTTTTTTCCCAGAGGATTCTGACCGATGACGATGCTCGACCGGATGCGGCGACACAAGGGCTGGCTCAAATGGAGCCTGGCGGCGGTGGTCTTGACCTTCGTGCTGTTCTACATCCCTGATTTCCTGACCACCCCCACCGGCGCCGCCCCCAACGAGGCGCTCGCCACGGTGGAGGACGAGACGATCACGGTAGGCGCTTTCACGCGGCGCTACAACGCGCAGGTGCAGGCCTATCGCAACGCCTACGGCGGACAGATGAACGACCAGCTGCTCAAGCAGCTCGGCATCGATCGCCAGATCCTGCAGCAGCTGATCGATGAAGAGGCCATGGTGGCCGAGTCGCGCAAGCAAGGCATCACCGTCAGCGATGTCGAGATTCGCGAGCGCATTCTGGCCCTCCCCGGCTTCCAGGAAAACGGCAAGTTCGTTGGCGAGCAGCGCTACCGGCAGATCCTGCAGATCCAGAACCCACCGCTCAGCACCACGGAATTCGAGACCAGTCTGCGCCGCGCCCTGCAGATCGAGAAACTGCGGACCGCGCTCACCGGCTGGATGTCGGTCGACGACGCCGACGTGGTCGCCGAGTTCAAGAAGCGCAACGAGAAGGTGAAGCTCGAGGTGGTGCCGGTCACCGCCGAGGCGTTCAAGAGCCAGGTCACCGTGACCGACGCCGAACTGGTGCCGTATTTCGAGAAGGCCAAGGACAAGTACCGCATCGGCGAGAAACGCGCGATCAAGTACGCCCAGGTCAACGTCGAGCAGGTCCGCAACGCGATCGTCGTGCCCGATGCCGATATCGCCGCGTTCTACCAGCAGAACCTGACGCAGTACCAGACGCCGGCGCAGGTGCGCGCCAGCCACATCCTGTTCAAGCTCGAGGGCAAGGACGAGAAGGCGGTGCAGGCGCGGGCGGAAGAGGTGCTGAAGAAGGCCAAGGCGCCAAACGCCGACTTCGCGGCGCTGGCCAAGCAGTACTCCGAAGACGACACCAACAACCTGAACGGCGGCGACCTCGACTACTTCGGCCGCGGCCGCATGGTGGCCGAGTTCGAACAGGCGGCGTTCGGCATGAAGGCGGGCGAGACGAGCGACCTGGTGAAGACGGCGTTCGGCTTCCACATCATCAAGGTCGTCGACAACCAGCCCGAATCGACGCGCGCGCTCGCCGAAGTCCGCACCGAACTCGAAGACCAGCTGAAGTGGCAAAAAGCGCAGGCCGAAGCCGAGAGCATTGCCAAGTCGCTCGAAGCCACCACCAAGACGCCTGCCGACCTCGATCGGGTCGCCACGGAACGCGGGCTGTCCGTGGTCGAAACCGGGCTGATCGCGTCGGACGAGCCGGTCCAGGGCATCGGCGCGCAACCGGAGCTCTCGTCGCGCGTCTTCGCGATGAAAGAAGGCGAAGTCACGCCGGCCCTGCGGGTCGCCACCGGCTGGGTGTTTGCGACCGTGACCGGCCGCCAGGATTCCTACGTGCCCCAGCTGGCCGAGGTCAAGGCGCGCGTGGCCGACGACGTGCGCCAGGACAAGGCTGCGGAAATGGCCAGGCAGCGGGCGGCGGCCATTGCCAACGACCTCAAGACCGCCAAGGACTTCACCGCTGCCGCGAAGCGCGCCGGACTTGACGTGAAGACCACCGAACTGGTGGCCCGCGGCAGCGCCATTCCGGACCTCGGCATCAGTGAAGCCGTGGATGCCGCCGCCTTCGCGCTGCCCCAGGGCGGTGTGAGCGATGCGATCTCCACCCCCACCGGCACGGCGGTCATCCGCGTGGTCGAGAAGGTCGGCGTGACTGACGCCGAAGTGGCGTCGGGCAAGGACACGCTGCGCGATGAACTGGTGAACGCGCGCCGCGACAAGTTTTTCGGCGCTTATATGCAGAAGGCCAAGAGTGGCCTGAAGATCAACATCCTCCAGGACACGCTCGCGCGCATCACCGGCGGCGTCTAGCCTACCTCACGAACACATAGGGCATGTGCGCCAGCACTTGCCCGGACCTGAAGAGCCTTGACGGTGCGAGCAGCGCCGACAAGGCTTTTCTTTCGCGGGGCCCCAGCAACTCAACCAACGCGTCGGCCGTGTGGCGCTCCTGCAGGCGGCCAAGCGGCGACTGCAGTTGGTCGGACAGCACCTCGTACAAGCTGCGCCTGGGCGGGAACACCACCAGTTCCACCTCTTCGTCGATCGGGATCTTCGCGCGCTGCTTGGCGATGTCAATCGCGGTGTAGAGGCCGCCCAACTCGTCGACCAGGCCCAGTTGACGGGCCTGCGCGCCGGTCCAGACGCGCCCCTGCGCGACCTCGTCCACCTTCTCGGGCGCCATGTGGCGCGCGGCCGCCGTGCGCTCCACGAACTGATCGTAGACCGACTGCATCGACTCCGCGATCTTCTGCCGCTCGTCCGGCGTAAAGCGGCGATCCGGCGAGTACATCTCGGCGTGCTGGCCACGGCTGACCGACTCGATGTTGGCGCCGAGCTTCTCGAAGCTGCCGGCGGTGACGAACTTGCCGGTGTACACCCCGATCGACCCGGTGAGGGTGCCCGGCTGCGCGACGATGGCGTCGCCGGCCAGGGCGATGTAGTAACCGCCCGAGGCCGCCAGATCCGACATCGAGACGATCAAGGGCCGCGCGTTCTCGCGCGAAATCGACAACTCACGCCAGATCACATCCGAGGCGGTGGATGACCCCCCGGGGCTGTCGACCCGCAGCACGATGGCGCGAATGGAGCGGTCGGCGCGCGCCTTGCGGATGTGCTCCACCAGCGAATCGGCGCCCACCACCGCCCCGTTGATCGGGTCGAAGCCGCTGCGGCCGGAATTGATCACGCCAACCGCGTTGATCACGGCCACCCTGGAGCGGCCGCTGGCGCGCGACGAGACCTGGACGTAATCTTCGGCATCGATGAACTCGGCGCCGCGCAGGTCGGCATCGATGTCGTCGAGCTCGTCCTCGTAGGCGACCTCGTCGATCAACCCCAGTCGCAACGCGTCGACCGGCAGGAACGGGCCCTGGTCGATCAGCTCGCGCACTTCTTCTTCAGACTTCTTTCGGGCATCGGCAATACCGCGGACCAGTTGCTCGTACTGGCTGCGATTGAGCGAATCGGCCATCTCGCGATGGGCCGGCGTGAACGACTTCTCCAGGTAGGTATTGACGGCGCTCTTGTAGTCGCCGACGTTCAGGAAGTCGGGGTAAGTGCCAATCCAGTCGAACGTGCCGCGCAGGAACAGCTCGTAGCTGGCAATGCCGGTCAGGTCGAGCGTGGTCGATGGCAACAGGAACACGCGATCGGCGGCCGACGCCAGGTAGTATTCGCGATCTCCGGCGTACTCGAGCCAGGCGTGGACGTACTTGCCGCTGGCGCGAAAGTCGTTGAGCGCGTCGCGCATTTCCTGGATCTTGGCCCAGTAGGGCGAGCTGAGCGAGCCGGGCCGCAACAGGATGCCGGTGATGCGCGAGTCTGACTTCGCCTTGCGGATGAGCTCGACATACGCGCGCACCGTCAGCTCGTCGCCGCCGAACATGACCTCGGGCAGCACTTCTGGCAGATCCCCGCTGGGGCTCAAGACCAGCGTGGCACGCGCTGGAACCGCCGGTTCCGACCCCACCAGGACGAACAACATGACCATGGCCGCGACCGACACCATCGTCGCCACGACCAAGAACAGCAACACGAATCTGACAGCGCGATTCACGGGATCAGTATAAACGCGACATGGCGGCTGTGGGCGGCTGGCGCCCCCCCCCCGAACCCCGGGCATGGCCGCGAGCGCACGGACTCTCTCATCTGCCTTCCCGACGCAACACACTTGCGCCGTGTCGGTTACCGTCCTTGTGTTGACACCGATACCTACTGATAATCGGGCGGGTTCGGATCCAGATCCGCGTGGACTATCAACAGCTGCTCGTCGAACACCTCGACCTCATTGATCAAATCGTGCGAACGATGGGTCGGCGGCGACACCTGTCTGCCGAGCAGGAGGAGTTCACCGGATTTGTCCGCCTGCGCCTGATCGAGAACGACTACGCCGTCCTGCGGAAGTTCCAGCATCGCAGTTCCTGGCGGACCTATTTGGCGGCGGTGATCGAGCGGCTGTCGCTCGACTTCTGTGTTGAACGGTGGGGCCGGTGGCGGCCGTCGGCGGTGGCCGACCGGCTGGGGCCGGTGGCCGTGCTGCTCGAGCGGCTGGTGACCCGCGACGGGTACACGCTGGACGAAGCGCTGGAAATCGTGCAAACCAGCCAGTCCTCAGGTCTGTCGGTGCGCGAGTTGCGAGACCTGTGGGGCCAGGTGCCGGCTCGGCTCAAGACATCTGAAGTGGGAGAACAAGCCGCCGCGACGGTACCGTCGCCGGAGACCTCGGGGTCCCGGGTCGACGATGCCGAGCACCGCATGAGCGTCGAACGGCTTGCCCGAACCCTGCAGTCAGCGATCGCGGCCCTTCCGGATCAGGACCGGGTGCTGCTTACGTTGCGGTATCGGCATGACCTTTCGATCGCCCAGATCGCGCGCACGAGTGGCCTCTCCGTGCCGACGCTGCACCGCCGGCTAGACCGGACGATCAAGGAACTGAAGCGGGCGTTGACAAACTCGGGCGTCGCTCCCGGCGAGGCGATCGGGCTCATTGGCCATCCGACCATCGCCCTGCCGCCGCTGTTGCGCGCCGAGGCTGAGGGGTTGGGGGGACCGGTCCGTCTGCCGAATCAAGATGGTTGATTCCTGCACGCTTTGTCCGGAATCGCAGGTGCGGGCGGCTCGTGAACTCCGCGGCCCATCCGGACGCGGGATCTCCTTGGAAGGCCGGGCGTCCCGCGCCCGGCCTTCATCCTTTCCCACGCACCCCAGCACCTCCCAAAGGCGTGGCATACTTTTGCCATGCGTAAGCTGTCCCTGCTCCCTCTAGCGACCGGCGCGCTGATCGCCGCCATGACCTTGCCCGGCGCCGCCCAGTCGCGGGCGGCGATCTCGGCGGCTGACTACGAACGCGCCGAGCGCTACCTTGGCTACAACACCAACCCGCTCGTCTCGAACGGGCCCGTGCAGGCCAACTGGCTGCCCAACGACCGGTTCTGGTACCGCAACGTCACGGCGGCCGGCAGCGAGTTCGTGCTTGTCGACGCGGCGCGGGCGACCAAGGCCCCCGCGTTCAACCACGCCGCCGTCGCGGCGGCGCTCACAACGGCCATGGGCAAGCCGGTGCCGGCCACGCGCCTGCCGTTCACGCAGTTGATCGTGGCCGCCGACGGTTTCTCTTTCTCATTCGACAACGACACCAAACGCTGGACCTGCGACGTGCAGGGCGCGGCCTGCACCAGTGCTGACCGCCCGGCGCGGATTCTCAACAGCATGCTGTCCCCGGACGGCAAGCTGGCCGCGTTCATTCGCGACCACAACCTGTGGGTCCGTGACGTCGCCACCGGCGCCGACCGGCAGCTGACGACCGACGGCGTCAAGGACTACGGCTACGCCACCGACAACGCCGGCTGGATCCGCAGCGACAACCCCGTGATGGTGTGGTCACCCGACTCGAAGAAAATCGCGACCTTCCAGCAGGACCAGCGCAAGACCGGCGAGATGTACCTCGTGAACACCGTGGTCGGCCACCCGACGCTCTCGGCCTGGAAGTACCCGCTGCCGGGGGATGAGCACGTCACGATGATCGAGCGCGTGGTGATCGAAGTGGACGGACCGAAAGTGGTCCGGCTGAAGATGGGCCCCGACCAGCACCGCTCGACGCTCTGTGACGACGTGAAGTGCGGCGGCGAGTGGGTGGACGTGCAGTGGCACCCTGACAGCAGCCAGGTGTCGTTCGTCTCGACCTCGCGCAACCACCAGCAGGCCAACCTGCGCGTGGCCGACGCCGCCACCGGCGCGATCCGCGACGTGCTCGAGGAAAAGGGCGAAACGTTCCTCGAATCGGGCAACGGCAAGGTGAACTGGAAGTACCTGCCGGGCTCGAACGAGGCGATCTGGTTTTCGCAGCGCGAGAACTGGGGCCACCTCTACCTGCACGACCTTCAGACCGGCAAGCAGAAGCACCCGATCACCAGCGGCGATGGCAATGTCACGCAGCTGACGCGCGTGGACGAAGCCAACCGCATGTTGTATTTCCAAGGCGTTGGGAAGGAACGCGGGCGCGATCCCTACTTCCGGCACTTCTACCGCATCGGCATGGACGGCACCAACCTCCAGTTGCTGACGCCGGACGACGCTGACCACACCATCTCGATGTCGCCGTCGGGCAAGTACTTCGTCGACAACTTCTCGCGGCCTGATGTCCCGTCGACGGCGGTGTTGCGCGACGCCTCGGGCAAGGTCGTGCTGCCGCTCGAGCAGGCCGACATCTCGCGCCTGCTCGCCACCGGGTGGAAGCCGCCCATGCCGATCACGGTGAAGGACCGCGGCGGCGTCAACGAGCTCTACGGCCTGCTTTATCGGCCCACCAATTTCGATCCGGCGAAGAAGTACCCGATCATCAACAACATCTATCCCGGCCCGCAGACCGGCAGCGTCGGCAGCCGCAGCTTCTCGGCCGCGCGCGGCGACACCCAGGCCCTTGCCGAACTCGGCTTCATCGTCGTCCAGATCGACGGCATGGGTACGCCGTGGCGGTCCAAGCGCTTCCACGCCGCCTACTACGGCAACATGGGCGACAACACGCTGCCCGACCAGGTGGCCGGCATGAAGGAGCTGGCATCGCGCTATCCGTGGATCGACCTCGAGCGCGCCGGGATCTACGGTCACTCGGGCGGCGGCTACGCAACCGCCGCGGCGATGTTCAGCTACCCCGACTTCTTCAAGGTCGGCGTCTCACAGGCCGGCAACCACGACAACCGCGTTTACGAGGACGATTGGGCCGAAAAGTGGCAGGGGCTGCTCGAGAAGAACGGCGACGGCACGACCAATTACGACAACCAAGCCAACCAGCTAATCGCGCACAACCTCAAGGGCAAGCTGCTGCTGGCGCACGGTTCGATGGACGCGAACGTGCCGTTCTACAGCACGCTGCTGGTCGCCGACGCGCTGATCAAGGCCAACAAGGACTTCGACCTGATCATCTTCCCGAACCGCGGCCACGGGTTCGGCAACGAACCGTACATGGTCCGGCGGCGCTGGGATTACTTCGTGAAGCACTTGATGGGAGTGGAACCGCCGGCGGGCTTTCAATTAAAAGGACCGGCGGCCACGCCACCGGTCCCTTCGGGTGGTTAGTGAGCGCTACGCCTTCTGCGGGAAGATCTGCTTGAAGGCGGTCATGAACTTCTCCATGTCCTCGGCCGTGCCCACCGAGACGCGCAGGTGGTTCAGCATGGGCGGGAACGGCCGGCCGACGAGAATGCCCTTCTTGCGGAACTCCTCGATCACCCCCTGCACCGTGCGGTCGCCCAGGCTGACCATGAAGAAGTTGGCCTGCGACGGGATCACCGGGTAGCCCCACGATTCCAGCACCTTCGTGGTCTTGTTGCGCATGTCGAGGATCTTGGCCTTGACGTCGGCTTCGGCGGCCTTGTCCTTCAGCGAGGCGACCGCGCCCCACTTCGCCAGCACGTTGACGCTGTTCGACGCGTAGATGCGCATGTCGCGAATCATTTCCGCCGGGGCGACGGAGTAGCCGATGCGCATCGCGGCCAGCGCCGCAATCTTGGAGAAGGTGCGGGCGATCACGACCGGCCGGCCCTCGAGCACATACGGGATCGCGGTGCCATACGCGGGATCGTCCACGAAGTGGTGGTACGCCTCGTCAATCAGCACCGGCATGTCCTTCGGGATGTTGTCGAGCAGGTCCTTGATTTCCTTGGCGGTGACGATCGCGCCGGTCGGGTTGTTCGGATTGCACATGTAGACGAAGCCGATGTCGCGCGCGTTGCGGTTCGTGGCCTCGATCATCTGGCTGATGTTCTGCCGGTAGTCCTTGGTCAGCGGGATCTGGATCGAGTCGGCCTTCACGTTCGCCGCTTGCTGGAAGATGCTGGCGTAGGACGGGCTGACGCCGAGCACTTTTTTCCCCGGACCGAGGTAGGTCGTGGCCATCACGCTCAGGCCCTCGCCCGACCCGGCGGTCAGCAGGATGTTCTCGCGCTTGACGCCGTGGTGGTCGGCAATGACCTGGACGACGTTGCCGTCGGGATAGCCGTAGCGATTGGAGTACTTCCACGCGTCGTTCATGGCCTTCATGACCGACGGCGGCGGGCCGTAGTTGTTCTCGTTGCTCGCCAGCTTGATGTAGCCGTCGTACTCGGCCTCACCGCCGGTGAACTGGGCGGTCTGCCCCTGCGCGAGCAGTTCGGCCTCGGGACGAAGACTCAGGGCGCCGATGGTCGCGGCGACGCCCCCTACGAACTGACGACGAGAAAACGGATGCCGCACGGACATGAAAACCTCCAGGAAGGGACCGAGAAACCGGCTGAATTCTATCCTGACCGGCCCCAATCCGCCTAGACTCACCGGGGGGCAGGCCTCGCCGCCGTCGGCGCCTACCTCTTCAACCGCAACCGCCAGGGCTAACGGGCGGCAACACTCCGCAGCATCGTCAACAACAGGTCGACGGCCACCGTGTTGTGGCCCCCGAGCGGGATGATGACGTCGGCGTAGCGCTTGCTGGGTTCCACGAACTCCAGGTGCATCGGCTTCACCGTGCTCTGGTACTGGTCGATCACCGACTCCATCGTGCGGCCGCGCTCGGCGACGTCGCGCCGCAGGCGGCGAATGAACCGGGTGTCGGAGTCGGTGTCGACGAACACCTTGATGTCCATCAGGTCACGCAGTGCCGCGTCGGTGAACACCAGGATCCCCTCGACGATCAGGGCGCGCCTGGGCTGAAAGCCGTTGGTTTCCGACAGCCGCGCGTGGCGCGTGAAATCGTACTGCGGCACTTCGACCGCCCGCCCCGCCTTCAGTTCCCGCACGTGCCGCACCATCAGATCAGTCTCGAGCGCGTCGGGATGGTCGTAGTTGAGCGCGGCGCGCTCCTCCAGCCGCAGGTCGTTACGGTCGCGGTAATAGCGGTCGTGGTCGAGCAGCGTGACCTGGTCGGGCCCCAGGCTGTCGACAATGCGCCGGACGACGGTGGTCTTGCCGGAGCCGGAGCCGCCAGCGACGCCAATCACAAAGGAAGTCATGACGGTGCGATCATATCCCGCCGTGGCCGGGGTCACAGGGCCAAGGCAGGAACGGTGCTTGCACCGGCCCCGGTTATGAGACGCTTAGCAGGGTTCGCGTGAGCCATTCAACACCTTCGCCCCGCAGCAATCCCTCGCCGTTCCGGCATCGCCCGCGCACGGCGCGGCGCAGCTACAAGCCGGCGCCCGACCCGCGCACGACAAAACCCAAGGGCATCTCGACCGCGTGGACGCGAGTACGACGCTTGATCTGGTCGTGGCCGCCGTGGGCCGCGGTGTGCGTGTACTTCGTGGCCCGGGGCGACTGGTGGAAGGCGTTCGCCGCCGGCGCGTGGGCCGGGCTCTGTTCGCTCTCGATACCGGCAGAGCTGCCACCGCAGTACGGCTTCGACCACCGGCTGACCGTGGGCTCGGACGACTTCCTTTACACCATGGCCGGCGCCGCGGGCGTGCCACTCGAGGCGGGCAACACGCTCGAGTTGCTCAACAACGGCGATCGCTTCTATCCTTCCATGCTGGCGGCGATCACCGGCGCAGAGCGTTCGATCACCATCGAGGCCTATATCTACTGGGCGGGCGAAATCGGCCTGACCTTCGCCAAGGCGCTGGCCGAGCGGGCGGCGCACGGCGTGAGGGTCAAGATCCTGCTCGACGCCGTGGGCTCATCGACCGTCGGCAACGAGATCCTCGAGATCCTGCGCGAAGGTGGTTGTCACGTCGCGTGGTACAACCCGCTCCGCTGGAACAGGCTGCGGCGCCTGAACAACCGCACGCACCGCAAGTCGCTGATCGTGGACGGCCGCATCGGTTTCACGGGCGGCGCCGGCATTGCCGACCACTGGACCGGCGACGCGCAAGACGACCAGCATTGGCGCGACCTGCAGATCCGCATGGCGGGGCCCGCGGTGCGGCCGCTGCAGACCGGCTTCGCGCAGAACTGGCTGGAGTGCACGCGCGAGCTGGTGACGGGTCCCGACTTCTACCCCGACCTGCCGCCGGCCGGCCCACTTGCGCTCCAGACCGTGATGAGCTCGCCCGAAACCGGGGCGTCGGCCGCGCGGGTCATGTACTGCCTGGCCATCTCGGCCGCCCACCACAGCATCGAGATTGCCAACCCGTATTTCGTGCCCGACCACCTGGCTATCGACCTGTTCCGCGACGCCGTGAGGCGTGGCGTGAAGGTCCGCATCATGGTGGCCGGCACGTCGAACGACAACTGGATCGCGCGGCTCAACAGCATCCGGCTCTACGGCGCGCTGCTCGAGGCCGGCGTCGAACTGCTCGAGTACAACCGCACCATGCTGCACCACAAGACGATGGTGGTCGATGGGCTGTGGGCCACGGTGGGGACCACCAACTTCGACAGCCGATCATTTGCGTACAACGAAGAGAACAACGTCTGCCTGTGCGACGCCGGGGTCTCGCGCGAGTTGAACGAGATGTTCGAGGACGATGCCAGGTGGTGCGAGCGCGTGGACCTGGAGCGGTGGCGCAGGCGCCCCCTGCTGGACAAGGCCCTGCAGGCGTTGGCCTCGTTCGTCCAAGACCAAATTTAGGATGTGTGGCTTGCCCTGAGCCGTTGGCTCGCCGAAGGCGGGCTAACGGAGAGTTGAATGGTGCGGAAGAGAGGACTCGAACCTCCACCCGATTGCTCGGACTAGCTCCTGAGGCTAGCGCGTCTGCCAATTCCGCCACTCCCGCACTCGGAGGGGTTCTTGCTAAGGCAGTGAGTTCATAAGTATACCTAGCGCTCGGGCGCGAACGCAAACCTTCCCTTCTTGAGGGCGCTCTGCGCCTCGACGACACTCAACATCGCCTCTGCCGCATGCGACAGCGTGCCCTCGCGCCGGTAGATCAGCCGCAGCTTGCGGTCGAACGTGAGCTCCGGCACTTCGACCCGCACCAGTTCCTTGTAGGCAATCTCCCGCTCGACAGTTATCGCCGGCAACAAGGCCACGCCGTTTCCCATGGCCACGAATTTCTTGATCGCGTCGATGGTCGGCATCTCCACCGGCATGCGCAGCTCGACCCGGCGTTTGCGGAAGGTGTCGATGACCCGTTGGCGGTACGGGGATGACACGTGGTGCGCGACAAACGACTCGCTGGCCAGCTCCGCAATCGACACCTTGGCGCGCCGCGCCAGGAGATGAGTCGGGGGCACCACGAACGCCAGCTCATCGTGATACACGACGATCGACTGCAGCGCGGCGGTGTCGGGACGGAACGTGACCACGCCGAAGTCGGCGCCATAGTCGAGCACCTGGGCCGGCACGCGGCTGCCCAGGGCCCGCTGCACCGTGATGTGCACATCCGGGTAAAGCCGGCGATATTCGTGCAGGATCGGCAACAGGTACAGACACGTCAACTCGTTGGCGGCCACCGTGAGCCGCCCGGTGCGCAACTGCCGCACGTCGTCGAGCGCCGACATGGTCCGCTGCCGCAGGTTGACCAGGCGTTCGGCGTGGTCGGCAAGCACCCGGCCGGCGTCGGTCAGCACCCCTCGCCGGCTCGATCGGTCGAACAGCGGCCGGCCGATTTCATCCTCCAGCTTCTTGATCGTCTGGCTGATGGCCGGCTGGGTCCGGTACAGGGCCTTGGCAGCGGCGGAAAAGCTGCCTTCACGCACCACGGCCAGAAAGGCTTCGAGTTGGAACAGTTCCATCGAGAGTCATAGTATAAGCAGTCACCCGACAGTCCATAGATATTATTACTTTGACTTATTTTGGTTGACCGCCCGAGACTGTCAGGGCAGAGCTTGGACACCATGGCCACCAGATCCCGCATCCACGTCTTCGACACAACCCTTCGTGACGGCGAGCAAGCGCCGGGCTTCAGCATGACGGCGACGGAGAAGTTGCGGCTGGCCCACCAGTTGGACCGCCTCGGCGTCGACATCATCGAAGCCGGCTTCCCCATGTCGTCGGACGGCGACTTCGAGGCAGTAAAGACCATTGCCGGCGCCGTGCGCCGGCCGATCATCGCCGGCCTGGCCCGGGCGATCCCCGCGGACATCGACCGCGCCTGGGCGGCGCTCGCGGGCGCCGCGCGGCCGCGCCTCCACGTCTTTCTCGCGACGTCTGACATCCACCTCGAACACAAGCTGCGCATCTCGCGCGAGCAGTGCGTGGCGCAAATCAAGAGCACGGTCGCCCACGCGCGGGCCCTGTGCGCCGACGTCGAGTTCTCGGCCGAAGACGCGACGCGCAGCGACCTGGCGTTCCTGTGCGACGTCGCGGTCGCGGCGGTGGACGCCGGCGCCACCACCATCAACCTGCCCGACACGGTCGGCTACGCGCTGCCGGCAGACATTCACAAGATGTTCTCGACCGTCGGCCGGCTGATTGGCGACCGCGCGGTCCTCTCCGCACACTGCCATAACGACCTGGGCATGGCGGTGGCCCATTCGGTCGCGGCCATCCAGGCCGGCGCGCGGCAGGGCGAGGGCACCA
>SXGQ01300376.1_pt1 | contig 40163 bp, 40 predicted proteins | sample 3178371 | NCBI WGS metagenome assembly SXGQ01 (sample SAMN11356859, study PRJNA531348) | freshwater metagenome | isolation source: freshwater sample F1-20 | place: China: Fuxian Lake, Yuxi | collected 2017-12-25
CAATCCGAGCCTCTGCGAAGGCGGGGCGTTGAAGCTGAGCTAAAGACAGAATTAAAAGGGAGACCGGATGGTTAGCTGCGGGCATCAGAACCCCCAGCCAACCATCCGGTCTCCCTCTTTTGTTTGGGTCGCCTGTCGTGAGGGTGGGGCTTGATCACTATCGCGTCCTAAGGTGCGCGGGCCAGGTGCAGTTAGGTCGTGACGCGATCCCGACCCTACCTCTGGTCAGGCCGATCCGATATCATCGCATCCCTATCTGTCATCCGTCATCTGCCCTCTGTCATCTGCTTTTAAAGGGTCCCCCGCCTGTGCCGATTCCGATTGGAGCTCCACTTGTTCCTGGATTTAGGTGGGCGGTACGTTGCCACGGCTCGGACGAGGCCGGTCGGGTCGCACCTCCCGTATATTATGTTCGTAGGGAAGGGAGGCTGCCGCGGGTGTCGAACACCGCAGGGGATGGTCAAGATGAGGGAAAAACCGCGGGAAAGCAAGCGGGGGAGAGAAGAGGGTAGATTCGCCCTTGGGTATCCGTAAACAAGGACGCATGCGATACCCCTGCGCGTTCCTGCTCCTCTGTCTCGGTCTGGTCGGCTGCCAGCAGGCCCAGCCCCGTCCGGACATCGTCCCCGCCGAGTATGTCGGCCGGCTCGCGCCGAAGACTCCCGCCCCGTTGCTTCAGAAGGGCGACCGCCTCGCGATCTGCGGCGACTCCATCACCGAGCAGAAGATGTACAGCCTGCTGATGGAGGCCTACATCGTCGCGGCGCGCTCCGACCTGCACGTCACCGTCCGCCAGTACGGGTGGAGCGGCGAGCAGGCCGGCGGTTTCCTCAGGCGCATGGACAACGACGTCCTCCGCTTCAAGCCGACCGTCGCGACGACCTGCTACGGCATGAACGATTTCCGCTACGTGCCGCAGGACGACGCCCTCGCCGCGAGCTATCGGCAGAATCAGACCGCGGTCGTGCGTAAGTTCAAGGAAGCCGGCGTGCGCGTCGTGCTCGGCTCCGCCGGGACCATCCACTCCGTCCCGCCGTGGGTGAAGACCGCCAAGGGCACCTGGCAGGAGCTCAACCTCGCGCTGCTCAACTTCCGCAACATCGGCATCGAGGTCGCCGAAGCCGAGCAGGTCGCGTTCGCCGACGTCTATTGGCCGATGCTCGTGAAGGGCCATGAGGCCCGGGCCAGGCACGGCGAAGGCTTCAAGCTCGAAGGCAACGATGGCGTGCACCCCGGCTGGGCCGGCCATGTCGTGATGGCGACCGCTTTCCTCGAAGGCCTCGGGCTGCGTGGCGACGTCGGTCAGATCGATGTCGACCTTGCGAGCGGCAAGGCGAACGCCCGTTATGGACAGCGGATCATGAAGGCCGAGGGCGGCGTGGTCTCGCTGCGTAGCTTCCGGATCCCCGCCTCGTTCGAGCCGGGCGACGTCGCCAAGGACAGCACGATCGCCGCCGGCGTGGCGCTGGCTGATTTCCAGAAGAAGCTGAATCGCCTGACCTTGCGGGTCGCCGGGGCCAAGACCGCCCAGGTGAAGGTCACCTGGGGCGAAGCTTCGAAGGTCTTCACCGCCGCCGAGCTCGCCAAGGGCGTGAACCTCGCGGCCGCGTTCCCGCAGAACCCCACCTCGCCGGCCTTCGCGAAGATCTGGCAGGCCGTGGCCGAGAAGCAGGCCTATGAGACCAAGCAGATCAAGACGCTCTTCCGCAGTCCCGAAGCCAAGAAGGACATGGAGGCCGTCGTGAGGAGCTCGCAGGTCGAGTTCGACCGCCTGGCCGCCGCCTTGCAGGCGACGCTCAAGCCCGTCGATTCGACCCTCAAGATCGAAGAAGTGCGCTGAGCGGACTCCGCCAACGAAACGGGCCGCACTTTCGTGCGGCCCGGGCTATGGCTAGCCAACAACGATGGATTATTCGGCCGTGACGTTCTCGGCGACGCCGACGCCGAGGGTCATGCCGCCGACGACCTGGACTTTCTCCATGATGGTCTTCTGGAGTTCCTCCAGGACCTTCGGGTTCTTGATGAGGTAGTCTTTGGCGGCTTCGCGGCCCTGGCCGATGAGCTGTCCGTTATAGGCGATCCAGGCGCCCTTCTTCTCGAGGATCTTGTGTTCGATGCCGAGGTCGAGGACGGAGCCGGAGCGGGAGATGCCTTCGGTATACATGATGTCGAATTCGCACTCCGTGAAGGGAGGGGCGACCTTGTTCTTCACCACCTTCACCTTGGTGCGGTTGCCGATGACCTTGCCGGAAGGCTCCTTGATCTGGCCGATACGACGGATGTCGATGCGGACGGAGGAGAAGAACTTCAGGGCGCGGCCGCCGGGGGTGGTCTCGGGGCTGCCGAACATCACGCCGATCTTTTCGCGAATCTGATTCGTGAAGATGCAGATGCAATTGGTGCGGCTGATGGCGGCCGTGAGGCGGCGCATGGCTTGGCTCATCATACGGGCCTGGACGCCGACGGTCGCGTCGCCCATCTGGCCATCGAGTTCCTGCTTCGAGACGAGGGCGGCGACGGAGTCGATGACGACCACATCGACGGCGCCGGAGCGGATGAGGGTTTCGACGATATTGAGGGCGTCTTCGCCGGATTCAGGCTGGGAGACCAGGAGGTTATCGAGGTCGACGCCGACTACCTTAGAGTAGCGGGGGTCGAGGGCGTGTTCGACGTCGACGAAGACGGCGTTGCCGCCCTGGCGCTGGATTTCGGCGATGATGGAGCGACAGAGGGTCGTCTTACCGGAGGACTCCGGGCCGACGATCTCGACGATGCGGCCGCGGGGGAGGCCGCCGACGCCCAAGGCAAGGTCGATGGCGACCGAGCCAGTGGAAACGGACGAGACCTGCATCTTGGTCGCGTCTCCCATGCGCATCAGGGTGCCATCGCCATACTGCTTGTTGATGGCGGAGAGAGCCAGATCGAGGGTCTTCTTCTCGGCTGCCTGGTTGGCAGATTTTTCCTTAGCGGTGGGTTCGGATTTGGCGGACATAGCGTTGGGTATGCGTAAGGGAAGGTGCCGAGGGCGGGGAGCCTTGCAAGCAAAATGAACAAATGTTCACTACTTCTTTATACCCCCCTTTGGGTGGGGGTTAGAAGCTAAACAAATCTACCAGCCAGTCCCAGAAACCCTCGTCTTTCTTGGCTTTTACTGGGGCTTTACGGGCCGGCGTCTGGGCGAGCTGGAGGGCTTTCTCGGCCTCGAGCTTCTTTAGTTTAGCGAGGCCTTGCGCCATCAGGTCGGCCGCTAGGCTGTCGCGGAGGCGTTGCTCGGCCTTGGCTCCGGCTGGGCTTTGGCAGCCGAGCACGACCGCAATCACCCGGATATCCTTATCCTTGGCGGTGGTCACGATGGAGGCGTGCGCGGCCACCGTCCACCCGGTCTTCAATCCGTCGCAGCCAGGGAAGGAGTCCAGGAGGTGGTTATGGTTAAGGAGTTCGAGCGGTTTGCCCGGTCGGCGTAAGATATATTGTTTCGTGCCGGTGTACTTAAGCGCTTCCGGGAACCGGCAGAGCGCGACGGAGAGCTTAGCCACATCGCGGGCGGTGGTGGTGTCATGCGGGCCTTTGCCGTAGGTGAGGCCGTTGGGCGTCACGAATCTCGTGCGGGTCATGCCCAGCTCCGCGGCGCGGCGGTTCATGCGGACGACGAAGGCGGGAACGCTGCCCGCGCGATCGATGGCGAGGGCCACGGCCACGTCGTTGGCGGACTTCAGCAGCAGCGCGTAGAGCATCTCGTCGACCGTGAAGCTTTCGCCCGGCGCCAGCCAAATCTGCGAGCCCCCGATGTCGGCGGCGGCCTTGGTGACCTTTACCCGGCTGCGCAGCGTCGTCTGGTTCGCCCGGATGTCCTCGAGCACGAGGAGAGTCGTCATGAGCTTCGTCACGCTCGCCGGATGGCCCGGAAAGTCGGCTTTCTCTTCGGAGAGCACCGTGCCGGTCGCGGCGTCGACGCAGATCGTGCCGTCGACCCTCATGCCGGCCTTTGAATACGGGGTGGCGGCGGCCACCTCGGCCGGGAACGACAAACTCAGGAGGAGGGCGGCGATGGCGGCGAAGCGCACAAGCGATTGGTTGACGGGCCGCGCCCGTGAGCAAGACCGATTTGCGTTAATATCATTACCTGACCAACTTGCCGGCATGCGCGCCTACCTGCTCCGACATGCCGAAGCCGTCCCCGGGACGCCGGACGCTTCGCGCGACCTCACCGCGCAGGGGCAGCGGCAGGTCGCCTTGCTCGCCAAGGGCGCGGGGCAGGTGCCTCTCAAGGAGATCGATGCGATCGAGCACAGTCCGCTTGTCCGCGCGGTGCGCACGGCCCAGCTACTCCGGCTCGCGACAGGTTCGCCGTTGCCGCTCAAGGTCCTGGGCGGACTGGAGCCGGAGCACGATCCGCGCAAGACGGCGGTGCTGCTCGCCAAGTCGCGCCGTAGCCGCCTGCTCGTCGGGCATAACCCGCATCTGGCTGAACTGACGGCCTTGCTGCTGGGCCTGGCTGAGGGCGGTGCCGCGGTCCGTTTCCGCAAATCTGGCCTGCTGGCCTTGGAGCGCACGGCCAAGCCGACGCGCCTCCGCCCGTATGGTTCATGGAGCCTGCTGTGGATGATTCCTCCGGACCTCGCGAAATGACACGGCCCGTTCTTGACGGAACGGGACGTCGCCCTGACCCTGCCGGCGTGCCCGCAAGCCGTCGCCATCGTCTGATCTGGACCGCCGTGGCCGGCGTCCACCTCGCGGCCGTCGCCGCGGTCTGGATGGGCGGCGCCCTCGGCGTCAGCGAAGCCTCCCGTGAAGGCGGCTTGATTCTGGTGACGCTGGTGACCGAGCCGGTCGCTCTCCCGGGCGAAGCCAAGGGCGGCGTGGCGCTCGGTGCGGGTCTGCCCGTCCCCGTCGCGGTCAACGTTCCCGTCGCCGTTCCTTCCGCCGCGCCGCTCGTCGCGGCGCCGACCATCGCATCGGTACCGACTTCCGCGCCCGCCATCGTTGTCGCGACGAAGGGCGAAGTGCTCGCCGCCGCGCCGGCGCCGGCCGCCGAAGTATTCGTGCCGCCCTCGTTCCTTTCTCGTCAGGAGCCGGTCTATCCTGAGCGTGCGCGTCGCACCGGCGTCGAAGGCGTCGTCGGTGTGCGCATCGCGCTCGCGGCGGACGGTTCCGTGCGGCAGGTCGAGCTGACGCAGAGTTCGGGGAGCCGTCTGCTCGACGAAGCCGCCTTGGCGGCCGCGCGCGCGTCGACCTTCACGCCCGCTTCGCGCAATCGGACGCCGGTCGAGTCCGAAGCCGTCGCGAGCTACCGCTACGAACTTCGTTGAATCACTCAGAGGGGGAGCAAGGCCAAGCGCCTCATCTCAAGCTGACGTAGTCGGGATGGGTGCCGACGATCATCTGCCCGAAGCGACCCCAGTCGCCTGGCTTGAGAGAGCGGTCAATGATGACAGTGGTCGGCATATTCGGTTCGTAACGGACGGACCAGAGCGGGCGCGCGCTCGTCGGCAGCATGCCGAAGCGGATGTCGCCGATGAGCACCGCGGAACCATCGACCGTGAAGCTGTTCCAGTCCTGCGTGAAGCGGGAGAAGTCGGTGATGATGACCGCCGCGGCTGAGCTGACCGCGGGCAGGCCGGGGCTACTCGGAGTCACGGCCACGCGCGTTTCGCCGACGATCACCTGCGGGGCCATGAACGGCATGACCCGCACGGCAGCCGTATGCCACTTGCCGTCTTCGAGCCAAACGCAGCGCCAGACGACGAGGTTGAGGGCGGTCGGCTTGACCGCGATGCGTTCGATGCGACGGGTGACCTGCTGTGAGGCGAACCACTGGCGCAACGCGGTCTCTGCGCGCGCGTGTTGCCAAGCGCCCATCGAAGCATACGTCGTAAACCAGAGCAGGGCGTAGACCGCCAGCCGGGGAGCGGCTTTCTTCCAGGCGAGGATGGCGAGCACCAGCACGGGTAGGGTGGCGAAGAGGTCGATGATCGGCATGCAATCCCAAGCGTAGCGGCCGAAGTCAAAAGGCCAGAGCAGCATCGTACCATAGCTCGTGCACGCATCGCAGAGCACGTGCGCCAACGCCCCCGCCAGGCCGGGCAGGAATAGGTCTCGCCAATGCGCGTCCGGTCGTCGGCGAAAGAACCAAGCCGAGACCAAGGCCGCGAGGAGGCCCCAGACGGGAGTGAAAGCCAAGCTGTGCGTGAAGTGACGATGCCAGCGGAAGGAGACGAGCGGGTCGCCGGCGGAGCGGATCAAGAGGTCGAGGTCGGGGCCTTCGCCAGCGAGCAGGCCCGCGAGGGCGGCCGCGGGCAGGGAGGCGCCGGCGCGGCGGACGGCGATGCCGGCGGCGATGCCGAGGGCGGCGTGCGTGACATTATCCATGCGATGAACTTACGAGCCTCGGTCGCGGAAGGAAGGCGGACTTTCATTTTTTCACCGGGAGCCGCCAATAGGCTGGAACCCCGAGAGGTTCTCTCCGTCTAATCTGATACCCCCCATGAGACTGCTTTTCTCCGCCTTGGCGCTGTGCGCCGCTATCCTCGGTCACGCCGCCGACAAGGACTACCCGCTGGCCGACGCGCAGGAAGTCCGCGCCCGCGGTGGCCTGCCGAACTTCTTCCAGAAGGCGCAGACGACCGGCGCTGAGCTCAAGATCGGCTACCTTGGCGGCTCGATCACCGCGCAGAACGGTTGGCGCGTGCAGACCCTCGCCCATTTCAAGAAAGCCTACCCGCAGTCGACCTTCACCGAGATCAACGCCGCCATCGGCGGCACTGGTTCGGACCTCGGCGTCTTCCGCGTGCAGCAGGACGTCCTCTCGAAAGGGCCGGATCTCCTCTTCGTCGAGTTCGCCGTGAATGACGGCGGTACCGACCCGCAGCGCATCATCCGTTGCATGGAGGGCATCGTGCGACAGACCTGGCAGGCCAACCCCAAGACGGATATCTGCTTCGTCTACACCCTGACCGAGGCGCTTTCCCCGCCCATGCTCGAGGGCAAGTTGCAGCGCTCCGCGAGCGCGATGGAGAAGGTCGCCGAATTCTACGGCATCCCGACGATCACCCTCGGCATGGAAGTCGCCAGGTTGGCCAAGGCCGGCAAACTCCTCTGGAAGGCGCCGTTGCCGCAGACGGACGCCGAGAAGGCCGCGCTTGGGGACAAGTTCGTCTTCGCGCGGGACGGCGTCCATCCGCATGATTCCACCGGTCAGGTGCTTTATACGCAGGCCATCGTCCGTTCGCTGCCCGCGCTCGCCATCGCGAGCAACACGCCGACGCCGCACGTGAGCAACCTCGCCCTCGACCCGGCGAACTTCGAGCGCGCGACGCTCGTGCCGATCACCGCCGCCAAGCTGTCGGACGGACTCCTCCCGGCGGACATGAAGAAGGCGGATTACGCCAAGGCCTGGGCTAATCGCCTGCCTACGATGGTCCGGCTCACGCAGCCCGGCCAGACCATCGAATTCAAGTTCAAAGGCACGCATTGCGCCGTCTATGACGTCGTCGGCCCGGCTGGCGGGAAGGTCGCCGTCACGCTCGACGGCGGGAAGCCTTTCGTCGTCCAGCGCATCGACGCTTACTGCACTTACGCGCGTCTGAGCAATTTCGTCGTCGGCGCTGGCCTGCCGGAAGGCGTCCACACCGTCCGACTGGAGCTCTTGGCCGACCCGATCGACAAGGCGGCCGTCCTCGCGAAGAACAAGAACCAGATCGATAAGCCCGAACGCTTCGCCCCCCTCCATTTCTTCCCGGGTGCGCTGCTGATTCTCGGCGAACTCGTCCCTTAATAGGCCTCGGACGACGCCCAGCCTTGACCGCCCCCTGACCCCCTCCAAAACTCCGCTCCTCCCCCATCACCACACACCCATGCGTTTCGGCCTCAATACGTTCCTCTACGCCTCTCCGTTCACCAACGAGAGCGTCCACCTCTTCAAGAAGCTCAAGAACTGGGGCTTCCACACCGTCGAGATCCCGATCGAGGATCCGTCGCATACCGACCCGAGGTTCCTGAAGGCCGCCGCCGCCAGCGCCGGCATCGCCATCGGTTCCATCTGCGCCTGCATGGGCCCCGGCCGCGACCTGCGCGGTTCCGCCAAGGATCAGGCCGCCGGCCGTAAGTACATCATGGCGCTCATCGACCAGGCGGCTCTCGCCGGTTGCCCGCGCATCATCGGCCCGCTCTATTCCGTCGTCGGCCTCATCGGCGCCCATGACGACAAGACCAAGGCCAAGCACTTCAAGCTCGTCGTCAAGAATCTCAAGGTCATCGGCAAGTACGCGCAGAAGAAGGGCATCGAGCTCGACATCGAGCCGCTGAACCGCTTCGAGACCGACTTCCTCAACACCTGCGACCAAGGCCTCCGCCTCGTCAAGGCGATCAACCTCCCGAACGTGAAGCTCCACCTCGACACGTTCCACATGAACATCGAGGAGAAGAACCAGGCCGCCGCCATCCTCAAGGCTGGCAAGCACCTCGGACACTTCCATGCCTGCGGCACGGACCGCGGCACCCCCGGTGGCGACTCCCTCGACTGGAAGCCCATCGTCGGCGCCCTCAAGAAGATCGGCTACAAGCAGGACGTCGTCATCGAGTCCTTCACCACCGACGTCAAGGTGATCGCCCGCGCCGCCGCCATCTGGCGCGCGATGGAGCCGCACCGTGACGATATCGCCGTCAAGGGCCTGAAGAACCTGAACCGTTTCTTCGGCAAGCAGAAGTAGCCCTTCCGCCGACCCGCTCATGAAACTGCTCACCCCTCTCCTCGCCCTCGCCGCGCTTTGCGCGACGGCTTCCGCCGAGGACAAGAACCTCTTCAACGGCAAGGATCTCGCCGGCTGGAAGGGCCTTGATTTCTGGTCCGTCGAAGACGGTGCCATCACCGGCCGCACGACCAAGGAGAAGCCCACGAAGGGGAACACCTTCCTCGTGTGGGAAGGCGAAGTCGCCGACTTCGAGCTCACGTTCCAGTACAAGATCGTCGGCGGCAACTCCGGCGTCCAGTACCGCAGCAAGCTCGTCGACGAAAAGGGTTTCGTGATCGCCGGCTACCAGGGCGACTTCGAAGCGGGCAAGACCTACTCCGGCATCCTCTATGAGGAGAAGGGCCGCGGCATCCTCGCCAAGCGCGGCGAGAAGGTCGTCGTCAAGGAAGGCGCCGACGCCAAGAAGCCGAAGATCGAGGTCACCGGCTCGCTCGGCAAGACCGAGGAGATCCAGGCCAAGATCAAGGCTGAGGCGTGGAACGAATACCGCGTCGTCGCCAAGGGCGGCCACCTGCAGCACTTCATCAACGGCGTCCAGACCGTCGACGTCACCGACGAGACCGCCATTGGCGCCAAGAAGGGCCTCCTCGCCCTTCAGCTCCACGCCGGTCCGCCCATGGTCGTCCAGGTCAAGGACATCGTCCTCAAGGAGATCAAATAACCTCTCATGAAAAAATCCATCCTCAGCCTCCTCCTGCTCTCGGCCGCTTTCGTCTCGGCCGCGGACAAGAGGAATGTCCTCCTCATCGCCGGCAAGCCGAGCCATGCCCCGGGCGAGCACGAGCATAACGCCGGCATCCAGCTCCTCGCGTCCGGCCTCAAGCAGTCCGCCGCCGACTTGGTCAACGTCGATGTTTCCCTCAACGGCGAATGGCCTTCTGACGAGCGCGTCGCCAAGGCTGATACGATCGTGATCTACTCCGACGGCGGCGGCGGCCACCCGGCCCTCCCTCACCTCGACCAGCTCGCCAAGAAGATGGCCGCCGGCACCGGCTTCGTCTGCCTCCACTACGCCGTCGAGCCCGCCTACGAGCGCGCCGGCTGGCTGAGCGTCGACGGCAAGCCCGTGAGTCCGCCTCCGGAGGGTCGATCCTCCAAGGGCAAGGGCGCCCTCGAGTTCAAGGAGTGGCTCGGCGGCTACTTCGAGCAGCACTGGTCCGTGAACCCGCACTGGACCGCCGACTTCAAGGTCATCCCTGATCACCCGGCCAGCCGCGGCGTGAAGCCTTTCGGCTCCAACGACGAGTGGTATTTCAACATGCGCTTCCGCGACGGCATGGAAGGCGTCACGCCGCTCCTGTCCGCGGTCGCTCCCGCCGAGACCATGAGCCGCAACGAAGGCCCGCACTCCGGCAACCCCGACGTGAAGAAGATGGTCCTCGAGGCGAAGAAGCCCGCGGTCGTCGCCTGGGCGGTCGAGCGCAAGGACGGCGGTCGTGGCTTCGGTTTCACCGGCGGCCATTATCACGCCGGCTGGGCTAACGACAGCCAGCGCACGCTCGTCCTCAACGCGATCGTCTGGACCGCGAAGGCTGAAGTCCCTGCCGCCGGCGTCGCCACGAAGTTCACCGAAGAAGAGCTCAAGGCGAACCTCGACAAGAAGACCCCGCGCAAGGCCCCCAAGAAGAAGTAAGCGACCGCCAGGTCGCCCGGATCAGGTCGGAGGTTCGCCTCCGGCCTTTTTCGTGCCCGGAAAAGAGGCGTCCCGTTTGACCTCGGCGACCGCTCCGCAACCTTGCCGGGATGTCCAAGCATATCGCGATCATCGGCGGCACCTCCGGCATCGGCCGCGCGACCGTCGCGCAGCTCCAGGCCGACGGACACACGGTGTACGCCGCGTGCCGCTCGCCCGAGAAACTGGCCGACCTCGACATCGTCGCGCAACCGTTCGACGCCGCCGCGCCTGGTCCGCTCACGTGGCCCGAGCGCCTGGACGGCTTCATCTATTTCCCGGGCTCGATCTCGTTGAAGCCGTTCCATCGGCTCACCGCGGAAGATTTCCAGCGTGACCTCCAGGTGAACCTCTTCGGCGCCATCGCCGCGCTCCAGTCCGCGCTGCCCGCGCTCAAGGCCTCGGGCAATTCTTCCGTCGTGCTCTTCTCCACCGTCGCCGTGGCGCAGGGCATGCCCATGCACGCCAGCATCTCGGCGGCGAAGGGCGCCGTCGAAGGCCTCGCCAAGAGCCTCGCCGCCGAATGGGCGCCGGCCATCCGCGTGAACGTGATCGCGCCGTCGCTGACGGACACCCCGCTCGCCGGCGCTTTGCTTAATTCGGACCTGAAGAAAGAAGCCGCGGCGAAGCGTCACCCATTGCAGCAGGTGGGTCGGTCCGAGGACATGGCTGCGCTCGTCGCGCATCTGCTCTCCGGGCATGCGCGTTTCATGACGGGCCAGGTGCTCCTCGTGGACGGTGGCCTGTCGTCGGTGCGTACGTTCTGACGCAGGCACAAAAAACCCGGGCGCCTCGCGGGCCCGGGTTTCGGAAGCGCTTTCGATCCGCTCAGATCAGCATCAGCGCCGGTTCTTCGAGGAGCTGCTTGAGCGCCTGAAGGAACTGGGCGGCGTTGGCGCCGTCGACCACGCGGTGGTCGCCTGAGAGGCCGATCACCATGCGATGACCGATGACCATGCGGTCCTGAGCGTCGACGACAGGCTTCTTGATGGTCGCGCCGACGGAGAGAATCGCGGCGTTGGGTACGTTGATGATGCCGTAGAAACCGGTGACACCGAACATGCCGAGGTTGGTGACCGTGAAGGTCGAGCCCGACATCTCGCCCGGCGTGAGCTTCTTCGAGCGAGCCTTGCCGATGAGCGCCTTCGCCTCGACGGCGATGTCCTTGAGCGTCTTGGCATGCGCGTCGCGGATGACCGGGGTGACCAGGCCGTCTTCGAGGGCGACGCCGAAGGAGAGGTGGACCGCGCCGTGGGTGCGGATGCTCGTGCCGGCCCAGGAAGCGTTGACCGCGGGGACGCGGCGGAGGGCTTCGGCGGAGGCCTTCAGGATGAAGTCGTTGACCGAAAGCTTGATCGCGTCGGCGCCGGTTTCGGCGAGGCGCTTGTTCAGCGATTCGCGCATCGCCATGAGCGGGGCGGCGTCGACTTCGACTTCGAGGTAGAAGTGGGGGACGGTGATCTTGGACTCCAGGAGCCGGCGAGCGATCGTCTGGCGCATGCCGCCCACCGGGACGTCGGCGTCAGGCTGGATGCCCTTGCCGTCGGCGGGCGGAGCGACCGCGACGTTGAGCGGGCCGGAAGGCGCGACGGCGGCCGGAGCCGAAGCAGCGGCGGCGACATCACGACCGACGACGCGGCCGCCAGGGCCGGAGCCGGCGAGAGTCGCGACATTGAGCGCGGCTTTTTCGGCCATGCGCTTGGCGTAAGGGGAAGCCTTGGCGCGGGAAGCGTCGGACTGCGGAGTCACGGAGCCGGAGGAAGCGGGAGCCGCGGGGACGCAGCTCACTTCGGCCTTCTCGGGAATGGCTGGGACGGCGGTCTGGGGAGCCTTCGGCGCCGGAGCGGCGGTGGGCTCAGGGGCGGCTTCACCTTTCTTGCCGATGGCGCAAATCGGAGCGCCGACGGGCAGCTGCTGGCCGGCGGGGGCGTAGATCTTGAGGATCGTGCCCGGCACGGTGCAGGAAAGTTCCATCGTCGCCTTGTCGGTTTCGACTTCAGCGAGGATGTCGCCGAAGGCTACCACTTGGCCTTCCTTGATGTTCCATTTCACCAAAGTCCCCACCGACATCGTGTCGGAGAGCTTCGGCATATCGATAATTTCAGCCATCGGATTTGAAAAGTAGGAGGGGAGGGGGTTAGGCGAGCACCTTGAGCGCTTCGGCGACGACGCGTTCGACGTTAGGCATCTGCAGGTCTTCCATGCGCTTGCAGTAGATCTGCGGAGCGTCGATCGAGGAAACGCGATGGATCGGGGCGTCGAGTTCGTCGAACGCCTTCGACTGGATGAGGTAGGCGACCTGGGCGTCGACGCCGCAGAAGGGCTTGTTCTCTTCGACCAGCAGGGCGCGGTGCGTCTTGCGGACGGAGGCGAGGATGGTCTCCTCGTCGAGCGGGCGGATCGAACGGAGGTCGACGACCTCGACGCTGACGCCGTGTTCCTTCTCGAGGATCTCGGCGGCCTTGAGGCTCGTGATCACGGCGCGGCCGTGGGCGACGATGGTAAGGTCGGTGCCCACGCGCTTCACGTCGGCGACGCCGAGGGGCACGATGTAGTCTTCATCGGGGACCTCGCCCTTGTCGTTATAAAGAATCGTGTTCTCCATCACGTAGACCGGGTCGTTGTCGCGGATGGCGGCCTTCATCAGGCCCTTGGCGTCGTACGGGGTGGCCGGGCAGACGACCTTGATGCCCGGGTGCGAGGCGAGGATGGCCTCGGGCGTGTGAGAGTGGGTCGCGCCGACGTTGGTGCCGCCGTTGGCGGGACCGCGGATGACGATCGGGCAGTTGATGAGGCCGCCGGACATGTAGCGGATGTTGCCGGCGTTGTTCACGATCTGGTCGAACGCGACGTACGAGAAGGACCAGAACATCAGCTCCATCACCGGGCGGATGCCGAGCATCGAGGCGCCGATGCCCAGGCCGATGAAGCCGGCTTCGGAGATCGGGGTGTCGACGATGCGCTTCGGGCCGAACTCCTTGAGGAGGCCTTCGGTCACCTTATAGGCGCCGTTGAACTGGGCGACTTCTTCGCCCATGATGACGACCTTGTCGTCGCGCTTGAGTTCTTCGCGCATCGCGGCGCGGAGCGCTTCGCGGTAGGAAATGACAGCCATGACAGTGGGTGCGAAGAAGGATTATTCGAAGATGATGGTGCCGCGGCTCGTGGTCTTCGGCCCGCGGTTGTCCTCTTCCCAGTAGATGTGCTTCGTGATGTCGGCGACGGTTGGATCCGGCGACTCGTCGGCGAAGAGAGCGGCCTTATCAGCCTCGGCCATCGCCGCTTCGTTGATCTTCAGGGAGAGTTCGGGGGTCAGTACCTTTTCGCTGAGGAGTTCCTGTTCGAAGGCGAGGACCGGGTCTTTCTTTTCGCGGTACTCCTTGATTTCTTCTTTATCGCGGTAGGTCTTGTCCGGGTCGGCCATCGAGTGGCCGAAGTAGCGGTAGGTGAAGATCTCGAGGACGGTCGGCTTGGATTCCTCGTGGGCGCGCTTGAGCGCGATGGCCGTCTTGGCGCGGACTTCGTAGACGTCGTGGCCGTTGATGACGTCCCAAGCCATGTTGTAGCCTTCGGCGCGCTTCGCGAGGCAGCCCGGGTGGGCGGTCGAGCGTTCCTGGGAAGTGCCCATCGAGTAGCCGTTGTTCTCGACGACGAAGATGACCGGGAGGTCCCAAAGGGAGGCCAGGTTGTAGGCTTCATGGACCGCGCCTTGGTTGACGGCGCCGTCACCCATGTAGACGAGGCAGCTGCCCTTCAGGCCCATGTATTTGACGGCGTAGGCGAGGCCGGTGCCGAGGGGGGCTTGGCCGCCGACGATACCGTGGCCGCCCCAGTAGTTCTTATCGGGGGCGAAGTAGTGCATCGAGCCGCCCTTGCCTTGGGAGCAACCGGTGACGCGTCCGGTCAATTCGGCCATGCACTCGTTCATGCCCATGCCGACCATCAGGCCGTGGCCATGGTCGCGGTAACCCGTAATGATGTGGTCGTGCTTACCAAGGAGGGAGATCGTGCCGGCGGCAACGGCCTCCTGGCCCACGTAAAGGTGGAGGAATCCGCCGATCTTACCCTGCTGGTAGATGCGGATGCAGCGTTGCTCGAAATGGCGGATACGAGCCATTTTGGTGTAAAGGGCGATCTTCTCGGCCTTTGACATGGATGCGTTGACCGGATTTTTGGCGTATTCCGAAGGGCCGGCAGGGCGCTTCAGGGATTCCGGGTGAGTAAGGACAGCGGGCTTGGCCACGGTAGTTCGTTTGGATTGATTGGAGGGGTCTGGCGGGGAAGGTCAAGCGTCCCCTCCCTTCGGCTCAATTTGCCTTGACCCGCCTTGCCGCCACCCTCCCTTTTCCTCTATCCTGCGTTCGTCTCAGGATAGACCCCTTATATGGAAGAAACCCACGAGGCTTTGGCCCGAGAATTCACCGTGCAAAACCGGATGGGCATCCACACCCGCCCGGCCGCCCAGATCGTCCGACTGGCTAACCGCTATCCGGATGTCGAAATCACCGTTTCCAAGGACGAGGAGTCCGTGAACGGCAAGAGCATCATGGGACTCATGATGCTGGCCGCCGGCCAGAACTCGAAGCTCCGCTTCTCTGTCCGCGGCAAGGATGGCGCCGCCCTCCTCGGAGAGATGGAAGCGCTGTTCGCCCGGAAGTTCGACGAGTCCTGATCCTTCGCCCCATGTACGCGTTCCTCGCCTCCCTGATTTTCATCGCCGCTGGCGAGGTGGCGCCCCCTCCGGCCATCCCGGATGCGGAGGTGGGACGTTACCTTAAGTCCAACGAGCTCGCCGAGTGGAATAGCGCCACGCGCGCGTACTCGGCTGGGGAAACCCGCGTCAAGACCGGCCAGAGCATCATGAAGATAAGCGTCGACACCTTGCTGGCTAACGCCCCGAAGGCCGGCAGTATTTCCGAGACGCCGGAGCAGGTTAAGATCCGCGCCCAGAAGATCATCGACGAAGGGAATGCGCAGATCCAGCAGGCCTTGCCTTCGCTAGTCCGGCTGCGGGCCGTCGCCGCCGTCCGGGCCGCCGAAAAGACCAAGCCGGTCACCTTCGCCGCCGATTTTGCGCCGACGGCTTGGAATGTCGCCGTGAGCCAGTCCGTCGTTCGACTGCAGAAGCAGGCCCGCGATCTGGGTTACGCCAAGGTGCATTTCATCGGTTCGATCAGCCTACTTGGCGATGGTAAGCTCAATCGACCAGCGGACATGACCGCCGACATCCGCACCGCGTGGGCCAGGGCGGACGATAAGTCGCTCGCGCCCGTTCCGGCCGAAGGCTACGGCTATATTCCCTCTGTCGATAAGGGTGCGCCGTCTCTCTCCAAGGGCCTCAAGCCAGCCACCGCTCCGAAGCAGGTCGCCGTCGTCTGGGCTGAATATTATGCCGTGGCCGCCGAAGGCGAGCGCGGGCTGCTCTTTCTGCGCTTGGCCGACGCGCAGACCATGCGCCTCATCGATTCAGAGGTCGCCTTCACCGAGCATGGTGTCGCCGCGGCCCCCGCTGGCAGCTGTCAGGTCGCATTGCGTGACGACCGCAGTTTCCTCCCTCGCCTCAGTGAAGCCGGCGACTGGGTGCTCGGCTTTGATCGCGCGAGCCACCCGCTCGCCTCCGCCCTACTGGCCCATCTTTCGGTCACCCAGAGCAGGCTCGGCATCGCCGCGGCACCGTACGTGGTGATCGTCGCTGGCGGCGGCCCCGCCGGCTCCGATGGAGTCCGGGCCAAGTGGCTCGCCGTCACGGACACGGCTCCAGCCGGATCAATCGCCTTTAAGGTCTCAAGCATTCCGACCGGCGGCGAAGGGGTCGACGTCGGTCAGTTGACCCTGACCATCGCGCCCCCCGCGCCGGCGAAGTGATCAGCCTTGCGCCTTGCGCGCGGCCTTCATCTCAATCGTCGTCGCGCGTTTGAGTTTCTTCACCTTGGCTGCGGTCAGCAGCTGGTGCGGACGCGTCATCCGATCGATGAACAGGATGCCCTGGCAATGGTCATGCTCGTGCTGCACGCAGCGGGCGAGCAGACCGGCGCATTCGAGGACGTGCGGCGCGCCGTCGGCGTCGCGGTAGCGCACGATGGCCCGCTCGACGCGCTCGACGTCGCCGGTGATGCCGGGGAAGGAGAGGCACCCTTCGGTGTAAGTGTCAGGCTCACCGGCCGGCACGCTCACCGTCGCGTTAGCGAGGAGCATCGGCATGATCTCTTCCGTCTGGCGGGGTTTGCCGTCGAGCAAAGGAAGGAAGTCCTCGTCGTGCACGTTCATGACGAAGAGCTGCAAGGAAAGTCCGACCTGCGGGGCCGCGAGGCCGATGCCCTTGGCGGTCTTCATCGCGCTCAGCATCGCTTCGCCCAGCGAACGCAGGGCGGGACCGAACTCCTTCACAGGATCGCCTTTGGCCCGGAGGATCGGGTCGCCGTAGGGGCGGATGGTGAATTCGGCCATGGCTTCTGGTTACCTTTCTTCGGCGGGCGTGAAAGCGAAATCGCTCAGTCTTTCGGACGGAAGTCGCCTTCTTCGCAGCGACGGACGAAGGCCTCCGTGCGCTTGCGGATGCGGTCCCATTTCTCGCGGAGTTCCTGGGTCTCGTCGGCGGTGATGCGGTGATCTTCCATCGCGTCGGCGACGTCGGCGATGAGTAGGCCAAACTCGCGGACGAGCGCGTTGGCGGCTTTGTCCAGATTGCCGCCCGGGGTTTCGCCTTCGATCGGAGTAAACTGGCCGCCGGCGCGTCGGGCGAGCCAGTCGACGATGCGGGTGTCACCGGTGAGGTCGATCAGCAGGGCCGTGCGGTGGAGCGGGTTGGGTTGGCCACTGCCTTTTTCCGCCGGCTCTCGCCATTTGTAGAGCATCGAGGGAGAGACGCCGAGCGACTTGGCGATCTCCCCGTGTTTATTGAGCTGGCTGTCCTTGCCGTCGCCATCGCCGGCCTTGAGGAGGGCGTCCTGTAGTACGTGGTGCGCTTCCTTGATGGGCGTGCGACGGGGGGCGGGGGGTTTCTTGGCCATGGTCGAGCGTAGGGCGGGCGGTGCTCGGCCCGCAAGCGTCCTACGGATATTACAGGTTTTTTACCTTATTGTAAGGCGGTCGGGCCAGAAAAGATTGGAAAGAGGAAAGGGGGCCGCCATCGTTGGCCGCATGATGCTTTTCGCCGCCTCCCCTGAAGAGGTTTCCTTGATCCTGCCCATCGGCCTGCTCGTTGCTGGTTTGGTTTTGATCGGGGTGGAATTCTTTCTTCCGACGGTCGTGCTGGGTTTCCTCGGCGCCGTCGTCTCCTTCGCCGGCATCTATCTCTCGGCGGAGGCGGGTGGCCTCACCTGCGCGGTGTTCTGCGTCGTGTTCTTGGTCGTCCTGACGCTCGAGTTCTTCGCTTTCCGCCGCCTCCTGCCGCAGACCGCCATCGGTCGCTCGATGATCAACGTCAGTAGCAACGAGGGTGCCGCCGTGCCTGCCGCCGCCGGGTACGCCGTCTACGTCGGTAAGACCGGCAAGGCCGCCACCGTGCTCGCGCCATCCGGCACGATCGAGATCGACGGTACCTTGATTGAGGCCTTCTCGCTCGACGGTTTCGTCGAACGCCACGCCGCCGTCGTCGTCACCGAGGCCGGTTCCGGCCGCGTGACCGTCCGCCGCTCCCGCTGACCCCATTTTTCTCTCATGAATACCATGCCAAATATCATCATCTGGATCGGAGCCGCCGCCCTGCTCCTGTTCGTCCTCTTCCTGCTCTCCTTCCTCGCTGTCTGGGTGCGCGCCCGCCTCGCGGGTGCCGAGGTTGGCTTGTTTGACCTCGTCGGCATGCGCCTGCGCAGCGTTCCCTATGCCGTGATCGTCGACGCGAAGATCGCCGCCACCAAGGCCGGCCTCACGGTCGACGTCGAGAAAATCGACGCCCACTACCTCGCCGGCGGCAATATCGTGCAGACAGTCCAGGCGCTCATTGCCGCCCAGAAGGCCGGCTTGCATCTCGACTGGAATCGCGCCTGCGCGATCGACATCGCCACCCGCGGCACGAACAAGTCCGTCCTCGAGGCCGTGCTCACTTCCGTCAGCCCCAAGGTCATCGACGTGCCTAATCCCGCCAGCGGCCGCACCACGATCGACGCCGTCGCCAAGGATGGTATCCAGGTGAAGGTGAAGGCCCGCGTGACCGTCCGCACTAACCTCGACCGTTTCGTCGGTGGCGCCCAGGAAGAGACCATCATCGCCCGCGTCGGTGAAGGTATCGTCACCACCATCGGCTCCTCCGAGAGCTACAAGATCGTCCTCGAGAATCCGGATCGCATTTCTAAGACCGTCCTCGAGCGCGGACTCGACGCCAATACCGCTTACGAGATCATGTCCATCGACATCGCGGACGTCGACGTCGGCGACAACATCGGCGCGATGCTCCAAGAGGCCCAGGCCAATGCTAACAAGAATATGGCGCAGGCTCAGGCCGAAATCCGCCGTGCGGCGGCCGTCGCGCTCGAGCAGGAAATGCGTGCCCGCGTGGAAGAGATGCGTGCCCGCGTCGTCGAAGCGGAGGCCCAGATCCCGCAGGCCCTCGCCGACGCGCTGCGCTCCGGCCGCATGGGCTACATGGATTTCCAGCGCCTGGAGAACCTTCGTTCCGACACCGAGATGCGCAAGGGTATCGCCGGTGACGGTCCCGCACCTGGCGCCAAGGCCTGAGCATGGAACTGGCACTCTTCATTAAGATCGTCATCGGCGTGGTCGCGTTCGCGGCTTGGGTCGCCGGCAAGCTTAAGGCCGAGGCTGGCCAGCCGTCGCCGATCGCCGTGCCCCCGCCCGTGCCGCGGCGCGTTCGGCGCATCCGCAACGTGCCACCGCGTCTCGCCCCGGAGTCGGAGCCGGAACCCTCGGCCCCTGTGGCCGCTGTTCATCTTGACGATACGTCGCTCGTGGTCACGCGCCCAGCGCGTGCGCACACGCGCCTGCAGTTTCGCGGCACAGCCGCCCTCCGCCAGGCGCTCGTCGCCCGCGAAGTGCTCGGTCTGCCGCTGTCGCTGCGGCCGCCGCGCTTCTGATCAGCGACGCGGGGCGAAGAGGCGCGCGGCCAGGTAGGGCAGCGCGCAGCAGAGCACGATCCCGGCGCCCGACGGTACCGCCGGTGCGTAGTAAGAGAGATAAAGGCCGCCGAACCCGCCGAGGAGGGCGCAGCCGGCGCCCCAGGCCATCACCTGAGGCACGGTCCGTCCGAGCAGCACGCCCGTCGCGGCGGGGATGACGAAGAGCGCGGTCGTGAGCAGCGCGCCGACGAGGCGCACGCAGGCGACGGCGCCCAGCGCGACGAGCACGAGGAGCACGGCGCGCATGAGCGCGGGCCGGGCGCCGAGCAAGGCGGCGTATTCTTCGTCGAAGGAGGCGAGTTCGAGCTCCTTGTGCAGCACCCGGAGCCCGAACAGCACGAGGGCGGCGGTGACGCCGATGACGATGAGGTCTTCGCGGCCGACCGAGACCACGCTGCCGAAGAGCAGCCCTGCGAAGTCGCGCCAGGAGTTGGCCTGCTGCATGAGCGCGATACCCCCGGCGAACATCACCGACAGCATCACGCCGACCGCGCTGTCTTCACTCGTACCTTTGCGCGAGGCCAGCCAGGCGGCGCCGGTCGCGGTGAGCAGGGCGGCGACGAGCGCGCCCAGGTAAGGTGAGAGGCCGAGGAGGAGCGCGCCGACGACGCCGGGCAGGATCGAGTGCGTGAGCGCGGTGCTCACGAAGGCCATGCGCCGGAGCACGACGTACGCGCCGAGGCAGGCGCAGGTCGTGCCGCTGAGCACGATGGCGAGCAGGGCCCGCACGAAGAACGGTTCCGCCAATGGCTGCAAGAGGAGGTCAAGCATGGCGGTGGTCGTGGCCGGAGCAGGCATGCCGGGTGGAGACGGCGCCATCACGCATCTCCAGGATACGGTCGAAGCGGCCGAGGTCGGCGGGGTCGTGCGTGGCCATCACGACGGTGAAGGCCGAGCCTTCTTCGAAGAGGAAACGGTCGATGATCTCGCGGCTCGGCTGATCGAGGGCCGCATACGGCTCGTCGAGCAGGAGGATCTCGGCGCCTTGGACGACCGCGCGGGCGATGAGCGCGCGTTGCAATTGGCCTCCGGATAATGTGTGGACTGGGCGTTCCGCGAGATCGGCCAGGCCGAGACGCGTGAGCGCGCGATCGATGACTTCGTCGCCATGACGGCATTCCTCGAACCAACCATGGTGGGCGTAGGTGCCCATCTGGACCAGCCGGCGAAGCTTGAGGGGAAAGAGTTCGGTGAGGTGAGGCCGCTGGGCGAGGTAGGCGAGGCGGCTGCGGCCGAGGCGCGGAGATTCGCCGGCGACCAGCGCTTCGCCCGAGCGAATCGGCGTGAGTCCGGCGAGCACGCGGAGGAGGGTGGATTTGCCGGAGCCATTTGGGCCGATGAGCGCGGTCCGGCAGCCGCAGGGAATTTCAAAGGTCGCGTCATGGAAGGCGACCGGTCCGTCGAGGCGGGCAGCCGCGGAGAGTTGCTTGGCTGAGACGGCGATGCCCGGGCAGCCGTTCAGCTCTTTCTGCGCATAAGGGATGGAGGGCAGGATGGAGAAGGCCGCCTCGCCGAGGTGGCGGGAGAGCGCGGTGATGATGCGGCTCATTTCAGGAGCGCCTCATGAAGTCGTTTGCCGTTGGTGAGCATCATCGAGGTCCAGGTGTCACCGGGTTGACCGATCGGCTCGAGGTATTCAAAGGAGAGGGAGAGCGGGGGAGGGAGGCCGGCGTCTTCGGTCAATCTCCGGGCAAAGGCATCGCTCTGCCCTTTATCCGTGATGATGACGTGAATTTTCTGTTTTCGGATCAAGGTGAGCAGCCCGGAAAAATGTCGGGCGGAAGGATCAGCGGACTCCCCGGACCCGCTCGCGATGATCGTGCCAGCAACGGTTAGCCCAAAGTGCTTGGCGAACTGCCCGAGGTTGGCGTGATGAGAAATAAAGACCCTTTTAGCCGGAGCGATTTGCTGGAACAGCTGGCTCAGCTCTTTATCTACGGAGTTTATCTCTTTAAGATACTGTTCATAAGCGATTTGTGTATCTAAAACCCCTCCGATTTGGTTCAGCCTTTCAGCGAGCACTTTCACCATCTTTTTGACTTCGATGGGGTCAGTCCAGGCGTGCGGGATATCGGCGCAATCGTGCCCCGCGTGGGCACCGGATCCCCCATGCAGCCAGAGAATCGAGTCGGTGCGCCCATTGGCTTTGGCCCAGGCGGCGAGCCAGGGCTCAAACTCCGGGCTCATCGCGACGATTAAAGATGCCCGACTCAGGTCTTTCGCTTGGCGGGGGCTGAGCTGGAACCCGTGCGCCTCGCTCCCTCGTGGAATAATACTTATCGATTCAAACCCTTTACCACCAATGACTTGAACCCATTCTTCAATGACGCTGAAGCTGGACACGACGACCGGTTTTTCTTGCGCATAGGCCTGCCCGCCGAACCAGGGAGTCGCGGAGATGATCAAGGCTGCAAGGAGACGAAGCACGTAAATCCAGACTCACAGGGCTCGGAGCCAGATGCAAGAAGTTTGCATTTAACAAATGTTCCCAGGCTGCCAGTTTTTGCGTTTGCCTAAGCCCTCCACTCGCAACAGATTTCCCCTTCCCATGCCCCAAGCACGTGCTGTTTTTGCCAGCCTAATGGCTTATTGCCTGTCCGTACCCCTCGTCTCCGCTCAGGCGCCCACGGCGGCTGGTAACGTCGGCAAAAGCCCGGTCATCGTGCGCTCGGTCCACTTCGACCCGGTCAAAATCGGCGGACAGAAGAATGATTGGATTCGGATGCAGGTCGAACTTCAGGCCAATTTCAATCCCGAGACTAAGGTCGCTCCGGCCGAGCAGGCCACCAAGCGGGCCGCCAACAAGATGTGGGTGGACAAGGTCAAGGTGACCGTCACCCAGATCTTCAAGCCACTTACGGCCAAGGATGCGACCGAGTTTTCCTACTACCGCTCCTCGGCGACCGTGCTGACGCTGGAGGTCGGTTCTCCGCGTTCCGTCTACTTCTACCTGCCTGGCGATATCGTGAAGCGTGACCGCCTCAAGATGCAGCCCGACTATTACTATGTGCAGCTCGACGTCGCTGGCACGGAGGTCCCTCTCTTCAATGAAGCTGGCCGCCTGAATCCGGACATGCTGGGCGCCGTGCACAAGACGTTCGTCACGAAGAAGGATTTCGACGGTGCCCGTGACCTCGCGGACCGAGGCGCCAATGCCAATACCGGCATGCTGCGCCCGCAGTTCCTGGTGCCTTACGCCATCTTCGATGCTTTGCCGCAGGGTTCGCCTTCCCCCGAGTTCATCCGGGAAGACGGTTCCCGCTAATCCCCCTCCTCCCTGTTTTTGTATGAGCCAGAAGAAGGCAACTATCGTCAATCTCGCGGCTTCGAATGTCTCGGTGTCCCAGTTCTCCGTCGAAGCGGGCAGCTTGGTACTCGAGCAGTTCTTTGTCGAAGAAATCGCACCCGGTCTGACCGGCGACGACGAGTGGTTGAACGCGGCGATCGCCGCCTTGGCGAGTCTGGTCAATACCCACGAGCTCAAGGGCCGCGTCTCCGTCATCGCCCCCGCTTTTCTGCTCTTACAGAAGCCACTTAAGGTCCCGCAGGTCGAACGTGCCCGTCAGGCCCAGATTGTCGCCTTCGAGGCTCAGAACGCCATCCCTTATCCGCTGAACGAAGTCATTTGGGACAGCCAGCTGATGGCCTCCGACGGCGTCGAAGCGGAAGTCCTTCTCTTCGCCCTGCGCACCGAGATCGCGACTAAGATCGCGAACATGGTCACTTCAACCGGCCTGCGTCCGATGTCGATTCAGGCCGCCCCGTTGCTCGACAGCCAGGCGTTCCGTCTCGCTGGCGGTTCCGGCGCCGAGGAAGTCCTCATCATCAACGTCGGCGCCCGCTCGACCACGCTCAGTTTCGTCGGCCCTAGCGGCGTCAATATTCAGTCGGCCACCAACATCGGCGGCAACCTCCTCACGCAGGGCGTCTCCGATAATACGGGCCAGCCTTTCGCGGTCTCCGAAGCCATCAAGGTGGGATATTTCTCCGGCATCGTCCAGCTGACCGAGTCCGATCCGCAGGTCGCCATCCTGCAGGCCAACTCGCAGACTTTCATCCGGCGTCTCGCGCAGGACATCAATCGTCGGCTGATCAATGTGCGCCGTGGCGCCAACGGACGCCAGCCCGCCCGCATCCTGATCACGGGTCGCGGTTCTCAGGTGCCTGGCCTTTCCGAACAGCTCTGCGAGACGTTGCGCCTCCCGGTCGAAGTCTTCGACCCTTCCTCGGTCATCACCCTGGGAGCCGGTACCAACGCGGAGCAGCTCGTGCGCGCCAAGTATCAGATCACGGAAGTGATCGGCGAAGCGGCCCGCCTCACCTTGCCGCAGCCTATCGGGGTGAACCTGATCCCGCGCGACATCGCTTCCCAGCAGGCCTTCGATGCACGTAAGCCCCGCCTGGTCGTCGCCGCGTTGCTTGCCGCCGCCGCTCCTTTCTGCGTCTGGCTCGCCTTCGCCTCCGCCGAGGGCTGGAATCAAGCCCAGGCCGGCATCATCCAGGCCCGTCAGACCGAACTGACCGTCCGTCGTAACGCGATCGAGGAGTCCCGCACGAAGGCCGCCGAACTCGCCGCCAAGACCAAGGAGATCGAACAGGTCGTCCTCAACCGTTCCAACTGGCCGGCCTTCCTTGGCGACCTCCAGTCCCGCGTCGGCACGCTCAAGAACACTTGGATCGAAGAGATGCACGTGAAGTACGAGACCCTTCCCGCCGCTCCGGCCGTCGACGGCCAGCCCGCGCCCGCGCCGGTCGTGGTGACCAAGGTCATGCTCTCCGTCCGCTTCCTCTTCGCCGAAGTGCCCTTCGATGTTAAGCAGTACAAGTCGCAGTCGGAAAAGGCGGCCATCGGCCGTCTGCTTGAGGTCGTCCGCAAGTCTCCCTATGTCAGCGCCGTCCCGGAGAACGAGATCGTCGTCACCGAGCAGACCATCAAGGCCGCCGACAATAAGACGGAAATCCGGATGACGCCCAAGGCGACCCTCACCCTCGTCATCCACAAGGACAAGGCCCTCTAAGCCATGCAGAATTTCAAGAAAAACCTCGGCTTCAACCTCGCGCTCATCGCGATCGCCGCGCTGTTCATCGTCGGCTGCGCCTTGGCTTTCCTCGCCTACCAAGGCAGCACCAAGTCCGCCCTTGATCTGGCCCGGGCCCGCAGGGATCAGCTCGCCCTGCTCAACGGCCACACCTTCGTGCCCGGCGCCGCGCCCGTCTCGCTCAATGATAAGAACGTCGAAGCGGCGGCCGCCGATGTCAAGGAGCTCGAGGCGCATCTCGCCTCGCTCCGCGCCGCGATCGCCGGCAATCCCGATCTCGTCATCAAGGGCAAGGCTTCGGCCAATTCCGCCGAACTCAGCGCGCTCCTGCGTGAGTCCGTCGACGGCTGGCGTAAGCTTGCTGCCGACCAGGGCATCAAGCTGATGCCGAACGATCCTACCGCCTTCGGCTTCTATCGCTACATCCACAATCAAGGCACCTCCCCGAAACGCGATTTCCAGAAGGTCGACCAGCAGCGGCAGATCATCGACTTCATCGTCCGTCAGCTCGCCGAATCCCGCCCGGCCGGGTCTCCCTTGCTCATCGAGTCCGTCGACCGCGAGCCCATCGAGACATTCGTCCTGATTCCCGAAGGTAAGCCTGGCGCCGGCAGCTACGCCCCCGACGCGGACGGCTCCAAGAACGAAATCGACGAGTTCCTTCCTTCCCGGACCTTCGACCGTAACGGCTTGGTCGACTCGCTTTCCTTTCGCGTCCGTTTCGTCGCTTACACGCCGACCCTCCGCACGTTCGTGAACAAGATTCGCAACTCTGGCCGGCCGGTCGCCATCACGACGATCGACGTCGGCTTGGCGCCCAAGGATTTCGAGAAGTTGCTTGCCAGCAGCGTCGCCCCGGCCGCGCTGCCAGGGGCTGCCGCTTCTGTCGCCGCCGCCCCGTCCGCGCTCGGCGGCTTTTTCGGAGCCGAAGAACCTGTTGCGGTCAGCGGCTCCAAGCCTGCCGCTTCACTGGTGGATCAGCGCGTCCTCGTCGTGCCTCGCAAGCTCTCTTCCTTTGTCGTGCAAATCGACTATCTTTCCATCCCCGAGGAGAAGCCTGCGGCTAGCGCCGAGGGTGAACCTAAGAAATAAAGCACCCCGGCCATGAATTCTCGCAAGGACATCATCCTCGTCATCCTCGGTGCGCTCCTGCTCGTCGCCGGGGCCGTGGTGCTTCTCACTCCGGGCCTGGTGGCGCCCGTCGTCCCCGATGAGGCGGGCAAGGCCGCCGCCATCACGTTGCTCAAGGAAGCCGCCCCTCGTGGTGAAGCCTACCCGTCTACCCCTCGCGCCTCTCTGGAGGACAACGTGTTGGATTGGCCGACGCCGGAAGAGAATGACGACAATTGGGATTATGACCTCTTCACGACGATCGACGTCGTCTGGGATTCGGCGATCAAGGAGTACGTTCCGCGGAGCCGCAAGGCCGAGGAGATGCCTCCGTTTGGTATCGCACTGGTTTCGGCCGGGCACCCGACCTACACCTTCATGCTCATCCAGTCCACGCTGGCGCCTGGCAAGAAAGAGGAAGAACGCCTCTTCGACCTGAAGAACGTGAAGACGAAGCAATACCTCGACGGTTGCAAGCTGAACATGCCCATCGCCGACGCCCCTTACCTGACCCTCAAGTCCTATAAGGTCGTCAAGGGAAAGGATGCCGACGGTATCCCGTTCACCCGTAACCTCTTGACGGTCGATGACCGCCAATTCGGTCAGATCGTCGAGATCAACGACGAAAAGCCGACGGAATTCACCGCGCGCACGGACATCATCATCAGTTCCACTTCCGACCCGACCTGGACCCTCACGCTGCACGCCGTTGGGGATAAGTTTACCTACAATGGGGCCGATTACGTGGTCAAAGACATTGACTTGCCTAACAAGAGCGTGAGTTTTGACAAAACCTTCGCTCTTAACCCCAAGAGGCCGAAGAAACTTACCTCTGATCCGCAGACGCTTACCGTCCCGGCTCCTCCGCCTCCCGTCGCCAAGCCGAAGACCCCCTCTCCCGCCACCAAGGCAACCACCCCCAAGCAATAATTTTTAACGCAACCACCCCATGAAAAATCTCCACCGTTCGCAGCTCGCCTGGGCAGCTCTCGCTCTGGCCCTCGCCGCCGGCTCCCTTATCGCCCAAGACGGCGATAGCGCCGCGCGCAAGCCGCAGCTCCTCGCCGAGGCGCTGAAGGCCCGCGATGAAGGCAACTTGCAGGCCGCCAAGTCCAGCTTCGAGGCGATCCTCGCCATCGACGCCAAGGATGTCGGCGCCATGGAAGGCCTCGCCTCCGTCAACTCCGCTATTGCCGAAGCCGAAGCCGCCAAGAAGGCCGCCGATGCCGCTTCCGCCCCCAAGGGCGACGCGCCCAAGGCTGATGCCCCTGCGGTCTCCGCCGACGAAGCCGCTTCGAATGAGAAGCTTTTCGCCCAGGTCAGCAAAGTCATCGAAGACGCTCGCAAGAAGTGTGCCGCGGGCGACCACAAGGCCGCCCTCGAACAGCTTGACGTCGCCGCCGGTGCCCTCGCCGAGAACACCACCCCGGCCGCCCAGACTCTTCGCGACTCCATCTCCCTCGCTAAACAGGAAGCCCGTGTCGCCCGCGATGCCGGCGGCCCTTCTGCTGCCAAGGATGAGGTGAAGCGCCTCGCCCGCGCCAACTCCGACTCGATCGGCAAGCAGGGAGACGTGGTTTCTTCTGCCGAAAGCCTGATCCGTCAGGGAACGGCTGAGTCCATCGACAAGGCTCTGGCCGACCTCGATGCGGCGGATCGCGCCCTCGGTACCGCCAGCCTTTCCAACGCCGGCCTCAAGGACCGGATCAAGGAAGCCAAGGGCTCCGCCCTCGCCCGACGCGCCCTTGTCGCCATCGAAGCCCGCGATATGATCAAGGCCACCGCGGTCATCGCCCAGTACGCCGAACTCAAGGGCAACGATGACGCCCGAGTCATCCGCCTGCAGAAGGAGTTTGCCTCCAAGCGGAACGATCCGACCTACCGCAATGTCGACGAGACTTCCCCCGGCCTTCGGGTCAAGGACGACAAGGTCAACGAGCTGCTCGTCCGGGGCCGTGCCCGCTACCTTTACGGCGACTATCAGGGTGCCCTCGATTCCTACCGCGAAGTCCTCCAGTACCAGCCCAACAACTCCGAATCCAAGGCCTACCAGATTCGCATCCGTCAGATGTTGTCGGAAAATTCCGGCCAGTGGAACCGTGGCGTGACCAAGGGCAAGCTCCTCGAGCTCCTCGACGAGACCTGGAAGCTCCCCGAAGTCTTCAACCGCGAAAACGTCAAGGTCGACTCCGCCAACGGTAACGACCCGGTGATCGAGAAGATGAAGTCCATCCAGCTCCCCGAGGGCTTCCTCGTCCGCGACCAGCCGCTCGACCGCGCGCTCATCCTGCTGCAGACTCAGGCCGCCACCTACGACAAGGATCAGAAGGGCGTGAACATCGTCCTCATCGACACGGCCAACAAGAATCCTACGGTCAGCCTCCAGCTCCGCAACGTCTCCGTCTATCAGGCTCTTGATTACACCTGTAAGCGCGTCGGCTTTAGCTTCACCGTCGGCGCCGGTGGTATCGTCGAAGTCCGCGAAGACACCGGCGACAGCCTCCTCGAGACCGAAATCTACCCTCTCTCCACGGCGGCCGTGCTGAAGATGACTGGCCTCGGCGCCGGTGGTGGCGCCGGTGCTGCCGCGGGCGGTGGTGCCGCCAGCCCCTTCGGTGGTGCCGCCGCCGGTGGCGCCGGTGCTGGCGATGGCCAGCGTCCGGAAGAAGTCGCGATCAAGAACTTCCTCACCCGTTCGGGCGTGGCGTTCGAACTCCCGGCCACCCTCTCGTATGACGGCACCAACCTCATCGTCTACCAGAGCCGCAAGAATCTGGACCGGGTGAAGAACATCATCCGTCGCTATTCCGACATCAAGCAGGTCCACATCGAAGCCAAGTTCATGGAAGTCGAACAGAAGATCCTGAACGAGCTCGGCGTGAACTGGAGCCTGGCTCCGACCCTACAGACGATTGGGGGAGTGACTTCGCAGGTCGATCCCACGGCGACGGCCAGGGCTGCCACCAATCTCCGCTCGATCAATTCGGTCTTCGCCACCAATAATTCCACGGTGCGCAGCCTCAATGTGACGGGCATCCCGGCAATTCCGCAGCCTGCTCCGAACTTCCCAGGAGGCATCAACCTCGGTAATACCAACCAGAGCTATTCCGCCAATGTCGGTATCATCGGCGCGGAGACCCTCGGTCTGGCCATCCGGGCTATCGAGGAAAACGCCGGTAGCGACCTGATGTCCTCCCCGAGCCTCACGGTCCTCGACGGTAAGACGGCGGTCATCAAGGTGGCCCAGCTCCTTCGCTATCCGCAGGCTTATGGTGACACCCAGTCCAACGTCGGCACGAGCGGCGGCGGTGGCGCCGGTGCGGGAGGACCGACCACTGGCGCCGCGGTGGCGATCACCGCCGGTACGCCTCAGGACTTCACCATCCAGGAAGTCGGCGTGACCCTCGAAGTCACCCCGACCGTCGCGGCCGACGACTCGATCGCTCTTAACCTCAAGCCGAAGGTGACCGAATTCGAAGGCTTTGTCGAATACGGCGGAACCTCGGTCGCTATCTCCGGCGGAGTGACCGTCTCCGTGCCCTCTGGCTTCTTCCAGCCGATCTTCAGCACCCGCGAAGTGACCACCGAAGTCACGGTCTTCGACGGGGCCACGGTCGTCATCGGCGGCCTGACTCGCGAGGAAGTGAAGACCCTCGACGACAAGGTCCCGGTCCTTGGTTCCATTCCGCTCATCGGCGCGGCTTTCCGCTCCAGCGGTAAGAGCATCCAGAAGAAGAGCCTGATGGTCTTCGTGACTGCCAACCTCGTCTCTCCGGGCGGCGCCACCCTGCGTAGCAGCCACCCTGGCATGCGCGCTGGCTCGACCTTCTCGAACCCCACGCTGATCTCCCCGGGTGGTGCGGTCTATCGCGAACCCGTCGAAGTCGCTGCGCCCTCGGAACCGACCCCGGTCGTCGCCGAGCCAGCCAAGTAAGCCAAGCCTCGCGCTTAGCTGATGACGGGCCCGCTATTCGGCGGGCCCGCTTTTTTCTCGATGGCCTGACCGGGTGGAGCGACACTCCTCCCATGCGCTGGCTGCTCATCGACGGCTTCAACTTGGTCTTCCGGAGCCACTTCGCGATGGAGCGGTCTAATCTCCGTCGGCAGAGCGACCAGTTCCCGACGGGGGCCTTGCACGGTTGGATGAAGTCGCTCCTGGACCTCCGCGAAGGGGAGACGCCTGACCGCTGTGCCGTCTTCTTTGACCTTGGCGGCTCTGACCGCCATCTCGCCGCGTTGCCGGACTATAAGGCCCAGCGCGCTGAGACGCCGGAGGAAATCGTCCAGCAGCTGCCGGAGATCAAGCGCCTCACCGCCCTTCTCGGGTTCCAGGTCTTCGAACGACGTGGCGTCGAAGCCGATGACCTGATTGCGACCGCCGTGCGGATCCTCTCCGCGTCCGGCGACCAGTGTATCATCGTAAGCGCCGATAAGGATTTTGGCCAGTGCGTGGGCGGGCCCGTCATCCAATTGGCGCCGCCGCCGACGGCGAACCCGGCCATGGGCTGGCGCCGCCTCGATCCGGCCGCGGTCACCGAGAAGTTCGGCGTCCCGCCTGAGCGCATCCCCGATTACCTCGCGCTCGTCGGCGACGCTTCCGACAATATCCCTGGGCTCAAGGGTGTCGGCCCGAAGACGGCGGTGAAGTGGCTCGCCGAATACGGGAACCTCGAGGGCGTGCTCGGCGCGGGCGATGCCTTGCAGCCCGAGCGCTTCCGCGAGCAGGTGAAGGCCGAAGCCGAGCGCATCCGCGGCAATCTCAAGCTCGTCACTTTCCGGACCGATTTCGAATTTTCTCCCGGCCAGCCCGTCGCGGAAGACATCGTCGGAGTGGAATCATTCCTCTCCGAGATGGAGATGCATTCGACGCTGCGCCGCTATCAGGCCAAGCATGGGCGGGCTCCGGCCGCCCCGGAGCCGTCCACGCCGCCGGGCGAAGCGCCTAAGCCCAAGGTCAAGCCGCCGGCCGACGCGCAGCAGGGCGAGTTATTCTAATCAACAAAAAGGCCCGCCGGTGAGGTCGGGCCTTGGTGGGAAGATCAAGCGCGAGGCTTAGTTCTTCTTATCGGCCTTCTTCTCGAGCTTCGGGGCTTCGATGGCGACCGGAGCCGCGGCGGCAGCCTGCTGCTGGGCGTTGGCCACGAGACCCTGGATCTGGTTCACTTCTTCCTGGTTGAGCAGGATGACGAACTTGGACTCGAGGACTTCGACTTCGTAATTGTGGGTGATCGAGTAACCGACGCTTTCGGCCATCTCCTTGTTGCCCTTGTTCAGGAGCTCCAAGGTCTGGTCGAGCTGGGTCTGGATGCGGGTCTTCTCTTCGTCGTTGGTGGAACGCTTCAGCAGCTCTGTGAGCTGAATGACGGCGTCGCGGCGGGCTTGGAGGACCTTGGCGAACTGGTCGAACTGGATGACGAGATCGAGGCCGCGGATTTCGGCGGTCTGCAGGAGGCGACGGTCACCGCGGATGACGAGCTGCTCTTCCTTGAAGTCGGCGGAGGAGCGAGCCTTGGCGGCTTCTTCCTCGGAGATGACGGCGAAGAGGCGGAGGGCGGTGTTGACGAAGGTAGCCTGGCGGTTGGCGACGGCCGGGACGTTGAATCCCCAGACCTTGGCGAACACGGCGTCCTTCTCGGCGAAATCCTTCACTTCGGCTTCGCCGACTTTGCTCAGGGCGTCGCGCTCGACGGTGGTGAGGGCGGACTGGATGCGCTGCTGGAGCTGTTGGATGCGACCGAAGTGCTGGCCGAGGGTCTGCAGTTCCTGCTGGAAGCGGGCGAGGGAGCCTTGGTTGGAGATCGTGAGGACGACGCGGCCGAGGTTCTGGCCGAGCGGGATGAGCTCGATGACCGGGCCCTTGGGGGCTTCGGCCGGAGCGGTGGGGGTTTCGGTGGCGGACATGTTAGGGACGGGGTTGGGGTTGGGGTAAGGGGCTTACTTCTTGTCGGAAGCCGTCGGAGCCTTGGCTTCGATGGCCTTCTTCTCTTCTTCCGTGATCTGGACGGAGAGCTTGGCTTCGGAGGGGAGGGTGATGGCTTCGGCGTTGAAATCGAAACCGCGGGCCTTCTTGAACTCGTCGAGGTTGAGGGAGAGGTCGTCCTGGATTTCCTTGATGGCCTTCTCGACCTTCTTCTTGTCGGCTTCATTGGTCAGCTTGGGCTGGACGTCGATGAGTTGCTGGAGCTGGGCCTTGGCATCGGTGATGCGCTTGAGGGAGAGTCCGAAGGTCTCGACTTCGCCTTGGCCGGAGATGGTGTCGCGGATCTGGAACTTTTTCTCGCCGCTCGAGATGATGGAGTCGGCCTTGAAATCCTTGGCGCTGGAGATTTTGGCGAACTCTTCGTTGGAGATCGGGGTGGCGATCACGGCCTTGGTGGCGGTGAACTGATAGGGGCGCTCGATGCTGAAGCCGTTATAGAGCTTGGTCATCGACTCATTATCGCCCTTGAGCTTGGCGGTCTTGGCGGCGATATCGTGGCCGCGGGCTTCCTTCTCGGGCGTGGTGAGGGCGTTATCGAGGAAGATCTGGAGGCGCTTCAGCTCTTCGACCTGCTGGGTGAGGACCTGGATGTTCTTCTGGAAGTTGAGGCATTCAGGGATGCTCTTACCGACCCAGATTTCGGCGAAGTAGGTCTTCTGTTCGGCTTTGGCGCCGCCTGCGAGTTTCATCTCCGGAGCCGGAGCCGCAGGGGCCTTGGTTTCGGCAGGCTTGGCTTCCTGAGCATTCAGGGAGACGCAGAGAGCAGCCAGGAGGAACGAGAACTTGTTCATGTGAGTGGGGAGGGAGGTTTGAACATAGGCAAAACAACCCTCTGGACTACCAAAAAATGGTCACCCGTTCACTTTTTTGGCTTCTGCAACGATTGTTCGATAATCTTGGTCAAATCCACCTTTTCGGCGTCTTTCTGGAGCTGTTCGTCGGCCAAGACCGCCCGCACCTTTGGGTGGTCAATGAATCCAGTTAAGTCATTGTTATTCAACAACTCGCGAACTTTCTTATCTTCCCAGGCTTGGTAAAGGGTCGGGTGGGCGGCTAGGGCGCGGATTTCAGGCTGGGCCATAAGCCGGCGACGGGCCTCCGGGTCGGCCATCAGGCGCCGGGTCTGGCGGATGAGGGTCCGCTGCTTGTCAGGAATGGGCGACCAGTCCTTGAGGTCGGCGGTGAACGCGGTGCCGGCCAACTCGTTCCGGATTTCGACCGACCAGTGGTGTCGGCTATCGCCAGGTTTTTCGAACAAGTCGTAAACCGAGGCCACGGTCGCCAACACGGCGACGCCGATGAGAAAGTAGAGCAGACCCGTCCAGCATCCCACCAGTGAGCCTAAGACCGGACTCTCGGCTTCCGTCTGGCCTTCGGGCTGACGGCCCAATCGCCAGAAGAGCGCGTAGCAGGCTAGGCCTGTAAGACAGGTCAGGATGACCACGCCCGTGAAGCCTCGTAGTAGCCAGGGGTAGGAGGTGCCTTGAAGGCAGGCATGCCCGAGATCCGAGCCAAAGATCCAGCCGACGAGCTGACCGGTCGCGAGCGCCACGGGTCCGGCGAGCTGGCGCATCGGTCCGCGTCGATAGCCGCGCCAGGCGCCGCGGGCCATCAGCACCCCGAGGATGACGAGGGCGACCCAGACGGTCACGGAGAGAGCAGGGACGTCGGTGGCCATCAGGATTCACCGAGCACCTTGCGGATGGAAGGTTCGCGGGCCTCGATGCTCTCGGCCAACTTGAACTGCACCAGCGCGCGCCGCAGATTATGGCCCGGGTAACGGACCTTGAAGTAGACGTCGCCCGCGAGATGGTCCGCGAGGAAGCGGATGCCGAGTTCGAGTGGGATCAGGTGGATGCAGTCGAAGAGATGGCGGTGGTCAGCCGGGCTGAGGAAGTCCTTCGCATGAGCCTGATAACCCCTGTAAATCATGCTAAAAAGCTCGAGGTCAAAGATGACGGAACCGAGTTCGGAGGCGTCTTCGCCCGCGGGGTTGCAGACGGAACGCATGGCGTCGCCGATGTCATAATGGACCAGCCCCGGTTGCACGGTGTCGAGATCGACGATGCACGTACCGCGGCCGGTGGCCTCGTCGATCATGATGTTGCCGACCTTCGGGTCGCCGTGCGTGGTCCGTAGGCCGAGGTCTCCGCGGGCGCGCGCATCCTCGAGCACGGAACAACGGGCGCGGCGCGCTTCGACGAAGCGGACCGCGCGCTTGGCCTCTTGGGAGGCATTCAGGCGTTCCTGTCCGGCCGGCGTCGCGAGCGCGGCATCCATCTTGGAAAGGTAGCCAGGCGTGACGTGGAAACCGGGTAGCGCATAGCCGAGTTTCTCGGCCGGCAGGTCGCTGACCATGCGATGGAAGTGGCCGAGGACGATGCCCGCTTCATGGGCGTGTTCCGGGTTGCGCACCTTTTCGTAAGCGTCCGCGCTGGCGATCTGCGAGATCGCGCGCCAGAGATCGCCGTCGACGTCCGTCACCCAATCTTCGCCGGTCTTCGTCTGGATGATCTTCGGGAGCTGCCAGATGCGGTCCGCGCCTTCGGCCTCGGCCTCGAGCTTCGCGTGACAATGATCCGTGAGCACGCGCATGTTCTGCATGATGACTTCCGGGTTCGGGAAGACCGACTTGCGGATGCGCTGCACGATGAAGCGCTGCTCCGAGAAGGTGGTGCGGAAGACCGCCAGATAGGTGTCGTTGACGTTGCCTGAGCCGTAGGGCTCGACGGTCACGAGCCTTCCCTGGACGTCGAACTGGCGGGCAATAAGGGCGGCTCGCATGGGGCTTTCGGGCTAATTTGCGGTTACTTTCGGGACTGGCGAGGGCATTCCCACGTCGCCAAGGCTTGATTTCCGCCCCGGGCTGCCCATGTTCGACGTTCCTCTGCGACGCCACCTTAGCTCAGCTGGTAGAGCATCTCATTCGTAATGAGAATGTCGCCGGTTCAAATCCGGCAGGTGGCTCCAGCGCAGGGGACAATTTCCTAGCAGCCCGTTTGCCCGCCCGGGCTTTTCCTCCAACCTTCCCGCCATGAGTCGCGCCGACCATCCGCCCCGCAGCCGGGAACTTTCCCGTCGCTACGACCGCACTTTCCGGGCCGATGACGCGTACCGCGCCACGTTGCCGGACATGCAGAACAAGGACGCTTCGCTGATCCAGGGCGCCAACGTCCCGATCCAGCACGTCGGTATCTCCGGCTTCCGCCTGCCGATGCTCGTCGCCACCCGCGACGGCAAGCCGATCACGCTCGAGTGCACCGTCACCGGCTCGGTGTCCCTCGCGGCCGACCGCAAGGGCATCAACATGTCCCGCATCATGCGGACCTTCTACGAATTCAAGGACCGCGTGCTCTCGCACGAGCTCCTCGAGGAGATCCTCGTCCGCTACAAGAAGGACCTCGATTGCAGCCGCGCCCGCATCATGGTCGAGCTGCGTTACCCGATCATGCAGAAGTCCCTGCGCTCGGGTCTCGAAGGCTGGCAGTATTACCGCGCCGTCCTGGAAGGTTCCATCGACGACCTCGACCGCCTCCGCCGCTACTTCCACTTCGACTTCGTCTACTCGTCCGCCTGCCCTTGCTCCGCCGAGCTCGCTGAGCACGCCCGCGAAGAGCGCTCCGCCTACGGCATCCCACACTCGCAGCGCTCCAAGGCCCGCGTCATCGCCGAGATCTCGCCCGGTCGTTCCCTGTTCATCGAGGACATGAAGGACCTCTGCCTCAAAGGCCTCCAGACCGAGACCCAGGTCATGGTGAAGCGCGAGGCCGAGCAGGCCTTTGCCGAACTCAACGGTGCCTATTCCAAGTTCGTCGAAGACGCCGCCCGCGTCGTCTACGAGCAGTTCGACGGCGATGCCCGCGTGCGCGACTTCGTCATCGCCTGTTCGCACCTCGAGTCGCTCCATTCCCATGATGCCGTCTCGGTCATCAATAAGGGCATGCCGAGCGGCCTTTCGGCGGATTTCAGCAATTTCAGAGACCTGATCTGCTAGTCTGCTGACGGCTTGCCCATTTGGGGTGACCGTCATACGGTCACTTTCATGAGGGGGTAGCTCAGCTGGATTCAGAGCAGCAGCCTTCTAAGCCGCCGGTCGCGGGTTCGAGTCCCGCCCTCCTCACCACTTTCCCAGCCCGCCGCCCTTTTCGGGGAGGCGGGCTAACCGTATCCGGATGTTCTGGGTTTGCGGCAGGCTGGCCTAGCGACTACTCAACGCCATGCAAATTCACGTCGCCCGTAATTCCGCCCAGCTCGGGGTCTTCGCCCCCGAAGAAATCATCGCCGGCCTGCAATCGGGTCGCTTCCTCGCCTCCGACCTCGGTTGGCGCGACGGCCTGCCGGCCTGGACTCCTCTCGGCGACTGGTCCGAGTTCCGCGGCGCCGGCGTACCGCCGCCCTCGCCGCATGCGATGCCTGCCGAGTCCGGCGAACCTGCGCCCGCGATGCCTTCCTGGGAGCGTGGCTCTTCGCTCGCCCACTACGTCGCGACGATCAAGGAAGTCGCGCTCGATCCCGTACGTACCTTCGCGAACCTGCGCGACGGCGGCTACGCGCGCCCGATCTCCTTCACCTACTGGTCGCTGCTGCCGGCCTGGCTCGGCGGCAGCATCCTGTACGGCGCGCTCTTCGGCGGCATGGCCTTGGCCGCCAAAGGGCAAGGCGGACGCAACGACGCCTTCATGACCTGGATCAACGACATCGGCCCGCTCGCGGCCGCCTTGGTGATCTCCGCGGCGCTGGCCGTATTCTTCCTCTTCGTCCCGCTCTTCAACTTCGTCGGCGCGGCGTTCACGCATCTCCTGCTGCTTCCTTGGCGGCCTACCGGTGGCTTCGCGCAGACCTATCGCGCCAACGCCTACGCCTACGGCGCCTTCATGCCCTTCGCCTTCATCCCCTGCGTCAACTACGTCGTCATGCCTTGGCAGCTCGTCGCGGCCATCATCGCCCACTCGCAGGTGCACCGGATCGCCTGGTGGAAGGTCGTGATCTCGCTGATCGTGATCCCTTGCCTGTGCGTGTGCGGCCTGTACGCGCTGATGTTCGCCGCCCTGGCCAATAAATTCGCCGGTTGATCCCCATGCAGATCCACGTCGCCCGTAACTCCGTCCAGCTCGGGGTCTTCGCTCCCGAAGACATCGTCGCCGGGCTTTCCACCGGCCGCTTCCATGCTTCCGACCTCGCCTGGCGCGACGGCTTGCCGGCTTGGACGCCGCTCGGCGACTGGCCCGAATTCCGCGCCGTCGGCGTACCGGCTTCCCCGGGAGTTTCGGCAGCGTCGGCGCCCGTCGTCTCGACGATTCCCTGGGAGCAGGGCAAGTCGCTCAGTTCATTTTTCGCGACGGTCAAGTTGGCCATCGTGAACCCGGCTTCGCTTTCGACCGGCCGCTTCGCCTTCGGCGATTGGCTCATCTTCTGTTATGTAGCTTTGGCAATCAGCCTTCCGTTTCAAGCTGTTCGGCTCGCGTTCGCCCCGGATCACGGGCGCAGCGCCGCCGAATTCCTTCAAGGGTTTTCCTCCCCCGCAATTCAGGCGACCGCCGACCAGATGCTCAAGGCTCCGCCCGTGCCGATGGGCGTGACGATCGCTTCCACGATCGGCAGTCTGGCTTTCGCTCCGCTCTTCTACGCTTTCTTTGCGCTGCTACACTGGGTCGGCCAGCGTATTTTCCGGATTCAAGTTTCCGTTGAGCGCACAGCGGCTGCGACGCTGCTCGCGACCGGGGCGCTGATTCTGCTCATGGCTCCGTTTCAGCTGCTGGCTTTTAATTTCGGCGCCCAGATGGTGATCAGCTCCGTGTTCTTCATCCCGGCGTTGGTCGTCTACTTCCGGTGCTTCGGCGCAGCGACAGGGGTCAGCCCTTGGAAACAGTTCGGCATCTCCAGCTTCGTCTGGTTCGTCCTTTGCTGCTGTTGCTGCGCCCTGCCAGGTATTCTTTTCTGGTGGGCCGCCGCCACCCGCTGACCGGTGCTCCGGCTGATCCGCAGACCTGCCTATCCCGGCGAGCTCAACCATGAGCTCGTCTGGCCGGCGGCTTTCCTCGGTGGCGCGGTCTTCGCCTGGGGCTGGTTCCTGACGGGCCTGCAGCTGCCGCAGTGTATCTTCATGCGGCTGACGGGCCTGCCGTGCCTCGGCTGCGGTGGCACGCGTTGCGCCCGTAATCTGGTGAACCTGGACTTCGGGCAGGCGTTCCTTTATCATCCGGGTTTCTTTCTCACCGTCACGCTGGCTGCGCTCTGGACGACTTATTCAGCAGTCTTCTGGCTCCGTCGCGACACGCTTCGACTTCGTCTGGTCGTCGACCCCGCCTATTCTCGTCGCCTGCGCATCGCCTTCGTGGCCGTGCTCGTCGCCCACTGGGCCTGGCAGTGTTATTACCTGACGCTCTGACATGATTCGGAATCTACTCCGCTTCCTCGGCTGGGTCTGCCTGCTCGTCCTGCTTTCGGTTGGCGTGCTGGGGCTGGTCTATGTCCTCTCCGAACGAACGCAGAAAATCGCCATCGAGCAGCGAGTGCTGAACGTGGTCGATACGGTACGAGAAGACGGCACCACGCCCCGTAAGGTCGTCGACGCCCTGGATCGCCTCGCCGACGGTACCGAAGTGGTGAAGGGTGACATCGTCCCCGCGCCGACGCCGGATAAGGACGCGACCGCCCCCTACGGAGAGCCTGCCGATCGCCTGGGTCTCAAGCGCCTCGTCAATCGCGGCTACTCGGTCGGCTACGATGATGCGCTGCCTTTGCCCCGCTGGTCCTCTTATCGCGTGTTTCCTTATAAGGACGTGTATCTCGAAAGGCCTTCTTCGTTCAAGTCCGACGGACGCACCGCGGCGCGCGTGACGACTTCCGAATACGTCCGCTCGGGCTACGACCGCGGCCACCTCGCGCCCAACTACGCGATCTCGGTCTGCTACGGTGAGGAGGCGCAGCGGGAGACGTTCCTCCTCAGCAATATCGTGCCTCAGCTCCACGCGCTCAACGCCGGTCTCTGGAAGGATATGGAGCAGCGGATCATGAAGCGTTACGTCGCGCGTTACGGCACCGTTTGGGTCCAGCTCGGTCCGGTCATTTCCTCGCCGTCCGCGAAGCAGGTCGGCCGCATCCCGGTCCCCACGTCTTTCTGGATGCTGATCTCGGAATACGATGAGAGCGTCGGAGGAATCCGCGCCATCGCCTACCTCGTACCTCACGAAGAGAAGTGGCGCGACGTCGAGTTGACGCGTTACCTGGTGAGCATCCGCCGACTCGAAGAACTTACCGGACTAGATTTTTTCCCGAAGCTACCCAAAGTGACGCAGGACCGGCTCGAATCAGCGCCCGCGCCGCGCGCTTGGTGACGGTAGCTCACGTCGCAAATCCGAAGCATGGATCAGGCAGACGCAGTCGGCTCCGTCGGCCGTCGGCAGCCACATGATGGGTAGCTTCGGCCACGCGAGGTGCATAGCTTTCTGCAGCCCACCGACCTCGATGACCAGGATGCCGTGCGGCTTCAGCGCTTCGCGCGCCTGCGTGAGTAGCTTGCGGATGACGTCGAGGCCGTCTTTGCCCGAGACCAGCGAGCCCTTCGGCTCCTTCTTGAACTCGGCGGGCAGGCGACGGTAGATGCCTTCGGGTTCGTAAGGCGGATTGCTGAGAATCAGGTCGAACTTCGGGCCCTTGGCCAGCGACGTCATCGTGTCCGTCTCATGGAGCGTGATCCGCTTCGCGAGTCTATGGGCGGCTACGTTCAGGGCCGCCACTTCGAGCGCCGGCGCCGAAAGGTCGGTCGCATGGACGTGCGCCTTCGGGAAGCGCTTCGCGAGCAGGATGGCGAGGCAGCCTGAGCCCGTACAGATATCGGCCACGTCGGTGATCTGGGCGACCGGCGGGAGCCACTGCGGGATGGCCTCGGGGATGAGCTCGACGAAGTAGGAGCGCGGGATGATGACCCGCTCGTCGATGTGGAAGCGGAGGCCGCCCAGCCAGGCTTCGCCGACGAGGTAGCCGGTAGGCACGCGGTCAAAGACGCGGCGTTCGACCAGTGCGAGGAAGGAGGCCTTCTCCTTGGCTGTCAGGGCGCGTTCGAAGCACGAGGGGAGCTTCTCCCAGGCCAGGCCCGTGGCATGGCCCATGAGCGTCAGGGATTCTTCCTCGGCGTTCACGAAGCCTTGGCCGTGCGCGATGCCGGCCGACTTGAACAGACGATTGGCAAAGCGTAAACAGTCACCGCCCGTTCTGAGGCGGGCGGTGGCGGCGGGGGTCGGGCGCTGTGGGGCGCTCATCGTCGGCGGCAAGGCCGCTTAGGTGAGCGGGGCGGCGGACCAGAGTTCCTTCGGGGTGCGTTCGAAGAAGTCCTCGAGGTACTTCGTCGTCGCGCCGCCCTGACGGAAGGCCGGGTCCTTCATGATCGCACGGCAAACCGGGATCGTGGTGTGGATGCCGCGGATGATGTACTCGCCGAGGGCGCGGTGCATGCGGTCCAGGGCCTTCTGGCGGGTCGCGCCGACCGAGATCAGCTTGGCGACCATGGAGTCGTAGAGGGGCGGGATGACGTAGCCC